>Ga0307998_1001470_pt1 | contig 12662 bp, 10 predicted proteins | sample Davwhametageno37_FD_203147 | JGI IMG/M metagenome (GOLD analysis project Ga0307998, IMG submission 203147) | Marine microbial communities from Davis Island wharf, Antarctic Ocean - #37 | ecosystem: Environmental > Aquatic > Marine > Unclassified | place: Antarctic Ocean: Davis Island wharf...
TAAATAACCAGAAAGAGAAAGCACATCAATACGCTCTTTTAGGAGCAAAAGATAATCCACAAATCTTTTTTGGAGAAAGTCTTAAGTCACAATTTTTTGCATCCGAACAACAAATTGATAGTGCTTATTATTATTCTAAATTGGCTTTCGAAAACCTGCCTAATAATATGCCGCATTTCAATTTATATATGAATTCTTTAGTAGCCAGAAAGGATGTGGCGGAGATGAATAAATCTTTTGAAACTGTACGCGCTCTAGGAGGCGATACTCCTATAATTTGGACCATCTATTTGCGTTCCTTAGCCAATGTAACTGGTTTAGGAGATACGATGACTATGAGTAAAGCCGCAAAAGCCTTTAAATTATTTCCTCAAGACGATACAATCTTTAGCCTTTACCGAATACTGACTTATGGTCAACAACGAGTAGTTCAAGCAGAGCAACTTTATAAACAAGGAATTGAATTATATAACGCCAAAGATTTTAATGCTGCTTTTGACTTGTTTAAGCAAGCGTTTGATTTAGACCCTTTGCAATATACCTATGCCTTAAATTGTGGATTAGCACTTTATGAGAACAAACAATATCGAGAAGCCGTTAGTTATCTCAATAGAATTCAAAGCTCGCAAAAAGTTAATTTAAAAGAAAAAGCACTTCGCTATAAAGGACTTGCATTGTATAAAGCAGGCTCAACGACTGAAGCATGCGTAACCTTTAAAAACCTTGTAAATACTTATCCTAAACGTATGTATCAACAGGAGTTTAATAAATATTGCACTAATTAAGTTGTTTTTTAATATAAAATCAAGTACATTTGGTGCTTAGATTAAAATACTAATAGTGCTTAATTCACTGATTACATCCAAAACCCGCCTTCGCTTATTGATAAAGTTCTTTATCAATCAGGCGAATAGTGGGTATTTGAATGGTTTAGCATCTGAGTTTAACGAATCAACAAACTCAATCCGCAAAGAATTGAATCATCTTTCAGAAGCGGGATATCTAGAAAAATACAAAGACAATAACAAAGTAGGTTATAAGGCCAATACAGAACACCCTTTATTCGATATTCTTCAAAAAGTAGTCTACAAACACCTCGGACTGGAAGAGATCGTAGAGCGCGTCTTAGAGCGCATGGGTCTAGTTCAAATGATATTGTTAGTAGGAGATTATGCTCAAGGTCTTGATTCTGGAACCATTGATGTGGTTTTGGTCGGAAATCAATTGAATACAGAATACATAGATGCTTTAGAAGAAAAAGTTGAAAGCTTGATTGATCGTAAGGTTAATTTTTCTTTAGCCTCAAAACCAAACCCCAATCAAAAAAACATAGTATTGTATGAACGTCACTAATATTTGTTGCATTGGAGCTGGTTATGTTGGAGGGCCAACCATGGCAGTTATTGCTCTTAAGTGCCCCCATATAAAAGTAACTGTTGTGGACGTAAATCAACAACGGATTGACACTTGGAATTCTACTGATCTAGACCAACTTCCAATCTATGAGCCTGGCCTAAAAGAAGTAGTGGAAGAAGCTCGTGGGAGGAATTTATTTTTTTCTACTAATGTTGATAAAGCCATAGACGAAGCCCAAATGATTTTTATGGCTGTGAATACGCCGACAAAATCTTATGGAGAAGGTAAAGGCTTTGCAGCTGATCTTACCTTTGTAGAAAAATGTGCTAGGCAAATAGCAGCAGTAGCTACCTCCGATAAAATAGTAATTGAAAAGTCTACCTTACCCGTTCGAACTGCCGAGAAAATAAAAGAAGTCCTGAGCTCAAACACTAAAGGTGTAAATTTTGAGGTTCTTTCTAATCCAGAGTTTTTAGCTGAAGGAACTGCGATTCAAGACCTTTTTAAGTCGGATCGTGTTCTTGTTGGTGGAGATGATACTGAAAGCGGCAACGCAGCAGTAGCTGCTTTAGTTTCAATTTATTCGAATTGGATTCCTCAAGAAAAAATATTGACAACAAACGTTTGGTCATCCGAGCTTTCAAAATTAGCTTCTAATGCCATGCTCGCTCAACGCATTTCCTCCATCAACAGTTTGTCTGCCTTGTGTGAAGAAACAGGTGCCAATATTGAGGAAGTTTCTAAAGCAATTGGAATGGATACTAGAATTGGGTCAAAATTCCTAAAAGCATCTGTTGGTTTCGGCGGTAGTTGTTTCCAGAAAGATATCTTGAACTTAGTTTATTTATGCAAGCATTTTGGTTTAGATGAAGTAGCCGAGTACTGGCATCAGGTAGTTAAAATAAACGACTATCAGAAAAACCGCTTTGCCAAGAAGATTATCATGGGGCTTAATGGGACGGTTAATCAGAAAAAAGTGACCCTTTTAGGTTGGGCGTTTAAAAAAGACACCAACGACTCCAGAGAATCCGCAGCTATTTATATTGCCGATATACTATTAGAAGAAGGAGCAGTGCTTCATGTATATGACCCCATGGTAAAACAGGCTCGAATTCATCGAGATCTTACTATTCTTTGGGAGGCAAGAAACGAGTCTAATAAAGAAATTGAGTCTAAGCTAAAACGCTGTGTTGTTCATAAAGAACACACCCAAGCTTTAGATAGTTCTTTTGCAGCTGCAATTCTAACCGAATGGGATGAGTTTAAATCTTACGATTGGAATACTATTGCTGAAAAAATGATCCAGCCAGCAAAGGTTTTTGATGGGAGGAATGTACTAGACAATTCTAAATTATATAATAATATAAACATTTCCTCTATCGGTAAGGAATATAAATGATGTTAGCAGAAGAAGAAAAGTCTCCAATTAAAAAAGTACTACAAAACAGTGCTATTTTACTCTCTGGAGATGTCGGCTCAAATATTTTTAAGGTATTGACTTTAGCAATTTTGTCTCAATCACAAGGTGCTGAAAAATTAGGTTATTATGTCCTTTTTCTTTCTGTTATTGAGGTTATTGATCGGGTTTTTAACTTTCAAACATGGCACGCCTTCATAAAGTTTGCAGCAATATTTCAAGCCAAAAAAGAGCGTCAAAACATAATGATGCTTTTAAAATACAGTTTTTTAGTAGATTTAGTTTCTCTTATAGTAGCATGTTCCGTGGCGTTGCTATTAAGTAAATTTTTTATTAGTTTTTTCAATATACCGGAAGAATATTACACGGCATTACTTTTATTGTGTTCAACTATTTTTTTTAAAATTCTAGATATTTCAACAGGAATATTTAGGTTGTTTAATAAATTCACTGATCAAGCAAAAATAGCTTTGTATACTTCAGCTATTAGATTTATTTTATATAGTTTAATAGCTTTATTTTCCCCAAGTTTTGAAATGTTTATTTATGCTACTGTTTTGACTCAGTTCATCAGTATGATTATGAAATATTTCTTTGTGAAATCTGTACTTGACGATCAAAAGATAAAAATATCCGATATATTCAAGCAAAAGATAAATATGCAGTTATTTAAAGAGTTGAAAGTTTTCTCTTTTATTGTTTACAACAATTTAGATAGTGCTTTAAGACTTCTTTCAACTCAACTAGATGTTTTTTTATTAGGAAAATTATATGGATCTGAGCTTGTTGGAATATACAAAATAACTAAAGAAACATCAAAAATAGTAATGAAAATAAGTAGTCCTGTGTACCAGTCTATTTATCCAGAATTTTCAAAATTGATCGCCAACAAAAATTTTACTATTGCAAAAACAATGGCCATAAAAATATCCACATACGCCGGATTAATGGGCATTGTTTTTTATGGTTTATTTTATTTAGTTGGAAAACAGCTAATAGTTTTCGCTTTTGGGATAGAAATGGTAGAAGCTTATTCAGTTTCTATGTTTTACATTTTTGCAGTTTTAGTGAATTTAGTTTCTTTGCCTTTACCCTCTTTAATGCACGCGATGGGCTTAGCTAAACAGGCCTTTTATAATCAATTATTTACCTCGATACTGTACTGTTTGGTGCTTTTTTATCTTGTAAATCAATTTTCCCTCTATGGTGCAGCTATATCAATGATTATTTATAATTTGCTGTGGTTAGTAGGGTCAATAACAATAACAACTAAATATAAACCTTAACAATGAAAAAATTATTTAAACTATTAAAACTTATTTTTTTGGTCTTTTTTGGAAATAAAATTCAAAGATACCATTCCATTCATACTTTACTTTCTTTGGTATCCATTCAATTTGGTTTTAGACTAGGGAATAAGGATTTAGCGTGGCATAAAGATGAAGATTTTTTAAATGTTTACTTAAAATTGACAAAAAAAGACACTCAAAAGAAAAGAATACCAGAAAGAAAATTTGTGCTATATAGTTTAGCAAAATCACTTAGAAACATTGAAGGTGATATTGTTGAATGTGGTGTTTTAAGAGGTCATAGCAGTTACTTAATGTTACACGCTAATATTGAAAATAATAAACATTTCCATGGGTTTGATTCTTTTGAAGGGCTTTCACAACCAGACATCAACGACAAAGTTAAAAATAGCTATTCCTATGAGTGGAAAAAAAATGATTTAAAAACTCCAGAATTAATTGCAAAGCAAAACCTTGAAAATTTCAAGGATAGAGTTCATCTTTATAAAGGATGGATCCCAGATAGATTTAATGAAGTAAAAAATAAAAAGTTTAGTTTGGTTCATATTGATGTGGATTTATACCAACCGACTTATGATTCTATTAGCTTTTTCTGGGACAAAATTAGTCCAGGAGGAGCATTAGTTTGTGATGACTTTGGTTTTTCAACTTGCCCAGGTGCAAAAAAAGCAATGGACGATTTTTTTAAATTAAAAAACAAGAGCATCTTTCAATTAACTACTGGGCAAGGGTTGGTTTTTAAACAATAATTTTATTTTGATGAAACAATTTTATATTAAAAAGGGATACAAGATTAACAGTTTCAATATGACGAATGATAAAGTCAATCACAAAAAATATTGGGATAAAAATAGAGTGCTAAGTTCAGAAGTATTTCAATTTCCTGTTTATCAATTTTTAAGTAACTACATAAAAAAAAATAAAATCAAAACCTTAATCGACTTAGGGTGTGGTATAGGAAGTAAACTGAGTTATGTAAACTTTCACAATCCAAGTACAGAAATAATTGGTATAGACCAAGACGATCCAATATCATACTGTAAAAAAACATATGCCTTTGGTAAGTGGTTAGTAGATGATTTTGAAAACCCCTTGCTTATAAAAGAGCTAAAAGCAGAACTACTGATTTGCTGTGATGTAATTGAGCATTTAGAAGATCCTGATGTTTTGTTGGATTATATAAAATCAATGTTAAAAAAAGACGGTACAGCAATAATATCAACACCTGAAAGAGATAGGCTGAGGGGTGTAAACTGTACTCACTCCCCAAATAAATTTCATATTAGAGAATGGAGTTATGACGAGTTTGAAATTTACCTCCAAAGCCATGGTTTTGAAATTCTAAAACATTTCAATCAATTTCCTGCGAAAATAGGGTTGAATCGATTCTTCTTCAGCGTCCTCTTTAAAAGATTACTCAAGTTAAAACCCTTAAAATACAATCAAGTTGTAATGCTAAAGTTAAAGTAATGTGCGGAATATTTGGATTTACTGAATTTAAAAAAGAATATCTGGAAAAAGCCAGACAATCTTTGCATACCTTGAGTCACAGGGGACCAGACCAGTGGAACGATTATTTTGATTCCAATGTTTACATCGGCCATCAACGTTTAAGTATTTTAGACTTATCGGAGCAAGGTAAGCAGCCTATGATAAGCAATGATCAAAATGTTATAATTACCGTTAACGGAGAAATATATAATTTTAAAGAACTAAAAAAAGAACTTGAGAATAAATATAAATTTATAAGTACATCAGACTCAGAGGTTATTCTTTACGGTTATATTGAATGGGGAATAGAAATCTTATTAGAAAAAATAGATGGAATGTATGCAATGTGCATATACGATAAACATACAGAAGAACTGTTCTTAATAAGAGATAGAGTTGGCATAAAACCATTGTTTTACGGAGAAATTTCTAATCAAATTTCATGGGCTTCTGAGCTTAAAGCAATTCAGAAATTATATGAAGACGAAAAAGTTCTTACCTATGATTACACCGCTCTGTATGATTTTTTAACGTATAGATTTATTCCAACTCCTAAAAGTTTATATAATAACATTTACAAGTTAGAGCCTGGACATTATTTAAAAGTCAATACTAAAAATAACACTTTTAAAAAAATAAAATATTGGGAATTAGAAATAAACACAATTTCTGATGATTTAAAAACAGCTAAAGAAAAATTATATGATTTAGTTGATAAGTCTATTGATGAACAGATGGTTGCCGATGTTCCCGTAGGATTCTTTTTAAGTGGCGGGATGGATTCAAGCACAATAGTTGCTCTTGCTTCAAAAAGGCATAATGATATAAATACATTTTCAATAGGATTTTCTGATAAAGAACATGATGAAACTTATTTTGCAGATTTAGTAGCCGATTTATATTTTACCAAACACAACAAAAAAATACTAAACGAAAATTCAATTAAAGCTGTTTTTCATAAAATCAAAGAATGGTTCGATGAACCCTTTGGTGACACTTCTTGTTTCCCTACTTATTTAGTGTCTGAATTCTCAAAACAAAACTCTACAGTTGTTTTAACTGGTGATGGCGGTGACGAATTATTTGGTGGTTATAGTTGGTATAAAAAATTTATAAAAGCACAAAATACACCATTAAAAAAATTAAAATTTTTAAAAATGCTTGCCAGTGCTTTAAGTTCAAAAAATAACTTTTTGGGTACTATTTTTGATAAACTTAATATAATCTTTACGGAGGACGAAATTGAACAATATGCTTTAATTAGGGGTGCTCTGTCGAAATCACAAAAAAAGAAATATAAAAATTCATGGGGAATTAGCGATGATTACGATGAATTTTGGTATTACAGAAAATTTTATAAAAAGGATTTAGATGTATACACAAGGTTGCAATTTGTAGACTTTAATACTTATTTACCTGACGATATTTTAACTAAGGTTGATCGAGTTAGTATGGCAGTTTCTCTAGAATGTAGAGTCCCATTTTTAAAGAAAGATATTATTGAATATTGCTTTTCTTTGAATTCTAAAGTAAGGATCAATAACGATCAATTAAAAGGTGTTATGAAAGAAGCCTTTAGGGGAATATTACCAGATGAGATTCTTAATAGAGGTAAAAGAGGGTTTAGTATTCCTTCGGGTAATTTTAAAGACTTGCGTGTAAATAAAATTTCTAAACAAGAGAAAATTTTAAATGATTTTGGGTTTTATGTTCAGTAAATATCAGAAAATAATAAATGTAATTTTTGTTTTAGGCGTGTATTTTATTTTACACCTAACTTTTTCTGTGCTTTCTAATTATGAAATACTAACTGATAGTAGTTTTGTTTTTAAGTATCTTCCTCAAATTTTATTTCCTTTAATAGTATTAGTTGTAAAATCTAAAAATTTCAGTTGGAGTTATATAGAATACTCTTCAACATTTAGGAAATTCATTCTAATTGTAGCTGGAATTCTCTTGTGGGAGCATTTATTTTTAGAATATAATTTTTACACAAACAGTAACTTAGTTTTAGAAAAAATATCTCTTTTGTTTTTTTTCATACTCTTATTTTTCAATCCTTTATACCTCTGTTTGTTTTTATTACAAAATTTCATCATTTGGCAATCAAACCAATCAGTACTCGGTGGTTTTCATCTTACCGATATTAGACCAGTATATCAAATACTAACCTTATTTCTTTCCTTCTTGGTTGTGAACAGGTTTAGAGTTGTACATTCAAGTATTTTTATTCTACTTGGATTGTCGTTGCATGCGTCAAATTATTTTATTCCTGGAATTTCAAAAATAGAAATAAGTCCAAATGGTTGGGAATGGGTTTTCTTAAATCAATTAAGTAATCTTTTCATTTCCTCTTATGAAAATGGATGGCTTGGATTTTTGAGCGAAAAAACAATTTTAGGTATAGCTGAAACAATCAATAAAACCGAACTTTTATTATCTTTTGCATCTATATTTATAGAAATAGGTGCTATTTTTCTTTTGATTAAGAAGCGTATATCTTATTTAATTTTCATAGGATTTCAATTTCTTCATCTGGGAATTTTTTTTGCTAGTGGAATTTTCTTCTGGTCATGGATTCTTCTGAACTTTGGGTTTCTGTTTTTAATACATAAACTCACCAAAGAGAGTTTAGATATCTTGTATACAAAGCAAAACCTTAAAATCTTTTTGGTTTTAGTTTTTTTATCTCCTTTAATTTATCAACCAATTGCTCTTGGATGGTGGGATACAAGATTAAATACGGTATATGATTTTATTGCTACAAAAGAAAGTGGGGAAACAATAAAACTTAACCGAAATGACTTTGCTCCCTATGATATTATTTTTTCTCAAAATAGATTTTATTACACTTCGAACGAAAAGACATTAAATGGAACATATGGTTCTATTCAAAGAAACCAAAAAAAATATACTAAATCGTTTTACTCTATTTTAAATGATGTAATCAAGCCACTTTCAGGCCGAAAACAAAAGATTTATAAGAACGACAGTTTTTTCATATTTAATGAATTAGAACAAGCTAAAGATCTAACTGAGATTAAAAAATTAATTGATAATTATGGAATTAATAGTTATAACGAAAATTTGAAATTAAAACTTGAACATTTTATAAAAACGTATATTAAGAATTTAAATAATACAAACGAAAAAAATAATTGGTTTAACAAATTAGGGGCACCCTATCATATTTACGATCTAAGTGAAAATAGATCAGATGGAAATGAGGATATTGTTAATATAAAAATTTATAAAACAAATATTTGGTGGAATAAAGACAACAATGAAATTATAAGATTTGGTAAACAATTAATATCAGACATATATGTTGAAGAAAATTAATCTTTACTACGATGATGAATGTCCTTTTTGTAAAGAGTATAGTAAGTTCGTTGAATTACGTAAAATTTTTGACATCAATATAATTAATGCTAGAGAAGCAATAGTTAAAATAAATACCTTCCGAGAAAAAGGATATGACATTAATGATGGCATGATTATAGAATTTGAAGATAAGATTTTTCAAGGCTCTGATGCCGTTAAAATTATAGATAAGAATATCTCTAAGAAAACTTTTTTTGACAAATTTTTGAGTCGATTAATTAGGGTCTCTTTTTTTAAAATTTTCTTATACCCGTTAGCAAAATTTTTTAGAATAATTATATTAAAGTTACTGGGTAAAAACCCAAAAATAAATTATTGAATGATTCAATTTAACCTATGAAAATACAATATGTATCCGGATCAGCGTTTCCCTCTGAAATATCTCATACGCTAAGTAAAATAAAAATGTGTCAAGCTTTTAGCGATGCAGGGCATGATGTTTTATTGACAGCTATAGATGCGGCTAAAGAACAAGATCTAATAAAGTTTTATGGTTTAAAAGGGGGTTTTAAAATTTCACTTCAAAAAATAAATTTTTTAATTAATAATCAATTTACTAGAAAGTTTCATATTCTAAATTTAATAAATAGTTTTTTTCATTTACGAAATATCAAACAATTCAAACCAGATGTAATTTATAGCCGTTTAACTATTTTTGAGTTACTGTTTTTGCCAAATGATATTTCTATTTTATACGAGATGCATAGTTTAGGCCCTTTTGGGAAAGGTTTTTTTGCTAAGACTTTCTTTAAACTTGTTTTAAAACTTAAAAATTTTAATAAAATAATTGTATCCTCTAATATTCTTTTAAAATTGCTCGAAGAGCACATAAAAGATATTGAAATAATTGTAGCTAGATTAAGTGCAGAAGAACCTATTGAAATCAGTGATGTTGATTTAAAAAATTTTAAGAAAAAGAACTTTCGAGGGGATAAATTTCTTCAGCATGTAGGATATACAGGATATCTAGATCTTATTGGTTTAAGAGGAACAGATATCATATGTAAAGTTGCTTCCCAAATGCCAAACGTAGCTTTCCATATTGTAGGAGGTAAGCCAGAAATAGTCGATTATTGGAAAGATTACTCTAAAGAGTGGAATAAAAATAAAAACATCTTTTTTTATGGGCATAGGAATCCATTGCACATCCCATTTTTTTTAAAATGTTTTGATGTTGTTTTAGCACCTTTGCAATTTAAACCGATTTCAAGAGCTCCTACGGGCGCAAATATGTCTCCATTAAAACTTCCACAATACATGGCTTATAAAAAAGCAATGGTAGTGTCAGATTTGAATGCTCATCAAGAAATATTAGATCAAGACATAACTGCTATGTTTGTTGATTTTAATGATGTAAACTCATGGAAAGATAATATCGAGAAGTTGTTATCATCACCTGAAAAAAGAATTGAAATGGGTGAAAACTGTTACAAAGAATATCTTTTAAAGTTTACCCCTAAAGGCAGAGTTAAAAAAATATTAAACAATATAAATGTATAAAGCAGTTCCAATTGTTGCTAAAATGCTTGAAGCTTTAAAAGTTTTTGAGATTAATTATTGTCACTTTAAAAGCAATGAGCATGTAGGTCCTGCTATCAGTGGAGATACTGATCTAGACATGTTGTTTGCTTACGCTGATTATGAAAAAGTAAAGAATTTGCTTTTAGAATTAGGTTTTCAAAAGTGTAATACCGCTTGGTATGTTAGTTATCCTTATGTAGAAGACTATATTGCAATAGAAGGGGGTAAGATAATTCATGTACATGCACATTTTAGGCTCATCCTTGGAGAATCAAAAGTAAAAAGCTATATAATCCCTTGGGAGAAGGAAATACTCTCCAATAGGTCACATATGGGGGAATACGGTATTTATGTTTCTAACCCAATTCATGAGATGATGCTTCTGATAATTCGAACCTCTTTGAAACTTCCGTTTACCGATTCAAATTATCAAAGTAAAAGAGATGTTAAAGATGCAGTTAGAGAGTTTGAATGGTTAAAGGAAAGAGTTTCCAAAAACGAAATTATCGAATTCGCTACGTTAAAATTTGGAAGTCTTAGCGAAGCTTCTTCAATAAAAATTTATGATGAAAACATAAATTATAAAAATATCAAACAATTTATTAAAGTCACAAAAAAAGAGCTAAATACCTTTAGGAGATACAGTTTTATTCAAAGTAAATTAATAAAACTTAATAGACAATTAGCAATTGCTTTATCAATCTTTAATAAAAAGTTCAATTTATTTCCTATTATTAAAAACCATCGTACACTCAATAAAAAAGGGATTATCGTCTCATTAATGGGTTCAGATGGTAGCGGTAAATCTACACAGGTAGCTCTTTTGAGAACCATATTATTAAAAAAAATTGATGTAAGATATTTATATATGGGTTCTGGAGATGGGCATGCAAGTTGGCATCGAAATCTTTTAAAGTTTGGTATGGGTTTAATTAAAAGTAAAAAAACAAGTAGCTTAGCTTATAAAGATAAAAAACCATCGGTATTTTCATTTTTGAAAACAATTTATGTAATTTCTTTAGCAGTAGAAAAAAGAACTAAATTGAGGCAATTGAACTCTTACAGAAAAAAAGGGATGATATGTATAACCGATAGGTATCCTCAAACTCAGATATATGGCTATAATGACGGGTTACACTTAAGTAATTGGTTAAATTCATCAAATATTTTTTTAAGGGCATTAGCAGGCTTTGAACATAAATGTTATAACTTATCTAATAAAATAAAACCTGATTTAGTTGTTAAGTTAACAGCTGATTCCGACGTCTTGCATTTTAGAAGATCAGAAATGACAAAAAAAGAAATAGAAAAAAAACAAGATGGAATTAAAAACATGTTTTTTGATCAAAGTGTTGATGTGGTTGAACTTGACGCTACATTAAGTAAAGATGAAGTAACCGCTTTAATTCTTGATAAAATTTCACATAAACTAACAGAATCTAAATAATGAAGCGTATTGAGTTTTTTGGTCCAATGGGTTCTGGTAAATCAACCTTATTTTCTGATTTGATTAAAAATAGATCATTAAGCGGTATTGTTAATGCTAAACAGGAAGTTTATGATATATTATTAAACCAAGTAAAACAAAATTCAAAAATAAAATATTTTCTTTTAAGATTACTATTTCATACCCCTATTAAGGACAGAGTTTTTTCTAATTACGATTTTTATCATTATTTAAAGGGAGATAAAGAGGCAGACGATTTGTTGAATTATGTTTTGAATGATTTAAATGTGATTTTAAAATCCGATAAAGCCAAATGCTTAGTCAGACTAAATTATCTTCTAAAAGATTTAAGTGATTTAATTGTTGTAAAAAAATTCTCAAATAAAAGATTAATTGTTCATGATGAGTCATTAATCCAAAGGGGATTGAGTTTAGCTTTAGATGGCTCTCTAAAATTATACGAAAGCTATTTTGACCATACTATTTTGCCAGACGGGGTGATATACATTAAATCACCTTTGAATATTTTAAAAACAAGAATTCTTTCAAGAGAAATAAATAACTCAGGTTTTAATGGTAAAAAACATCATTCTAAAAAAGAGATCGAAGATGCTTTTAATTTATCTGAAAATATTCATTCTATTTTAAAGAAAAAGAACATTAAGTTATTGATTTTAGACGGTTCTAAAAGTATAAATGAGAATACTAAAATAATTCACAATTGGATCAATGAAAA
>Ga0307998_1001471_pt1 | contig 12662 bp, 8 predicted proteins | sample Davwhametageno37_FD_203147 | JGI IMG/M metagenome (GOLD analysis project Ga0307998, IMG submission 203147) | Marine microbial communities from Davis Island wharf, Antarctic Ocean - #37 | ecosystem: Environmental > Aquatic > Marine > Unclassified | place: Antarctic Ocean: Davis Island wharf...
ATAAAAGAGTATCCTATTGCTAAGTTTTTAATCGAGGCACATACGGACGATATTGGCGATAATCTTACAAATCAAAAACTTTCAGAAAGTAGAGCAATGTCCGTTAAAAACTTTTTAATCAATAACAATGTAGATCCTAATCGTTTGTCAACAATAGGATATGGAGAAAGTAAGCCAGTCTTAGATAATGATTCTGATGAATCTAGAACAGAAAATAGACGAGTTGAGATAAATTTAATAAATTAAACCTAATAGATATAAAAAACACATATCGTTAAGAAAACATAGGTCTTTATGAATTTGGTTCTAAATATTTATTAAACCCAATTGATTAAAATTTATTAATAAAAGTAGAAAATGAAGAACACCAATATATAGTAGATGTTTTGAAAGAGACAAAAGAAAAACATTATAAAAATTTGAAAATAAACTTTTAAAAAATCAGTAAGATTATTTAATACTCATATTTATCTTTCCATCGTTCTTTTAAAAACTCACGTTGTGAATTTTCACGTGTATTATTTGCTGGATCATAAAGTTTAGAGCCTTTTAGTTCATCTGGCATAAATTCTTGATTTGCAAAATTATTATCGTAGCTGTGTGCATATTTATAATTATCACCATAGCCTAATTCCTTCATAAGTTTAGTTGGGGCATTTCTAATTTCTAAAGGAATTGATAAACTTCCAGTTTCTTTAACAAGATTTTGAGCCTTATTTATAGCCATATAAGATGCGTTACTTTTACTCGAACAAGCCAAGTAAGTAGCACATTGACTTAAAATGATTCTTGATTCTGGAAAGCCAATAGTTGTAACAGCTTGAAAAGTATTGTTAGCAATAACTAAGGCTGTAGGATTTGCATTACCAATATCTTCACTAGCTAAAATAATCAAACGTCTAGCAATAAACTTGACATCTTCCCCTGCTTCAATCATTCGAGCAAGCCAGTATACTGCCGCATTGGGGTCACTCCCTCTAATAGACTTTATAAAAGCAGAAATAATATCATAATGCTGATCACCAGATTTGTCATAATGCATGGTATCGTTTTGAACCATATTTAGCACTATTTCATCATCAATAATAATATTATCAGAACCATGTGCGTTTATAATTAATTCAAAAATATTAAGTAGCTTTCTAGCATCACCACCAGAAAGTCTTAAAAGAGCTTTGGTTTCTTTTAATTTGATTGATTTTGAACTAAGAAATTCATCTTGAGAAATCGCTCGTTTTAATAAAGTTTCTAAATCCTGTTTTGAAAAGGAGTTTAAAACATAAACTTGACATCTTGATAATAAAGCCGATATAACTTCAAAACTTGGGTTTTCAGTTGTAGCTCCAATAAGAGTAACCCAGCCTTTTTCAACAGCTTGAAGTAAAGAGTCTTGTTGAGACTTACTAAAACGATGGATTTCGTCAATAAATAGAATAGGGTTTTTAGCAGTGAATAGTCCCCCACTCTGTTTGGCTTTATTAATTACATCACGAATATCTTTGACACCTGAATTAATTGCACTTAGAGAATAAAATGGTCTGCCAGACTCATTTGCTATAATGTTTGCTAAGGTTGTTTTTCCAGTACCTGGTGGTCCCCAAAAAATAATTGAAGGAATAAGACCTTGTTTAATATGCTGAGTTAAAACCCCCTTATCTCCAACCAAGTGGGATTGACTTAAATAATCATCAAGTTTTTTTGGTCTTAACCTTTCTGCCAGTGGTTGGTTCATGAGCTTTAAATAACGACTTTAAGATGAAATCATTTTCTTTTAAATACTAAACTATTTTCAAAGAAATTTGCTTTAAAATAACTCATATGAAACAGGATAACTTTTAGAAATATCATAAGTTAGGTCTGTCAACTTATTTTTATCAACTTTAATAAACTAAATAAGAATAAGTACTATTATAAACCCTATAAAAACCTGTTTTTTAATAAGCTATTCTTTCCTTTTCCATACTTCTGTCGATCCTGATTCATCTTGCTCTTCAGCTGACATTTTTACACTAAAATTATTATCGTTATTACTTAGCTCTAAGTGATAATCTACTCCGTCTACTTTATATTGATAATTGGACGCATCTGCGTTGTAAAGCCAAGTACCATCTTGTGAATAAGGACCTTCCATAGCACTGCCATTGTCATAACAATCGTAAGCTACCATAGTATAAGTTCCGTAGTTTTCTCCAGATTTAATAGTAAGAACATTTGGATATCCTTCATTTATACAAGGCCTACCATCTTCTTTTTCAGGCTCATCCCATTTGTGGCTGATCATCTCCCAAGTACCAATCATTGGACTTCCTGGCCAAGTTCCCCAAACTGGCTTATCATCATTATTTGCCCCAGAATTTCTAGCAAAATTTATAGGTTCAGTGGATAGACTGGTAACACACCATTTTGACATATCTTGATCATAAGTGGTCGCACCGTCAAACATTTTGTTCATGTTTTTTACATTATTAGTTTCCCAATTACTAATATCTTTATTAAAAGATGTTGCTCCTTCAAACATCCCTTCCATTGTAGTTACACTTCCTACATCCCAGCTGGAAATATTTGTATTAAAAGTAGGATTACCTTTAAATAACTCTTTCATATCTGTCACAAGTGTTGTGACTGCTGTAGATAGATTTTTACCAGAACTAATCCATTGGTTTAGCATAGTATTATCAACAACAGTAAAGGTTACTCCCAAAAAATCATGAGTAGTTCCAGCAACAACTCCAGGTTTTGCTTTAAATGTTTTTACGTTACCATCTCCATCTCGCTCTATTACTATTGGCGCCAATGATTTAAAAATAGCTATTACCGTTGCATCGGAGTTTAAAGTAAGACTTGTAGGATTGTCTGTTCCCGACACAACACCCGACCACTTTTTAAATTCCCAACCAGATGCAGCAGTAGCGGCTAAGCTCAAAACACTTCCTTTACTATAATCACCTGCAACAGGTAAAACTGCTCCTTGACCGTCTTTAACAATAGTCAAAGCGTATTGATTTTTTTTAAATATGGCTACAATACTTTTAGCTTTATCAATAGTAATATTATTAGGGTTTTCTATCCCTAATAAGTCTCCTTTCCATTGTACAAAAATCCATCCAGCTGAAGGTTTGGCCTCTAACTCTATAACTGAGCTGCTATTGTATTTTGTAGTTACACCTTCTTTAATTACTTTTTTAGTTACTGTACCCTGACCCTCAACTGTAACTGTTAATTCGTATTGAACCTTAGTAAAGTTTGCAACTACTGTTTTATCAGAGTCCATAACAATAGTAGTTTCAGCACTACCTTCAGCTCCAGTCCACTGGTCAAAAACATAATTCTCAGCGGGAACAGCTATTAACTTAGCTGTGTCATCAATATTATACTGTCTTGATAAGGGGATTACCGTTCCAGAATCAGCAGGACTAACTGAAGTGGTCAACATATACAAAACGGTATCTTTTTCACAAGATGAAATTAAAAATAAGGACACAAATAGTATAATTAGTTTTTTCATGAGAGTAAAAATAATTTATTCATTACAAAGATCAGTGGTTTTAAACCCTAAGTTATTAAATTCTTTATGAATAGTTTTGAGTAGAGAATATTCATTAAATGAGTCCTGGCCAATTTCCCATATCATAACCCCACCTAGTTCATTACTCGCTAACTTTACTTTAGATCGAATGGTTGGTCTTCCATTATAATACTTAGAGCCCACGTTATCTATATCTGCATTAGAGCTTTTTATATTGACCACGTCAGAAAAGGTAAATGAAGATACACTAGTTATGTCGCTAAAATCATAGCCATAGAAAGGAACTCCTAAAACAAGCTTATCAGGTGAAACTCCAACTGAGTTTTTCCAAAAATCAATTGATTGACTTGCATGGTCATAAGAACTGTGTTGACCTGCAGAACTAGGATTCCAAGGCCCAGTATAATCATAAGCCATAATATTTATAAAGTCAAATGTTTGTAAAGCTTCGTCTGTAATATTATCAAATTTAGTTTCTCCAGGTAAAGCGGCTGTCATTCCTTTTCCTTTACTTGTTAAGGCACTTTTTAATTCTATAACAAAATCACTATAACCTTGAGTAACAGCTTCCCATTCCAAATCGACGTCAACTCCATCAAGATTATTATCGGATACAAAGGAATTAATCTTATTTACAAGTATTGATCTATCTTCAGGTGTAGCAAGAAATTTTTTCCATCTTTCTAATGCAGGAGATCTAATACCCCCACCAGCCAAAGAAATATAGATTTTAATATCATTGTTTTTAGATCTGGCTGTAGACGTTATGTTTTCAAGGGTAATTCCAGACGAGTTATCAGGAAGCAGCATAGTGCCATCAGCTTCAGGATTAGCAAATGCTATATTTAAATGAGTGAGTTTACAATATTCAATTTTGTCATTTTGTGAAAAACGATACGTTGGCAAATAACCTACTATTTTAGCAGTTGACTTGTTAGGATTAACCTCAACTTCAGCTACAATAGTATCTTTTGAACAAGACACAAGAAATATCAGTATAATTAAAAGTAGTTTTTTATTCATTTTAATTTAAATGTTTTAAATAAGCAACTATTGGGTGGTGATCTGATCCCCAATTATTAGCTTTGGTTTTTAAATATACATGCTTAGAATTGATTAAGATTAAATTTCTAAAAAATATATAGTCAATTCTTTTTTCAGACTTAATGTTATTAAACCCATTATAGGTTCCATAAAATTCATTACTTTTTAATATATCTTTTTTAGAATCTATAAATTCATTTTGAAGTTTTATTATCGACTTATTTTCATCTCCCAAATTAAAATCTCCCGTTAAAAGTACTGGAAAATTCAATTCATTAAGCTCATTTATTTTGTCAATAATTAATTCAACTGATTTTTCTCTAGCTAAAACACCAATATGATCAAAATGTGTATTAAATACCCATATTTTTTTATTAGAATTTCTATTTTCAAAAAGTCCATAAGTACAAATTCTTTCCATTGAAGCATCCCACCCTACGGAAATTTTATTTGGTGTTTCGGATAACCAAAAGGTGTTTGACTTTAAAACTTTATATTTATTTTTATTAAATAAAATCGGGCTATACTCTCCTTTATTTTTTCCATCGTCTCTACCTACTCCTACATAATCATAGTCTGTTAAAGAACCCATCAAGTCTGTTAGTTGAGAATTTAAAACCTCTTGCATCCCAACAAAATCTGCCGCTTCATTAGATATAAATTCCGTAACAGTTGATTTTCTGTTATCCCAAATATTTACCCCATCATCAGGATTATTATATCGGATGTTATAAGAAATAACTTTAACATCATGTGGGTTATGTAATAAAAAAAATAGAAATATATATAGTATATTATTCATAGTTTAAATTTAATATATTTATCGAGTATGAAAAGATATTTATTTGTAATTATTTTTAGTTTTTTATTTATTAACTGTGATTTTAAAAAAGAAATCAATATTGATTCAAGTAACAATACTGCTGATTCTGATTTCACTTTTAGCACATGGACTGGAGCAGCAAACAATTTTAATAAAAAAACTTGGCAAAAAAAAATAAGCTATTATGACTCTTTAGGAATCAGTGAAATTTTAGTTAGTGGATCTGCTGAAGTTTTAAAAAAAATAATCCCAATAGCTGATAAAAAAAATATAAAAGTTCATGGTTGGATGTGGACTTTAAATCGCCCTGGAGATACAATTGCTAACAAAAACCCAGACTGGTATGCTGTTAATAGAAACGGGGACAACTCTTTGGATTATAGAGCTTATGTAGATTATTACCAATGGCTAAGCCCATTTCATCCAGAGGCTAGAAATCACATTATAAATAATGCCAAAAAATTAATGGAAGTTAAGGGATTAGCTTCTGTACATTTAGATTATGTAAGGTTTCCCGATGTTATTTTAGGAGCTGACTTACAACCAAAATACAATATTGTTCAAAAAACTGAAATGCCTGAGTATGACTATGGCTACCACCCTTTAGCCAGAGAAGAGTTTAAGAGAATTTTCAATAAAGATCCACAAGATTTTGAAAATCCAGAACTATCAACTGAATGGAGGCAGTTTAGACTAAATGCTATTACTACTCTTGTAAATGAAATTATTGCAATCGCCCATTCTAAAGATAAAAAAGTTACAGCAGCTGTATTCCCTTTCCCCGAAATGTCAAGACAAATGGTAAGACAAGCATGGAATGATTGGAATTTAGATCTAGCCTACCCTATGTTATATCAAAATTTTTATAGAGAAAATATTAATTGGATAGGTTTTGCAACAAAACAAGGTGTAAATGATGTAGATTTTCCTATAATTTCAGGACTTAATTCGGGGGCACTAAGAGATCCTAAAGATTTAAAAAAAGCTATTTTAATTTCTAGAAAGAACGGAGCAAAAGGAATTTCTATATTTACCGCTGACGGATTAACAAAAGAGCAACAAGCTGTCTTCGTTGAATTGTCAAATAGTATAAAAAGTGAATTAAAACAATAATTCATTTTTAAAAATTTCAAATGAATCTACACTCAATAGCTCTAGAAAATGACAAAAAAGATTCTTTATCAATTTTTAAAGAACGATTTTTTAATAATGAAAACGAAATCTATTTAGATGGTAATTCTCTTGGAAAGTTACCATTAGAAACGTTAAACGACTTAAACAATACGATTAAAAATCAGTGGGGAAAAAAGTTAATAAGAAGCTGGAATGAACATTGGCTAGAATTAAATAATCGAGTTAATTTAAAAATGTCCAAACTAATTAACGCAGATCCAAATGAGGTTTTAGTAGGGGAATCTACTTCTGTTAATTTATATAAACTACTGTATGGTTTAATTAACTCAAATAAATACGATAAAAATCTATTAACTGATTCATTAAACTTCCCCTCTGACCTTTATATAATGGAAGGCTTAAAAGAATTTACTACATCAAAAAAGATTCAAATAGTAAAATATGTCTCTGATTTAGAATCAGACATAAATCTATTGAAAGAATCTATTAAACACAGTCCAGGTATTATCTGCTTAAGCCTGGTAAGTTATAAGAGCTCTTGGCTTTACCCTATGTTAGAATTAAATGAGTTTGCTGAAAAAAATAAAAGCATAATTGTTTGGGACTGTAGTCATGCTATAGGTGTGGTGGATATAGATGTAAAAAAAACAAAAACAAAAATCGCTTTAGGATGCACCTATAAATTTTTAAACGGAGGTCCGGGGTCTCCTTCTTTTATTTATATAAATAATAAAATAATTGGTGATATTTCTAATCCAATTCAAGGTTGGTTTGGACATGAAAAACCTTTTGATTTTTCAGAAAATTATAAACCTTACAATGGAATTAAAAAATTTGAAGCTGGAACCCCTTCTGTAATTTCACTTTCAGCTATTGAAAAAGGAATTGATATAACTCTAGAAGCTGGTATAAAAAACATTAGATCAAAGAGTAAAAATCTTGGAGATTTTTTGATAAATCTTATTAAAACTGAATTAGAAATTTTGAATTTTGAAATTACTTCTCCTTTGGTTTCTGAAAATAGAGGATCACATATCTCAATTAAACATAAAGAAGCTTGGAGAATATGCAAGCTATTAATAAAAGGAAAAATAAACAGAAAATCCATCATTCCAGATTTCAGACCTAACAACACAATAAGACTTGGTTTTGCACCTCTCTATGTTAGCTACATGGATTTATTTGAAAGTATTGAAAGGATTAAAGAAATTATAAATAACAAAGAGTTTCTATTAATAGATAATTCTAAGGAGGCTGTAACATAAAACAGGGTCTAGTTAAAAATTAATTCACACTATTATAAATTTTGTATATTGCATTCACTAACTATAGTGGTTAGATTTATACAACTTGTTTAAGTTGTTTGGGAAATAATTAAAACTAATAATTATGAGTAAACACACGAACAAAGTCCACGGTAAATTAAATTTCTTAATCGCGGCGGTTGTATTGGTAATAGGTGCAGTAGCATTCTTGCTGGTACAATCAGAAACTTTCGACTTTAATCCTTCAGATTTAACAAGCTCAGGGAGTAAAGCAATTAAAGGAGCTAAAAAAGCTCAAAAATACGACAACAGAAGTGAAGTCGTAGTTGATCTTGACGGAGTAGAAATTCAAGAATTTCTAAATAATCAAGATTTTCAAAAAATGATCGCAGATCCTGAATTTGCAAAGATGTTATCGGCACCAGAATTTCAAAACATGGTAGCTTCCCCAGAATTTAGAATGTTAGCTGCTTCACCAGGATTTGGTAAAATGTTAGCTGCTCCCGAGTTCAGAATGTTAGCAGCGTCACCAGATTTTGGAAAAATGTTAGCTGCTCCTAAATTTAGAATGTTAGCTGCTTCACCAGATTTCGGAAAAATGATGAAAGAACCTGCATTTCAGAAATTAGCTATGTCAGCAGATTTTGGAAAAATGTTAGAAGCACCAGAATTTCAAAAAATGGCTATGTCTACAGACTTTGGGAAAATGTTAGCTTCTCCAGAATTTAAAAAGATTGCTATGTCAGCAGACTTTGGGAAAATGTTAGCTTCTCCAGAATTTAAAAAAATATCTATGTCTTCAGACTTTGGGAAAATGCTAGTAGCACCAGAATTTGGGAAGATTGCAATGTCAGCAGATTTTGGAAAAATGTTAGCAACACCAGAATTTAGAATGTTAGCTATGTCATCAGATTTCGGAAAGATGTTAGCTGCACCTGATTTTCAAATGCTTGCAGTTTCTGCAGACTTTGGAAAAATGCTTGCTTCACCTGAATTTGGAAAAATGATGGCTGCTCCTGATTTTGGAAAAATGATGGCTTCACCAGAATTTGGAAAGTTAGCTATCTCACAAGACTTTGGGAAAATGTTAGCTGCACCAGAATTTAGAAAAATGATGGCTAATCCTGACTTTGGGAAAATGATGGTTAACGCTGATTTTGGAAAGTTAGCTGTTTCAGCAGACTTTGGAAAAATGCTGGCTTCACCTGAATTTGGAAAAATGATGGCTTCGCCTGACTTTGGAAAAATGTTAGCTGCACCAGAATTTCAAAAACTATCTATTTCGGGTGACTTCGGAAAAATGTTAGCTTCCCCTGATTTCGGAAAAGCTGCAGGTCTTGGAAGAAACTTCTAATAAAATTTTATAATATTTAAAAAAAGGAGAAAATTAATTTTTTCTCCTTTTTTTTTTGAATAAAAACTCATAAATTCATGTATGAATAAAAAAATAATTTTACATCTAGTCATATTACTTTTATTTAATTTCACTTATTCTCAGTTTAAAAAAATTGAAACAAAGGATTTTAATGTAGTGAGTATAAACCCACAATTTGATTATGTTTTAAATCATGCTATAAGGTGTTCTCATAATGCTTTAGATTTTCATAGAAAATTATTTGAATACGATCCAAAAGAAAAAATATTTGTTATGATCCAAGATTTTGGGGATTATGGAAATGGTGGTGCTACTTCCCTTCCAAAAAACTTAATATCAACATGCATAGCTCCCATGAACTATTCTTTTGAGTCCAGTGTAGCTGGAGAAAGAGTTTTTTCTATAATGAATCATGAGTTGGTGCATATTGCAGCTTTAGACAATGCTTCCAAGAGTGATCTTTTTTACAGAAAACTGTTTAATGGTAAAGTAAGAAGTTCAAACGATCATCCAATATCAATGTTTTATAGTTATTTAACTAGCCCAAGATATTATTCACCTAGGTGGCTGCATGAAGGAATCGCTGTTTTTGTTGAAACATGGATGGATGGCGGAAAAGGAAATGCACTAGGAAATTATGATGAAATGTTTTTCAGAACTAGAGTTCTAGAAAACAGCAGGATATATTCTCCACAAGGTTTAGCCTCTGCAGGAACATCAGCTGACTTCATGTCTAAGGCAAATTATTATTATTATGGAACTAGATTTGTTAGCTATTTAGCTCACGAATATGGACCTGATAAATTAATAAATTGGATAAAACGAAAAGAAGGAAGCAAAAGAGGGTTTAGCTCCAGTTTTAAACAAAATTTTGAAATTCCAATTTCAAAGTCCTGGAATAGTTGGATTGAATTTGAAAAAGAATTTCAACAAAAGAATATTCAAGAATTAAATAAAAGTGAAGTAAGTAAAGATGAATTAATCACCAACAAAGTTTTAGGTGGTGTTTCTCATGCTTATCACAATAAAAAAAGAAATAAAATATATGTTGCAGTCAATTACCCTGGTAAAATTCCTCATTTAGCAGAACTAGATATTGAGTCAGGTAAAATAAAAAGACTTCACGATGTGAAAGGCCCTACACTATTCAATGTTACCTCATTAGCTTATGATGAAAAGAATGATTTACTTTTTTACACGACTGACAATGACAGTAAAAGAGATTTGAACTCATTTAATCTAAGAACTGGTAAATCAAAATTACTATATAAAGATTGTAGAATTGGAGATCTAGCGTTTAATAAAGTAGATGAATCTATATGGGGAGTTAAACATGTTAACGGAATAAGTACTCTTGTTAAAATAAATAAGTATAATTCAGAAAATCCAAATAATCAATATACTGATTGGGAACAAAAATATACTTTACCCTTTGGAAATGACATGTTTGATATGGACATATCTCCTGACGGATTAAATTTAAGTGCTGCCGTGACTGACTTAAACGGGAATCAATTTCTTAAAATTTTTGAAATAAACTCATTCAAGTCTTTTGATAAAGAAAGCATCAAGTATAAAGAAGTTTTCAATTTTGATGTAGCCTCACCCCAGAGTTTTAAATATTCTGAAGATGGCACATATCTAATTGGCTCCTCATACTACACAGGAGTTAGTAATATTTATAAAGTTGATACAAACACTTTGGATATTGAAATTTTGACAAATGCAATAACTGGATACTTTAGACCTATTCCAATTGATAAAGAAAAGATTTTCTCATTCAAATACACTAGTGATGGATTTATTCCAGTCTATGTCTACTTAAAAAACGGAATAGAAGCAACTAGTATAGACTTTTTAGGAAATAATACAATTAATAAATTTCCTATTCTAAAAGACTGGAAACAAGAAGTTCCAAACTCTTCAAATTTTGATGATAATAGAATTAGTGCTGAAAAAGGTGTCTATATTCCTAAAAAAGAAGTTCAACTAAATTATTCCTATCCAATTGTTGTAGGATATAAAAATAAAGTTGGAGTTGGTTATAAATTTAAATACCAAGATCCCTTAGGATTAAAATCGTTAGATTTTTCCTTCTCCTTTACGCCTAATAATTGGGAAAACAGTATTGACAGTTCAGAAACTGATATTGAAAAGGATGAAGAATTACATGCTTCAATAAACTATTCAACTGCCCAATTAAGTGGAGGTAAATATAATTTTTATGCCTCTTACAACAATGCTGATTTTTATGATTTATTTGGTCCAACAAAAAGATCTAGAAAAGGAGTGAATTTTGGAATTGATTTTAATAAATCAATTGTTTATGATTCTCCTAAAAATCTTGATTTAAACTTAGGAGCTAGCGGTTATTACGGCTTAAATCAATCTCCAGAATTTCAACAAATTAATTTTGATGACAAAGATTTTAATACTGATGTATTTTATAATTTTTACACATCTTTATCTTACAAAAATCTAAAAGGATCTGTTGGAGCTGTTGATGCGGAAAAAGGAGTTAAATCTTCATTAACCTTATCCTCGGCAGCTACGCAGGGAAACTTCTTTCCTAAGATTAACGGAAATATAGATTTTGGTATTCAACTACCATTAGATCACACCTCTTTGTGGTTAAGAAATTCTTTTGGTAATTCTTTTTCAAAAAAAGTCAATCCTTTTACAAGGTTTGGATTCGCTTCTTTTGGGAATAATTATATTGATAATGCGTCTTCTAAAATGTATAGAGGATCTTTTTCTTTTGCTGGGATTAGCTATGATTCAGAAAAAAGTATAATTGCAAAGAGTTATTACAAATCAACTTTAGAATTGCTTTTACCAGCAATAAATTATAGAAAGTTAGGTTTCTTCAACTTATTTGCCACCTACTCTCACCCTACTATATTCGCAGGAACCTTATTTACTAAGAATTATGATGATAAATCAATAAATATGGGGAGTTCAGAAAAAGAAAATAGTGAAACTTTTAGAAATTTAGGCTTTCAAATTGACACAAAATTAGTTATGTTCTCTCACTTATCCTCAACACTATCATTTGGTTGGGCAAGAGCATTTTCTGTCGGAAATGACTACAAAGAATATGATGAATGGATGGTTTCCTTAAAATTTTAATAAACTATGAATAAGATTTTTAAAACTAGCTTAATGACTGGCGTTATTGTAACAGCGTTATATGTTGTTTTATTTTATCCATTAGTTTTAATTAACATCTTTGAATTAAAAGATTTATTACTGGTTGCTTTATCTATATGTCCTGGAATTTTTATTATGGCATTGATTTATAATCTTGATGAATACGATAAAGAACCATTATGGTTATTATCTATTGCATTTATTTTTGGTGCTATAAATCTTCATTTAGATATTGATTTACTTGAATATTTTTTGTCATTTATTAATATAGAAAATGATTTTCTAAGTATTGGTGGAGAAGCATTAACGGTTTCTATAACAGAAGAAGTTTTGAAGTTTCTAGTT
>Ga0307998_1001475_pt1 | contig 12647 bp, 10 predicted proteins | sample Davwhametageno37_FD_203147 | JGI IMG/M metagenome (GOLD analysis project Ga0307998, IMG submission 203147) | Marine microbial communities from Davis Island wharf, Antarctic Ocean - #37 | ecosystem: Environmental > Aquatic > Marine > Unclassified | place: Antarctic Ocean: Davis Island wharf...
TGGCCAGTTTTCACTGTCCGTAAGTGGGGCTTTCCATCGTTTGGGTAAGCCAGTCGTTTCGGTATCAAATATTAAATACATAAAAACGAATGTACTTATTTCCGCTTGACAGAAAAAATGGTTTTACCCTGAGTTATTAACGAAATAAAATTCGATTTAATTATTCGAATTTGTACCTTTGCCAAAAAAAGTACAATCAACTCGACTCTAGCCGTTTTTGATACTTTAGACTCCCAAAAAGCAATAGAAAAAGCGTTTTTTGAAACGCAGTGTGCCCACATAAAAGGCTTTGTAGGTTCTGGTTTTTCTTTTAGAATTGCTGCAGCCTTTCAAAAACAGCAACACACCCTACTTTTAGTGCTAGATAATGCAGAACAAGCAGCCTATTATCTTAATGATTTTGAACGTTTACTTAGTCCAGAAGACGTGCTCTATTTTCCTGCAAGTTACCGACAACCTTACGCACAAGAAACAACTGATAATGCCAATGTTCTGCTTCGCTCCGAAGTATTAAAAAAAATAAGTGGCGCTAAAAAACCACGAATAGTGGTGACCTATCCACAAGCAGTTTTTGAAAAAATAATTTCTCAACACACCTTAAAACGGATAACTTTTAAGGTCATTAAAAATACTACTCTTTCTTTAAGTTTTATTAATGAAAGCCTTTTTGAAATGAATTTCGAGCGCGTAGATTTTGTAACGAGTCCAGGAGAATTTGCTGTTCGTGGGGGAATCATAGATGTTTTTTCTTTTGCTTACCAGCATCCTTACAGAATTGAATTTTTCGATGATACTGTAGAGCGTCTTTGTAGTTTTGACGTGGAAACTCAGCGCTCTATTTCATCTTTTGACTCTATTGAATTATTACCTGACACCTCCAATAATGACTTTACAGATAAACGAAAAACAATTTTAGATTTTTTCCCAACGCAAAGTAGTTTCATATTTTTCAACTTTGATAAAACTACAGATCGTTTACAAGCCTTATACGACAAAGCGATAGAAACTTTTTCGACTCTTCAAGCTACCACGCAATACCCCCCAGAAATTCTTTTTGTAAATAAAGAAGAATGGATTCGTGATAGTAAAGATAAATCTGTGCTTGTACTTGAACGCACGGATCAACTAAGTATTAAGGAGCTTATTCATGTTAAGCAGAGTCCTCAGCCTGCATTTAATAAACAATTCGATTTGTTAATTACCCATCTTAACAACAATCATAATGATGGCTTTGAAAACACCTTATTTTGTAGTAATAAAGAGCAAACCAAACGTTTTCATGATATTTTTCAAGAATTAGAAAAAACGGTTCACTACAAAACAAAAGAGGTTTCAATTTTTGAGGGTTTTGAAGATTTAGAAGCTAAATGGGCTTGTTTTTCAGACCACCAAATATTTGAGCGGTATCATAAATATAAACTCAAATCTGACCTCACAAGAAAACAAGCTTTAAATCTTAAGGAATTAACTCAAATGGAAGTGGGAGATTATGTAACCCATATTGACCATGGAATAGGAACCTTTGGAGGGCTTCAGCGAATTGAAGTTGAAGATAAGTGGCAAGAAGCAATTAAATTAATTTATGGGGAACGTGATATTCTTTACCTCAGCATTCACTCATTACATAAAATTAGTAAGTATAATGGGAAGGATGGTTCAGTTCCAAAAATCTATAAATTAGGCTCAAAAGCTTGGAAAATATTAAAGCAAAAAACAAAAACCAAGGTTAAAGAAATTGCTTTTAACCTGATTGAATTATACGCTAAAAGACGTCAAAAAATTGGCTTTTCCTTTGATCCAGACAGTTACCTTCAATGGGAATTAGAAGCCTCGTTTATGTACGAAGACACGCCAGACCAAGGAAAGGCAACCCAAGCCGTGAAGGCAGACATGGAATCCCAACAACCTATGGATCGTTTAGTTTGTGGTGATGTTGGTTTTGGAAAAACTGAAGTAGCAATCAGAGCTGCTTTTAAAGCTGCTGATAACAGCAAACAAGTGGTAATTTTAGTCCCTACTACCATACTTGCCTTCCAACACTATAAAACATTTTCAAACCGATTAAAAGAATTGCCTGTTCGAGTAGATTATATAAACCGATTTCGCTCTTCAAAAGATCGTTCACAAATATTAAAAGATCTTGAAGCTGGAAAAATTGACATCTTAATTGGCACTCATCAGTTAGTAAATAAAAATGTTGTTTTTAAAGATTTAGGATTGCTTATTGTGGATGAGGAGCAAAAATTCGGTGTTGCTGTTAAAGAAAAAATAAGATCTCTCAAAGCTAATATTGATGTATTAACCTTAACGGCTACACCTATTCCTAGAACTTTACAGTTTAGCTTAATGGCAGCAAGAGATTTATCAGTAATAGCAACCCCCCCTCCAAACAGATATCCTATTGAAAGTGAGGTAGTTCGATTTAGCGAAACCCTTATTAGAGATGGAATAATGTATGAATTACAAAGGGGTGGTCAAGTATTTTTCATTCACAATAGAGTTGAAAATATAACGGAAGTAGCGGGCCTTGTTCAACGTTTGGTTCCAGATGCAAGAATTGCCATTGGACATGGTAAATTAGAAGGAAATAAGCTTGAAAAAACATTGTTAGGTTTTATGGAAGGAGAATACGATATTCTAATTGCTACTACTATTATTGAAAATGGATTGGATGTTCCAAATGCTAATACAATCTTCATAAATAACGCCAATAATTTTGGCTTAAGTGACCTCCATCAAATGAGAGGAAGAGTGGGCCGAAGCAATAAAAAAGCTTTTTGCTATTTCATCACCCCTCCTCACAGTGCAATGAGTAGTGATGCCCAAAAAAGAATTAAAACAATCGAACAATTTTCAGCGCTTGGCTCAGGAATTCAAATTGCAATGAAAGATCTTGAAATCAGAGGTGCAGGGGATTTATTAGGCGGTGAACAAAGCGGCTTTATAAATGAAATGGGCTTTGAGACATATCAAAAAATTCTTCAAGAAGCAATTGATGAACTTAAAGAAAATGAGTTTAAAGAGCTTTATGATGATGATCAAAATGATGAAATAAAAACCTACGTTAAAGAGGTGCAGATTGATACCGATTTAGAGTTATTTATTCCTGATGATTATGTTAATATTGTCAAAGAACGCCTTGCACTTTACCAAGAACTTAGTCAGGTAAAAACCCCTTCTGAGTTAGATAATTTTGAACAAACTCTTTTAGATCGTTTTGGGCCTCTTCCTGAAACCGCTAAGGGACTTTTAGACAGTATGCGCCTGAAATGGGTAGCTACTCAATTAGGCATTGAACGGTTGATTATTAAACAAGGGAGTTGTATTTGTTATTTTGTTTCTGATCAACAAAGTCCATTTTTCCAAACAGAGTCTTTTTCTTTTTTATTAATGCAAATTCAAAAGGCTCCTGAACGATTAAAATTAAAAGAAAAAAGTACTCAAAATGGTCCAAAATTGCTGTTATCAATTCACTCAATTGATGAGATTAAAAAACTAACTAGCATTTTGAAAAGTTTAGTTTTTATTAAAGAGACTTCAGCTTCTTAATTTCTTCAAAAGCACTACTTACCTGCTGCTCATCAATTAAAATAGTAAATTCATTTGAGGTAGAAATTATTTCATTTACATTAATTCCCTCCCATGAAAGGCGTTGAAAAATAAAATAATAAATTCCAGGAATGGTGACATTTTCTGTGGGAAGCTTTATCGTAATAGAAGATAAGTTTTCGACTTTTGAATGACAAGTCTCTGCATGGAAAATAGTATCCACTAACTCAGAAATATTCTGACTTACAATAATATTAGACTCTGCTACTCCTCTTGAAGAAGTGTAAAAAACTTCTTTTTTATGTTCAATTTCTTTTAATAAATGAGCTTGATTTAACAATAACGTTTCAGAAATTGAAAAACTGTAATCAATAAGAGAAGACCTAACGGTAATATCACCCATATTTTTCAAAACACTTGTTATTTTAGCTGAATCTGTTGAAGATTCCGAATCATCCGAAACACGCTTTAATGACATTACAATGGCTCCCTGATTTACTGTTTTTCTCATTACAGTTTCAATATCAGGCTGAATTTGTCTAGCTAAAGACGTAAGGTTTATGATCCCATCTGAAAGAGCAGATGATAAATAAGGCTTGGTCTTAATGTATGCCGCAACGGTTGAAGCAATAGTTCTCATAATGTTAGATTTTAAACAAAAGTAATTATTTTAAACAATTTGTTACATTTAGAACATTATTCTGGTTCATAAAACGAATTAAGTATATGATTATATTGTGATTACCGATCTCTATTTAAGCGAAATATTTGATGAAGACTCAATAAAGTATCCCAGAATGTTTTTCAATATTATATCAAAAAAAAGAATTAATGGTATTTTTGTTAAGGTGAAATACTTAGAGGAAATTAAAAAATATTTTTATTGCCTTTCCTTGCAGACAAATGAAAATCTAATTTTATTAAAAAACCAATCTACTTAAGCCAAAACAATACTGTGGTTCTTTTTTAATTTTTACAAAAAAATAGCGAAAGCTATTTTTTCTTCTTTTGTCATCTAAGGTTATTTTAGGGAATAATTGTATGATTTTAAGTAATTAAAAGACATGCTTTTGTGATTTAAATAGGAAGATAATTGTTTATTTTTGAAAAAAATGAAGCGACCATTATGCCGAAACGTTATACAATAACTGCAGCCCTTCCTTATACTAATGGCCCCATTCATATTGGACATTTAGCCGGAGTGTATATACCTGCTGATATTTACACTCGTTATTTACGAGGCCAAGGAAAAGATGTTGCTTTTATTTGTGGAAGCGATGAGCACGGTGTAGCCATATCACTAAAAGCAAAAAAAGAAGGAAAAACTCCTCAAGAAATTATTGATACTTATGATAAAATCATTAGAGATTCTTTTAGGAAATTTGGTATTACATTTGATAATTATTCTCGTACCTCCAGAAAAATTCATCATGAAACGGCACAAGAGTTCTTTAAGCAGTTATATGAAAAAAAGATTTTTGAAGAAATAAATTCGGATCAATTATATGATCCTGAAGCTCAACAATTTTTAGCAGATAGGTTTGTCTTGGGAACCTGTCCAATATGTCAAAATGCAGAGGCTTATGGAGATCAATGTGAAAGCTGTGGCAGTAGTTTAAGTGCCACAGAACTTATTAATCCAAAATCAACTATCAGTGGTGCAAAACCTGAATTAAAAAAAACAAAACATTGGTATCTTCCTTTAAATAAGTATGAAAACTTTATTAGTGATTGGATTCTTAAAGGGCATAAAAAAGATTGGAAACCCAATGTCTATGGTCAAGTAAAATCATGGATTGATACAGGTTTAAGACCAAGAGCCGTTACCCGTGATTTAGACTGGGGGATACCAGTACCTTTAAAAGGCGAATTGGGAAAAGTCCTCTATGTTTGGTTTGATGCTCCAATAGGATATATTTCATCTACAAAAGAATGGGCAGATCAAAAAGGAATTGATTGGAAACCTTATTGGAAAGATAAGGATACACAGTTAGTACATTTTATTGGAAAAGATAATATTGTTTTTCACTGTATTATTTTCCCAATTATGCTTCATGCTTCTGGAGAATATATTTTGCCAGAAAATGTTCCTGCTAATGAATTTTTAAACTTGGAAGGTCAAAAAATCTCTACTTCTAAAAACTGGGCAGTTTGGTTACATGAATATTTAGAAGAATTTCCTGAACATCAGGATGTTTTACGCTATGTATTAACAGCAAATGCACCAGAAACAAAAGATAATGACTTTACTTGGGATGAATTTCAAGCACGAAACAATAATGAATTAGTAGCCATTTATGGAAATTTTATTAACCGTGTAGTTGTCCTTACACATAAGTACTATGATGGGGAAGTTCCGAAAGCTTCTGAGCTTTTTGAAATTGATGTTGATGTTCTTTTAGAAATGAGGCGGCTCCCTAAAAAAATTGGAACTTCTATTGAACTTTATCGTTTCAGAGAAGCAAGTCAACTTTTAATGCAACTTGCAAGAATTGGGAATAAGTATCTAGCCGACTCAGAGCCTTGGAAACTTATTAAATCAAATCCTGAGCGTGTTAAAACCATTATGAATACAGCACTTCAAATCGCAACCGGTCTTTCTGTACTTAGTGAACCTATTTTACCCTTTACTGCTTCCAAATTAAAAAACATGTTGAATTTAAATGTGACCCGTTTAAAATGGAAGGATGTTTCAACGAATACTACACTAATCCCATCAGGACATCTAATTAAATCAGCTACACTTCTTTTTCAAAAAGTTGAAGATGAACAAATGGAGCATCAACGCTCAAAATTAAAAGCGAGTAGTTTGGCAAATAAAACAAAAGCTCCTACAATTCCACCATTAAAGTCCAAAACAAGTTTTGAAAATTTTGCAGCATTAGATCTCAAAATAGCCGTTATTATTGATGCTAAAAAAGTGGCCAAAACAAAAAAATTGATGGAGATAACCGTAAGTATAGGGTCGGAAGAAAGGACTATAGTTTCAGGTATTGCTCTAGACTTCAATGCAGAGGAACTTATAGGAAAAAAAGTTACTCTTTTATGTAACCTTCAGCCAAGAACCCTCAAAGGAATTGAAAGTAATGGAATGATATTATTGGGAGAAAATAACGAAGGCCATTTTGTATTTGTTTCTCCTGAAGCAGAAGACACCAAAACAGGATTGTCCATCCATTAAATGGAGTTAACTTCTTTTATTCCTGTAGCATATGATCCTATATATAGGCTCCCACTTCCAGAAAATCATCGTTTCCCTATGGAAAAATATGAACTTCTTCCACAACAATTACTCCTGGAAGGAACCTGTGAGCCATCTGATTTTTTCACACCTACTAAAGTCGCACTAGAAAATGTATTACGTATTCATAATGAAGAATATGTGACTAGGCTTATCAATTTAAATTTAAACACAAGAGAGATTCGAAACATTGGTTTTCCTCTTACAAAGAAGCTAGTAGAAAGAGAGCTTATTATAGCGGGGGGGACTATTATGGGGTGTGAAAAAGCTTTAAAAACAGGAATCGCCATGAATATCGCAGGAGGAACACACCACGCTTTTTCTGATTGTGGAGAAGCTTTTTGCTTACTTAATGACCAGGCTATTGCAGCTCAATATTTACTTGACCAAAAGAAAGCATCTCAAATATTAATTCTTGATCTAGATGTACATCAGGGAAATGGTACTGCTGCTATTTTTGAATCAAATCCAAAAGTATTTACTCTTTCTGTTCATGGAGCAAAAAATTATCCCTTTCGAAAAGAAAAAAGTGACTTGGATATCGCGCTAGAGGACGATACTGGCGACAAAAAATACTTGGATAAAATCAAAAAAATAATTCCTGCATTGATAGATAATATTAAACCTGACTTTATTTTTTATCTGTCTGGTGTAGATGTTTTAAAAACAGACAAGCTCGGTAGATTAAGTCTTACTATTGAAGGGTGTAAGGAAAGAGATCTGTTTATATTAAGACAATGTAATGATAGAAATATTCCGCTTCAATGTAGTATGGGAGGTGGATATTCTAAGGACATAAAGGTGATTATTGAGGCGCATGCTAATACTTATAGAGCAGCAAAATTAGTATATACTTAACGCCATGTTTGACTTTTCATATTAAGGGCTGCAATCACAATATCCTTTCTACTTACCTGTCCAACCAAAAGATTGTTTTCCATAACAGGATAACGTCTTCTACTTGATTTAGAAAATAATGCTGCTGCGTCAAACACACTTGTATTAGCTGCTATGGTTTCAACTTTTTTAGTCATAAAATGATCAACAGACTTATCCAAAATAGGCATATTAAAATATCGGCTGTCTGAAATTTCTTTCATACAATCAGCTTCAGAGATAACCCCTACTAAATCTCCATTATTGTTTACAACAGGACCTCCCGAAATTCTGTGTTTAATAAATGTCGCCATAACTTCATGAATCGTTTGCGTTGGATTAAAGAGAATTAATTGACGTGTCATAATATCTGAAACCACTAATTTACTTGGAGTCGGTTTCACTTTTTGGGCGCGTTCGCCTTGAAAACTTTTTATTGGCATAACAAATAAAGTGTTGGTGTTTTCTAAATATAGCGAATTCTTGCTGACATTAACAAGATTTATTCAACACACAAGCTTTATTAATAGAAATATATAGGTATTTTGGATAAAATTTTTAAAATGAAAGCTATAGGAATTTTAGGTTGTGGTTGGCTAGGAATTCCTCTAGGTTTAGATTTACAAAAGAAAAAATGGCAGGTAAAAGCTTCTAGAAGAAGTGATGAAGGAATAGAGCTACTTAAAAAAAATAGATTAGAGTACTATAAAATTGAGATTACTTCACAAAACATAAAAGGAAACATTGATTTCTTTAAGGAATTATCTTGCCTAATCATATCCCTTCCGCCAAATAGAAAAAGTCAATCAAATAACTATGTTCAAAAAATACGTTTAATCCTGAAAAAAATTAAACCCCTAGATATCAAAAAAATTATTTTTTTAAGTAGTATCTCCGTGTATGGACCTATTGCCGGCGTTTATGATGAAACAATAACTCCAAGACCTGAAAGCCATTCTGCTAAAGCATTATTAAGTTGTGAACAAGAGGTGTTAGATTATGCTGCTTCGTCAGTTATTGTTAGGCTAGGGGGCTTAATTGGTGATAACAGAAATCCCATTTTTCAATTACAAGGAAAACTAATTCCAAATCCAGAAGGGGTTATTAACTTTATTACTCAAAGAGACGCCATAGAAGGTATCGAAGCAATTCTTAAACTACCAATAGAAAAAGGAGGAATATTTAATCTGGTATCACCACATCATCCAAAAAGAAAAGAATACTACAAGTTTGTAAGCAAAAAACATGCATTACCTAGCCCTAAATTTCAAGAGGATAAATTTGTGCATAGAGTAATTAATAGTGATGCCATTTTGAGAGAAACAACTTTTGAATTTAAAGATGATAATCTGTTAATATAAAGTTTACAGTTAGCAAAGAATCAATAATGCTTTAACTATCTTGATATTAGTTAAAGCATGGGAAAACAAAACCAATATATCGCACAACTAGAAAAGCTACTTACGCATTTAAAAAATGCGAAACTAAGCTATTTAAAGGCAGCTGACGAGGCTAATGCTTCTGAAGAAAAGCGTTTTCTTAATCAAGAAGCTCTTCTAAGAAATCGTTTTTTTCAAGAGGTTTTAAGTGAAATTCAAACCTTAGGTATGTCATATGATGACTTGGTAATAGGTGGATTTAAGTTCAATCAATTGTTAATATCTTCTATCGATATTCTGAAAAATTCGGCTTTAGATAAATGCATTCAGTCTGATAATACTCTACTTGAAATGTATTCAAAAATACTCCCCTTTACGCTAGATACATCGAAATTTGATCATCATATTAATGGAATCAAAAAAGCGATTAACGAAAGTAATTCATCATTTCCGTCAGTTCCTATGGAAAATCAAATTAATTCCTCTTACTGATTTTCCTTAATATTCTTTTGAGACACTGCAGCATTTTCCGCATCCAAGGTTGTCATTCTTGAAACTAGAGCATTATATGATTCATAAAGTTTGTTTAAAGAGAGAATTAAAGAATCTTCACGATAATATTGTGTGAAATAACGAGATTTTTGAGCTTGCATTTCCACAACTTTTAATCGGCTTCTAATTTGAGGAACTTCTAAAGTTCCTGGTAATGTCTTTTTAGAAACTTCTTTTAATCGTCCTGATAGTGATAATAAATCAACTTGAACATCTCTAAGGTTTAGATCAGATAAACGTTTTAAAGACTCGTGAAGTTTTTTAAAATCTTCCCATTCTTCTAATCCTTCAGATTTTAAAAAAACTCCAGGATACTCTATGAGGTTAAAATTTATTGCCTGATTTAGTTTGAGTGAATCTTTAGAATCAACTTTAAGACCGGGAGAAACTAACTGATTAGTACCAGTATTATTACATGATTGTAAAATCATTAATAAAAGAAATAAATACTCTATTTTTTTCATTTACTTTTTTCTTTAGAGTTCTAAGGTATTTAACTTTAATAAAAGTATTAGGAAAAACAAAACTTGAAGTAAAAACAAATGAATAGGAAAAGGTCCTTTAATATTGATTTTAAAATAATGAAAGGCCCATTGAAGTGGTATAGCAACTATCGTCCATCCTAAATAATTATGAAATGATGCTAGACCACTCTCAAAAGTCCAAAAGTCTAATCTCGGCGCAACAGGTTCCATCACTAAATCTAAAAATAACATAAGTACTACCCCTGTAAAGATTCTAGCTAAAAGAGAATCTGTAAAATATTGAGCGATAAATCCTGTAATAAAGATAAGAATACACCAAACTAAACCCATAGTAAGAGGAACCTCCATAACTTTAATCCCAAGGGCTTCACCATAAGAATAATTCCCAAAAAGAAAACCATACTTAACACCAATAATCTCAGCCAACATTCCTGTTAAAAAACATGCTATAACTAGATAAAATACTTTTTTGTTTAGCTTGGTGTTAAGTATGAGTAATATAAAACTAAGTGATAGATTTAAAGGAGTTGCTTTAACAAACCAAAGTGCGTCACCATAAATAATACCTATCATTCCTGAAACATGAAATAGCCATATTAAGCCAATGGAAATATTTTGTTTTGTTAAAAGAGAGTCACTATTCATGAGTTTGCAGAAGGTATCAATTCATCTACAATTTTAGCAGAGAGTAAACATAGAGGAATTCCTCCCCCAGGATGGACACTTCCTCCACAAAAATAAAGATTTTTTATACGCCTTGAAAAATTAGGATGCCTTAAAAAAGCAGCAAATGAGTTGTTACTTGAGGAGCCATATAAAGCACCAAGATGGGATTGTGTTTTTGATTGAATTAAAGGAGGCGTCAATACTTCTTCACAAACAATAAGTGAGGCTAAATCTACCGCTAATTCTTTTGAAAGTTTATTTATTACAATAGTTCTTAATTTAGAAACCATTTCATCCCAATCTTGTCCCTTATCTGCGGGGGTGTTAATCATTATAAACCAGTTTTCACAGCCAGCAGGAGCATCTCCAGGAACATCTTTTGATGTGATGTTTAAGTAAATGGTGGGGTCGTCAGAAACTGTTTCTTCTTTGAAAATAGCATCAAATTCTGCTCTGTAATCATCGGAAAAGAAAATATTATGTAGTTCTAATGTGTTAAAGATTTTTTGTATTCCCCAATAAAAAATTATGGCAGAACTGGAGCGTTCTTGAGATAATTGTTTTTTTGGAGCTTTCTGTTTAGAAAGCAACTTCTTGTAAGTAGGATAAATATCCATATTTGAAACTACTATATCTGCAGCATGAAAAGAATTATGGACTTGAACACCCTTTACTAATTTTCCTTTAACTACAATTTCTTGTACAGGTGAATCAAAATCAAAAGTAACACCCAGGCGTTTCGCAAGAGCGAATATCGAATTTGTGATGGCAACCATTCCCCCCTCTGGCACAAAAGTTCCATAAGCACCCTCTAAATGTTGAATAAGGGTCATTATTCCAGAGGTCTGATAAGGGTCTGATCCATTATAGGTAGCATAACGGTCAAAAAGCTGTACCAGTTTGTCAGAAGTAAAAGCAGCATCATTTGCCTGATGTAGAGTTTTTTGTAGCTCAAAAAGATGTAATTGTGAAAATGCTTTTATAGTGTCTAGTGTAAGATAGGTTTTAAGTTTATGGAGCGATTGCTCAAGAAATAATGAGGTTGTAAGTTGATATTTTTTCTTGGCTTTTTGAAGATACTGTTCTACATTTTCATTTGGTTCATTGAAAACATTGGACACTTCTTTAAGAAAAGCCTTTTTGTCTGAATAAGCTTTGAATTTAGTCCTATCTGTCCAAAAATAATTACACGCAACTTCTTTCTTTGAATATCTAAAATGATCTTCAGCGTTTTCACCCGCCATTTCAAAAAGTTCTGTCACAAAATGAGGCATTGTAAATAATGATGGGCCTGCATCAAATCTATATCCACTATTTTCAAAAGTTGATAATTTACCCCCTGGGAAATGATTCCCTTCAAACACATGAACTTTATATCCTTTTAAAGCTAAACGAACACTAGTAGCAAGTCCTCCAATTCCCGCCCCTACAACAATTATTTGCTTCATCTTAAAGTATTTTGGTGAGGTCTGAAATTAAGTGGAAACGAGAAAAAAGGTCTTCTTTATACCATTTTTTTTGACGTGTTTTTTTAATAATTTCTGAATGTTTTTTTCCTTTATATGCAAATGTATTAACGGCTTCAAAATCATCCCAAATACTCAGGGTCGCTTGTTGAATAAATGGCCACTCTCCAATCCCTTTAAAGTACTGTATGCCTTCGGCTTCTTCAATAGCCCTACTTGCAGCAGGAACGGCTAACCAAAATGAAAAAAGACGATTCCATTGTAACGTAGCTCTAGTAATGACAACAGCTGGATGTTTTGATTTTATTTTGAAATCTGACGAGTTATTTTGCTGAAAAGGATTCACTCCACTCCATTTTCCATGACTCATTTGGGATTCTAAAACTAAGTCTCTTTGGGTATCTGCCATTTTTTGGTAGGCTAAAAAAATAGG
>Ga0307998_1001476_pt1 | contig 12640 bp, 13 predicted proteins | sample Davwhametageno37_FD_203147 | JGI IMG/M metagenome (GOLD analysis project Ga0307998, IMG submission 203147) | Marine microbial communities from Davis Island wharf, Antarctic Ocean - #37 | ecosystem: Environmental > Aquatic > Marine > Unclassified | place: Antarctic Ocean: Davis Island wharf...
CTGAATATTCGTACACGTATCCGGTCGCACAGATGCCGCGAAGATCGTTTTTGTCATCATCGGCAGGCACCACGCCCTTCATGTAGTTTGCTTTGTCGAGAGCATACACAAATTGTTCATACGCCTTGGTATTGTTGTCAAGGGATTTCTTCTTTTTCACTGTGTCGAGGTAGCCGCTGTAGGTAGTGACCGTACGTGAACTCGCAGAGACCGAAATAGCATACGACTGGAATGCTTCGTCGGCGACAATTGGCCCACGGACAGACATTTTGACACTGCTTCCATCTTTAACGTCTAACAATGTTGTTCGGCCTTTGTCGACATTCTCTTCTACCTTCGTAGTCTCCTCTGAAGAGCTCGAATTAAAAAGCGACCGCCCAACCGAAACTACTCCTACAATCGCCACGATGACGATAACGAGGATGATTAGTATTGGGATAAGTCTGGTTGATTTACTCCGTTGCATGAAACTATGTTAACACTTTAATGCCGTAATGTCAATGCTTATCGTTAGTCTCACTGTGCTTTCATAGCTCGCTTCAGCAAATTACCAATCCTCGCTGTATCTACAAACGAAAAGGCTTTTATCTCCCCCAAATCTTGGGTCGCCACACGTACCAACGTGGTTCGTACAAAGTCAGCACGCTTCCCGGTACGGAGGACTGCAAATCCATCGTTCTCTGCCTCTAACCGTTCTTCTTCGGTCATCAGGTGATCACGTTTTCTGTCGAGCAATCGGAAGTGAAACGACGATCGTGTTTTGCAATCGATATTCATTTCGCGGCCATCTTTGTCTGATACCACCATATCAGCTCCATGCGCATCCTCGACGCGCGTCGTCATATGCACCAAAAAACCTTCACGTTTTGCAGCATTGTAGACCGCTACTTCTCTACTGAGCCCGTGCACAATCGCATAGTACTGATCATCGCTCATCATCAGTACGCCCACTGTGTCACAGAGCCGTTGCATGTGTCGCTTCAACACGTCTGGAAACTCCATCAGCTCCGGTTTCGGCAGCCCCAGCACTGTGTCCACAAAACTGTCATTAAAATCGATGAGTTCGTACAACCTGGCCGTGCGATTTTTGTAGCCACCATGGCGAATATCCATTTCTTGCTGCGCTACAGAGGCACGCGGTGATTGCGCCAAAAGCAGCGCGAGATTCATTACCACACCAGACCGCTTCTCTTTCTTTAGCTTCTTGATCACTTCTGCAAGGTTTTTCTCGGTGACCGGCCGACCCTTGAGCCTTGTGTTGATCTGCTTATGCGCTGCTTCGAACATGTCATAGACATCGTCTCCATGCGACATCACTTGTAGTTGTCGGTGCTTCCATGCTGGTACAAATCGTGGCCACATAGTTTACGTCCGCTTCATCAGTCGCCAGATAGCGAATCCAATTAACCCAAGACCCAAAATAATCAGCAGTACATAGCCGTAGCCTTTCAAGAGCCACAGCATTGCCAATGCCACACCAATCGCTCCCCATTGAAGAGCAATTTTTTTGTTCAGTAGTAAACCGCCGACAATAAGCGCGACATGTTCGAGCAAAAATAAAATCTGGTATTTCGACGGATCATCAATTGCAAACAATCCTGTCGGGACACTCAATGCGACAAGCGAAATAACACCGCGTACCTTTGCTTTGGACCGTTTGCCCTGTGACAGAGCCAACAGACCACCTACCGCTGCCGTTACTGCCCACCAGTGGGTGTACACCAAGAAGTTAGCGTCTGGGTACACCGAAGAAACCAATCGCTGCAAGGCAAACGTAGCGATGTAGAGCGCGATTTCATACAGCTCTTTTCGTCCGCGGACATAGCCTTCATAGGCCACGATACCAGCGCCTACCACACCCATAAGCGCTCCAGCGGCAACCGTTTCTTCCCACGCTACCATCGAAATAGCTGCACCGAACAAGACAATCGCAATACTCGAAACACTCAGTACGTCTATTCTCTGGAGTTTTTGCACGCTATTGTCTTCGTATTCCACATACCATCGCAGAGCGTACCACACTGAGCCAAGCGTTACTGCTGTCGCAAACGGTGCCCACATATACGAACCGAGCGTATGGCCAAACAAGAAGTACACAGCAGCCGTCGCCACTATGCTCGATACAATCATGTACCCGATTTGTTTTTCGAAATAGCTAGAGCTATACAATAGCCCGGCTACCGCAAGTGAGAGTGAGCCAAACCACAATGCATTTGTATCGAAAGCAGCCAGCAACATCGATTCGGCGCTGAAAAATACGTATGCTGCTAGAAATAGCTCCTTGTACGCAGTATGTTGGGTGCGAGTAGCCACTTTTGCGATAAAAGACACTGCCGCTAGACCCAACACTATAAGGCCAACGTGCCGCAGCTCAAATATCTCTGGGTAATTAACCAACAAGATCGTCAGCGGAAGTGCTGCGATTGAAAGTACACCTACGGTACCTAGCTCGGCTTTTTTTGTCTGTGAAACTTGTTGGATACTCAGCCCAATGAGGATAAGTAGTAGCGCGCTAGTCAGGTTCATTCCTTCTGTAGAAACATCGATGAGCCCGACTATAGAGGCGAGGACCATTCCCTGCGCAGCCCAAAACCACCCGATCTCGCGGGCTTCACCCCGTAGCGCAAGCGTCGAGTAGCCATGTAGGGCCAGAGCAACGATAAGCAGTGAAAAAAACATAGCATCACTACTGTGTGTCAGTGAAAAGGTCGTCGTCATGACAAACGGGATAATCAATACTCGAGCAATGTTCCACGATACGAATTTTTCGTTCACACTCGGCAAGATGTACGCTCTAATACAATAATGCAATGCCGCAATACCTAGGATGATCGAATAGTCTGCTGCGACAAATAACTCGGCAGCAAATACACTGCCGACAACCGCCACAGGCACTGCAATCTCTGCGTTCTGCTGAATCGGTTTGGCTAGCTCGGCCGGCAACCAACGTGGCTTTTTATATCCAATAGTCAGTAGTACGGTACTAGTGGCGATGATGACGAGGAAGAACCATACAAATGGTACCTGAAGGACCGAAATACCAGATGTCGTGATCGAGAAGATAAACGCGACAGTAAAGTACGATAGTACGACCGATCGGATCCGTAGCATCGCGTAGAAAAATGAGATAAAGCCAACTAGCGATGTAATCAGCCATGCAGTTTGGCCATCTTGAAGTACATAACTATACAGTGCAAGGCCCGAAAACGGAATCAGTGCCAAGCCAGTGCCAACAAAAGCAGTCGCTGCGGGCTTTAGGCGTTCGCTCCGTTGGTACAAGGAAATCCCAGCTACATAAAACGCAGCTGTCACAAACGTCACTGCCACGAATTTAACCATCGGCGGAATATCTGGGCTAAATCCAACAAATAGTGCTGCCGCGCCTACCAGCAAGAAACACGCTACATACAATATAGTATTTATATTCTTGAGCTCTTGTTTTTTCTTGTCTTCGGCGATCTGCTCCACACTTAGTGGGACCTGTTGGATCAGCATAGGCTGAACGTACTGAGGCTGTCCTGTTGGCTGCTGCACCGACTGCTGGTTTGCCACTGCTGCCCGCGCCGATTGCACCGCGGCGAGTGCTTGTAGTATTCCCTCTCGGACATCGTCGTTGCGAGCATGCGTTGCAAGTTCGCGGAGCTGTTCGTCAAGCGCAGGTTGCTGAGGAGTAACTGGCTGTGCGATATAGTTCTGCTGAGCCACGCTTTGCTGTGCATATTGCTGTGGAGCTATTTTTTTCTTAGTTGGGATAATAAGCAGCGCAATACCGAGACCAATTAACAGTAGCCATAGAAGTGGCACTAACCAGCCGACATAGAAACATACAAAAAGACCTATTGCGAGAGTCAGCCACTTTACGTCTTGTGTCATTGATAGAAGTATAGCGCGAGTGCGTATTTAAGCGCAAGCGTCTCTGGTGCACTACTAGACTGCGCTCTGGAGACGCCTTGTTATGAGTCTATTCCTCACAGGCAGCTGTTTTGCTATTTAAAAACTCACTGAAACTGCCGTCGCCATCACATGCCTTTTGTTTTATATCCACAGACGACGTTGCGTTATCAATCTTTTCATTTGTTTTGCCTATGAAACTTGCGAGCTGGAACAATAAGAAGCCGATGATGATAATAGCAACCAACATAATCCCCCCAAACAACGTTACCCAAAAATTCAATATCTTCATCTGTTTGATGAGTTGCTTTAGCAGTTGGTCGTTCATAGTATTTTTTCCAATTCTTGTGTAAAGGTTTCATATTCGCTGTACTGGATAGCCTGCATACCGATTGATTCGGCACCTTTGCAATACAACGGAGTGTCGTCTACAAATATACATGCTCCGGGATCGACTCCTAGTTTATTTGCAGCATGCTTGTAAATATCCGGGTGGGGTTTTGAAATATGAAGCTCGTACGACAAGGTAATATCATCGAATAATTCGAGCTGTTTTGCGGTGAACAATTCGCTCAATCGGTTCAAGCCAACGTTCGACAAAAAGCCTATTTTATACGTCTTCTTCAGCTCGTATATATACTCTAAAAGCTCAGTATTTGGTGGGTTCGCATGCAGCGCAGCCAAGAATAAATCGGGTGCTACCCCTGTTTTTTCTTGTATAATGTTAGCAAAGTCTTGGTGCGTGATTTCTGCCCTACTGACTCGTTGCATCTGCTCGTCCGCCCACTGCCGATCTGCACCGGTCTCGCCAAAATACTTCCTGCAAAATGGCTTCCAGCCTTCGCCAACGAGCACGCCAAAGCAGTCGAAGATAATTGCTTTGGTCATAGTTTTTCTATCGCCTGGCTTACTCCGTACGCTGCCAGCTCTTTTGCTTCAGATAGAGTGCACCATTTATACGACTCATGCTCATCACTGATGCTGACACCGTTTGGAAAGTTTGCCGATACTGCGAACCAAATAAGCACAAGCCCTTTATCGACCAACGGCGTACCGGGGATTCGTACCGTGTGCAGTAACCTTCCTATCACTATACCTTCGATACCTGGCAATTCCTCGTTTAATTCGCGATGCAGTGTCTCCTCGAGAGCTTCATTATCGTCGATTCGCCCTCCAGGAGCTTCCCAAAAGAATCCATCTTTTGTGGTACGTTTTACAAGCAAAACTCTATCGTTTTGTACGATTATCCCTTTCACTCCAACATTGAATACAGTCATTGTCATTTGTTACAATATTAGCATGAATATAAACCCTAAAAAATTACTTCCGTCACAAGACTTTTTAAAGCCTGGGACTATTGCCTACATAAAAACATGCATTAATGAAGGGAAAGAAGATGAGCTTCCACCTGATCCGATAGTAAGAAAGAATGGTGAGGGTTTATATGTTGTTATTGACGGTCACAACCTTGCTGCAGTAATGACGAGGCTTGGACGTACAATGGAGGTAGTTGAAGCCACTACTAGTGGTGATTACGCCGCGAACGAAAGCCAAGCCAGCCAGACCCGCGCAGCCGAACTTAGAAAAAAGTTTGACTCTTGCCTTGAGGAACAGCAACGTGTTGCGTTGCAAGGGATTCGCTCGTTCAACGACCTGCTCGAAAAATATCCGACCAATTCTTAAATACCTTCGCTCAACGAGTAAATAGTCTCGTCAAACCGACGTACAGTATCGCTGTCAAAGTAATCAGTACTCAGATCAGCAAACCGACGACAAACGTACCGACCTTGCATCCTAGCTTAAAGTTCTCCCCAGTTCTTCCCTATCCCTACATCTACCTTCAGCTTAATCCCAAGATCTGGGGCGATTGATTCCATGGTGCTAACCAGTATTTTGCTGACTTTTTCGGCATTTTCTTCGGGGCATTCTATAAGGATTGAGTCGTGGACTTGCAGAATCTGGTACCCAAGCACCGTAGCTGCACTGACGGAAACTCTGCTTTCCGCAGGAAGAACGCCATTATTTTTGGCGTTCTGTGTTCCGTCACGTGTAGTTCCGGTGCTTGGGTCTACCACTAAAGCTTCATCTACTTTTATCATCGCCAGCTTCATCAAGTCAGCTTCTGTGCCCTGTATTGGCATGTTCGCAGCAGCACGTTCAGCGCCCGAACGAACCATAAAGTTTGAGCTCTGAATATCTGGTGTAGGGCGGCGGCGGCCATGGAAGGTCTCGACGTATCCGTCTTCTTTAGCTCGTTGTAACGTGTCGTCGATAAACTGACGAATTGGTTTACGAATCTCGAAGTACTGGTCAATAAATTGCTTCGCCTCACCAAATGACATACCGGTGTTTTGCGCCAATGCGTGTGGACCCATACCGTACAACACGCCAAAGTTGATCACCTTCGCGTCTCGCCGCTGAGCTTTCGTCACCTGATCCATAGGGATGCCGTGTACATCACTAGCGGTTTTTGTGTGGATATCTATGTCACCGTTAAAGTCTTTAATTAGTTCAGTATCGTTGGCCAACACAGCCGCAAGCCGTAGTTCGAATTGTGAATAATCTGCGCTGACAAACACATTGCCCTCTTCTGGCACAAACGCTTCACGAATCTTCCGCCCAAGCTCGGTACGAGTAGGGATATTTTGCAAATTTGGATTGGTGCTACTGAGTCGACCTGTTGCCGCTACATCTTGATTAAATGTTGTGTGAAGCCGGTGATTACTGTCGGCGAGCTCCGGGAGTGGATCGACATAGGTGTTTTTGAGTTTCGCCAACTCGCGAGTTTGTTCGATAAGCTCTATGATCGGGTGTTGGCCTCGGAGTTTATCGAGCTCTTTCTGGCCAGTACTGAAGGCTGTTTTACCCTTTTTAATCCCCGCCGTTGGCAGCTGAAGCTTTGTAAATAACACTTCCGAAAGCTGACTAGGGCTGCCAATGTTGAATTCATAGCCAGCTAGTGCATACATTTCTTGCTCAAGGGTCGCGTGCTTTTTTGCAAGCGCTTCGCTCATCGTCTTGAGCAGTACCGGGTCAAGCTTGATACCCAAATGCTCCATCATAAACAGATGGTATACGAGTGGGAAATCAAACCGTTTGGCGATATCTAGGATCTTTGGTTTCTCTTCAAATGCTTTTACTTGCCAGCCATACACCTGCCACGTCGCCGCGACTTGTTCGGCTGGCGATGCTAATTCACCACCCACTAAACCTTTTAAGCTTCTATCCCTGCGCAGCGGGTCTAGCAGAAATGCCGCTTGGCGTACATCGTGAATGTCACTAAATCGCACACTAACGTTCTCTTTCGCCAAGCGGTGGTACAGTTCTTTCACGTCGTAACTAATCACGACACCAAATTCTATCGCTCGCCAAAAACTGTCGGATATATGTGTGATCTTTTCTTTTGAAACGGTCGTTTGTGTAAACGATGCCCAGATCTCGTCTTCGACGACATGGATCACAATCGGGCCCTCGATCATCGGCTCTGCTGGCCACGCAACTTCTTTCAGATTGACTTCGTCTGCCTCGTGAAAGTACAGCGACGTGTCGGCGACTTCTTGCATATGTTTTGGTAACCGTTTTATCAAACTGTGGAATTCAAATTCTTTCAGCTTTGCAGCAACTTTTGGTAAATCAGTATGATTGACATCAGCTTCTTTCCAATCGACTTCTACCGGCGCATCACACCAGATTTTGGCAAGTTCACGGCTCATAAAAGCATTGTCTTTCGATGCCTCCATCTTTGTCTTCTGGGCACCCTTCAGCTCATCGATATGTTCATAAATTCCTTCGAGGGTTGTGTATTGCCCCAGCAGTGTCTGCGCAGCTTTGGGGCCGACTCCGCGGACACCAGGGATATTGTCGCTCGAATCTCCCACCAACGCTTTGTAATCGATAAATTGCTCTAGCTTCACGCCATATTTTTCTTCAAACTCAATCTCAGTGAAGCGCATCATCTCGCTTCCCTTTTTGTTGATGTACACGCTGGTGTGTTTTGAAAGCAGCTGCATCATATCGTAGTCACCACTAACAACTAAAGTTTCAATGTCTAACTTTGTCGCTTCCACCGAAATCGTCCCGATAATATCGTCGGCTTCATAATCGTCCATTTCGAGTAGTGGCCAGCCAAAACTTTTCAGTAAATCGTGTAATAGTGGAATCTGTGCAAAAAAGTCGTCTGGTGGGCGGGTGCGGCCAGCTTTATATTCAGGAAAAATCTCTTTTCGCTTGCGTGTCGATGTCTTGCTTTTGTCCCAGGCAACGATCACGTAGTCAGGTTCGAGCTGCTTGATTACCTCTATTGCGATACTTGCAAAGCCATACACGCCACCAGTTGGCGTGCCATCTGGCAAACTAAGGCCGGGCATAGCGAAATAGCCGCGATAAAATACGGACATACCATCGATAAGGACCAGGCGTTTACTCATGGTACTAGTATACCTGGTATTAACCTATACCTTAGGATAAATTATCTCGAGGCCTTCGACGACTTGAGCTTCTACCTTTTCTGAAACTTGTTGCGGAGTTAGTTCTGGCTGATCCTCGTGCTTCTGTCTCTTTAAAGCAAGAACACTAGTGTATTTCATAGTGCCGGACTTCACATGAGGAGTTATTAGCACTCTCAATGCGTCTAGCGGCTCTACATGATCTTGCCGCTGCGAAGGAGTGAATGATTTAGGGGCTTTTTTTTCGTAAGACTCTAATGCATTTTTAACCGATCGTCGAGCAAAAACCAAGATTTGCCTTGCCTGATCGGGCGTTAGTTCGCGATCAAATTTTGCTTTCCCAAATAATGCTAACAACGCGATTCTTGCTTTCTCAGGTGCTTCGTCGCCCAATCGTTGTTCCTCAAATAGATTCTGGATGCCAACACCTATGTCTTCCGTTCTAGTTGTTTCACCTTCAGGTTTTGACATCTTATTTTTCTTACATACTTCTACGTAATTATCTGTAGCGCGCATGGTCATCACCTTGAAACGGTCCCTTGTTTCTACATCATATGGCTCAGAACTGTCACGCGTAGCGTAGTCAATGACTGATTGAAGTAGCAAAAGATCATCGTGCTTGATTTCACTATCTATTTCGTCATCGGTTAAAAGGCGATGTTCGTATAGGCTGTACATAACGTGCAAAAATAGCTTCTTCTCCGGAGTGACTATTTTATCGTTTTTGATATCAGGGAGGTATTCTCTTGGCATCCTCGTTGGATGAAAAGCCGTACGTAAAATTGCCTGGACAGCATTAGGATTAAAGACTCTTTCCGGTTCTGTTAATTGATCGATCTCATTCATAAAACTAATTGTTAAGTATTTGTTCAATGATAGCAACCATAGCCGTTTTCATCTGTTATACTCGTACCTATATGGTTACGATCAAAAAAGAACATGTTAAAATTATCGCACTCGTGGGGTTAACTGGCAGTGGGAAAAGCACCGCAATCGACTATCTTACCGAAAGAGGTCATCCGAAAGTATACTTTGGCGGTATTGTGCTAGATGAAGTGAAACGACGCGGGCTTGAGCTGACTCAAGCGAACGAACAACCAGTTCGTGAAGAACTGCGTAAAAAAGAAGGTAAAGACTTTGTTGTGAGGCGGATCATCACGCAAATCCATGATCTAATTGCAGCCGGACAGCATAGAATCGTTGCCGACGGCGTATACTCCTGGACCGAATACAAAGCATTAAAGCACGAATTCCCCGGTGAACTCACCGTTGTTGCTGTTGTTGCGTCGAAGCATATCCGTAAGCAACGTATGGCACACCGCGAAATCCGGCCGCTCACATCTGAACAAGTCGATCAACGAGACTGGGCTGAAATTGAAAACATCGAAAAAGGCGGTCCTATCGCAATTGCTGACTACTTTATTCACAACGACGGCTCATCAGAAAGTTTATTTGATCAACTTAACAGTATTTGCGTAGACACTGATTTCTAGACTCTACTACGGTGCCCAGCTATAAGGCACCGAGTTACTCCACACGCCCCATGACCCCACCCAATCGGCACCATTAGTACCAGTAGCTTTTGCACATAAACTGCTATTGATGATACCGCTGACTTCTTCGGTAAACACCATCGATTTTATTGTTCCTGTTTGGTCTATGTAATACGTTGTTTTTCCTACTGAGCTAAAGCTGTTGCTTAGTACCGGAATATCAACAACGATAGCAAACTTCTGCGAATCTGCTTGTGGTGTACAGAACGCAAACCGTTTAGACGGCCGAATTCCTGCGTCCCATTCGGTCTCTACTGCACGAGTATCTTTATATACTCCGGCACCCTTCATTATCGTGGCTAGCTGGTCTCGAGGCGACTCAGTAGCATCGGCGTAATCACCGTTATCTATCTTAAACAGCTGCATTTGCTTTGCCATGTGTTTCAAATCCTGCTGAGCAACAGAAATCTTTGCTCGCTCCTGAACTCTATTAAACGCGACTACCGAAATTGAAGCTAGAATAGCAATCACTACGATAACAATTAATAACTCTACGATCGTAAATCCTGTTTTATGTATATGTTTTAGATCTTTGATACCCATTAAACGCAGTATAGCACGCGTCTTACCTGCTGCTTAAGCAACGTTAGTAGCAAAGAGCTATGTGTCTAATCTAATCCGGCAAAAGCGTCCAACACTTGCAGAGTAGAACTCTTCGGTGGTGCCGCTTGGGCATGCCGTAGTCATTGGAGAGAATACATCAACAATATTTATGTAGTTCCCGCTACTACCCGCATACACATACGGTCCAACGGCTCCGTTAAAGGGTGTTTTCTTATCGTCTGGCAATGATGAACTGATAGTTTTAAGTTGTGTCATGAGCGGAGTAGATGCTGATTCGAGAGGGCCATCAGCTGTTGTTTCTTGGAAGTTTTTGCATCGGCCAACATTCCCTGATGAAGACGATGTAGGGAAACCAGTACCCAAACAACGGTTTTCTCCGAGGAGCAAGCCGCTTGGCCATCCACCGTTTAGTGCCTTATAGGATTGAAAGATCTTTGCCCAATTACTCATTGCTTGCGCTTTGACTGTGGTGCTAGCGCGGGTTTGTATTCCGTTATACGCTACTATACTGATTGCCGCCAGTATAGAAATCACTACGATAACAATTAATAACTCTACGATCGTAAACCCTGTTTTTCGTGTGTGTTTTGTATCTTTGTTACCCATTAGACTTCAGTATATCATGCGTCTCAGATTTTGCTTATGCTACAATTACAGCAGTTAAAAAAGTAATCAGGAGTAGTATGAAACCGACCGAACATTCAGAAAAATCTCAGCATGCTAGTGATACCACGTCACCATCTAGCACGTACACTCCTGGCACGGAACCAGCGAATACGTCTAGCGCAGCGACTCCGTTTTCTCAAGACCCCTTGCTTAACCCTGCCACACCGCATCAACCTGATCAGCAGCCTCAGCCGCAACACCAACCAGTGCCGCAGCCTGGCCAAGAAGACCCCGGGAAAGTCCTCGGTATATTTAGTATCGTACTCGACGTAGTAGGCATCACCTTGATTGGCGCAATTCTAGGGTACCTTTCGAAAAAGGAGTCACGCAAAGCCGGGTTCGACGGCACACTCGGAAACGTCGGGATGATCATAGGCATTGTACTAGCCGCACTCAGTACGCTTGCCTTTTTGGCGTACGTACTCTTTTTCGTCGTACTGATCGGAGTCTCATCGACTCAAGACTACGATGATAGTGATACACTGCGACCAGGAACAACACAAATAAGAGGAGAATTTTAGATGAACCAGGATCCACAACAGCAGCCACAACAACCGTCACAACCACAACCTGCAGCCGCACCTCAAGTGCAGCGAGAAGATCCGGGTAAAACGCTCGGCATTGTCAGTATTGTCCTCGATTTTGTTGGCTTTGCCTTGATTGGAATAGTGCTAGGAGTCATGTCAAAGAAGAAATCGAAAGAAGCTGGATTCGATGGCAGCCTTGGCAATATCGGAATGATTATAGGAATCGTATTTGTTGTGCTTAATATAGTGATACTCGGCGCAATCTCCATAGTAGCCTACAACGGCATTCAAGAACGAACATTAGAATCCCAACGACAGTCTGAGCAGAATCAACTGGAGAAACAACAACTTAACCCTTTATAGCGAAGACTACCGTACTATTTCAAATACTCGTGAAGCTTCTTTGAGTCTTTGTGCTTGCGAAGCTTTGCGAGTGCTTTTGCTTCAATCTGACGGATTCGTTCACGAGTAACGGCGAATTCTTGTCCTACTTCTTCGAGCGTGTGGCTTTTGCCATTGTCGAGGCCAAACCGCATACGAACAATTTTTTGCTCACGGTCTGAGAGAGACGAAAGTACATTTTGCACTTGTTCTTTCAACAGCTGTGTCGTTGCAGACTGCTCTGGTGTCTCGCCGTCTTCGTCTTCGATGAAGTCTTGCAGTACGCTGTCTGCATCGTCGTCGTCACGGCCAACACCCGCATCGAGGCTTTGGATATCTTGTTTAATTTTAATCACATATTCAACTTTTTCTGGTTCCATCTCAAGCTCCTTACCGAGCTCTTCGATAGTTGGCTCACGATTGAGCTCTTGGGTCATGCGCCGTTGCGTACGGAGTAATTTGTTGATTGTTTCAACCATGTGTACCGGGATACGGATCGTACGTGCTTGGTCAGCAATCGCACGAGTAATAGCTTGGCGGATCCACCATGTTGCGTAGGTTGAAAATTTGAATCCTTTGTCCGGGTCGAACTTTTCTACAGCACGGAGAAGGC
>Ga0307998_1001478_pt1 | contig 12633 bp, 3 predicted proteins | sample Davwhametageno37_FD_203147 | JGI IMG/M metagenome (GOLD analysis project Ga0307998, IMG submission 203147) | Marine microbial communities from Davis Island wharf, Antarctic Ocean - #37 | ecosystem: Environmental > Aquatic > Marine > Unclassified | place: Antarctic Ocean: Davis Island wharf...
CACTTATTTCCGTATCCAAATTCCCCGAAACATCATCAATATTACCCTGTAATGTATCATCCCTTGTAGCGTGGGCGACAAAAGATACATCCACCACACTCTTATTTGCGAATCGCACATCCAATGTTTGATTTTCGTATGTAATTGTCTTGCCACTCGCCACCACCACATCACCATTGAAGGAAACGTCGCCGGAAAACTCCGCCGTTCCGGTCATTTTCATATGACCCGAGAGATCCGGATTCAAGCGGGTCGCCTTGGATGATTCCAACTGTCCAATTTGGCCTGTAACGGTTGTTGCGTAATTGTGGTCATCACCTAACGCATCTGCCAACGCAGTAAGAGTATTTAACGTAGCCGCTGGCAAGTCTCCCATTATTTCACTTTTGAGGGCAGAAATCTCCGTATCCACATACCCCTTGTTCGCCAGGTGCGAACCATTCGTAGGATCGGTATCCACCCTCACGTTCCCCGACACCTCCAAATTGCCTGCGATGGTTTGGCCACCGGTGGTGCGAATCGCCGCGCCACTCAGATCGGTAAGTGTTTTACTCAATTCCACTATACCACTACCACTCACTCCACTAATATCTTCAATAAGCGCATCAATAGCCGTCTGCCTTTGATAGTATGATCCCTCCGTATCCCCAAGCCACAATTTCTCTCCACTGATATCAATCCCTCCGCCACTCGCATCCATCGTACCACCAACCACAATACGTTCCGTGATTTCCAATGTCACCGCACCCACACTCGTCATCTGCGCGTGACCCGACACGTCCAACGTATCTCGCACCCACGCGCCACTGACATCCACCCGACTCGCGTCCAGGGTATCCCGAACCACCACTCCACTGACATCCACCCGACTCACGTCCATCGTCCCCGCACTGATATCGGAAATCCACAAATTCGTCGCACTGATGTCCGTCATTTGGGTATGCCCCGCCACATCCAAAGTGTCCCGCACCCACACCCCACTGACATCCACTCGACTCGCATCCAGGGTATCCCGAACCACCACTCCACTGACATCCACCCGACTCACGTCCATCGTGGTGGCCACTATATCGCTGATTTCCAATGTCACCGCACTGATATCTGTCGCGTCCAACCACACCGCACTGATGTCTGACACAATAGTCTGTCCCGCCACCGTCACGGTTCCCGCACTGATATCCATCAATTCCAGCCGTCCCGCACTAATATCCGTCAACTGGGTGTGGCCCGACACATCCAGCGCATCCGCCACATCCAGCGCACCACTCACGTCCATCGCGCCCACCACCACCATCGCGCCCTTCACCGCCATATCGTGCTCCACCCATACATTACTGACATCCATCTGTACGAAATCATTCGAAACGTCCACCATGAATTTCGTCGCTACCCCCGATGGGTCGCGGGCCACCAAATTCCCCGACAATTCAATGGTCTGGAAGGAAACATCGGTTCCTGGAGCAACTCCTTCCACAATTTTTCCGTCCGCCGCGACCTGAAGTTCCACGGGTCGTCCATTGCGGTTCAAGTACATTCGGCCCCGCACCTCCATATCGCTGTTGAAGGACACATCCCCCCACATATCGGATCGGTCCAACACATCCAGGGTCTGGACCTCGGCATCGCCGCGTCTATCCAACACCCCACTCGCATCCCGCCACATGTACGGCTGGTTCTCCACGTACAGTTCATGGACGTTGATGCGCGCGGCACTCACCGAGTTGGCGTGCAATTGGTGTTTCACCGATAGTTTATTGGCACTGGTATTTCGGACCACGAAATCGTTCGCGTACACGACTCCCCCCACACTCATGTTCCCCAACACGGAAACGTCAAAGGTGATTTCCGGCACATCTTTCACGGGAAGCACGTGAATGTCGGGAACGGGGAGGATGGTAGTGTTGGTATCATGTTGGAACCCCGACCCATCCGTCATGCGATTCGCATTCACCGCCACCACTTCCGCCTGGGTACTGATATTCGCAAAGAACCATTCCCTGTACCGGAAGAAATCCTCCAATTGCTCGCCCGCGCGAACCAGGTAAGTACGGCGCCCCGTATCGGGCGGGCAGGGAATGTAGGACGACAATAGCATGGGGTTCCCCGATCCGTCCGCCACAATCGCATGCGAGAGTCCCAGGAACCCATCCTTGTGGGGACGGTCGTACATATCGTGGTCGTGGGTTCCCACATACGACACCTCCATACAATCACACATGCGGTTATCGAGTCCTAGGTCACCGCAAACCTGACAGGTGGTAATGTTGGCGGGGGTTCGGTACACGGAAACATCGCTCGTCATTATTTTCAAGGAGCGTTCCGCCGACTCGTACTTGAAAATCGCCCGGGAAATCCCAATGTAAATTTGTGGGTTACCCACCCCATCGATCCCCGCGCCCGTCGCATCCACATAGAGAGAAATGTCAGGAAACATTGCAATGTGGTAGTCGGTGGAACTGGTTCCCAGCGGAATGGATCCAATGGGTGCGAACTTGGAACTGTAGCATTCCTCCATATGAAACAACCGCGCTTCCGGCGAATCGGCCACTTCCGTGTTGATTTCCGGGTACGCGACCCACATCCCACTATCGTCCACCGCATACTGGATTCCCAAATTCGCATTGTTAATGTACCGGAACTCGCGCGTGCGGGGGGGTGTGACAACGGACCGCTGGAGGGGCGTGTACCCATTGTTGCGGCGGTGGGTGGTCACATACCACCGGTTATACTCGTGGCGCGTGTACGCATCGCCGTCCAAGTACTTCTCAATATCAAATCGCACGAAACTGATCTTCTTCACCACGGGATCGAATTCCGTGATGAACCCCCAGTCGCCCCGAATGTGCGAATTGCGACCAATCAGTCGGGGATGGTCGTTCCCCACCCTCTTCCGCCTGTATCCAGCGATACGGGATTTGGTGATGCGGACCGTATTGTTCGCATCCAATGTCAGACGCGCCACAAACATGATTCCGTGCTTGAACTCTTCCGCGGAAAGGAGGTCCTCTCCATCGTACGTCTTCACCACATGGTCGTCCGATTCCGATATGGAAATCAGGTGGTAGTGGTGGGTGGTGGTGGCAGTGCCATCCGCACCACAGTACCCCAAACTGCTCTGCCAGTCCAATGATCGGTAAGAGTCCAAGCCAAACTTTCCCTCGGTATCCAAATCATCGTTCATGCGGATTTTCCCCAATCCGTTACTCACATCGTGGAATGTCAAGTACGACCCGGAAACATCGGTACCGTCGCCCGTCGCCGTCCCAATAGTAAGCAAATTCCCATCGTCAGCCAACCCCGTGATGGAATCGCTGTTATTCACGAATATTTGGATGGGGTACGGTCGGTAGTGGCGACCGCTGTCGCCGTGGTCCTTTCGGGTGTATGTTGTGACCCCCTCATCCGTCTCTGGTGTAGCACATAAATTCATATTGGTGGTTTTTCCAACCCCATATATACCCGTGGCACATACCCGAGTGTGCATATCCAGCATGTAGGTCTCGCCCGCCTCTACCTCGATGGTGACAGTATCCGTGTCTTCGTACCGTCCAGTGTCTGTATTATGTTCGGATACAGAGGGGGTTCCGCTGATGTCGCTCCCACTAATGTCGCCAGTAATATAAGGATTGTGAGTAATCAACTTATATTTGCGTGCATTGGTACCTGCACCTGCCGTCTGATTCTTGAATATTTCGTTGGTTGACGTATCAACGTTAAACACGGTCCCATACGAGGTTCGCGCCACCCAAAATTCCTGGGTGGTCGCGTCCGCATCATTGTACGGCGTATATTTCCCATTAAACACATCATCATCATCGTACAATTTCTTGACCCGAACCAATGTCCCGCCCCAAATCGCGCCGAAATCGGGGCACCATCGCACATGGTCTATCATACCGGTTTTCGTTGCAGTGAATGTCTGACAGATGCGATTTACCTCGTGACCAGCATGGTGTCCGTTGTCATTACACAAATTCATGGTGGTGGCCCCGCCATTCACCACCTCGGTTATATCCAATGTTTCCGCTGCCATTTCCACCACTGGTACCGTCCACGCATTGGAAATATCGCAGTAGGAAACATCCGCACCCCCATCGCCCCCATCACGCACTAGAAACCGCAATCCTGGAATGGAGTCGCCGCTCGCATTAACCGCAACTTCCCCCGAGGTCACAATGAGGTTCTTGGGTCCGCCCCCCGAATCCGTACAAACACCGTGGAATCGCGAGACGTTGTACTCGGCATCGGTCGTGTATATACTGTCGTGATTAATCGCCCCATCAGTCAACGCATCCCCCGACGGATCGTATGTTGCGTACGACAACAGTTCGGGTTCGCCCGAAAATAGGGTACCGCGGTTGGGGCGGTACGTATTCATGTGAACGTCGGTCCCGTGACCGGTGATGCGGGTATGGAATCCGCCCCCCGAATTGATAGCGATGGGGGTGCCCGACACATCGTAATTGCGTTTCGATACCTCGAATGTAACATCCTTGCCGGCAATCAGGCGATTCTCCTGATCGGTTTCTAGACAGACACGATTCAGTGACGTATCATGTTGATTGTAGAGAGAAATAGTACTGAACGAAACATCCTCTCCAGAAATCACCTCCGCCATGGTGCCGGCACGGAGTCCGCCTGAATTCCCCAATGTATCTTCGTACACCACCCCGCTGGTATCACTGAGAACAAACGACATGGAATATACATTTCGTGTATACTTTTATTTTCCATTTCGCAACGGAAATGGAAAATGGTGTTTATGTTTTTTGTAAAGACGCAATCAATGCTTGCAACTTGTCCTTCGTCAGCTCCACGCCCCCTATACTGATGCTCGCCGCCTCCACTCGGTTCGCCCACAGAGAATGATTCACCACCACACTGTTCACATCCGTGTGGCGGGCGACAAAATTGTTCGCGAAGCAGTCTCCAGATACATTGAGGTTTCCACTGACATCTGCGTGGAATGTCGTGGAGGAGGTTGTGGTGGTGTTGCTGTTCCCCACAGCACACCACCGTACATCCACAACCGTGTTGGAAACATCGTAGAAGACATCGTCCTGAAACATGTGGTGGTTGTTGAGAGGGACGGGGGTGGGTACCCCACCAATCAATTGTTTCAGTTCCTTCGCACCCCAGGCCGTACCCGAAACGTCCGTCACCGTATAGTGTAAGTGGGGCGAACCGCCAGAACCAGCAACCCCACCACTCAGGTCCACGTACTGGCTGAAGCCCGGCATCTCGGTCCCATCCATATCCACCGTGCCCACGCACAATGTCTCGCGCGCGACCACATCTGTGCGGTACACGGAAACGTCTGCGCTCACGAATGTCACAGTATTGGCGCGCGTATCGTACGCGTAGACGTTCCTACCAACCGATACGTGGCGCACATTGACTGTATCCCCACCACACATGGAAATGGTGGGAAACGTCGCGATGAAGTACCGGTACGATAAATCCGCCTTGGGGAGCGGGTTCCGGAGCGGGATGTGGAACAGGGTATCGTTGGGGGCGGTGGCGGACATATTCACCATGTACACGTTGGCGTTGGTATTGGTGGCGTACCGCAAATCCGTGTAAGCGACCCATTGGTTGTTCGACGCATCCTCCACCGCATCGCAGGCCATCCGCATCCCCGAATTGGGAACCCCGTCGTATGGAACCGTGTGCAGTTTTGTTTCAGTTGACCGATCAATTGCAGCCAACCGTTCCGCGAATCCCTGCATGGTATTGAGTCCGACCGCGTCTTGGTAGTGGGGATTAATACCAGCATCGTTAAACACTGGTGGATGGCTCAACAAATCATCCACCGCGCACCGAATCAAATTGAATTCGTTGGCCGATGTATCAAAATAACTCATTACGAGCATGGGTTCGTTATCCACCTGTGAGAACAATTGATCTTTGGTCGACACGGTATTGTTTTTATATTCACCGTTCCGGATATTTCGTACAGTGATATCATTCCCACAGCAGTCAATTCGCAGCAATGTGAAAGCACATTGTGGTGCGTGTGGGTGGGTTCCGGATACGTCGGTGATTCCCACCATGACATCATATGTATCCGGCGAATCTGTGTCGCCACTGTGGATACTGTTTATATATGGGGATGCGTTGGTGGTGGTGGATATACGTATACCCGAAATGTCGTGATTGAATGAAATGGTGGATAGCATATCCGATCCACTATCGGTTTTCCCAGATACGGATGTGCTCTTGATGGTTATTTCCATGGGATAAGGTTTGTTTGTAGTTGGCCCATACCCACTTCCACTAATATCCATATCTCTCATATTTGGGGATGTTCCCCAGTACCCCATATCACAAAATGAGCCGTCAAAGGTCATCATGTAGAGAGAATTCTGTGAAACATTAAATCCCGCACCACTCGCATCAAATGTTATACAGGATATATCGGTGGCACCAGTCACATCAAAGGTTTCAGTGGATGAACCAATGGATACATTGGTTAATAGAGTGGCACTGACATCGGTGACAGTATATGTATCTCCCGATACATCCATTTCGCAAATAGATATACTCACCTTACTATCATTTCCCCGATCAATGAAATCCTCGTTGAACTTTATTTTAGAAATCGTCCCCGTCTCCTCGGCCCGAAATAGTTGGTTGAATGAGGGGCGCGTGTAAGTGGGAAGACATCCCGCGGATGTCAACATATGGGTGGACCCGGTACCCCTCCCATCCCGGGTATACGAAACAACCAATTCTTCCGTCGGCTCGCTCACCGCAACTGGAGCGCCGCCCTGAGGACGGATCAGGAGATTGAACGATCCATCATTGAGAGAAATATCAAAATCCACAAAGGAAGTGTCGGTCACGTACGCGCGAGACGAGACAATGGCCTTGTTTTCAGATCCATTGCTATCCCAGTTCATGGATACATCGCCAACCCGCACCGTATCAGGTTGTGTAATGTGGGCGTACGGGTGAGAAAGGATTGCATCTGATACACTGGTTGAGCTGGAAACATTAAATTTTGCAGTGTGGATTTCCATCGCGGATACATTGGTCCCCGTCTTGAAATTTGTGGTGTCCAGGTCAGTCATACATTTGGCTCCTAAAAAATATATAGTGGGTCGCACCATATATTGTAGCGGATCATTTGCGCTGTTTCAAGGTACGATTGGTCTTCCTCTTCACGCGCGATGCCGTGCGCGATTTACCAGCCTTACTCTTCCGGCGAACCTTTTTCATGGACCGCTCAAGGGTCGCTATATCGCGCGTCAGTTGTTCTTGTATGGAGAGTTCTGCAGGAGGAGCCCCGAAATAACGCCTCATTGCGCCGCCGAATGTTTCGCTCATTTCACTATCATAAGTGGATATTTATTTTAGTCAGTTTTAGGCGGAGTGGTGGGTGCGGGAGTGGGTGCGGGAGTGGGTGCGGGAGTGGGTGCGGGAGTGGGTGCGGGAAATGGCGTGGGGTTCATTGGTTTGGGTTTCGGTATATCAATCGGTTTCAATTCCTTTGGTATATTTTTCGAAATCTTTTCCGCTGCGACCGCCACCTCAATCACGCGCACCCGCTCTACGGTCCGTGCCATCTCCACCTTCCCCTTCTCGTGTGCCCCCTCAATCACCCGCATCCGCGCCATGGTCTGGGCCATCTCCACTTTCAACGCATCCATATCGTGGGATTTCTGGGCCAACCGCCCATCCAATTCCTGGTTGGCCTGGATCAGGTAGGCGATGAGTCCCACGTAGTTCACGCTCGCCTTCCCGCCCCACCCCAACCCCGTATAATCGGGATCGTTCCGTGGATCACTGCGATCGGTTCCCTGGGGAAGGGGTTGGGGAAGGGGTTGGGGATGACCCGAAACATCGGATGCAAGATTCACCAGATGCCTCAGTTCGGGTGCATCGTACCAAATATCCTGGGCGATGAGACCCGATTCGCGTACAATATTGTCGCGCGAATCAAATTCTCGCGATTTGTCGTAGATTTGGGGTTTCAGTTTCCCCAATGTGACGGTCGCCTGGCTCAACAGCACCTCATTGTGTTTCAAACGATCGTCGGATGTGAAACTTGCAGTGTCAGATATTACGTCACCACCCACGTGCAACTTCGCCGTCGGATTGGTTTTCCCGATACCCACGTTTCCGTCATCGTGGATCCTCATACATTCTTGCTCATTTTTGTGGTTAGTATAGAATCTTATTAATGACTTACCAGCAGCACCTTCCGATGTTTTCGGGGCATATATTCTAAGTTGGCCGCCACTATTAGCGTAACCAGGATTAGGATGTCCTTCCTCGATACTCGAAATCTTCCCTGTATTCCAAGTGCCTATTCCAAGTCTATTATTACATACCAGTTCGTTTACATTGGCTATCCCACTGACATTCAACCCCCCACTAACGTCCACCGCCCCAAAGGAAACATCAATCCCATTCAATGCACCCATCACCCCAGTCCCATCCAATACACTCATGCTCTTACCGTCCAACACAATGTTGGATGCGTTCAGGGTTCCAGTGGTCATGGTCGTGGCATTGATTTCGTTGGAGAGGACGGTCTGGGCTTCCAGGGGGTTCGTCACGTGGAATTTGTTCGCCCATATAGCACCTACCACCTTAACATTCCCACTTGGAAACACCACATCAAACACCTCCTCATCTGGTGCGGGGTCAGGTTCGTTGGGGTTGGGATCGGCGTTCACGACATTAAATTCCGATGATTCGGTATATTGAGTGGAAAGCAGATTTGACGCAAGCATATAATCTTGTTTGCCATATGACCCATGAATCACAAATGTTGTGGCATTGGTGTGGATTGGATCTGGATCGGACAGCGGGCCTTTCACCGACGCTGATGTCACCATCAACCGTACCTCATTATTAGTATCCCCCGTGAAACATAGTTGGGTACCAACCACGGATTTGATGTCGGATGAACCAGCGTCATCGTGAACGAACGAATTCAAGTACTCAAATGATGCGTTCGCTTCGGTGGTTATCATGCGGTAGACATTTACCGATGACTCGAACCGAGTATCATCGTCAAGCACGTAATTGTATGATTTATTCGCGTGGTGGTATTTCACCACTTGGCGCTGGATGGCAATGTAAATGGTATCGGTCGTACCTTCGGTATCAGCCGTGCTGTGGATGGAGACTTTTCCGTGGATTGTCGCCATGGAGTGGATCGTATCGACGGGAGGGGGAACACGACCGTGCGTCACAATCGTCTTGCTGGATACACCTCCTTCGTCCATATTGAAATAGTATGATTGGGGCATTTCTGGCAAGTACGTGAAAGTTCGTGGCACGGAACATACTATATGGTTTCCCGTGGCATCCGCATCAAAGTAAATTGCGATGTTGGGTTCGTCTCCCGTGAGGGACCGTGGCTTGGCTGAAATTATATTCTCAGTACCGACCAACCGAACCGTGTGAGATTGACCAATGTTGGGGTTCCCATCGTTCACCGCATTGTTTGGATGGAGAAACTCTTCTATACGCATCTTCCGTAACCACCAGTCGGTGTTTGGATAATTCTTTTGGAACTCACTGATGAATCCCCACCCTCCGCGAACCACCGTGTGGGCACCCACACGAAATCCTTCACTGGGGTTCGCCCCGTAATTCACCATTCGAATCGCACCAAAGGTGATTTTATCCGTCCCATCCACCACATCCGTCCCTCTGGTGAATCGTGCCACCACGTACCCGCCACCGCTCACCACGGGTTCAGTTGACGACCCCCACTTCACGGGCGATGTCGCAATCATGTTGTAGGAATCATCCGTCCCAGCAACCTTCTCAATGGATATGGTCCAACCGAGTCGCTGGAAGTTCGCAGTGAAGTTTGCGGGTAGGTCGGGTGCCCCCAAAGGCGGATTATAATCACACTTGAATTTCAGTTCGTTCCCAATATCTCCTCCGGAAATACCAAACAGATTCCCATCGTCATTCTCGCCCGTGATGGAAATGGAATCCACCAGAAATTTCATCGGGTACGGTTTGGGCCACGAACCATCGACGGTTGCCTCTGTGTACCCACCACCACTCACATTCACCACCCGCATATTGGTCGGAACCAAATCCTTTCCCGTGGTACATCCAGTACCAGTGATTGTGATCACATATTGGGCGTTTCGCAACAATACTGGTTTGGTTCCTGATAATATGATTTTCTTACATGCGCCATCCGTTAATCCCGCATCCGTTCCATCCCAGTTATAGGTTGATTCGGTATTTGATTGATAGTACGTATCGCCGTTGGTGTATATACCCCCATCGACCGTTATACCCGCAGTACTCGTATCAATGATTTTATCGTCACCCGAAAACGTCCGCCCATTCACCACTTTTTGGATTTTCACATTGGATACGGTAAACAGGAAATCATGATTCATCAGAATTTCAGTCAGTTCGCCCGTGAAGGAAGATGTGAATAGTTGGGATACCTTGTTATCACCGATATCACTCGTTATACCAGGTCTTGCACCGATGGAATCCAGTACTGTGGTGGTTGCGGTAGCCTTATTATCGGCACCAATGTTTCGCGATACGGGAATTACACTGTTACTGGACGTATCGATGAATCGGAAAAACTCTGCCTTGTTCTCCGTAGCAATCACCTCCACGCAAATATCGCCGGCAATATCGCTGGATTGGACGTATTCGGTCGCTGCGATTTCGGGTTGTATGTCATTTCCTAATAATTGTTCCTTTGTTGGTTCCATTCCGTTCATTTCGTATATCCCCCAATCGGAAAATAAATATTTAGTGGGATTTTGATTATCCGTCGTACCCGTTGTATGTTTATCGTAAAATCCATATGTACGAATCCCCAATTTACGCGTGGTCTCACTCGCCCCAGATTTTAACCGGAATTCTGTAGGTGGGGTGGATACTCTATCACCGGTTGATACACGGTATACACCAGCAATGGATGGATCAAGAGGAGTAGAAGTGTTTTCTGAATATAAAATTCCGATACTCATATACCATTCGTCTGATACATATGTATGCGCATATTGCGTAGTGAAGTATGGATTGATCTCGTCAACCCATTCCCCAATCAATAATCGTTGAGTATTACCTAACCACCCCGTGGGACCAACCAACACCAACCCATTATCGGGGTCAGTATCCTCCGAATTGTATATAACTTTGAAATAGGTCACCATCATGTATGAAATGTCTCCCGTTGCGGGGTAATAATCACTGAACTTAATATCTAATCCTCCATCAGCGTTTTCCGCGGGATCGTTTGCAAGACTTTTCCAAACCTTTGTAGTGACCCCCCGGTAATTCGTATCATATTCCAGTCGGTTCGAATCGCCAGTAATAGCCACGGAATATGGTCGTCCATTTACAGGATCATGTGTTGTGGTACCTACCATTTCATTCTCGCCGAATACCGGAATCACTGATGTATCTAATAAATTACCGTACATGTCGGCCCCCTTAAACCATGTACTGGTATCAACCCAAACATTACCGCTAACATCGGGTACGGTGAATCGGACATCCAAATCCCCCAAAGATACGCTTGAAATATCGGATGGTTGATACCGCGATGAAATCAAATCCCGACCAACCGAATCACCAATCCTTAACCGATCCCGAGAGTCTCCGCCCGACTCGGGTCTAGTCTTTAATCTGATCACCCCATCGGCAACATTGTTGGTGATCTCAAATGCGTCCCCATTCTCCACTGTACGAATGGTTTGGGTATCATAGCCACCAACTTGAAATGTCATTCCAACGGTTCCATCATCGCCTGCGGTCCCAGTGGTGAAATCAATATGGTTGTCCGATAAATCGTTGTTCATGGTGGGGACGATTCGCAGACCACTGATATCGGTGGGGTGGTGGATTCTACTGGTTTGGTTGTATGTGTATGTTGTACTCGGACCACTCGTAACGGTATCTCTATCACCTATAAGTATTCCGCCCGATAAGTCAATATCACTAAAATTGGTAGTGGTACCAGAGGTGGATGTGTACACGGGCATTTATTATACCGTGATATAAAACCCGCCACTCATTATTTTACAAAAATTGATCTGTAAATGAAATAGACATAATCATTCATCTACTCATATGAATTTATCCAACCAAATATCTAATAACCCCGATTATAGCACGGGTCTTATCAACGTATTCGCGCAACTCGCGGATATAATGAAACGCAAGGGCGAGCCGTTCAAATCGCGCGCCTACCAAAAAGTCGCCGAGACGATTGAATTGCATGATGGACCACTGGATGCGCCCGTGGCCCAATTGAAGGGGAAGCGGGGTGTGGGGGAGGCGGCGATGAAGAAGATCACCGAGTTCGTGGAAAAGGGCACCATCGCACTGTTGGAGCGCGAACTGAAAAATCCCGTGAATACCTTGACGTTGATTCACGGGGTTGGACCCGCCGCGGCGGATAAATTGGTTTCGCGGGGAATTGATAGCATCCAGGATCTTCGTGTGGCGGTGGAGACGGACCCCACTATCCTAAATGACGTACAGAAACTGGGACTGAGGTACCATGATGAGATCCAAATGCGGATTCCTCGGGAGGAAATTGATACCGTGGCTCAGTACATGGTATCGGTGTTCGCGTCGGTCCCCAATGCGAAATTTGAAATCGTGGGAAGTTACCGTCGGGGC
>Ga0307998_1001479_pt1 | contig 12631 bp, 9 predicted proteins | sample Davwhametageno37_FD_203147 | JGI IMG/M metagenome (GOLD analysis project Ga0307998, IMG submission 203147) | Marine microbial communities from Davis Island wharf, Antarctic Ocean - #37 | ecosystem: Environmental > Aquatic > Marine > Unclassified | place: Antarctic Ocean: Davis Island wharf...
CAACACAAGTTTTATCAGATATTTTTACTGTTGAAGAAATTAAAAAAAAGCCTATTTCAAAATTAAATATCTGTTGGATTGGAGATTCAAATAACGTTCTTAATAGTTTAATTGCAGCATCTGTTAAGTTTTCTTTTAGATTAAGTATTGGTTGTCCCAAAAATTATGAGCCTAAAAAATTTGTACTGGATTGGGTAAAAAAGAATAAAGGAAAAATTAATATTTATAATGATGCTAAAAAAGCAGTAAAAAATTCTGATGTTATCTTTTCAGATAAAGTTATTTCTTTAAATGATAAAGTTAATAAAAATAAAAAGATTAAAGATTTTAAGAATTTTAAGATTAATTCTAAATTAATAAGTTTGGCTAAAAAAAATGTAACATTTTTACACTGTTTACCAAGAGGCACGGAAGTCTCGAATGAAGTTTTTTTAGGTAAAAATTCCAAGGTGTGGGTACAAGCACTTAATAGGGTGCATGTTCAAAAGAGTATCTTATTATATTGCTTTGGTAAGTTAAGGTAGCAACTTAGGACTGTCACTGTTTTGATTTAAGTATTTAATTACAGAAGCTCTGTCTTTCTCTTTTCTTAAACCAGCGTAGGACATTTTAGTTCCTTTTAAATAAGAGGAAGGCTTTGTTAAGAAACCATTTAGCTCCTCAAACGTCCACTCTTTACCATATGAAGCTAAAGCTTTAGAGTATTTGTAATCATCCACACCACCAACAGCTCTTCCAACAACATTGTATAATGCAGGACCAATTTTATTTCTTCCACCTTTATTTATTGAGTGGCATGCTGCGCATTTCTTAAAAATTTTCTCTCCACTTGTAATATCACCTAATGCCATAACTGCAGTAATATCAATTTTTTCTACCAACTCAGTTATTAGAGAAGTTTCTGAACTTACTTGGCTCACTACTTCAACTTGGTATCCAGGATTTTTTGGTTTCTTAACATGAAAAACACCGTCTGCAATTTTTCCTAAGCCGATTACAAGCAGTGCAACCATTAGAATTGCAGCAATAATTTTATTTAGTTCGAACGAATCCATTTAATTTTAGTTATTTTGACATATAACATGTTAATTAAAAAAATACTTAATTTTTAATTTTATAATTTTGCGTCTGTTAGACGCATAAAGTAGGTAATTTTACAATGACAAAAACACTAATATTAATTCCATCAAGAATGGCTGCAACTAGGTTGCCAGGAAAACCACTCCTAAAAATTAATAATTTATCCATTATTTCTAATGTTTTTAAAAGAGCAGAAGAAGCCAATATTGGTAAAGTAGTCGTTGCAACTGAAGATCAGGAGATACTTGAGGATGTTTTAAAAAATGGTGGCAATGCAGTTCTCACTCAAAGTGATCACAAAACTGGTACAGATAGAATTTTTGAAGCCTATAAAAAACTAGATATAACAAATGTTGACTACATATTAAATCTACAAGGTGATGAACCTGATATCAATAAAGATGATATTATTAATTTAAATAATTTCATGGTTAATCAAGATGCTGAAATGGGGACATTGGCAGCAGAAATTCAAGATGATAAAATGCTTAATAATAGAAATGTAGTTAAGGTTATTACAGACGAAAAGTTGGCAGAAAGTAATTTTCCATCAGCATTAAATTTTACTAGAGATAATTCATCAATAGATGGTCAAAATATTTATCATCATATTGGAATTTATTCTTATAAAACAACTGTATTAGAAAAGTTTGTAAGTTTAGATCAAACAAACAATGAAAAAATAAATAAATTAGAACAGTTAAGAGCCTTAGATAATAAGTTAAAAATAAATGTAGCTTTAGCAAAATCCTCTCCTATAGGAGTTGATACTGAAGAAGATTATCTGGCTATAAAAAAAATTATGGAATATAAAATATAAAATGAGCAAAATTTATTTTCAAGGAACTTTTGGAGCATATTCGCATTTAGCAGCACTTGAAATTGAGCCCGATGCAGAAGTTATACCATGTAAGACGTTTGATGAATGTTTTCTAAAAGTATCATCAGAAAGTAGTTCACGAATGGTAATACCTGAATCAAATCGTATTACAGGAAACATTGGGATAGAGTATTTAATCTTTAAATATAGGTTGAATATTTATGCAGAACATTTTCAAAAAATTGAACATAATTTATTGGGACAACCAGGAACTAGCTTAAATAATATAAAAGATGTCTTTTCTCACACACAAGGTTTATCCCAATGTTCAAATTTTATTAAAAAAAATAATTTTGTTGAACATATACGTGCTGATACGGCGGGTTCTGCTGAAACAATTTCAAAAAAAAAAATCAAAAGTGAGGCAGCAATTGCTTCATCGTTAAGTGCAAAAATTTACAAACTTAAAATACTTGCAGCTAACATTGAAAATGAAAAAGGTAATACAACTCGATTTTTAGTTATGGGTAAAGAGGTTTACCAACCAGATTTTGGAGACAAAAAATATATAACTTCTTTTTTATTTAAATTGAAAAGCAAACCTGCTGCACTTTATCAATCTCTGGGGGGTTTTGCGATTAATGGTGTAAATCTAACAAAGCTTCAGAGCTACCCAGAACAAAACTCCTTTGAATCATATTTTTTCTTATGTGATTTAGATGGTCACATAGAAGATCCAAAAGTTCAAAAATCTTTAGAAGAATTAGGACTTCATTGTCAAGATTTTCACGTACTGGGTGTTTTTGAGGCTGATAAATTTAGAGAAAAATAATCCATAAACTTTTCTTGTAGATTGGAAAACATTACTGCTATAATGGTTCTGGAGGCTAGAGGTGAATGTTGCTTGAACCCGACCAGATCTTAACGGAAGCAGTCGTAGAGACAGTTTTTCAGGTTCTAGTCTCCTTAAAAAAATGAATAAAAATACAAAAGTTTTAGCTTTAAAATATAGACCTCAGACATTTGCTGACCTTATAGGTCAAGATGTTGTTGCTGCAACAATATCTAACTCAATTAAAGTGAATAAAGTCCCTAATGCCTATCTTTTTACTGGGATTAGGGGGATTGGAAAAACTACCACGGCAAGAATAGTTGCTAAATCTTTAAACTGTTCAAATAGTATTGATCAACTTTGCAAAGATGATCTTTGTGAAAATTGTATCGCTATTTCAAATTCAAATCATATTGATGTATTGGAAATGGACGCTGCAAGTAAAACTGGTGTTGACGACGTAAGAGATCTTATCGAATTTTCTAGATATGGCCCAACTACAGCAAAATATAAGATATTTATTATTGATGAGGTGCATATGCTTAGTAAGCAGGCATTCAATGCATTGCTAAAAACCTTAGAGGAGCCACCTGAATATTTAAAATTTATTTTTGCAACTACAGAAATAAAAAAAATTCCAATAACTGTAGTTTCTCGTTGTCAAAGATTTGATCTATCTAGAATCAAGTCTTTAGAGTTATTTGATTTTATCAAAAAAATTAAAAATAAAGAGAATGGTAATGTATCTGACGATGCACTTAAATTAATTGTTAAGATTTCAGAAGGGTCTGTTAGAGACGCTTTATCGCTGCTAGATAGAGCATTGCTTACATTGGATAAAGATAAAGAGTTAGATCTAGCTGCTGCACAAAAAATATTTGGTTGCTTTGACAAATCTCAATTAATTAGTTTATTTCAACTTATATTTGAAGGTAAAGAAACAGATGTTTTAAATATTTATAGAGAAATTTATAATCAAGGTGTTGAACCTAAAATTTTTATAAATGACTTTTTAGAGCTCTTATATTATTTTAAAAACATTGAGTCATTAAAAATCGATGGTACAAATTTTTTATTAAATGATGAAGAATTTAATAGAATTAAAGAAATTTCTGAAAAAGTTAACAATGAAACTTTAATATTATTTTGGCAGTTTACTATTAAAACATTAGAAGAGCTTGATATTGTTTCCAATCAGCATTTATCGATGGAAATGTTCTTAATTAGATTAATTCATTTAAAAAATATTAAGAAAACACCTGATGATAGTAATGGAGTCTTAAACCAGACAAATAAAGATATTAACCAAGCATCTCCTCCACAAAAAAAAGATGATGAAGATTTTTTTGGAATAAAGCATAAGGCTGAAACAATCGGTCAAATGAAAAACATTGCACAAGAGAAAAACATAACATTAAAAGACAATAAGAAAGTTGAAACTCAAACTAATCTTATAGATTCTTTTGATGATCTATTAGGAATGTGTTCTTCTAAAAAAGAAATTAAATTAAAATATGAATTAGAAAAAAATGTTAATCTTGTAAGTTTTGAGAATCAAAGAATTGAAATTTCATTTAATGAAGATTTGGACAAAGATTTTATTAAAGATATATCTTCAAAACTTTATGAGTGGACAGATAAAAGATGGATAATAACACTCAGCAAGACTAAAGGACAACCATCTAAAAAAGAAACGGAGGTCAATTTAAAAAAAGAATTGATAGAAAGTGTAAAAAATTCGTCAACATATAAAGATATTCTAGAAAAGTTTCCAGATGCAGAGCTGATTGATGTTAAGGTCAATGAGATGGAGGATAAAAATGACTGATTTTACAAAGATTTTAGATAAAGCTAAAGAATTAGAGACTAAAATGAAAGAGGGCCAAGAAAGAATTAAAAACATTCAAGTAGAGGGAACATCAGGTTCTAACTCTATAAAAGTTACATTAAATGGTGAAAATGAAATGATCAAAATAAATTTATCAGATGAAGTAATGAAGGAAGATAAGGTTATAATAGAAGACTTAATAGTTGCAGCCCATAACAATGCAAAATCTGAATTAAAATTAAAAACATCTGAGGAAATTTCAAAGTCTACAAGTGGGTTTGGTATTCCTGGTTTTAAATGGCCACTTTAATTAGATGCAAAATATTAATGAAATAGAAGAGTTAATAAAATTAATTGCTAAACTTCCAGGTCTAGGGCCTAAATCTGCAAAAAGAATTGTATTAAAACTTATTAACAATAGAGATGAATTAGTCAAGCCAATGGCTAATACCCTAGCTCAAGTTTATAAAAATGTCATTAGGTGTCAATTATGTGGCACTTTAAAATCTATTTCTCTCGGCTGTAATAACTGTGAAAATACCAAAAAAAAATATAACAAAATATGTGTTGTTGAGGATATTGCAGACCAGTGGTCCATAGAAAATTCAAATATTTATAAAGGATATTTTCATATATTGGGTGGAACAATTTCATCTCCTGGTCAAAGAAAAGAAGATCTCTTAATTAATTCATTAGTTGAAAGAGTTGTTAGAGAAAATATTGAAGAGGTTATCTTAGCAACAAGTGCAACAGTTGAGGGTCAAACTACAGCCTACTATATTCAGGATAGTCTTAAACAAACAAGCACAAAAGTTACAAAACTTGCACAAGGCTTACCTGTCGGTGGTGAAATAGAAAGCCTTGATGATGGAACTTTATATTCAGCTTTTAAAAATAGATCTAAAATAAAAACTAATTCTGAGTAGATTTCTTTAATAGTCGATTTAGATGTAATAGTGGCTCCGTATAACCAGAAGGTTGTTCTTTACCTTTAAAAATCAAATCGCAAGCTGTATTAAAAGCAATTGATTTATCAAAATCTTCGGACATCATTTCATAGCTCCCTCTTCCAGAACGAGTGTAAGCACCATCATCTTTATTTTGATCATCAACAATTTTTGCCATTTTTTTCATTATTTCCATAACTTGTGATTTTTTACAAATACCATGATGTATCCAATTAGCAATATGTTGAGAAGATATTCTTAAAGTGGCCCTATCTTCCATTAAGCCAACGTTATTAATATCAGGCACTTTTGAACAGCCAACTCCATGATCTACCCATCTTACAACATATCCCAAAAGAGTTTGTGCAGAATTTGAAATTTCAGAATTAATTTCTTCCATTGACCAGTTTGGTCTATCTGCGATTGGAATTGTTAAAAGATCATCAAGTTTTGCAGATTCTCTTTTTTGAATTTCTTTTTGTTTTTCAAAAATATTTATATCATGATAGTGAATAGCATGAAGGGCAGCTGCTGTAGGTGATGGAACCCAAGCACAATTTGCTCCAGCTTCCAAATGACCCATTTTTTGCTCCATCATATCTTTCATTTTATCAGGCATAGCCCACATTCCTTTACCAATTTGTGCTTTACCAGAAAGACCACAGTGTAGACCAATATCAACATTATTATTTTCATATGCACCAATCCACTTAGAGAATTTCATATCACCTTTTTTAATCATAGGGCCAGCTTCCATTGAGGTATGCATTTCATCACCAGTTCTGTCTAGAAAACCTGTATTGATAAAAAATACTCTATTTTCAAGTGTTCTAATACACTCTTTTAAGTTTGAAGAAGTTCTTCTTTCTTCATCCATTATTCCAATTTTACAAGTATTTTTTTCTAACCCTAAAACTTCTTCAACTTTAGTAAAAATCAAATCTGTAAAAGCAGTTTCTTCAGGACCATGCATTTTTGGCTTAACAATATAAATTGAGCCATTTCTTGAGTTACCTTTTTTATTTATATCATGAAGACATGCCGCTGAAGTTATGAAGGCATCCATAATCCCTTCTGGAATCTCAGAGTCATCTTTTAAAAGGATTGCAGAGTTAGTCATAAGGTGTCCAACATTTCTAATTAGCAGTAGACTTCTTCCATGTAATTTTAATCCTGTGCCATCTTTAGAAATGTAACTTCTGTCAGGATTTAATTTACGCTCATAAGTCTTTCCATTTTTTTCAAATGTTGATTTTAAATTACCTTTCATCAAACCAAGCCAATTGCGGTAGCAAAAAATCTTATCATCAGCATCAACTGCAGCAACACTATCTTCATTGTCACAAATAGTTGAAACTGCCGCTTCAATAATAATATCACTAATTTTTGCAGAATCATTTTGTGCACTAAAAGCATTCGAATCTATAATTATTTCTATATGAAGATTATTATTTTTGAGAAGTATTGCAGAGGGACTATTAATCTCTCCTTTATGACCAATAAATTTATTTTTATTTTTCAGTGATGTTTCAACATCATCTTTTAATATAACAAGAGAGCCATTATTAATTTTAAATCCTGTAATATTATGCCAGTCCAAATTTTCTAAAGAAAAATGTTTTTCTAAAAAATCTCTTCCATATTTTATGACCATTTCCCCTCTTAAAGGATCATATCTCTGAGAGTTGCTACCTTCAGATTGTTCAATTACATCTGTACCATATAGGCTGTCATATAAGCTCATCCATCTTGCATTAGCTGCATTAAGAGCATATCTTTCATTCATAATCGGAACTACTAATTGTGGTCCAGCAATACTAGTTATTTCATCGTCAACATTGCTTGTTTTGATTTTAAAATCAGGACCCACTTCTTTAAGATAATTAATTTCTTTTAAAAATTTTTTATATTCCTCTAGATTAATTTCATTGCCTCTATTTGCAATGTGCCAATCATCTATTTTTTTTTGTAAGTCTTCTCTTATTTTTAATAGACTTTTATTTCTTGGGGCTAACTCATGAACTGCTTTATCAAAGCCTTCCCAAAATTTTTCTGAAGAGATATTTGTATCCTCAAGCAGCTCTTTGTTAACAAAGTTAAGCAATTTATTAGAAACTGATAGATTGTATATTTTCGTATATTGTTCTTTCATAGCACCCAATTTACCCCATCTGTATGTTTGCCTGAGAGTTTTTGCTCCATCGGCGAGATTAAATCTCTTTCCAGAGTGTTATGTTTTTTATCGGTCCTTTTGCCTGAGAGTTTCCGGGGTGGTTGCTCCTTCGGCGCTAATGTGTCTAGTCTCTCCCGATATGAAGTAAGAATACTTGTTAATGTAGTTAAGTCAAATATTAATTATTAAAAACATTTTATTGCCTTTTTTGCTAATTAATTAATAATTAAAATTATTTATATGAAAAATTATTTAAATTTTGAAACTGATATTAAAACTTTAGAAGTTGAAATTGAAAAACTAAAAGACCCATATAATCAAGAGGGGCTTTCAGAAGTTGATACAAAAAAAATTTCTGATTCTCAACAAGAAATAGATAAAAAATTAAAAGAGATTTATGCCAACTTAGATCCTTGGCAAACAACTTTAGTTGCAAGACATGAGGATAGACCTAAAGCAAAGTTTTTTATAGATAACATATTTGTAGATTTTATTCCACTATCTGGTGATAGGTTTTACGGAGAAGATAAGTCTGTCCTTGCAGGATTTGCAAAATTCAATGAGAAATCAGTTTTAGTTATAGGTCAGGAAAAGGGTGATAACCTTGAAACTAGAATTGAAAGAAATTTTGGAATGATGAGACCTGAGGGTTATAGAAAAACTATTAGATTAATGAGGCTTGCAAATAAATTTAACATTCCAATAATTTCTTTTATAGATACTCCAGGTGCCTATCCTGGCGTTGGGGCCGAAGAAAGAGGTCAAGCCGAAGCAATTGCAAAATCAATAGAATGTTGCATGTCGTTAAGTGTGCCGACATTTGCAATAATTATTGGAGAAGGTGGGTCGGGTGGTGCAATAGCATTAGCTTCATCCAATAAAGTTATCATGTTAGAAAATGCAATCTATTCAGTAATATCTCCTGAAGGATGTGCAACTATTTTATGGAGAGATCCTAAAAAAACACTTGATGCAGCAAAAGCAATGAAAATATCTTCAAAAGATCTTTTGGAATTAAAAGTAATTGACGAAATTATTTTAGAACCAGTTGGTGGGGCTCATAGAGATAGAGATTTAATTTTGAATAATGTAAGAAATTCTATTGAAAGAAACTTAAATGAATTCCTTAATATGAGTGGAGATGAAGTTTTAAATCACAGAAAAAATAAATTTTTAAGCATTGGAAGATCAAAAGGATTTGTTAGTCAATTAGATGATTTGAGTACTCTAAGTATAAAAAAAAATAAGCTTAACACATTTATTGAAAGTATTTATAAATCAAAAATAAATTTAGGAATTTCTTTTGTTACTGTGGTTTTACTAGTTTACTTAGTATTTTTTTTATAAAGCACCACAACATTTTTTATATTTTTTACCAGATCCACACGAGCAAGGTTCATTTCTGCTCATTTTTTTCCCTAGATATTTTGGATCGGTTTTAGTTGGTTCAAGAATTTCTTTTTCTTGAGAGGGTTCTTGGACTATTTGTAAATTGATTAAGATTGTTACAAAGTCAATTTTTAGTTTATTAAGTAAATTTTCAAAGAGATGGAAAGCTTCTTTTTTGTATTCAACTAATGGATCTCTCTGACCATAAGATCTAAGCCCTATAACTTGCCTTAATTGTTCAAGATACTGGATGTGTGACTTCCAATTTAAATCAATACACTGAAGAAAAATTCTTTTTTCAATTTCTTTTGCTTTTTCTTCATCAAGTAATTTAATTCTTTCATTTCTTGATTCTAAAAATTTAGAATTAATCTTTTTTTTAAAATCTTGGTCTTTTAAATTAGCTAAACTTTCAAACTCATTATTTTCGACACTTTTTCCAAGCAAAACCTTTAATTGATTGTTAAACTCATTGTTTTTAATTTTTGATAATTTTTGAGTTTTTAAGCTGATTAAATGGTCTGTAATTTCTGATAAAAATTCATCTGAATAATCAAAAATTTTTTCACTATTCATTACATTATTTCTTTGAGAAAATATTACATGTCTTTGATCATTTAAAACATCATCAAATTTAAGTAAATTCTTTCTTATATCAAAGTTTCTTGCTTCGACTTTTTGTTGCGCTCTTTCAAGTGCTTTATTAATCCATGGGTGGTCAATACTTTCTCCATCTTTTAAACCGAGCTTTTGTAAGATGTTATTCATAGATTCTGATCCAAAAATTCTCATCAGATCATCCTCTAAACTAACATAAAATATTGAACTTCCCTCATCACCTTGTCGTCCAGATCTTCCTCTTGCTTGGTTATCAACCCTCCTAGATTCCATTCTTTCAGTACCAATGACATACAATCCACCTAGTGATTTTATTTTGTTTTTGTTTACTAAAAGTTCTTCGTCGGGTTGACTTCCTTTTTTCCCACCTAGCTGAATATCAACACCTCTACCCGAAATACTTGTGGTAATTATAACTGAATTCATTTTCCCTGCATTTGCTATGATTTCAGCTTCATTCTCATGATTTTTTGCATTTAAAACAACATGTTTAATTTTTTCATCATTAAGTAATTGTGAATAAATTTCAGACTTATTGATACTAGAAGTAAAAACTAAAATTGGTTGTCCTTGTTTGTGACATTCAATAACTTTTTTAATGATAGCTTTATTTTTTTCTAGTTCAGTTCTAAAAATTTGATCATTCCAGTCACTTCTAATCATCTTTTTGTTAGTAGGAATAATAACAACAATTAAATTATAAATTTCATAAAATTCTTGTGATTCAGTTGCGGCAGTTCCAGTACATCCAGAAATCTTGTCATAAAGTTTGAAATAGTTTTGATAGGTAATAGAAGCAAGAGTTTGGTTTTCAGCCTGCACATCTATCCTTTCTTTTGCTTCAAGAGCCTGATGTAGTCCATCTCCAAATCTTCTTCCTTCCAAAATTCTTCCAGTAAGCTCATCAATAATCTTTAATGTTCCATCTTTAACTATATAATCTTTTCCTTTTTCAAATAGATGATTAGCTCTCAAAGATTGATTAACATGATGAACTAAGCTCAAGTTTTCTGGGTCATAAAAGTTATTATTTTTTAAAATTCCTGCATTAGAAAATATTTCCTCCACATTATTTATTCCATCATTTGTAAGTAAAATATTTTTATCTTTTTCATCAATTTCATAATGTTTAGTTGTCAGTCTTTTAATAAACTTATCGATTGCAAGGTATTGTTCTGTTTTATCTTCTGCAGCCCCAGAAATTACCAATGGAGTTCTAGCTTCATCAATCAAGCAAGAATCTATTTCATCTACAATAGTATATACATGCCCTCTTTGAGACATTTGTTCTTTAGAGAGCTTCATATTATCTCTTAGATAGTCAAATCCTAACTCACTGTTAGTTGCATATGTAATATCAAAATTATAATTTTTTTTTCTTTCATAATCATCTTGATCATTATTAATGTAACCAGAAGTTAATCCTAAGAATTTATAAATCTCTCCCATTTCTTGAGAGTCTCTTTTGGCCAAATAGTCATTAACAGTAACAATGTGAACACCTTTACCAAGCAAGGCATTTAAGTATGCTGCAAGACTTATGGTAAGGGTTTTACCTTCACCAGTTCTCATTTCTGCAATTTTCCCCTCATGAAGAACAACACCACCAATTATTTGAACATCATAATGTCTTTCATTTCTAGTTCTTTTTGAGGCCTCCCTTACGAGTGCGAAAGCTTCAGGCAATAGATCATCGATACTTTTACCCTCATTAAGTTTTTTTTTAAGTTCTATTGTCTTTTTAGGAAACTCTTCACTAGCAATCTCTTTAATTATAGCCTCATAAGAGTTAACTTTTTCAACAATTTTAGCAACTCGATCAAGCTCTTTTTGATTGCTTGATTTAATGAACTTTGAAAGAAAATTTAAAGGATTTAGCATCTAATTTTTTTGATATATAATTAATTATAACTTTTAATATAAGTATTAAATAAAAATTTTAAATAGATGTCATTAAACCTCAAAAACTTTATAAACACTCAAACTTTCAACTCTAAAATGATCGACTTTCAAGATCTAGAGCATATAGATGGAGTTTCTATATCTGCAGTTTGTGCAGATTTATATACCAAACCAAGAGATGACCTGGTTATGTTCTATTTTAGAGATGGAGCAAATTATGCCTCTGTTTATACACAATCAAAAATAATTTCTGAAAACATAAAGTGGAACTTAAATATAAAAAGTAAAAAAATAAAATCTCTTATAATCAACACTAGAAATGCTAATGCCTTCACAGGCCCAGATGGTTATAAAGGCTTAAAAGAAATTGCAAAAGAAGTATCTGTCCAATTATCAGAAAAACAAAAAGAAGATGAGGATTATCCAAAAAAGATATTTGATAATGAAATTCTTTTTGGGTGCACAGGAACAATAGGTGAAAAGTATCCAACTGAAAAAATAAAAAAAAAGATTCCAGAATTAATTAAAAAAATTAAGTATGTTCAGAATAAGCTTATCTGGATAAAAGCCGCACTAGGCATCATGACAACAGACTTAAGGCCAAAACTTGCAATGGAAGAATGCAAAATTGGAAATACTGAAGTAAAAATTTATGGAATAGCAAAAGGTTCAGGAATGATCTTTCCAAATATGGCAACGACACTGGGTTATATTTTTACGGACGCGGACCTTTCAAATGATATTTTAAGTAGACTGCTTAAAAAAAATATTGACACAACTTTTAATGCAATAACCTGTGATGGAGACACAAGCACAAATGATATGGTTTCAATTTTTTCAACAGCTAAGGTAAAAAACCCAGTTATAAATGATATCAATGACAAAAAGATAGCTAGCTTTGATAAAGCTTTACATTCTGTATTATTAAATTTAGCAAAAAGAATAGTTGCTGATGGAGAAGGTGCTAGTAAATTTATAACAATTAATATTTTGAAATCAAAAACTGAGAAAGATGCAAAAGAAATTGCATTTTCAATTGCAA
>Ga0307998_1001481_pt1 | contig 12629 bp, 3 predicted proteins | sample Davwhametageno37_FD_203147 | JGI IMG/M metagenome (GOLD analysis project Ga0307998, IMG submission 203147) | Marine microbial communities from Davis Island wharf, Antarctic Ocean - #37 | ecosystem: Environmental > Aquatic > Marine > Unclassified | place: Antarctic Ocean: Davis Island wharf...
AGGTTGGCTAGTTTCTAAAAATTCGTTCACCACAATTCCGCGATCGGTTTCTAGTTCTGCTTCTTTTAAGAATTGAATATTTGGACTTACACCTGCGGTAAGACCAACAAACTGACATTCAATCTCTCCTTTATCTGTTTTAACGGCCTTAACTCGCCCATTTTCATCAGAAATAATCTCTAAAAGATTGGTTTCTAATAATAGATTAACTCCGTGTTCTCCAATATGTCTTTGAATTAAATCACCCTCTTCTTTGGGCAATACATTTCCCCAAAATCGATTTTCTCGAACTAAAAAATCTACTTCAATATTTCTACTTCGAAACATTTCTGCCATTTCAACTCCAATAAGTCCTCCGCCAACAATAACTGCTTTGCGTAAGTTTTTAGAGTTTTCTTCCATCAGTTCCAAGTCATTGTAAGAATACAATCCTTGAACTCCATCAAGGTCTTGACCTGGCCAACCAAATTTGTTGGGTTTGGACCCCAATGCAAGAATAAGTTTGGTATAATTCGTTTGTTTTCCATTTGAAAAATGGAGCTTTTGGTTATTAAAATCAATGGTATTCACATGGGCAAAACACAATTCAATTCTATTTTTAGCCCAGAAATTGTCTTCATAAGGTTTCATGTGTTCTTTTTTCATATGCCCCATGTATGCATACATGAGTGCAGTACGAGAAAAAAAGTACTTGGTTTCTGAAGATACCACAACAATCTCAGCATTGCTGTTTCGCTTACGAACATTTCTGGCAGTGGTTATACCCGAAATTCCATTTCCAATAATTACAATTCGATCCATAGGTTTCAAAGAACGACAAAGAAACACAGTTGACTCTGCTAATGTTGTCGTTTGATGGACAATAAAACAAAGAATTAACACCATTCAACGACTTCATAAGAAATGTAAGCGGCACAACACTTTTGAGCAATAAGTTGGTCGACTTTTGTAGCAACTATTAAACTCACACAATGCGATTTGTTTTTCTATTATCTACTATTATTTTAACGATTTCACTATCGGCCCAAGACTTCTTTGAGAAAAGCAATTTGTTCTTTGCAGAAAACGTTTCAAACAATAAAGTAGATTACTCAAAACTTGCAGTAAACTCAACAAGTTTAAACGAATTGGTGACGATTATTACAAAACAAGACTTAAGTCAATTAAAGGAACCAAATAGAAAAGCCTTCCTAATAAATAGCTATAATCTATTGGTCATTCACCAAATCGTAAAAAAATGGCCAACCGAATCGGTTATGGACATTGGAGGGTTTTTTGAAGCAAACAAGGTTATTGTTGGTGGAACTAAAATGACTTTGAATGATTTGGAAAACAAGGAAATAAGAAAAGTTTATAAGGACCCAAGAGTTCATTTTGTCCTGGTTTGTGGAGCAACTGGGTGTCCTCCAATTATTAACAAGGCATACCTACCTGCAACACTCAATGCTCAATTGGACAGACAAACTAAAATTGCAATGAACAATCCTACATTTATTCAGGTAAGTGAAGATGGGAGCTTTAAAGTCTCCGAGATTTTTAATTGGTACAAAGAAGATTTTGTTACAAAAGGAAATATTACTGAATACATCAACTCTTACAGAACAACAGCAATTTCGACCGAACAAAAGCCAAAATATTATCCTTACGATTGGAGTATTAATGCTGGATCTTCATTACCGGGTGCTTCCGCTACGGCCATTCAGCCTTTTGATCCAGATGAACCGATATCTGAATCTACAGCAGTCAATTTACAGACCTACAATGCAGGTTCATTATTAAAAAAGAACCAAGCAGATTTCACGATTTTCAATTCCATTTATACTGAAAGTGAGAACAATTGGCAAGGACAAGATTACTCTGGTTACCGCACAACCTTTGCCAGTTCGCTAATCCAGTTTACTTACGGAGTAACAAAGAGCGCCAGAATTAACCTAGGAATGGACATTAGTCTTAAGGGTTCAGGAAAAGCAAATAATGATGACGGCTACAATCAAATGGGACGAGCATTTGATTTTAGAAACGACGATTCTACAAGAGTTGGAGTGTCATATATCGCTCCAAAAATCAAAATTCAACCCTTTAAAAATGTTGCTGATTTCACGCTTCAAAGCTCCTTCAATATTGTACTTCCAAAACATCCTGAAGGCTACTCAAACCCTGATGGAAGTGGAGATGGTAACTTACTTTGGATTGAATGGAATAGACACGTATGGTGGACGCAGTTCTTTTATACCAAAATGATTTTTGACGATAAATTTCAAGTATTTGCTGAACTGGATTTACTATTCCGTTTTAAAAGCAGCAATTCGCAAATAACGCATTTTGATTTGCCTGCAAGCGTATTCTTAAGTTACTTCCCCACCAAAAAAATCACGACCTATGGTATGATACAACATGTTCCTCGTTTCCTATACGATACTAAAGAACCGCAAATTAACGATTGGTTGATCAGTTCAAATTTCACTCAATTTGGCTTAGGGTTCAAGTATCAACTAAAACCATCTATAAATATAGAATTACTCTACACCAACTTCTTTAGAGCACAAAACGGTGGCCTTGGAGAAACCTTTAATCTAGGAATAAAATATGTTTTGTTTTAACGGACGATTACAATAAAACCCGTGAGTTCGACAATTTCACCGTTGTATTTTTTGAATTGCCCTCTGTAAACTAGTTTTGAGTTTGTTGGCCAAGGATTTCCTCGGTAAAACCCATCCCATTCATCATTCAAATCGCTAAAAGTATAGAGCTCTTCTCCCCAGCGATTATAGATTCCAAAGAAGATTAACTCTTTAATTCCTTTTGTGAAAAATCTAAAAGTTTCATTTAAATCATCACCATTTGGCGAAAACGCGTTTGGCATTATGATGGAATAATCATCGTCCAAGAAAACCGTAAAGGAAGTATCGTAAGAAAAACAACCGTATCGATCCGACACACTCAATGTATAAGTAACTTCTCGCTGAGGATCAATAACCGGATTTGCACAATTGTAGCAGCTTAAAAACAAAGGAGGATCCCATGAATAATTCAAGTTTGGATCTTCATTTATATTCATTTGCAATTTTTGACCACTAAACATAGTGGTATCTTCTATTCCAACATATTCTGGTGCGTTTACAACTTTATAATCCAAAAAAGCAGTGTCTAAACAACCATAAATAGTTTTGCCAATTACAGTATAGGTGACGTTTTCACTGGGTTTTACCATTACGGAATCACTAGTGTCAATCGCGATAAATAGATTGGGGCTCCATAGGTAATAGTCCGCACCAAAAGCAGTCATCAAAACTGAGTCTTTGTTACAAAATATTCCACCACCAGTTGTTTCAATGATCGGCTTTGGAAATACTTCAAAATCCAAAAATGAAGAATCGGTACAGCCATGGAGTAAATTTTTTGGGACCAGTTTAAGCCTATGCTTGCCCGATTTTGAAAAATGACTTGAAAAGCTTTGAGTATTCTCCATAAACTTTTCGTTTACAAACCATTTGTATTCATTTGCAGGTGTCGTTTCAGCATTTACTATTAATTCAAATGGCTCACAACCGGCAGTATCTCGATGTTCAATTTTAGACTCCACCTGAAGCACAAAAACAGAATCCGACCATGATTTCAGACACTGTTTTAGAGAATCAATAAAAATCAAATTCACTGGAAAAAAACCAGGATTGGAATAACGGTAAAAAACAGAATCCGATTTTCCTGAAACGGTATCGATATTCCCATCTCCAAAGTCCATTCGAAACTCATATACCTCATATTTATTTTTAAACTCAATGCCTACTTCAGAAAAAATACAGACGGTATCCATAATATCAAATTCTGCGTAAGGTCCGCCAATGTTCACAATAGAATCAAATCGAAAAGTGTCACGGCACCCATAGGTACTCTCAATGATTAAATCTAGACCATAAACACCCGGCTTATTATAATTGTAAAATGAAGGAGGGCCTCTCAATCTAAAAAAGGATTCGGTGGAGTCAAATCGCCAATATCGAAATTTTACGATTTTATCAATATTAAAATCTTCAAAGTCAATTTCTGCAGGGTAACAGGTTGTATCCATGGGTTGTGAAACAATATTTGGTCGATCGATCTCTTGAACATCGACCCATAGCGGCTTATTTAACACTGAATCGCAACCATAAGGATCAACTGACCTAAGCCTTATAGATTTTCGGCCAGGTTTAGTATAAGTTGCTTGCACAGCACGTCCAGAAAGGGTAATGCTATCGTCCAAACTCCAAGTGTGCGTTTCATGTAATGCACCACCAGCATTTGTAAATATTACTGGATTTCCAACGCATATCTGAGTATCTACTACTATTCTTGGCAACGGTTGCCTTACCTCTATAAACTTTGATGTTTCAGAAGTACACCCTAAAACATCTATTACATCTAGGTGAACTTGATATCTGCCCGGAGATTTAAAGACTACACGAGGGTTGACCTGATTTGTTGTTGGAAATGGATAGATATACCACGTTCGTTTCATTGCGGTCGTATCGTATTTTGTGCTATCCATAAACAAAACCGGAAGGGGACCACACCCTGTATCTCCACTTGTAATAATTTTGGCATCCGGTTTATAGGTTTTTAACCAGTGATAATTGGTATCTGTGCAGCCATGTACATCAAAACCCACAATCATAGGTTGTTGGACTCCTTTAAAATCAGTTTTGACATTGAAACTTCGGTAGTCTAATGGGTAATAAGCCTTGTTATTCATATAAACGTCGACAGCAATAACATCTTGTGAATTATTGGCATCGAATTTATAGACATAAGGAAAACACGCTAGCTGTTTATCAATCTTGGAAACCAATTTAATATCTCTTATTCTAACCAACTTTTCTATTTCATATTCGCAATTATTAGAATCGTTGATTAAGGTCAGTATTAATTTAAAATCACCTCTTGAAGCGTAGTTGTAAGTGGCCAAGGCATTAGTCGTATCAATTCCTACAAAATCTCCAAATTCATACTTGAAGCGCTGAACTTCTGCCCATTTTAAAGGATAAAAACTTCGATCATAAGGAAAATCACAATCAATTGAAGTTAGTATGCTTCCAATAGGACCTAGAATTTCCAAAAAATTCTTTTTTATTATGGTGTCTAAACAGCCATAATGGCCAACAATTAATCGAATAGACTTGAAGCCTGTATCATTATAAGCCTTAAGAGGATGACGGCTGGTATCCGTTGCATTATTGGGAAAATCTAAATCCCAACGGTAATAATCAAGTTTACTGGAATCTGTCGATAAGTTGGTAAACTGGGCTTCTACTCCAACGCAAAATGCTGGAGTATCAACTTTAAAATCGGCTTTTGGCTTTAATCCGGCTTTATATTCAAAACTGTATTTGTAACTACATCCCCTTTTATGTTTAACCTGATAAGTCACAAAAAATTTACCAGGTGTCAGTATTGTGTCGCTTGCATTTTTTCCAAAAACCGTTTTCCCACTTCCATGATTGAATTTCCAAACACCAACCTGAAAAGAATCAACAGGCGATAAATTTTCGGTTCCGGTTACAATTAAAGGAACACAACCTTCACTTTCCGAAAGTCTAGCTCTCCCATTGGGCTTCCAAATTCTAATTGTTTTTTGAATATGGCGCGAAAAACAAGTCCCCCATTTTGGATAAAAAACGGTCATCGTATCTGTGTGCCAACCAACTTCTGATTTATGAATTGAATATTTTCCGAATTTTCGAATAACGGTATCCTTCTCTTCCATTATTCCCCAAACAATTTTAGAGACTTCATTCTGATAATCGCTTTTAGGAGTAAGTTCAATGAGCGTATCACTGCACCAGTAATTCACATTTGAAGTGAAGGTCGCTTTAGGTTGTATGACCGTAATTACTTTAGTTATTGAATCCGTACATCTTACTTTTCCAGCGCTAACTTCTAATTTCACTTTATATCTTCCAACGGCTGGATAGGAATACGATACATCTTTTGTATTTCTAGTGGCTCCATTTCCGAAATTCCAATTATAGGTTATCGCCCCAACCGAAAGGTTTGTGAATTGAATTGGATTTGAATCCGATAAACAAAATGTGTCGGATACAGTGCTAAAATCAGCTTTGGAAGCTCCAACCGTGACAAATCTTTTAATCTTTAGGGTATCTGAACATCCACTTACATCTCGAACGACATAGGTAACATCATATGCTCCTGCAAGAAAAGTCTCTGTCGGATTGGCTAAAGAACTTGTTGAGCCATTTCCAAAATTCCAATAATGCGTTAAAGGAGGCAAGCCAGTAGAGTTACTTTTAAAATTTACTATATGCGGGCCTTGGCAGCTGCTTGGCGGTCCAAGGGTAGTGAAATTAGCTACTGCGCCAGGAACCGCTTCTATGTATCTCAGTTTCTGATCTGAACTAGAACATCCGTTGGTGTCGATAACCGATAATGCAACGGTGTATATTCCGGGAAACCCATAAGAAAGCGTTGGATTTCGAAGATTTGAACGCGTTCCATTTCCTAAATTCCAACTATAGCTTATAATAGGTGCATCACCAATTGTGGTTAAATCATTAAAGTTAATTTTAAGTGGAGCACATCCTTTTCTGGCTTGTATGGTATTGAAATTCACAACTGGAACTCTGAAGGCTTTAATAAAAGCCGTTTTTATTACTGTAGCAGTAGTGGTTCCATCCCCTACCGTTAAAGTAACCGTATAATTACCCGAGTTGGAATAGGTCGCTGAAGGAAAAGGATCATTGGAATTTGAAGTTCCTCCTTGTCCAAAACTCCATTGTCTTGAAGTAATTCTACCACCAGTTGATAGATCTTTAAATTTCACTCCAAGTGGAGGGCAAAACGCTAAAGTATCTGCTTCAAAATCTGCCTTAAGTTGAGATGAACCACTCAACCAGAAAAAGGTGATAATTAATAAAAATAATATGGTTTTTTGGTTATTCATTAATTGGTTGAATCATCCCATGAAAATACACTATAATTCCCTGATAATCTATCTGTTATCATATTTTCATCCAGAGTGCTATTCTAAAAATAGCATCAACCTAACGAAACAGTGTAAAAAATCCTTCTTTCGTTATTTCTTCGCCAGAAACCGAAATTGCTTTAACAAACCACAAATATGTTTCTTGGTTCTGCAGCTCTCCTTTGTAATATCCGTCCCAACCCAATTGAGAGGGTGTAGATTCAAAAACAATTTCTCCCCATCGGTTAAACACCTTAAATTCTAATATTTCTTTTAGTCCCCAACCATCTGGATAGATGATATCATTAAATCCATCGCCATTTGGCGTAAAACCTTCCGCAACGTCCACTGAGTATTTCTCATCAACGATAACATAGAAGACTTTACTCGATTCAAAACATCCTAATGAATCGGTCACAAATAGTGTATAATTTGTGCTTACAACTGGATCAAAATCTGTTTTTAAACAAGTGTCACAATTCACTCCGCTAATAGGCTCCCATCTGTATTTAGTTCCATATTTAGAAAGTGCTGAAGCGGTGAACTTCTCGCCAATAATTATAGAAGTATCATTTGGTAATGTTATCGTTGGAATTTGTTGAACTCGAACTCGAACAGAATCTTTGCTTTGACATTTATTGCTGTCTGTTCCCAACACAATGTATGTTATGGTGTTTAATGGACCAACCTTAGGATTTCGAATGTTCCTGTTGCTCATATATGAAATGGGTGACCAACGATAAGTGAGTGCCCCGGATGCATCTAATTGAAGGCTGTCTCCTCGACAAATAGTGCTATCACCAAATGCAATAACCTGAGGACTAGGTTGAACTAAAATCATTCTTGTAGCGGTATCCTTGCATCCATTTTGAGTATTCAAAGCAATCAATTGAGCTGTAAAACTGCCATCGTTCAAATAAGTATTGTTCGGGTTTTGAGCACTAGAAAGATTCTGGTCCCCAAAATCCCAAGTCCAATTATTACCATCTATAGATTGATCCGTAAATATTCCATCAAATGGCTTACAGCCAATACTATCTGGTAATGAAAACTTAGCAATTACCTGCTCAATAACCAAAGGAAGTGTGAACGCTCGCTCACAGGTTGAAGCGCTATCTCGATAAACCAATACCGGATTCAGGAGCCCTGTTTTGTAATAAATATTTGATAATTGTTTGACAGATGCATCGGTTGTATCCACTCTTCCATCACTAAAATCCCATTCAAACTCGTAGGTATATATGTTGGTTGTATCGAGACTAAATGTAACTGAATCAAAAACACAAATTGAATCGTCACTTACTAAAAACCGAGCATAAGGTCCTTTTACCGTTATATACTTTTTATAGGTAATTGAATCTTGACAGCCAAATGAGGTTTCAACGATGAGCTTCACATTAAACTCTCCGGGGTCAGTAAAGGTTTTGGTTAATGAATCCTTTAATGGAGAACGAATTGGACTTCTTCCATCACCAAAATCCCAATAACGCCATGTTATGCTATCTCCTGCACTTTGATCATAGAAATAGGTAGTTGCTGGATAACAGGTTGTATCGGTTAAGGAAGCATAGAACATTAATGAATCTACGCCTTGAATCGTTATAGGAATTGTAGAACTATCCTTACAAATAGAAGCTTCTGTAATATAAGTAGCATTAAAAACCCCTCTTGAAGCATATGAATGTGTTGGGCCAGACAACAAGCTACTGTCTCCATCTCCAAATTTCCACGTAAATTTTGAAAGACCAAATTGAGATGGATCCTGAAAAGTAATTGGCTGCCCAACACAGGCAGCAGAGTCATCGGTATTGAAAATTGGATTAAGATCGTGAATTACGATTTGAACCTTAACATCTTGAATACAACCTTGGAGGTCTCCATATAAATAGCGCTCTGGTTTATTTGGTGTTCGCCTATGATGGTAATGATAGGCAGAATCTACTGCTTTTAAACTAAGTGTCATAGTATCTCTAACGTAACCCCTTTTGGGTTTTGTACTATCTACTCGCATTATTTGCTCGTAAAGCCTGGAATTGTTTACGATGTCAGTATCGTTTCTTTGCCAGAAATAAAACAGGTTGTTTCTGTTTCCTGTGAATACGTTATTAATGGTATCAAAATAATCTCGATAGATACCATGCTGACTAGCACTCTTTCCTGCATGCATTCCAAAACTGTCGGCAGCATTTATCCTAAGGGTATCACCTTCACAAAAATCTAAAACAGGAAGAGTAAAAGCAGGTTTGTTTGGCATTATATACACCGCCATAATCGCTGTATCTAAGCAACTGTCCACATCGGTTACGATAAGTCTAACGTTATAAATGCCCTCCTTGGTAAACCTAGTTTTGGGTTTAGGATTGAAAGTAGACGTTTGTCCATTATCAAAATTCCATTTAAATCGAAATCCAATATTTCCACTGGAATTTGTACCGTCAAATTGAAAAACGCTATCAGCACACCCTACTTCATTCTGCAGTATTGTTGCTTTTACAGGAAGGGGCTGTATAATCAGTTCATCCTCTACGACGCATCCAGTTGTATCGTTTATAACCTTCAGTTTAACTTTATATTTTCCTTGTTTCGCATATAGATGTGTAGGATTTCGGTTTACTGAATCTATAGCCGTACTATCTCCAAAATCCCAATAAAATCGATTGTAACTGCCAATGGAATTCAAAAGAAATGATTGTTGCAAGGGTAAAAAACAAGAACTCGAATTATTGCTTCCAAGGCTAGCTGCAGGGCCACTGATATAAATTGAAATTGTAGTATCGTCAAAACAACTATTATCCTCTACGGTTAATTTGATTTTATACACTCCAACCGAATCGTAAAAGTGTGTTTGCCAAACGCCGCTTCCACCTTGTCTATCACCAAACTGCCAATCCCAATTATCAATTTTTGTAGAATCGGTTGAGATACTTCTAAATTTAAAAACCTCTCTATAGCATAACGTATCGTCTTCGATTTTAAAGTTGGCAAAGGGTTTTTCACCAACTTGATATGCAGACCTTGCAGAATATGTACAACCCAGGGAATCAGTTACTATCAATTTTGATAAATAAGTTCCCGAAGAATCAAGAATAATAACATTTGTAGGGTTTTCCAAATTAGACGTATCCCCAACTTTACCAGTTCCAAAATCCCAACTGTAAGTTTTAGCTCCATTCAAAAAACAACCACCAGATCTATACATCAAAGTATCTTTTATACAATGATCCCCTCCTATGGTTTGAATAGCTGCTTGTGAATTAGCATATTCAATAATATTCTTAAAAATCGTGTCCTTACAACCATGAATTGTTTGAGCAACGTAGGTAAGCTGTCGTTGAGTCTTCTTACAGTATGATGGAAAGAAAGTTGTTCCTGAATCCAATCCTGTGGCAGTAATGAGTTTAGTTCCTTGAACCCAAGAATATATTCCTGTAACTGCTTTAGATGTTCTAGATGAATCGTAAAAATTTACCTGATTCAAATAACACGGGTCTGGATAGGTAACCCTATAATCGGCCACAATTTCCTGAACGTAAACAGAATCTAATATCGTGTCATTACAAGTTGGGCCTGACGAAGCAACTAGTCTAATTGTCTTTACCCCTGGCGTTTTAAAAGCAAACACGGGTTCTCTTTGCGTGGAGGTATCACTACCCCCAAAGGTCCAGAGAAATTTTTGAGCACCAACAGACGTATTTTTAAAAATATCAGGCTGATGCAAACACACCGTATCACGAATTGTAAAGTCGGCTTTTGTTTGACCTATTGTTACATATTTAGCAACCGCTAAAGTATCCTTGCAACCATTTCCATCGGTAACAATAAGCCTAACATCAAAAGAACCCATTGCGGTATAAGTATGGGAAGGTGATTTGGCAGTTGATGTCCCCCCGTCACCAAAAGTCCAGCTGTAAGTTAGGGGCGCTTTTCCTAAACTGTTACCAGAAAAGGTGGTATTTAATGGAGGTTTACAATCGGATCGATTCACAGCGCTAAACCTTGCCTGAGGCTTTTCGACCACAATTATGTCCTTTCTTTCAAATGCCCCTTTACAGCCATTGGTATCCTTAACAGTTAGTATTACCGAATAACGTCCTTTAAACTTATACGAATGCAATGGATTTTTGAGTCCACTGGGGATGGATAAATCACCAAAATCCCACGACCAGGTTTTAATCGGAGCATCTCCTAAAATCGTTGAGTCTTTGAAACTAGCATTAATGGGTGGGCAATTTGTAAGCTTTTGAAAACTAAAATTGACAACTGGGTTTTTGAAAACCGTAATGTAATTGGTAACTGTTTTTGTGGCCGTATCTACCCCATCAAATACGGTAAGGGTAACTGTATATCTCCCACTCGTAGCATATACTCTAGATGGAGCAGTATTGTTAGTATTTGAAAAACCACCATTGCCAAAATCCCAGTTTCTGTAAATTATGGTTCCTCCACCAGAACTTAAATCGGTAAAATTGACCCGCAATGGAGAACACCCTTTCAGAGTATCAGCAGAAAAATTACACGTAAGCTTTGCTTGCACTGGGTTGGAGAGCAGAAAAAGAAGGGAAATGGCGCAAAATAATTGAAGGTTTTTCATCTTGACTTTCAAATATAGTTAGACTCAAAACTATTTGGGAACTAGTTTGCCACGCTTTCACGAATAGAACCTTTGAGTTTGTTAACCAAATGAGATTGTGTATTGCTAAATCACATTATTTCAGCAATTTTGATTTTATGTGTTTTAGACATATCATAACCTTCTCATTCTTTTTTCTGGTAATGCTTTCATCTGCGGTACTGCAAGCACAAGATGTACATTTTAGCCAGTTTTACATGAGTCCACTAACCATTAACCCAGCTCAAACGGGTAATATGGATGGGCAATGGCGTTTTTCTGGAAACCACAGAAATCAATGGCGAACAATAGGAAAACCATTCAATACAACAGCAATAGGCTACGATAGAAACTTCTTTTATTACAACGAGCAATTCTCAGGTGGATTGGTCTATTTGTATGACGAAACTGGTGGCTCTAACCTAAAAATGCACAAGGTTGCATTGAGTGGAGCTTACCATAAGACTTATGACATTCATAAATTCCACTTTGGATTTCAGCCAACATACGTCCATAAATCCTATGACTTGTCTGGAACTTCGTTTCCTTCTCAGTACGATAGAAACACGGGACAATTCAATGCCAACTTACCAAATGGAGACCCCTTTTTAAACGATCAAATCAATTACTTCGATTTTAATGCAGGTATTGCTTACGGAATTGACTTGGATAAATTCAGACCTGAGGTTGGCGTTGCGCTATTTCATATTAACAAACCCAATGAATCCTTTTTTGGAACAGATTACCAAGTTCCCATTCGCACCACATTTACCTTTAGCGCTGAAGTAGACCTATTGAACACTGTTTCATTATTACCTAATATCATGTACATGGCGCACGGCAAGGCTTCTGAACTCCTTTACGGAACAAACGTTCTTTTTCATTTGAAAGAGAATCAAATGGAAGCAACAGGAATTTATGGTGGAGTGCTTTTAAGAGATGGGTTTAATAGAAATACTGATGCGGCTGTGATAATAGTTGGAATGCGATTTCCCAATTTAGATATCGGGTTCAATTATGACCTTAATATATCTGAGTTAAAAACAAGTACAGATTTAAGGG
>Ga0307998_1001482_pt1 | contig 12627 bp, 10 predicted proteins | sample Davwhametageno37_FD_203147 | JGI IMG/M metagenome (GOLD analysis project Ga0307998, IMG submission 203147) | Marine microbial communities from Davis Island wharf, Antarctic Ocean - #37 | ecosystem: Environmental > Aquatic > Marine > Unclassified | place: Antarctic Ocean: Davis Island wharf...
CTTCAGCATAAGTTTTTATGTTTTCCATAGAAACATTCCCTAATGAAATATGTAGCGTATCAAAATAAATAGGATTCAACTGATGATATCCTAATTGTGTTAATCCTTCCGCCAAAGTAGCTGTTAAAGAATGAATGTTTTTACTCATTTTTCTTAAGCCTTCAGCTCCATGATATACTGCATACATACTTGCCATAACAGCTAAAAGTACTTGCGCAGTACAGATATTTGAAGTTGCTTTTTCTCTTTTAATATGTTGCTCTCTTGTTTGTAAAGCCATTCTGAGAGCTCTGTTTCCGTCCATATCCTCACTGACACCAATAATTCTACCAGGTATACTTCTTTTATACTTTTCGAAAGTCGCAAAATAAGCAGCATGGGGACCACCATATCCCATAGGAATTCCAAATCGCTGAGTAGTTCCTACAACAATATCAGCTCCCCATTCAGCAGGAGGAGTAAGTAAACTTAAGCTCAATAAATCAGCCGCTACAACCACCCCAACCTCAATCGCTTTTAATTGATTAACAAAATCAGAATAATCAATTACCTCTCCATACTTTGCAGGATACTGTAAAATAGCACCAAAAAATTGCTCATCTACAACTACTTCATCATGATTAGCAATTATCAATTTAACACCAAGAGGAACAGCACGAGTTTTTAAAATTTCAATAGTTTGCGGGAAACATAATTCTGAAACAAAGAAATTAGCAATTTTATCTGCTTTCTGCTTTCTACTTCTGTTATTATACAATAGTATCATAGCCTCAGCAGCTGCAGTTCCCTCATCAAGTAATGAAGCATTAGCAATTTCCATTCCTGTAAGGTCACTTACCATTGTTTGGTAATTTAATAAAGCTTCCAATCTACCTTGTGCAATTTCAGCCTGATAAGGACTATAAGCTGTGTACCAACCGGGATTTTCTAAAATATTTCTTTGAATAACACCAGGAAGAATAGTATTAAAATAGCCCATACCAATATATGAACGGTAATTTTTATTCTTCTGAGCTATGCCTTTCATGTGCTCAATAAAACGACTTTCTGATAATGCATCTGGCAAATTCATCTCTCTTCCTAAATGAATTTTTCCCGGAATTGTCTCATTAATTAACTGTTCAATGGAGGATGCATTTACTAGCGAGAGCATCTCCTTAAAATCATTCCCTCTAGGGCCAATATGTCTATCTGAAAAATTACCTATACTCATCATTAAAATTTTAGGAAGCAAAAGTAGTTAATGAATTCATAAAAACAGCTGTGTTAATAAAAAAAGGATAAGTCTGAATTTGTAGTAGTTAAGGAAAATAATAGAGTATTTTTGCAAAAAATTTATAGTATGACATTTTCAGAAACAGGACTAAATAAAAACATCCAAAAAGCAATAACCGATTTAGGTTTTGATACCCCAACACCCATCCAACAGGAATCAATTCCTTATTTATTGGAAAATACGAATGATCTAATCGCACTAGCTCAAACTGGTACGGGAAAAACAGCAGCATTTGGATTGCCTGTATTGCATAAAATTGATGTTGAAAGAAAAATACCTCAGGCTATAATTCTTTGCCCAACTAGAGAACTTTGTCTTCAGATTGCTAAAGACATGGAAACATATGCAAAGTATACAAAAGGATTGAAAATTACTGCCGTATATGGTGGAGCAAGTATAATGCCACAAATTAAATCACTAAAATCTGGCACACAAATTGTTGTTGGTACTCCAGGAAGAGTTATTGATTTAATAAATAGAAAATCATTAAAACTACAAGATATTGAATTTGTAGTTTTAGATGAAGCAGATGAAATGCTAAATATGGGATTCAAAGATGATTTAGATACTATTTTAGCTGAAACCCCTACAGAAAAACAAACTTTACTTTTTTCAGCAACAATGCCAAAAGAAGTAATGCGTATTAGTAAAAACTATATGCAGAACCCAAAAACAATTGAGGTTGCAAGCAGAAATGAAGGTGCTGCGAATATAGAACATCATTATTATATGGTAAATGCACGTGACAGATACAAGGCTTTAAGAAGAATCTGTGATGTAAATCCTGATATTTACGGAATAGTATTTTGCCGAACAAGAAGAGAGACGGCTGAAGTAGCTGATAAATTGATGCAAGATGGTTACAGTGCTGATGCAATTCATGGTGAATTGTCTCAAGCACAAAGAGACCATGTAATGGGTCGTTTCAGAAAAAGAAAACTACAACTATTGGTAGCGACAGATGTTGCTGCAAGAGGAATTGATATTAATGAGTTATCTCATGTTATCAACTATAATCTTCCTGATGATGATGAGATCTATGTACATAGATCAGGTAGAACAGGTAGAGCAGGAAACAAAGGAACATCAATTATTATTGCACATAGCCGTGAAGGAAGAAAACTAAAGTCAATTGAAAGAATGATTAAGCGTGATTTAACGCTTATGAAAGTTCCTAATGGAGATGAAATCTGTCAAATCCAGTTAATGAAATTAATTGACAAAGTAGTTTCTACTGAAGTAAATCATCAAATTGACAAATACTTACCTTCTATTGAAGAAAAATTAGCTCACTTAGATAAAGAGGCACTTATTAAGCATTTTGTTTCTGCTGAGTTTAATCGTTTTTTATCTTTCTATAAAAATGCTCCTGACTTAAATGTATCAGGAAGCAATAGTAGAGATAGAAATGAAAGAAGTGGAGGTAGAAATGAAAGAAGTGGAGGTAGAAATGAAAGAAGTGGAGGTAGAAATGAAAGAGGTGGAGATAGAAATGGAGGTAGAAATGAAAGAGGTGGAGGAGAAAGAACCGGACATGCTGAAGCAGGATACACAAGATTCTTTATCAATTTAGGCGCAGAAAAAGATTTGCAAGCTCACAACCTAATTGGTTTGATAAACGAATATACAAGAAACAGGAATATACCTGTAGGTAAGATTGATATCATGAGAAAATTCTCATTCTTTGAGGCTCCAAATGATTTCGAAACGGATGTATTAAGCGGTCTTTCTGATGCAGTTTGGAATGGAAATAGAGTAAATGTTGAAGTATCTCAAGCTCCAGGAGAAAAATCATCTAGAGGTGGTGGAAACAGAGGAGGTAGCGGTCGTTCATACTCAGGAGGTGGTGGTGAAAAAAGAAGTAATTCAGGCGGAGGAAGAGACAGGCAAGGAGGCAGAACTTCTGGAGGCGGTGGCTCTTCATCAAGAAGAGAATCAACTGGTGGTGGAGGCAGAAGCAGTGGAGGAAGCTCAAGCTCTTTTAAAGGAAGATTTAATGCTGCTGCAAAAAAAACTAAAAGAGACTAAGCTTTTTTCTTTCCAGCAACAAAATCTTTTAAGTAATAAGGCTCAAAATAAGCAACATCTTCAAAATCCTTATTTTCAAATTTAGCATTAGCTAAAATTCCTAAATTCTTTGCTGAAGGATTAATTCCTTCGATAAATTTAGCATTTTTATGATTGATAATTTCTTGACATTTTAAGGATCCATCTCCAAAGAATATTATTGTATCTGCTAAGAACTCTTTATAAGTATTTTCATCTACAACATCTGCTTGCACACCTCTAACTTGTATATTATTTACATCATATAAAGCCGAAAAAACCTCCATTCTCCTTGCATCAATCATAGGGCAATATATAGCTGACTTCTCTTTTTTAGCCATAGAAAAAGCCATAGACTTTAAGGTAGAAATAGCAATCAATGGAATATCTAAAGCATAACACAATCCTTTAGCTGTTGAAGTTCCAATTCGCAATCCTGTATATGAACCAGGACCCATACTTAAGGCAACTGATTCAACATCTTTTAAGTTAACATTAGCTGAATCAATAACATCTTGAATAAATAAGGTCAGCTGCTCAGCATGCGTATATCCATCAGTAATATTTTCCTTTTCAGCTATAACTAATCCATCTTTAAAAAGTGCGACAGAGCAGTTTTTAGTAGCTGTTTCTATTCCTAAAATTAGAGCCATTAAAAATCGTAATAGTGATTAAATAAATCGCTCTTAATTCCAAAATTAATAAATTGAGTTTGTAATTCTCCAGCCTCATTTTTAAAATCTCGTAAAGTAACACCTAGATTTATTTTGAGATTAGTTTTAGGGTTAACAATATAAGCAATATTGAAATTTTTAATATTAACGCTTGTTAAATTACCTTGATACATCTCAATCCCAAAGTCAGCAGGTCGATCAACATAATTATCATAAACGTTATTTCCATAGGCAGCAGGATCTCCTTTTATATTATCACCATATTTTGAGAAAATTATTTTTCCATCAATTACAAAGTTTTTCCATTTGTAGTTCATAATAAGTAATAACTCAGAAAAGTTAGCTCCTAAGGGGTGTGCTAACGGTTGATTATAGTGTGCATAATTCTGTTGAGTATTATTATGTGAGTAAGTATATGGCCTAACCCAATTATATTCTGTTTGCATAGTTAAGTTTTTAAAACCAAATGAATTAAACATTTTATAACCTAACTGGCAGCCAAATTTATTTGCCCAATACCCATTATTAGATTTAATTTGCTCTAAAGTAAACTCGTCTAAAATTAGCTGTCCATAACCATAAGATTTAAAAGGTAATTTATATTTTAAATTCAAACCAACTAACATGTTGTTAGGAGAGCCTATAGAAAACTCAATAGGCCTAAGCATTGCAATTGGGTTTAAATAATTAACATCAAATCCAGTGCTGCCTGGGGCATGATTCATTCTCCAAATAACAGATTCAAATAATGATATATTTAATTTTTTAGTGGCATTTATACTTAAATAATGAGCCGACATATATTTTTTAGCATAACCCATCTGATCATAATTATCAATACCATTATCTAAAAAATAATTAATATCCTGAAACTCTGTATACAGATTAGTGTATTGCACTTTCCAGAAAGTCGTTTGAACACGCAAATAAGGGTAATTGAATGTATTATCCGAAAGTAATAGAGAGCGATATCCGTCTCCTATAAAATGTTTTCCATGTCCAAACTGTACTACAAACATTTTATTAGGCCTATACGACACATAACCTGATGACATTGAGTAATCAAAGCCTGTTTCTTTAAAATCTCTTGAATATCCCTGCCCAGGAATAACTCTATTCTCGCGAATGTGAGCATCCAGATAATCAGGGAATATAGATTGATTTTCAGTAAAAGAACTGAAAAAAGATATTTTCTTACCTAAATCACCTTCAACAATAAAACCTCTAGTATTAGTAAATGTATTTTTTTTCTCTGTAAATTCTTTTCCTAATGTAAAATTTATAATTGGAGATGCAAATACTCTATAATCTTCACCTTTTAAAAGAAATAAATGTTCCGAAAACATTTTTCTTAAATACCAATTAGAATAGTCCGACTGAGCTTGTGATTCAAGAATAGAATCAACATCAAAAGTCAAATCTGATTTCACAATAGGCTTAAAGGAGGTATGAAAATTAGACTCTTCAGCATAGATAAGCTGATTAAAATTAGAGGAATAACTATTTCCTAACAATAAATTAGAATGTTGAGCATTCACACTTAAAACAACAAAAGAAAAGAAAATGAAAAAAGAAAAAAATCTCATTATTTTGATTTAGATTTTAGAATATAAAAGGGAATAAACAAGACTAAATAACTAACTCCTGCTAATACAGTAATACTTACATTAACATTGTATTCCAAAAGAAAATATGAACCCAAAATAAGAAATGCTGAAATAGCACACAATACTAAACTTGTATATTTATGTCCATAATTTAAATCTAAAAAAGCATGATGGATATGATCTCTTCCTGCAACTAAAGGTCCATTACCTTTTATTGATCTAATGACAAAAACTCTTAAAGAATCAAAAAGAGGAATTGCTAAAAATGAAATTGCCAATAAAGGACCTTTGTTTTGCAATTTAAACGTTTCGGTTACTAAACCATATTTAATACAATTAATTGCTAGAACAGATAAAATCATTCCAACAACTAATGAGCCTGTATCACCCATAAATATTCTTGCAGGAAAAAAATTATACTTTAAGAATCCCAATAAAGCACCCATTAATGTAAAGGCAATTAAAGCCATATCAGTTTGCTCCATTATTAAAGCAATAACGCCAAATGAAACAGATGAAACCAAACCAATTCCTCCTGCCAAACCATCTACCCCATCAATAAGATTATAACCATTGGTAATAACAATAACTACAAAGACAGTAAATAATGTTCCTATCCAAAGCGGTAAATCATACACTCCTAAAACTCCATGCATACTATCAATATGTATATCACCAAGAAAAATGAGAATTAAAGTAGCAATAATTTGACCAATCAATTTTTTAAAGGCAGTAATTTGTCGTAAATCATCAATAACACCAACAATAAAAACAATTAAAATACTCACTAAAATGTATTGAATATTTTCAATATCTGCCCAAAATAATAATGAACAAATAATACCCGTAAAAATAGCAATCCCACCAAAAAACGGAGTACTACCTTTATGTGAAGATCTATCTCCTGCATCATCTAATAATCTTAACTTTTCAGCAAAATATATAAGCTTTGGTATAGCTAAGTAACTAATCAAAAGTGCCGTTAGAAAAGAAAAGAAAATATTTAAATATGGAGTAATCATTAATCTATTATATCAAGCAAAAGTAAAGAAATTATTGAATAACAGACAATAACTCATCACACCATTTTGACAGGGTATATTCATTATCCACCTTTACAGTAATCAAACCCATCTTACTTCCTGCAATTATATCAGTATCCGAATCTCCAATCAAATACGAATCCTCAACTTTTATATCTGGAAAATCAATCAAAGCTTGCTGTATCATTCCAGGATTTGGCTTACGACAATTACAATTTTCAGCAGCCAAATGAGGACAATAATAAATTTTATCTACGACACCTCCATTTTTCTTTAATTCAAACAACATATATTCATGTAAAACACATAAGTCATTATCTGACATTATTCCTTTTTCAATTCCTTGTTGATTAGTTACAATAAGAATTCGATTAAATATTTTTGAGAGTTTTGATATTGCAGCTTTTGCTCCTATCATAAATTCAAAATCGTCAGGATTTTTAACATACTGCCCATCTAACTTTACATTTATAACACCATCTCTATCTAAAAAAAGTGTGTCTAGCTTATGCATCCGGGAACATTTCTTGCTCAATCAATTGACAAATAATATGCCCAACTAAAATATGTACCTCTTGTACTCTTGGTGTATCATCTGAAGGAGTGCAAATCATAATATCACAAATATCTTTCATTGCACCACCATTTTTACCAGTAAAACCAACAGTTTTCATTCCTAATTCATTTGCTTTTCGAATTGCATTCACCACATTAGGAGAATTTCCTGAAGTTGATATTCCAACAAGAATATCTCCTTTCTTGCCTGCTGCCTCAACCATTCTTGCATAAGTAGCTTCATAACCATAATCATTTGCTACAGCTGTCATAAAGGATGAATTTACATGCAAAGCCTCAGCATGTAAAGGTGGGCGATCAGTATAAAACCTTCCACTTAACTCAGCTGCAATATGCTGAGCATCAGAAGCACTACCCCCATTTCCACAAAATAGCATCTTTTTATCCGATTGGAAAGCAGTTACACTTTTAGCAACAATTTGCTGAATATTAGCTTTCAAATTATCATTCTGGAAAACGCTAGTGTAATTTTCAGCAGCACTTTTCATACACTTTTCTATTCTACTTTTCATCTCGTTGGTTTTGGCTAAAATACAAATTTTTATACTGATTGATACGCTTGCTTTGTCTGCTTTCCAATTTCAGTCCAATCATATTTCGTGTTTATTAATTCTGTTCCTTTAGTTCTTACTTTCTCCATCAACTCTTCATTACCTAATATACTATTTAACTTATTAGTTAAATCGCTCACATTTTCTGTTTTAAATAGAAAACCATTTTCGTTATTAGAAATTATTTCCTGCAAAGGTGCTAAGTCAGAAACTAAGGCAGGACGCTCATGACTTAAAGTCATCATAAGCACGCCACTCTGATAAATTTTTTTGTATGGCAGAACAACTAAATCTGAAGCACAGTAATAATGCTCCACATCCTCATGCTGAATAAATTTAGTATGAAGCAGTATATATTCTGATAAATTATTTTCATCAATAATCTTTTGATAAGTAGAAAAATTATTCTCCCATACCCTTCCTGCAATTACTAATAAAATATCTGGATTTTGCTTTACAACACCCTTTAAAGCAGATAATAAAACCTCTAATCCTTTTACTTTTTTTATCATACCAAAAAACAATAATATCCTTCTATTACTCGGAATACCTAGTTGTTCTTTAGATTTTGCTCTATCATATTGAATATTAATAAAAGGGGTATAGTTCCCATGTGGAACAATAGAAATACAGGATGATAGATTAGCATTCTCATTTATAATTTCTGACTTACTAAATTCATTATGAGTTATGATTCTATCTGTCAATTTATAAATCAGCTTCCCAATAATTGATGAATTAGATGAGTTGGAAAACGAACTTACATCATGCACTGTTAATACTACTTTTCCAAACAATATTTTAACCAATAGTAAATTAAACAGAACTAAAACATTAGTATAAAAAATATGAAAATGAAAAATAGAAATTCCTGAAAACCTGGCATGAAAAACTGAAAAAAAAGTACCAAGAATCCACTTAACTCCACTAATAGTTTTGGATTTACTGTTAAAGATCTCTTTATAAAAAGTAAAAAACTTTAAACCTTTAATTTCAGGGGAGACAGTTTCATTATTAGTGTATAAGCTAACCTCTACATCATTCTTCAAAAGACCTGAAGCCTGACCAAAAAGGTAAAAATGATGAGAACTTCCATGAGCTCCTAGGGGATCTATAATTGCTACTTTTCTATTCATTTTTAAAGGATTCAAATATACTATCTTTTTCATGATAAACAATTTATATATTTGCAACAAACAAGCAATACAAAAGCCTCATAACAATGACAAATGCTATTTAACTCTCTACAATTTTTAATTTTCTTTCCTATTGTAGTCACTATCTTCTTCTTATTGCCTCAAAAAAGAAGATGGATACTTTTACTTATTGCCTCCTACTATTTCTATATGTGCTGGAAGGTAGAATATATTGTGCTAATTATCATCTCCACTTTAATTGATTATTTTGTAGCACAACAAATGGATAAACTCAAGGAAAAAGCCAAAAAGAAAAAGTGGCTATACTTAAGTTTAATCTCTAATCTAGGAATATTGTTTGGTTTTAAATATTTTAATTTTATTAATGAAAATGTACAATCCTTCTTTGATTATTTTAATGTTTTTTATAATGTCCCTGCATTTGACTTATTACTTCCTGTAGGGATTTCTTTTTATACTTTTCAAACTTTAAGTTATACTATTGACGTGTACAATTGCAAAACAAAAGCCCAAAAACACTTAGGAGTATTTGCTGTATTTGTATCTTTTTTCCCTCAATTAGTTGCAGGCCCTATTGAACGATCAAACAGGCTGCTTCCTCAATTCTTTGTAAAGCATGACTTTAATTATGAAAGAGTACGCTTTGGATTACAACAAATGATGTGGGGATTTTTTAAGAAAGTTGTAATTGCTGACAGACTTGCCATAGTTGTTGATGGCATATATAATAACCTTGATAACTATAGTGGATTTGCTTTAGTTATTGCAACTATCTTTTTCACCTTTCAAATATATTGTGACTTTTCAGGCTACTCCGATATTGCAATAGGATCTGCCAGAGTTATGGGATTTGAATTAATGGAGAATTTCAAACGTCCATATTTTTCAAAATCAATTTCTGAATTTTGGAAAAGGTGGCATATTTCACTTTCTACTTGGTTTCGAGACTATTTATACATTCCGCTAGGAGGAAGTAAGGTTGTGAAATGGAAATGGTATTACAACCTATTCATAACATTTTTAGTGAGCGGATTTTGGCATGGCGCAAATTTTACATTTATTATATGGGGAGCACTTCATGGCACCTATCTAATTAGTGCAATAATTTTTAAAACCCCAAAAGAAATAATCTTAAATTTCTTAAATATAAAAAATACAACTTTTCACAAAATATACCAAGTAGGGTTCACTTTTTTACTTGCATCTTTTGCTTGGATTTTCTTTAGAGCAAATAATATTACAGACGCAATATATGTAATTACTCATTTGTTTACTGATGTTGGAGATTACACTAACTTTTCAGTGATGAAACTAAAATTAAGAGGTCTTGGAGTAGGAGTGAACGATTTACTAATTTCTATTGGGCTCATCATTTTTATGGAATTATTTAACTTATATGAGAGGGGAGGTAATGTTTGGTTAAAATTAAAAAACAAACCTAGATGGCTAAGGTGGTCAGTTTATTATATCATAATGTTTGGCATCTTATTTCTAGCACCATATTCCAAAGTAAGTAATTTTATATATTTCCAATTTTAGATGAATACAGAACTTAAAATATTGTTGCGCAAAGGATTTATTTTTATACTTCCTATAATTGCTTGGGTATGTATTGTCGTTACTATTGATCCTTTCAATTACTTTAACCTAAGTAAAACTATTTCACAGCAATCAAAAGAGAAATCTGCTCAGAAATTAAATTCATTACTATACAACTCATTACAATTCAAAAACCATCCTACATCAAGCGTTATAATTGGAGACTCCAGAATTAGAAGACTGCCAATAGAAAGAATTAAAGAGTTAACTGGAGATGATTATTACACCTTGCATTCTAATGCAGCAAAATTGAATGAAATTATTGATTTGTTTTGGCTAACTAATAAATATGCTAAATTGGAAAATGTAATTATTGGCATTAATTTCAATTTATATAATGAGTATGCATATTCCAATAGAGTAGCTGATGTACAAGAAATGATACACAATCCTTTTATTTATATTTTTAATTGGAATGTTGCTGAAACGGTATATTTAGCTTTAAAAAATGAATTTTATGGCATTCAGAAAAATGATAGACGAAATAAAGAGAAATTCTGGAAGCATACGATTTCTACTGTCGCTAATAATCATTACTCCAAATATCGACATCCTGATTCAACAATAAAACGACTTAGAGAACTTGGAGAATATTGTCTAAAAAATAAAATTAACCTGAATATAATTGTTGTTCCCCACCATAAAGAATTTCATGACAGATTAGTGGATTTCAAACTTACTAAAGAAGAAATACAATTCAAAGAAGAAATTAGGTCCATTGGAAGAGTAATAGATTTTGATTACCCAAACTCAATTACAAATTGTAAAAACTGTTTTACCGACCCGATTCATACTACTGATTCTATAAGCATGATAATAGTTAATGATTTATTTACGGATAGCTTAGTGGTTGGTAAATTACTTCAATAGCAATCCTTGAAAATAAGACTTATTAATCAACCACCAAGTTGGAATATTTTTTCTAATCAGAGGATTAACAACAAATCTAATATTATTCTTGAAAAATAACCAAACAATAAAAGTATATGAAAATAAACCTCCAATTTTTTTCAGGAAATAGATATGATTTTTAGTGGTTTGTTGTAAAAAGAAATTTCCTCTAAAAATCTTTTTAGCATCTTTCTGGAAGGAATTAGTTAAACTTCCAACTTTATGGTAAAACTCTACATTAGGACAGTAAAGCATTCTATGCCTTCCATCTTTCCAGACTCTATATGAAAAATCAGTATCATCAAAATAAACAAAGTACTTTTCATCCATTAAGCCAACATCCTGAAACACTTCTTTTTTAGCTAACAAACAACAAGTTGGAGCGTATTCAACATCAATAGTTTTATTGTACTGACCTTCATCTAACTCCTTCATTCCTCTATGTAATGGTAAGTATCCGTTCTTTTTTATAAACCAACTTCCAGCATACCAAATATGCTTAGGGTTATCATAGTACATCATTTTTGGGGTAACCAAACTGCATTTTTCTTCAATTTGAATCTTAATTAATTTTTCAATTAAAGTACTTTCAAATTCCACATCATTATTAATAATTAAAACCTGATCACAGCCATCCAAAAATGCTTGTCTAATTCCTTGATTGTTTGCCTTAGCAACTCCTAAATTTTTAACATTTTTAACAACTTGCAACCTGATATCCTTTTCATTATCTAACATTGAAAGTGTAGCATCAGCTGAAGCGTTATCAATAACATATAAAATTAAATTTGAATGTGTCTGTTTCCAGACGCAAGCCAAAAACGGCCGTAAAACATCAGCCGAATTATAAGTTATAGTCACTAAACCTATTTTATCCATTTTGAATAATTTTTACCTAAAACCTCATCCATTTTTTTAATATCATTTTTAAATATTTTGCTGAGTTGACTTCTGCTTTCCTTCAATAATTCAGGCTTTTTATCTGCCTTAAAAAGAAAAGCTCTAAAATTCTTCACTAAACATAATGGAAGAAAAAAAGTTAGTATTTTTCTAAGAAAAACAAAAGAATATATAAACCTAATCCCTTTATTTTTTGGCATTGTAAAGGTATTATACTTTGCATTTATATCAGCAGCAAACTCAGTGCTAATGTTTAGGAAATCATACACCTGATCAACAGTCTTTGCTACATTATTTTTGAAATCTT
>Ga0307998_1001484_pt1 | contig 12615 bp, 13 predicted proteins | sample Davwhametageno37_FD_203147 | JGI IMG/M metagenome (GOLD analysis project Ga0307998, IMG submission 203147) | Marine microbial communities from Davis Island wharf, Antarctic Ocean - #37 | ecosystem: Environmental > Aquatic > Marine > Unclassified | place: Antarctic Ocean: Davis Island wharf...
AATTAATGGTCATAGCGAAATGGCAGCAGCATTTAATTATGCCGGTTTCGAAGCTTATGATGTTCATATGTCTGATATTCTAAGCGGACAAAAAAGTTTAAAAGATTTTAATGGGCTCGCTGCGTGTGGAGGCTTTTCTTTTGGAGATGTATTAGGCGCTGGGGAGGGTTGGGCAAAATCGATACTTTTTAATAATAAATTACGTGATGAATTCCAAGAATTTTTTGAAAAAAAAGATACTATCGCACTTGGAGTTTGTAACGGATGCCAAATGATGAGTAATATTAAAGAAATTATCCCTGGAGCAGGTTTATGGCCAAAATTTATTAAGAATGAGTCTGAACAATTTGAAGCACGATTTGTAATGGTAGAAATTACAAAAAATAATTCTTTATTTTTCGATGGAATGATAGGCAGTATTTTACCTGTTGTTGTTTCACATGGTGAGGGTCGAATTAAGTTTACCAATGAAGGTCATCAAAATCTAAATGAATCATCAAATTTAATATCATTAAGATATGTAGATAACTACCATCAGGGAACTTTATTGTACCCACTGAATCCAAATGGTTCTATTTCTGGTATTACTGGTTTAACCAGTGCGGATGGAAGAGTATCTATAATGATGCCACACCCTGAGAGGGTATTCAGGACTGATCAAAATTCATGGCACCCAAAAAAATGGGAAACTTTTGGTCCTTGGTATAGAATGTTTGCCAACGCAAACAAATTTTTTACTTAATTGAAGGATATATTATGAAAGTTTTATCTAGTTTACTTGGAATTTCTATTGCTATATTTTCACTGAATGTTTTAGCCCTTAATGATGATCAAGAGCTTGAGTTCACTGGTGCCGTTAATGAGGGTGATCTTAAGACTGTAAAAATGTATGTTGAGACAACTGATCTAAAGATTAATGATAGTTATTTTGCATGGACCCCATTCCTGATGACCGCAGCAAAGGGCCAATTGGAAGTGATGAAATACCTTGTAACCAAGGGAGCAAATATAACTTATACACACCCAATTACTGAATTTAATGCGCTGCATCATGCGGCATTTAATGGGCATAAAGCGATGGTTGATTATCTAGTTGAAATTGGAATTGATAAAACTAAAAATCTTAAAGGTGATGTTTCAATAATAAGAGCATTAAAAGAAGATGGTAAAGTGAACATGGCGAAATATCTCTTATCTATTGGATTTAAAGATGAAGGTTGCCAAGAAAAAAGATGCTTCTAAACTAATTACCTTAAAGTTATAATAAAAAACCAATTTTCATATAATTGGTTTTTTTGTACCTACTTTTTATTGAAAATTGGCGCGGTAGCAGAATGTTCATGCGAAGGCTTGCAAAGTCTTAGATGTTGGTTCAATTCCAGCCCGCGCCTCCAATAAAGGAACTGAAGTGAAGATAAGTATTGTTTCATCTATATGCTTTTTAATTTTCTTGGGTTTATCCAGCTCAAAATCCGAAGAAAATTTTAGTAACTACAAAAAGTATGATCTAACTAAAACCAAATTCAAGCTAGATGTAATTACCAGAAAGCTGGACCATCCTTGGGCATTAACATTTATCGATAATCAACATCTAGTTGTCACAGAAAAGAGCGGTAGTATATACAAAATCAATATAAGTACCGGTACAAAACAAGTAATTAAGCATGAAATTCAACATATCGGTTACGATGGTGATAGCATAGCTCACTCTCAAGGAGGCCTTCTAGACGCACACTTTAATAATCAGGATGGTTATATTTATTTCACTTACAGCCATGACCTCAAAGAGCTACATGTTGATGGAAAGCTGAGGAAAAACTCGAGTACAGCCATCGCAAAAGGAAGATTGAAAAATAATCAAATAATAGACCTTGAGGTTTTATTGATAGCCGAACCTAAACTGCCAACCAATAAACATTTTGGCTCAAGAATTTCTATTAAAGATGGTATGCTTTTTACAAGTTTTGGAGAGCGTGATCAAGGAATGATTGCACAAGACCCTACCAAACACCCAGGAAGTATAATTCGTATTAAGACTAATGGGGAGATACCCAAAGACAACCCAAAATTTATAGGTAAAAATACATGGCTACCTGAAATCTACACCATTGGTGTTAGAAACCCTCAGGGAATGGCAATTTCGCCTCACGATGGGGAAGTTTATTTTTCAAATCATGGACCTAGAGGGGGGGATCATATAGGTAAGGTTAAATCTGGGGCAAATTATGGCTGGAAAAATATCGCATGGGGTGGAACTGAATATTCTGGATTTAGTATTGGAGATGTTCCATTTAAGAAAGAATATGATAAGCCAGTTAAGACCTGGGTTCCTTCAATGGCAATTAGTAGTATTCAGTTCTACCAGGGTGATGAATTTCCAGAATGGCAGGGAGATTTAATCGTATCTTCACTAAATGGCCAAAGTCTTATTAGGTTAGATTATGAGAATAATGCTATCGTAGGCGAGGAAATTATTTTTAGGAATAAGATCGGGCGTATTCGTGATTTTGAGATTGATACCCAAGGTAATATTTACCTTGTTAGTGACAACCCAAAATCTTTTCTATGGAAGCTAAGCAAATAAATAAGATAAGGAAAAATTAAAATGAGAAAAATTATTACCGGCATATTACTTACTTTAATTTTCAATGTAAGTTATTCAAACGAAATAATTTCTGGCTTCAAAATGCCTGAATCAGTTGCAGAAGGTCCTGATGGATCAATTTATCTATCAGAAATTGGGGAGCGAGATAAAGATAAAGATGGAAAAATAACTAAGATTGATAAGAATGGCAAGGTGTCGACTGTTGCGGAGGGACTATATGACCCTAAAGGGATAGTTTTTTATAATGACAAGCTTTATATTACTGACCGTGATGTAGTAATTGAAGTTAATTTAGATGGCTCTTGGGGTGTTTATGCAGGAACTATGAGCTTCCCAAAGACGCCTGTATTTTTAAATGATATTGATGTAGCTAAGAATGGTGATTTATATGTTACTGATACAGGAGACTTTGATTCAAGTGGGTTTGTATTTAAGATTGAAAAGTCGGGAAAGGTGAGCGTTATGTTCGAGGGAAATGCTAAAATAAAAGCACCAAATGGCATTCTCCCAATAGCTGATTCAAAATTGTTGATAGTTGATTGGAATGGAGATTTACTAGAGGCTAACCTTAAAAATAATAAGATTAAAAAAATTGCGGATGGCTTTAATGGAGGAGATGGTTTGGCAATTAAAAATGGAACAATATACATTAGTAGCTGGAAAGAAGGAAAGGTATATGAATTTAAAAATGGTAGATCAAAAGTAATTCTAGAGGGCTTTAAAGCTGCAGCCGATATCGCACTAAGTAAGGATAAAACTCATTTAATCATTCCGGATATGAAAGCAGGAACAGTTACAATATATCCTTTAAAATAGAAAAATAATATTTTTAGATAAAATGCTTTATGTACATTCTCTAAAATCAATTAAGCATTCTGATATCATATTGAAATCAGTAATTAGTTTAAAGAATTTAAATGAATCTTCATGAGTATCAGGCTAAAGAATTACTTAAGGCTAATGGAATAAATGTCCCTAAAAGCCAAATTTCAAATAGCATCGATGAAACTTTTATAATTGCTAAGAAATTTAACTCAAGCTTAGCAATCAAAGCGCAAATACATTCAGGTGGAAGAGGAAAAGCAGGAGGTATTAAGATTACAAATACTCCTTGGGAGGCAAAAGAATTTGCCGCTTCCATTCTAGGTAAAAATCTTATAACTGAACAAAATAAACCTCATGGACAACCTGTTAATCAATTGTTAATAGAAGAAACTATTAAAATTAAAAAAGAAATGTATTTTTCAATTTTAATAGATAGGCAAGAAGAATCTATAGTAATAATAGCCTCTGAATCTGGTGGTATGGATATAGAAGAAATATCCAGTAAAAATCCAAAATCTATTACTAAAGAGTATTGTAAAATCAATATGGTATTAAGCTCTTCTCAAGAGAGTAGATTGTCTATCGGGCTTGGTATAGAAAAAAAGTTATTTAAAAAATTAGAAAAATTTCTTACTTCTTGTTTTGAATTGTTCAGAAAATCAGATTTATCTTTACTTGAGATTAACCCTCTAGCAATTTCAGAAGATGATGAAATTATCGCTATCGATAGCAAAATAATTTTAGATGATAATGCTAGATTTAGACATAAAGAAATCAGCGGTACATTCGATTGGCTTCAAATAGATAAAAAAGAAGTGGAAGCCTTTCATAGTGGGTTAAGCTATATTGCCCTAGAGGGTAACATTGGTTGCATGGTAAATGGTGCAGGTTTAGCTATGGCAACAATGGATTTAATTAAAATTTCCGGCGGTCTCCCAGCAAATTTTCTCGATGTCGGAGGTGGTGCAACATCCGAAACTGTAAGCAAAGCATTTAAAATCTTACTTTCCGATTCAAATGTTCGCGTTGTATTAGTTAATATTTTTGGAGGAATTATGAGATGTGACATTATTGCTGAAGGAATAATATCTGCTGTAACAGAAGTGGGGGTTAATATTCCAATAGTAGTTCGTTTGGAAGGAACAAATGTTGAGATAGGGAAAAATATTTTAAAAAAGAGTAAGCTAAATATTATTTCTGCTGACAGTTTAACGGATGCAGCTAAAAAGTCCGTTGAGCTAAGTGCTTTAGAGAATTAAATGTCTATTCTTATAAATAAAAATACAAAAGTATTATGTCAAGGGTTCACAGGTAAGCAAGGCACATTCCATAGTGAGCAATCAATTAAATATGGTACTAAAATTGTCGGGGGAGTCACTCCAGGGAAAGGTGGTCAAACCCATCTTAATTTACCTGTTTTTAATAGTGTGAAAGAAGCAGTTAGTGAGACAGATGCAAATGCGACAATGATTTACGTCCCTCCAAAGTTTGCAGCAGATTCTATTATAGAAGCCAGTGATGCAGGTATTAAAATTGTTGTATGTATTACTGAAGGTATTCCAGTAAATGATATGTTAAAAGTTAAGCAAGTAATTAAGCCTAACAACACCATTCTTGTTGGGCCTAATTGCCCAGGAATTATTACTCCAAATGAATGTAAAATTGGAATTATGCCAGGAAATATACATACACCTGGAGTAATAGGAATTGTATCAAGATCGGGCACCCTTACTTACGAGGCTGTCCATCAAACCTCATTGAATGGTCTAGGTCAAACAACCTGTGTTGGTATTGGTGGTGATCCAATAAAAGGTCTTAATTTTATAGAATGTTTGGCAATGTTTGAAGAAGATCCGAATACAAAAGGAATTATTATGGTGGGTGAAATTGGAGGATCTGACGAAGAGCTTGCTGCTGAATTTATTGGCAGAAATATAAAAAAACCTGTTGTTGCCTATATTGCTGGGCTAACTGCACCGGAAGGGAAAAGAATGGGGCATGCGGGAGCAATCATCTCGGGTAATTCTGGCAAAGCTATCGATAAAATTAATAGCTTAAAAAAATCAGGGGTTTGGATAGCTGAATCTCCAGCCAATATGGGACATATAATGGCTCAAGCATTAGGGGTAAAAAATAAGAAATGAAGCATATTCTACATATATTATTTATTTATATTCTATGTAGCGTTATCCAATTAAATGCTGAAGAAATTCCATACTTACTGACCGCATCTGCAAAAGGTGATCTTGAAACCGTTAAAGCTGTTATTGAAAGTGGTGGAGACCCAAATACTGAAGATAAAGATAGGATTAATGCCCTAATGTATGCCTCAAGAAAAAATCAAATAGAAATAGTAGAATACCTAATTTCGCAAGGGGCAGACATAAATAAAGTTGAAAATGATGGCTGGACCGCTCTTATGTTTGCTGCAAAGAAAAATTATAGTGGACTTGTTAAAATTCTTCTTGAAAATAATGCAGACCCAAAAATAACAGATTCAGATGGATGGTCTGCTTATGGTCTAGCTGCAACATCAGGTCATTATAAAACTATAGAATTACTTATTAAGGGAGGTATTGATCCGAATAGTAGGAATAGTTCAGGCTTAACTATATTAATGTTAGCCAGCAAAAGTGGTAATGTTAAAACCATAGAGATATTAATTGATAATGGTGCGAAAGTTGCATTGAAAGATAGGCATGGCAAAACAGCTTTAATTCATGCTGCATCGAATGGCAATGAAAATGCAATTAACTTTCTACTTTACAAAGGTGCGAAAGTTGATACTGTGGATAATTATAAATGGACTGCATTGATGTGGGCTGTCAAAAATAAAGAATATAAGGCTTCGAAAGTTATCATTCTTCATGGGGCCAATATAAATCATGAAGATAAAGAAGGAACACCTTTGATTCATTATGCAATTCATAGTAAATCATTTGAATTAATTAAACTTTTGGTTGATGCAAAAGTTAATTTGAAAGCTAAAGATCAATATGGTTTAACAGCTCTTGTTTATGCATTGAAAAATAAAAATAAAAATATAGTTGATTTGATTAAAAATGCTGGTGGCGAATACTAAAAAATATGAAAATTAGCTTAGCACAAATCAATCCTACGGTAGGTGACATTCAATCCAACTATAAACTTATAGTAAAGCATGCAAAAATTGCTCAGAAATCAAATGCTGAAATTTTAATTACTCCAGAATTAAGTATCTGTGGGTATCCTCCTGAAGATTTACTTCTAAATAAAGATTTTATTGACGAATGTAATAATAGCTTGCTAAAAATTGCTCAGAAATTTCCAGAATTAAGAATAATTGTAGGTCACCCGAGAGCCTTTAAAGGTTTATTATTTAACTCTGCCTCAATTCTATATAAAGGAAAAATTGAAAAAACATATAATAAACAGTCACTTCCTAATTATGGAGTTTTTGATGAAAAGAGATATTTTCAAGCTGGGAATAAAAGCTTAGTTTTTACTCATAAAAGTAAAAAATTTGGTCTATTAATATGTGAGGATATTTGGGTCCAAGGTCCCGTAGAAAGACTGCCTAAAGTTGACTATATTATTTGTATAAATGCCTCCCCCTATGAGATTAATAAAGACAAATCCAGGATTAAGGAATTAAAAAAAAGAGTTCCATTAAATAACTGTACCCTCATTTACCTTAATTTAGTTGGTGGTCAAGATGATTTACTTTTTGATGGTGGGTCATTTTTATATAATAAAAAATATGGGTTAATTGATCAACTCGAACAGTTTGAATCTAAAAACAAGGTCATAGATTTAGCAAAAAAATATAATAAAGATAGCTTAGTAAATACTCATATATTTAGCCCTCCTATAAAAATTTTATTAAATGGATTAATACTAGCCCTTAAAGATTACCTTTCAAAAAATTCAATAAAAAATATTTTTATTGGTTTATCTGGTGGTATTGATTCAGCCGTTGTTCTTTACATTGCCTCACAAGCATTTAAAAAAGAAAAAATTACAGCAGTTATGATGCCGAGTTCCTATACTGCAGAAGCAAGTCTTGAAGATGCAAAAAAACTTACTGATAATTTATCAATTAGATATAAAGTAAGTCCGATTGAACCCTTAATGAGCTCATTTGATAAATCTTTATCTAAAGAATTTAAAAATCTCCCTAAAGATATTACAGAAGAAAATATTCAAGCAAGAATTCGAGGGGTACTATTAATGGCATATGCTAATAAATTTAATGGCATTGTTTTAGCAACAGGGAATAAGAGTGAGGTTGCTGTAGGGTATTCAACCCTATATGGGGATATGGTTGGTGGATTTTCAGTCTTAAAAGATGTTCCAAAAACTTTGGTTTATAAAATTGCTGAAGAGATAAATAATGCCAACCAAATTATTCCTAGCAGAATATTAACGAGAGCTCCATCTGCTGAGTTGTCTGAAAATCAAACAGACCAAGATAATCTTCCTGATTACGAAGTTCTTGATGGGATAATAGATTTATATGTTGAAAAAAATAAAAGTATAAAAATGATAATTAAAGAAGGATATTCAGCACAAGTAGTAAGAAAAGTTATAAAATTAATTCACATGAACGAATTCAAAAGAAGGCAAGCAGCTCCAGGACCAAAAGTAACTAATAAAGCTTTTGGGAGGGATAGGCGTTACCCAATTACAAGCAAATACAAACCATTTAAATAAAAGGAATTTAAGATGAAAAAAATTGAAGCTATTATAAAGCCTTTCAAGCTAGATGAGGTGAGAGAAGCACTATCGGAACTAGGCATTATGGGTCTAACAGCAACCGAGGTAAAAGGATTTGGGAGGCAAAAGGGCCACACAGAATTATACAGAGGTGCTGAATATGTAGTTGATTTCCTACCAAAAGTTAAGCTAGATATAGTTGTCACTGACGAAATGGTTGATAAGGTAATAGAATCAATAACTAAAACTGCACATACTGGAAAAATTGGTGATGGAAAAATATTTGTTATGAATGTTGAAGATGCTATTCGAATTCGAACAGGCGAAAAAGGTGATGATGCTGTTTAGCTTTTACTTACCTTCTAAATATTTTCTAATTTGAGATAAATCCTCAGGGGTATCTATACCTCTATGAATTTTACTTTCATAATTTATCACCTTGAGTGATATATTGTTTTCTAAAGCTCTCAACTGTTCAAGTTTTAAAATTTTTTCTAATTTTGAAATAGGTAAAATGCAAAAATCATCTAGCAGTTTTTTTGTATATCCATAAATACCAATATGATGAAATTGCTTTTCTGAGCTCCAATTTTCTTTATTTTTTACCAACGGATTTCGATAAAAATCTAAAGCAAATTTATTTTTATCACGTAAAACCTTAACATTATTTGGATTTAAATATTCTTCAAAATTTTCAAAGTTTGAGCAAGCACTAACGTATTTAACTTCAATTTCTTCAAGAGTCTTAGCTAATAACTTAATCAACCCTGGTTCAATGAGTGGTTCATCACCTTGTACATTAATTATGATTTCATCTCTAGGCCAACCTTTCTGATTTGCAACATCTAAAACTCTATCTGTACCTGAAATATGGCTCTTATCAGTCATTAAGGCATCAAACCCATATTTTTGTGCAGCATCCATTATCCTTTCATCATCAGTTGCAATAATAACAACCTTTGCTCCACTCTCATTTGCTCTTTTTGCAGTTCTTATAACCATTGGTATACCTGCAATATCAAGTAGTGGCTTCCCAGGTAACCTTGTACTTTCATACCTAGCAGGTATAACTACATTAAAAGTCATTTTTTTATTTTTCCAGAAATTTTTCTAGCCTCACTTTCAAGTAAAATTGGTATGCCATCCTCTACTCTATATGCTAATTTTGCAGATTTTGAAATAAGCTCGTTATTTTTTTTATCAAATATAAGTGGTCCTTTTGTAACTGGACAAACTAGTATGTCTAATAATTTTTTATCCATTTTAATTAAATCCCTAATTTTTTAGTTAATTTTTTAAATAGTTCTTCATCAACATCCGCATATATTGGTAAAGACCAAAAATTTTCTTTTGCGAAATGCTTACATTTAACAGCGTCTTTTTCAGTCATTATAATATTCATGTCGTCATAATCCTTAAAATCAGATTTGGTAAATAAATGATGGTCATTGAAAGTTTTTTCATGGAATTGTATACCGGCAACAGTTAGCTTCCAAAAAAATTTTTCTGGGTTACCAATTCCAGTTACTGCTACGATCTCTTTTTTGGACATAATTCTTTCTAGAGAAGATTTACGTTCATTTTGAAAGCAATTTTCTAACACATTGCCATAACAAGTCATTCGGTAATGGCTAACTATTGTAGATTTTGGTAATGGTTTTTTTTTATACCAGCTATTGATTACTAAAGCATCTACTTTTCTAATTCTTGAAATCCTCTCTCTTAAGGGTCCAGCTGGAACTAAATGACCATTCCCGAACTGTCTTTCCTCATCAACTATGACTATTTCAAAATCTCTTTCTAGCTCATGGTGTTGTAGGCCATCGTCAGAGATTAAAATATTAATGTCAGGATAAGAATTTAATAACGCCATACCAACTTGAGCCTTCTTCTTACCCACAAATAATGGAATATTCATGCGTTGTTTAATCATTAAAGCCTCATCACCTACATTTTTGACTTCTGAAGTACTGAATACTTCTTGAGGTAAATTAGCATCAGAATTATAACCACTACAAATTAGACCTGGCTTCATGCCTTTTTTAATTAGTTTTTCTAGTAGCCAAATAGCAAGTGGTGTTTTTCCTGTACCTCCAATATTTATATTTCCAATAACTACAACAGGGACGTCCATCTTAATCATTTCAAAAATACCAATCTTATAGAACCAGCTTCTAAGGAAAATAATTAGAAAATAAATGTAGCTTAATGGAAGTAAAAATAAAATCCATGAAGATTTTTTATAATATTGATAGTTTAGAATCTCATGAAGTGATCTCAATTTTAGCTAAATCCTTTTTTATATAATTGAGAATAATTTTTTTTTGCTTTTATTAGGCTTTGATGTGTTCCAATTTCAACAATTTCGCCATTATCGATTACTACTATCCTATCAGCATTTATTATAGTACTTAGCCTATGTGCGATCACAATAGTTGTTCTTCCATGCATTAAATTATCTAATGCTTGCTGAACTAGTTTTTCTGATTCTGAATCTAAGGCAGATGTTGCTTCGTCCAATAGAAGTATTGGTGCATTCTTTAGAATAGCTCTTGCAATAGCTATTCTTTGTTTTTGCCCTCCAGATAAACGAACACCCCTATCTCCTATTCTATGATTAAAACCATCAGGAAGTTTATCAATAAATTCAATTGCATTTGCGGACTTTGCAGCTTTTTTAACTTCTTTTAAGTCAATTTTATTTAAACTACCATAGGCAATATTATTATAAATAGTATCATTAAATAAAATAGTATCTTGGCTAACAAGCGATAAATGATGCCTTAGATCACTTAACTTGATTTCAGTTATATCAGTTTTATCTATTAATATAGAGCCTGTATTTAATTCGTAAAATCTTGGTATTAAGTTAACAAGAGAAGTTTTTCCTCCACCAGATTTACCAACTAATGCAATTTTTTCGCCTGGTTTTATCAAAAAATTTATATCATTTAAAACAGGTTTCTTTATTTTTTCATAGGAAAATGAAACATTTCTAAATTCAATCTGGCCATTAATTTTATTTAATATTTTTTTACCATTATCAGTTTCTTTTTTCTCATCCATCACGCTAAATATACTTTTCGCAGCTGTAATTCCTATTTGAATTTGTTCATTTATTGCTGTTAATTTTTTTATTGGTGAGATAAGCATCAATAATGCACCAACAAATGCTGCAAATTCTCCTGGAGTAAATCGGCCAACGGAATAGTAAACTACTAATGCAAGCGAAATTGAAGCAAGCACTTCAATCACAAAGCTATTTGTACCGGATAATTGAGCTAATTTTGTTTGCATTTTTCTATTGCGTACCACTATTTCAGCAAATTTTTTAAATTCATAAATACTTGATTCAAAAATTTTTACAATACGCTGTCCGGAAATTGCTTCTTCAGACGCACTTGTCATATCACCCATTGTTTTTTGAACCTCCCTACCAGCCTTCCTAAGCTTTGGTGATACAACTCTTAAGTATAAAGCCATTAATGGTGCCATTAATGCAAATATAAGCGTTAATATCCAGTCCAAATAAAGCATATATCCTACGATACCAGCTATGGTTAAACTTTCTCGAACAGACTCTAATGCTACCTTTGTAGCCACAAAAGCTAATTGTTCTGTTTCATAGGTAAGCTTAGATACAATATTACCTGAAGCATGTGAATCAAAATAAGTTACCGGAAGAATCATCAGTCTTTTAAAAGCATCAAAACGAAGATCTTCAACAATTTTTCTGGATACCCATCGCATTGAATATCCTGAAACAAAGCCAGACAGCGCCCTTATTGTCATTAATATAATTAAAGCTATTGGAAGAAAAATAGAAGAATTTGAAGCTTGCTCAACAAAACCTTCATCTGTAATTTTTTTTATTAAAGCAAGGAAGCCTGTATTTGTTAGTGCCAAAATAATTAATGAAAAAATACTGACAGATAAAGTCCATTTGTACTTTAATGCATATTTGAAAATTCTAGAATAAATTTTCTTAAATTCAGCTAAGGTAACTTTAGTCGTTTGTTCTTTCGACATAAAAATATGGATACTTTTGGTTAATTAACTTTCGTAGAGAATGTAATTTTAGTTAAACCAGCCTGCCGAGATGCTTCCATTACATTAATAACTGATTGATGTGATGCTAAAGCATCGGCATTAATGACTAGTGGATTATCAATATTGCCAGCAGATATCTCCCTTAATTTAATAGTTAAATCTGCAACGGTCTGAGCACTAATCGATTTTTGATTTATTTCATATTGTCCATCTTTACTGATTGTTACATTAATATACTCAAGATTTTTATCGGCAATATTTGCTTCCGCTGTTGGTAGATTAATTTTTAATTGGCTAAAGCGAGCAAAGGTTGTACTAACTACCAAAAATATAATAATGACCAGCAAAACATCAATTAAAGGAATAAAGTTTATTTCAAATTCGTCAATTTTTTTATCTTTTTGAAAGTTCATTTACACACCTCTACTTTCTATTACCGT
>Ga0307998_1001485_pt1 | contig 12608 bp, 10 predicted proteins | sample Davwhametageno37_FD_203147 | JGI IMG/M metagenome (GOLD analysis project Ga0307998, IMG submission 203147) | Marine microbial communities from Davis Island wharf, Antarctic Ocean - #37 | ecosystem: Environmental > Aquatic > Marine > Unclassified | place: Antarctic Ocean: Davis Island wharf...
TAAGGCAAGCCATGCCTAATGTGATGACACAAATGCTTTTGCGGGGCAGCAACGGCGTAGGCTACACCAACTACCCAGATAACGTAGTCAAATTCTTTGTTCAGCAAGCCGCAAACACTGGTGTAGACGTTTTTCGAGTTTTCGACAGCCTAAATTGGGTGGAAAACATGCGCGTAGCGATGGATGCAGTCCTCCAAAATAACAAAGTCTGTGAAGGTACTATTTGCTACACAGGCGATATTTTAAATCCAAACCGGGCAAAATATGATATCAAATACTACGTAAATATGGCAAAGGATCTTGAAACTGCTGGTGCCCATATATTAGGTCTAAAGGATATGGCTGGGTTATTAAAACCAGCTGCCGCGCACGCTTTGATTGGAGCCTTGAAACAAGAAATTGGATTACCCATTCACTTTCATACACACGATACGTCCGGCATCTCTGGAGCAACGATAATAGCCGCCTCAGAAGCTGGGGTTGATGCAGTTGACGCCGCCATGGATGCATTTGCCGGCGGTACATCCCAGCCTGCTCTTGGTTCGATTGTGGAAGCCCTAACAAATACCAATCGAGATACTGGCCTCGATATTACGAAGATCCGTCTTATTAATTCGTATTGGGATAAGGTCCGAGCTCAGTATTCCGCGTTTGAAAACGGCATACAGTCTCCAGCATCTGAGGTTTATTTTCATGAAATGCCAGGTGGCCAATCTACAAACCTCAAGGCGCAGGCCCGCTCCCTTGGTCTTGAAAATCACTGGAACGAAATAGCTCAAACGTATTCAGATGTTAACCAAATGTTTGGAGATATCGTAAAGGTAACCCCGAGTTCAAAAGTTGTGGGCGACATGGCCTTGATGATGGTCTCACAGGGATTAAGCCGAATAGAGATTGAAGACCCTAATTCTGATGTATCTTTTCCAGACAGCGTGATTGACATGATGCAAGGTAATTTAGGACAACCACCAGGGGGTTTTCCATCCAATATTATTCACAAAGTACTGAAGGGTCAAAAGCCCTCCACTGAACGCCCAGGTAAATTAATGCAGCCTGCAAACCTTGAAGTTGAGCGCACTGAACTGAGCGCAAAATTAGACGGAAAAACAGTCGATGATGATGATTTGAACGGTTACCTAATGTACCCAAAAGTATTTGTGGATTATATGGAGCGGCATAGTTCATATGGTCCAGTACGAACCCTACCTACCCAAACATTCTTTTATGGTATGCAACCAGGAGAAGAAATTACAGCAGAAATTGATCCAGGAAAGACCCTTGAAATTCTATTACAAGCAGTTGGAGAAACTAATGAAGAGGGAGACGCACGCGTCTTTTTTGAGTTAAATGGTCAACCTCGAGTGATCCGTGTTCCAAATCGCAAAATCAAATCTTCTAAAGCGAGCAGGCCAAAGGCGGAAATTGGTAACGAGTCCCATGTGGGCGCACCAATGCCCGGCGTTGTGGCAAATATTTCCATAATTACCGGAGCTGATGTACGCAGGGGTGACTTACTCCTCACGATAGAGGCGATGAAAATGGAGACAGGTATCCATGCTGAGCGCGATGCAAAAGTAACGGCAGTGCACGTTGTCGCTGGCGCTCAAATTGACGTCAAAGACCTACTAATCGAATTTGAATAAAAGGCGATGCCATTTATGGTAACTAATTATGGCGTTAGGTAAAATTTAACTGATCAACTAAAAATTTCTTTAGAGGCGAAAATATGACCAAAAAAATACTGTTGATGTCAGATATCCATATTACGAAACCAGGAGTAAATATTGCTGGGTTAGACCCTATATCTAGGTTTAAAAGATGCTTGGAACATGCGTCTAATCACCACTCAGACGCTAGTCATCTATTTCTTATGGGCGATCTAACCCACCACGGGTTGTATGAAGAATATAAAATCTTAAAAGACGCCTTAGACAATCAACCCTTCAAAACAACACTTATGCTAGGGAACCATGATCGACGCACTTCATTCCAAAAAGCTTTTCCAAACCTCCCAGCAGACTTTCAGCACGGATCACAAAATTTTGGTAAAACCAAAATTTTGTATCTTGATACATTAGACGAAGGTGCAAAAATTGAGCATAGTGGCTTTATCTGCAAAGAGCGCATGATGTGGCTGGAAACCAATTTATTATCCGCTAAAGGCCCCGTAATAATATTGTCACATCACCATATGTTCACCACGGGTCTCGACGGGATGGATGAAATTCGTCTAATTAACGGCCGAGAGGTAGCTAAAGTCATTGCAGCCTCAGGGCGTGGCAAAATGGTAATAAGTGGCCACGTACACCGTACAATATATACGACTTACAATGGCTTAGCCCATGCAACAATACAAAGCCCATGCCATCAAATGCCACTAATACTTGGCCCTGGTTCCTCTAACCTGTCAGTCCCAGAACCAGGGGGATACGGCGTACTCTTATTAGATGGAGAGAGCCCAATATTACACCATATGACAATCGATCTACCTGGAAGCACTAATATTCACGGCTATGATAGTAATTGCCAAAATCTCAGTTAATTAGCTGTACGCAGTCATATCTTAAATTAAACTTGAAAAATATAATCTTCAGTTTGGAGCCTTTTTCCTCTTGCAGGAAAAGCTCTCTACAGATACTCCCGATGCACTGACCGGTGCGGGCGTAGCTCAGGGGTAGAGCATAACCTTGCCAAGGTTAGGGTCGAGAGTTCGAATCTCTTCGCCCGCTCCAGTCAGCGAAAGCCTAAAGTTAATCCCTAACTGCATAATCTAGTATCACAAATTATTTGATCCGCGTCCAACTCTGTGAACGACAAAGAACGAATGCCATACAGCCCTTGACTGTTAGGTCATCACCGGCCAACTTCATTTGTGACCTGTATGTTTTATCTTGATCTGGAGCCCAAATAGTTCCACCAAAATATCGACCATCACCTTGAATTTTCATATTTAAAATGATGTCTTTGCCAATAATCTTGTCATTGTCGTTTCCTATAACGTCAACAATTTTACCACAAAGCTTTTCACCGCAACTGCTGATTTGAACATGGATATATCCACCTGTTTCTCCAGGTTCAGATTTCCAAAGGCCAAGTGCTGCATCATTAGCAATAGCACCTGTAGTTCCCAGTGCCAGTGCGGTTAAAACCATTAAGAATTTTCTCATCGCAATCTCCTTTGAGTAATATCATTAAAGCAATTTTGATTTAACCTGCACTATATTACCCCAGCCAATCAAGCTTAACTTACAGTTTTATCATGATACATGGGTCATCGCGTAGTTTGATTGAAGATTAGCTAGAAGATCTACTCCAATCATTCGCCCCGCAATCGGCTTTAATGATCACTTTTGCAGCAAACGCGAACAAATTTAACGATTTGTAACTGCAAAAAGTCCAACAGCAGCCGCGTTCGATACATTCAATGAACCAAAAACTCCAGAGTTATTGATCTTCGCCAAACCATCACAGGTCTCTTTAGTCCGATCTCTTAGACCAGGACCTTCAGCTCCTAACACTAGTGCAGTTGGCCCAGTGCGATCTCCCAATGCTTCCATCAGCGTAACGTCCGCATCACCGTCCAAACCAAAAACAAAGTAACCCATGGACTTTAAAGTTTCCATTGTATTTGCTAAATTTTTTACCCGTAAATATGGTTGTCGCTCAAGAGCCCCACTCGCTGATTTAGCCAGTGCGCCAGATTCTGGTGCCGAATGGCGGTGTGGTGCTATTACCGCCAAAGCACCAAATACTTCTGCCGACCTAAGAATTGCGCCGACGTTGTGTGGATCAGTAACTCGATCAAGCAAAAGGATCACTGGGTTTGCACCATAACTGACAGCAGCCAAGTCTATTAAAGGTCCCCAATCCAATGCTTTTACTTCCAGGGCGGCGCCCTGATGAACAGACTGCGGGTCAATTGGAACGTCAAATTTTCGTGAGTCTATAATCTCTACATTCAGATCGCTGCCAGTGATAGCATCAGCGAGACGGTCAAAAGCATTTTTAGTAATTACTAACCGCAATTTCGTTCGCCGCGGATTTAAAATGGCATCGCGGACAGCGTGTAAGCCAAAAATCCAAAAAGTTTCTGATGCACTCGACCGTTTGTTGCGCTCTTTTTCGACTACCCAAGTAGGTTTTTGCATAACAAACTTCCCGTGAACTACGCTCCGACCATATGCCTTCGCTAATGCTTGGAGCGCAAGCTAATTTATACAAAGCAAATATATTTGAAAGGGCATTATCCTCTCTTCAAACGGTAATTTAAAATTAAAAATATAAACTATTGCGAGCCAGACGAATTTTTATTAAGAAACTACTAGGAGCAGGTACTGCATAAATGCATGCCTTACTAGCAATTAAGTAAGTTTTGAAAGCGTTTCAAAGATGCACCTAGCTATCATTATGGATGGAAATGGAAGGTGGGCCAAAAGTCGGGGCATCGGTCGTATCAAAGGCCATAAAGAAGGCGCAAAACGTGTTGAAGAAATTGTAAGATATGCCTCTAAAATTGGAGTGCAGACTCTTACACTTTATGCCTTTTCAACAGAAAACTGGCAAAGGCCATCGCCTGAAGTAACAGCTTTATTTCAACTAATTAAGCTTTATTTGCGAAAAAAAGTACGAGAGTTAAAAGTTGAAAATGTAAAAATAAATTTTATCGGTCGCCGCGATCAGTTGCCAAAGCCTGTATTAAAAGAAATGGTCAACTCCGAAAATGAAACGGATAAGTGTACTGGCCTTAAACTCAATATCGCTGTCGACTATGGAGGGCGAGACGAAATATTAAGAGTGCTAAATGAACTTGTACAAGAGGGACGCGCTCATGAAGGCCAATTTAAGGAAATTGATGAAGCTTGTTTCAAAAGTTATAGTGACCTGAAAAACCAATCTGACCCTGACCTAATTATAAGGACAGGTGGGGACAAAAGGTTATCAAATTTTATGTTATGGCATGCTGCATATAGTGAGCTAGATTTCATAGATACACTCTGGCCAGATTTCAATGAGACAGAACTCGCAACGGCTTTGGACCGTTTCAATGAAAAAGAACGGCGCTTTGGGGGCATAGTGGAAGTTAAAAAATGACTTTTCCTAAAAATACGTCTTTTTATAACCCGACTACAGTCTCCATATTATAAATAACCAGCAACTGATTTAGTGTGTAGTCAAGACCTTTTACAACACATATCTCACTGCTTGATGTTCAGCCATTTTAGTAAAGCTTTAAAGGTAAAATCTCTATTTAGAGGCAGTTAAAGGGAAGGCACTTTTTTGGTTGACGTCTGATTTTCTAAGTCGTAACTCTTTTGGACTTTGGGTATTTTTTTCCGTACTCAAGTGGGCGACAGGCCGCAAGGTGTGGCAGGGGACTGTAACTCCCTCGCGGAGACGCACGCCTGGTTCGATTCCAGGGTCGCCCACCAATTTTAAAGTGTGAACAAAATAATATTTGTAATTGTCTCAGTTGGGAAATTTATAAAACTATTATTAAACAGTAAAATACATTCAACTTAGGTTTGTAATGACAATGCCACCTAAGCAAAAGTAAACCCAAACCGAGGTAAGACATCCAAACCACATGGCACCCAATAAAACCTATATTTTCTGTTTAAAACAAATGGGCCAAGTAGAAAAAAGCTGATAGATAAAAATGCTATAATCCCACTAAGTAGACGTACTGCGCCTCCAAATTGGATCAAAAAGTTACCATAAAATTACCTTTTACTCTTCAGATCTTTTACATTGATAAACAGATGAAATGGGTTAAGCGGCAATTTTTCTCTAATTCAAAGCTTATATCCTTGTTAATCGGCATAAAAATTGCTTCCACACACTGATGTGGGCCGAAGGTTATTTAACAGAAATAAAAACAACAGACTAATTAGTTTTTTAAATGAGCATATTTGTTGCAGGATTGCATAAATTCTGTATGTTCCAATATGCAACTTTTTAGTTTAAAATTGCTCTAAGGGATTTAATGACACCTGATTTTTTACTTCATTTGTCAAACACTAGTTTAGCATTGGATTACAGATCTTTTGCTGACCTGAAACAGTGGTGCTGTCTCGGTGAAGTAGCACTTGACGCACCTGATATCGAAGCTTCAGTACTCGCATTAAGAAATTTGGTCAAAAGGCCTTATATTTACCCTACTGCTATTTTAATAGCTTTGCCTTCCAACAAAATTGAATTGTTAACAATCGCACAAACGGCACTCACACCCGATGATATTAAAGCAGCTTTAACAACCTACACAAATCATAATATTTCGGAACTTTGTTTCGATTACTTTGAAAGTAAAACCCAAACTGTAATTGCATACGTCACCTTAAAAGCTCTAGATGAAGTAAAAAAACTAGGGCAAAGTTTTGGGTTCGAACCCATTCACTTTGTAGGGTTGCCAGGACCTGTTTGGCAAAATAATTTTGCAATATTTAGTGAAACAGATGCTTTATTTAACGCTTCAAATTTTCTTCTATCGCCCTACTCTAAATCAAAAGGGCAATATCAGCCACCAGAGTTGACTGGGCCTCCAACGTTAGACTCAATCAATTTAATATCTGAAAAAGACAGTAGTCTTAAAAAGATAAAAAGATCCTTCAACAATGCTAAATTTTTTGTAGATGGAAAAGCTATTAAATCACTCATAGAAAACAGCTTTTCACTAATAGGATCAGGTGAAAAAAACACCCAGCTAAAAACAAGCATAGGTGATACTAAAGATGAAAAATCTGAATTAGAAAAAGCCATAGATGAAACTAAAAAATGGCTTGGTATCAACACTGAAAAAAGTTGGTACGAAGAATTATCAGGGACCACTAAATCTCACGGCTATCGAGCTTTCTTCAATTTTGAAATTCTTACAAAAGCTAGTAGACAGCAACTTTCTTATATTTTATTCGCATTAATTGTTATCACTTTTGGACTATCAATTTTATCTGTAACCACAATCTATGGCCGCAGTACTGTCAACAAATGGTTCCATTCAACCGATTTAGCTATGTCTAATTCCACGTTTATTGATAAAAGTAATTGGGCTTCAAAATCCTACTACAAGCCTAATACTGAGAACTCGGATAACCAAAAGATTAAGAGTAACAACAGTCAAGAATTTATTTCCTCTCAAATGGAGCCCGCAAACATTACGCAACTCGTCGCTCCGGTAATGAATTATAACGAATCTGGGCTAGTAAATGATTCTCTGATAAAGAAAACTAGGATACTAAAAAAACCCATCATTAAACGTGATATTTTTTCTGCATTAACAACAGATTCAGCACCCGCGGACTACACAAAAAGCGCAGAAAAAAGTTTTTCACTCACAGGGGTAACCATTGTACCACCCGCATCACTTCTACCCTCTCAACTCTACAAACAAATTGAAGTCAACAGAGCTTTTGCCGATAAGAAATTGATACAAAGGCACACAATCAGCTTACTTAGCTTCGATTCTGTTTTACCTCATGGGATTACAGAAAAACAAGATGTACAAACCATAGAAAACGAATTGTTATACTTTAAAAAATTCTCAACACCGATAATTAGTCCCCAGGCCGGGGTAGCGATAAACATTAGCCAGCCTGAGGCAGGACCTCCATTACAAACATCATCAGAGCGCCGTTTCATTAACTATACGCAAAATTGGTTGAACAGCCTTGCAGCTCCTAAAAGAAAAGACCCAGAATGGAAATGCTTGACAGAGGCATTGTATTTTGAGGCCCGAGGGGAGAAAGTAGTGGGACAATTCGCCGTGGCGGAAGTCATTCTCAATCGCGTAGATAGTCCAAAGTTTCCAGACACCGTTTGTGCCGTTGTCGATCAGGGCTCTAGGCGCAAGCATGCCTGCCAATTCAGTTATAGATGTGACGGAGTTCACGAAAATATTCCAAAAAATAATAATTTTGACCGCGCAGGTCGAATTGCTGAAATCATGGTTGACGGCGCCTCTCGCCAATTAGTTGGTGGAGCTACTTTTTATCATTCTACCTCAGTGCGACCATTTTGGTCGTCAGAATTCTATGAAACAACAAAAATTGGAAAGCACAAATTTTATACACCCATTAAAGGGAATACAGTAGTATTTTTTCGCCCAACCCTGAGGCCATTAACTATTCAAAACAAAACAAATAAATCTGTTTCGCTAAACAGTTCGATTATTTCAAAATCAAATCGCCCGAAAACTCGACAAAACCTACCTGAACTTGAATCAATACCAATTGAAGAAAACATAAAACCTTCTGAGTTTAGGCCGCCTTCTAGTATAAGTAGCAGTTACACCAAACTAGCTGCCACCATAGAAAACATATTGGATTTTGAACGACTTAACTTAGTTGGTGTGTCTGGAACCACAAAAAAACGTTCAGCATTAGTCAGGCTGCTGAATGGTGAGATTATCAAAATTGGAATTGGAGATAACTTAAATGGAGGTCATGTAGTGGACATCAGTACAGCCACTTTAACCTACCTAAAATCTGGAAAATCAATTATTCTAAAACTACCTAAGAGCTAAACTTGGGAAATAGCTATGTCTTGGACACTTTTGCTTCAGAAAATGTTGCCATCCCTGAAAAACACGCCACGGCCCCTTTTACAATATTAATAGCCAAAGTTGCGCCAGAAGCTTCGCCTAAACGAAGACCAAGCGCTAATAATGGCCTCTTACCAAGCTTGCTCAACATCTGTGCATGTGCTCCTTCGGCACTGACGTGCCCTGCCTGAGTGTGATCTAGTGCTTGTGGATTCATTTTATACAAGACTGCTGCTGCCGCTGAACAGATAAATCCATCCAATAATACAGGGATACTGTGTGCGCGCGCAGATGCTATTGCGCCGACCATCGCCGCGATTTCTCGGCCACCCAAGGCTTGAAGAACAGTTAGTGGATCATCCAAAGCATTTTTATGGTGGACTAAGCCTGCATCTACAACATCTCTCTTTATTTTTAGGCCTGCATCATCCACTCCAGTACCGCGGCCAACCCAAACTTTAGCACCTCCACCAAACAGAGCAGCAGCAATTGCAGCAGCCGATGTAGTATTACCAATACCCATTTCACCCGCGACAAAAAGGTCCGCCGTCGGGTCCACCGAATTCCAACCTATTTGCAAAGATTTCAAAAGTTCGGATTCTGTCATTGCAGAAGTTTTAGTAAAATCTGCAGTAGGTCTGTCTAGGTCCAACGCATATACATCCATCTTGGCCCCACAAGCATCAGACAATTGATTTATGGCGGCTCCACCAGCTCTAAAATTAGCTACCATCTGTTCGGTTACTTCAGCTGGAAATTTTGATATTTCCGCATTAGCCGTAATACCATGATTTCCAGCAAAAATTACGATTTGGGGGGCCTCTAATTTTGGTTTAGCTGTTCCAGACCAACTTGCATACCAAATTGCTAAATTCTCTAAATCTCCAAGTGATCCTGGTGGTTTTGTCAATTGAGAGTTACGATCGACAGCTTGTTCGTATGCAGCTCTATTATAATTAGGCAGCACTGCCATAAAACTACGGAATTCAATTAGTGAGTTTAAAATAGTCATTAGCCAGAAAATCCATTGATTACTATTGGCGCCTTGTTTACCCAAGATTTAAATTACGAAAGTTACGAAAGGTCCTTTTTAATGTCTAACCACGACAATTGGATCCCAGAGTGGAAAGATTTAAAGATTGCTATTAGCCTTCTGAGCCGAATACCCGTCCGTAACGAGAACGAACAACTACAAGCCCGCAGCCCAAATCAAGCGTGGGCATTTCCAATAGTTGGGATATTAGTAGGATTTTTTTCCTGCTGCTTAGCTTGGATTGGCCTATTTCTGGAACTTAACAATTTTGCCGTTGGCTTTCTAATTGTGACAGGTGCAGCACTTGTAACAGGCGCAATGCATTATGATGGGCTTGCGGACACCTTAGATGGACTTTGGGGTGGCTGGACGCCCTCACAAAGACTAAAGATCATGAAAGACAGCCACATTGGTGTTTATGGCGTCATAGGCCTTGTCATTTCCGTAGGATTGCAGGCAGCACTATATGGACAAATCATTCAGCAAAGTATTTGGCCAATCATTGGTATTATGACTATATCTCGTGCGGTAATGGTGCCCGTGATGGGTTTTTTAGAAAACCCACGGACTTCCGGTCTCTCATCTCAAGTTGGACAACCAAAAATACAAACTATCTTTATGGCAATGGCACTCGGGATAATTGTTTCTTTACTAACTGAAGCGTGGGCTGCAATTGGCGGAGCGATTTTAGCTGCATTTACGATAGCTAAGATCGCTAAAAGTAAAATTGGTGGTCAGACTGGCGATATCCTAGGTGCTACCCAGCAGTTAGCCGAAGTTAGCGCATTAGTCTGTGTGGCAGCTGTTTTGTGAAAACGCCAATTGAGTTGGTCAACAGACAATCCTCAATATCATAAATAACCAAAATTAGGCAGCACGAGAGGTCAAGATTAAGTTTATTTCTTCGGCAGCAGTTGACTCGTTTGCTGCATTCACAACTGCTATTTCTCGGATCAAACGTTCAAGCGCTGCCTCATAAAGCTGCCGTTCAGAATAGCTTTGTTCCCTTTGGTCGTCGGCTCTGTGCAAGTCACGAACTACTTCTGCAATCGCAATTAAATCACCTGAATTAATTTTTTGTTCATATTCTTGTGCACGACGTGACCACATTGCCCTTTTTACCTTAGCTTTTCCTCGCAAAGTTGCCATAGCGTACGCAACCACATCTGGGCTCGCTAAAGCGCGCATGCCTACTTCAATGGCTTTATGTGTTGGGACACGTAGGGTCATTTTATCTTTTTCAAATAATACAACAAAAAGCTCTAAGTTTGCACCAGCAACCTCTTGCTCGTCCACACCAGTTACTTTACCGACGCCGTGGGCTGGATAGACAACAAATTGGTCGATCCTAAAATCAAGTTTCTTTTTACTCATATTTTGCCTTTCGGACAGAAAACAGCAAATTGGTTTCCAAGATAAAGACCTATGGTCTACTTAAAACAAATGCGCTTCACGCTAGGGGTTACTTTTGAAGTCTTTTTCGAAGGTCGTTGTACCAGATCATTGTTTGAGAATAAAGCAGCCAGATTTAACCGCCAGTACCAGGAACTTCAGAGAAGTATTTTTCTAATTTGCCTTCCTCACCATCTCGCTCTTCAGCATCATGCAATTGATCTTTTTTTGTAATAATCACAGGCCATATTTCTGAATACTTTCGATTAAAATCAACCCATTTATCCATATCCTGGTCAGTATCTGGACGTATGGCATCTGCTGGGCATTCTGGTTCACAAACACCACAGTCAATGCATTCGTCCGGGTGTATCACTAACATGTTTTCACCCTCATAAAAACAGTCGACAGGACACACTTCAACGCAATCAGTATATTTGCAGGCGATACAATTATCTGTGACGACATATGTCATAATCTTGCGTCCCTATAACAGCTGTTTCCGCATAAACTCTGAGTTCATATTTAGCAAGTTGAGCTTCAACTAGCTCTTTTCAAGACCCTGCTTAAACTTTATTAAAGCCTTCCGTTCTTTAGATGTAGGCCTGCTCTCTCCCCTTGGAGCTAACTCAAGTTTTAGCTTTGGTCCCAACGGGGCTAAATCTTTATACAGTCCTTGTGCCTCAGGCGCGGGTCCACGACGCTGACCTAAATTATAAATTTCAATAACCCGAGTTTCCAATTCTTTGGGAAACGTTAAAATATCTCCAACCTCCACACACCGAGAGGGTTTTGATATTAAGATGCCGTTGAGCCGCAATTTACCAGATTTAACAAGTCTTGTCGCCAAACTTCGAGTTTTAAAAAACCGTGCCTGCCACAACCATTTATCAATACGTAAAGTCAGGTTGTCATCATTCAATTTTTATTGAAACCTTTCAAAGCAACTGCAAATGGGTTATCGGGATCAATTGGCTTATCTTTTTTAGAAAAAGTGGTTTGAGAAGTTTCTGTTTTGTTATTTTTGTAGTTATTTTTATTGTCCTTACCTGGAAGCTTTTTACTTTTGGCTTTATTAAATGACTTAGAATTTTTATTGCTTGATACTACTTTGCGTTCTCGCAAACGGACACCCCAGGTAAAAGTATAAAATACCTCTGTTTCTTCCATTGCATCTGACTGGACCGCATTATCGGATGCCTCTAATATTACATCCAAATGTGGTTCAGGAAACACAACGGATTTTGTATTTATTTTATCAGTCTGAGTTGGTAGAGAAATCTTCTTCTCCACATTAGGTTCTTCCAGAATTTTTTCAACTAATACATTCTCTTTAGTCACTTCGCTTTGAATAGGCTTAATAGATCCATCCAGGGGCAGAACTTTGACCTTAATGCGCTCACCCCTCTCTGAATGGTAGCCAAGCCCCTTCATTAAGTCAGAAAATTGTTCCAGCGTCATGCCAGTAATGGAGAGCATGTCTGAGTTTGCTTCAAAACCATCTCGTGTATTTTTGGTGCGCAACATATCCGCCAAACGCTCGGCCATATCCACACGCAGCGCCCGTGCTCCAGCAGCCCTATAACCAGATTTCAAATAGAAGCCTGTTGGTAATTGCTCATCAGTTGGTATCGTCACTAAACCTGGAGG
>Ga0307998_1001486_pt1 | contig 12601 bp, 13 predicted proteins | sample Davwhametageno37_FD_203147 | JGI IMG/M metagenome (GOLD analysis project Ga0307998, IMG submission 203147) | Marine microbial communities from Davis Island wharf, Antarctic Ocean - #37 | ecosystem: Environmental > Aquatic > Marine > Unclassified | place: Antarctic Ocean: Davis Island wharf...
TAGAAAAGCACTCAGGGGCCAAGCTTATCTTTGTGGACCACCCGGCATGATCGACGCATCTATTAGTGTGTTTAAGAAAAATGGTATTACTAAAGATTCAATATTCTATGATAAGTTCTTAGATAAAAGTAATACGCCACAGTAACAGATAGAAAAAATAAGCCGAAGTTGTTAAGTTAGCTTCGTTAGTTAAACTTTAAATTGGAGATAAATATGGCTTCTTTCAAAGCTTTAATAGTTATGGTTATCTGGACAGCTATCGCATTTTATGGTCTAGTTGCCATTGGTGCACATGAGCACTTCAGAAACCCAATATGGGCAGTTGGAACCGGTGTTGCATTGCTTGTTATACATATGATCAATATGTCTTTGTATTTCAAAATTGCTGGTGAGCGTCCGTTTGAATGGTTTAAATAACACCATTTAGCAAAAGACTAGAAGCAACGATTATTAGTGATTTAGCTAGTGTCGTTGCTTTTTTGCAACAGATTTTTGAAAAAGGTCACATTTTTGAGACAAATCACCTCAAACTATAGACTGCGAAAACACTAAACGTATATAGTCGAGTCAACACGATGTGTTAACTACGACTGTTATGAAATTGATTGCAAGAACAAAAGTAAATATCAATTAAGTAACTTATATAAAGATTATTTCGGCGTAAAAACTAGAAATAGAAATGAACTACAAAGAGGCAAATAAATGAAAAAATTTAATCGCTTAGCTTTGTCGACAGCATTGCTAACAGCAATGTCGTCAACAAGTGTGATGGCAGGCCCATACGGGTATGACCTTCACAATGTTTTAGCGCCTGTATCAGCATCAATGGCTGGAACAAGTATTGCTAAACCACTAGATAACGTATCAGCAATCTTTGGTAACCCAGCGGGTCTATCTGAGTTTCGTGGTACAGAGTTTACTTTCGGTGCAACATGGTACAAACCAAACGTTGAACTAGAAAGTACGATCACTCAAAGCTTCGGACTAGGTACTGCATTTAAAGAAGGTAACGGTAACGAAGGTTACCTAGTCCCTGAAATTGGTGTTACTCAAGACTTACGCGGACTAGGTATTCCTGGAACATTAGGTGCAGGTGTTACTGCAACGAATGGTATCGGTGCTGAATTTCGTGAAAACCCAAATACAATTGGTGCGAGTGCTGAGTTAATAGTAATCGGTGCTAACTTAGGTTTAAGTTGGGACTTGTCTGAAAATCTAACAATTGGTTCTGCTGCGACAGTAACTTACTCTATGCTAGATCTCGGGATTGCTTCAGTAGCAGCACAAACACATGATATTGCAGTTAAAGGTTCATTAGGTATGACCTATAAACTGCCACATCACACACAAATTGGTATGTTTTACCACTCAGAATTGCGTCAAGATTTTGATGATATTATCCAAACATCACCTAGTTTAGGCGGTGCGTTGACTATTGCTAATGATGGTGAGTTCCAAAGCCTGAATATCGAACAACCGCGCACACTGGGTATTGGTATCAGTAACGAAATGTTGATGGATGGTAACTTGTTACTAGCTGCTGACATTATGTACAAAAACTGGGGCAATGCTAACTTCTGGAAAGATATCTATAAAGATCAATGGATCTTCTCGATGGGTGCACAGTTAACTGATGGGCCTTGGGAATGGCGTGCAGGTTACGGTTATGCCGATGACCCAACACGTGAAAAAACAGGTGGTTTAAGTCAACTTCCTAACGTTTGTTCTGGTTTACCAGACAGATGTACAATAATTCCTTCAAGTGTTGTTGGTGATCCATCGTTCGGTGGTGATGCTGGTATAGCAGTGACAGAGTATCTAATGGCAGCGCAAGCTGAAGTTATCTACCGTCATCGTTTCACAGCTGGTTTTGGTTACAAAGGTTTCCTAGCTCCATTCTTGGATCTTGATACGCATGTAGCGCGTCAGTTCTCTGAAGATAGAAGCTACGGAGCGACAACTACGTTCCCAAATCACACTAATGCTAAAGTTGATTCATGGCATGCTGGTTTCGCACTAACATGGCACTTTGAGTAAGCATAAGCTTATTTAATGGCGTACTACGGTAGTAGCTCTATACCGTAGTTAGCTACTAAAGATTAGAAGCCGGGACTTTATGTCCTGGCTTTTTTTTGCCTAAAGAAATAGCACCATCAAAGCTTATACACCTGAGACTGATATTCTACTAAGAAGAAAAAGAGAGACAATTGGCAAAGATAAGTAAACAGGTTATAGTCACGACTATTTTATATAATAGCTGCAGATAATAATGACTGACTTGGTGTTCCATAAATCTGAAAAGTATATAAAAGAAGATCTTGAGTATTATTTTTCTAGCGAAAGAGACATTCATAGCCAAGTTAAACCCGGTGAGGATATCTTTAGTCTCACACCTGACTCAAAAGAACTAAATATTTATTTCAAAGATGAAGAGATCGGTAATCTGTTTTTCCCATTTACGCCAGGATCTGTTGATAGGATCTATATTGGCATCAGCTTTCCACTTTTTGCTAATAATTGGGGTGCTGCCTTTCTTAGACATCTTATGACACTTGTTAAGCCTGAAGGATATGTTGTCTTACCTGTTTACCCTGAAATGCAGGCTTCGGAAAAAAACTACTGGGCAAGAAGTATTCTAGAAGATATCTTTATTAGCCGAAGTCGATGGAAGGGTATGAGTAATATATGGGCTGAGAATGATGGCGTAATGTCCATGAGGATAGGGCGCAAACAGCCACCTGAAATAAACAGCACAGCCAATTACCTTCTAAGACAAAGTGGCCAAGCCGTCACAAGACAAATACTAGTTAATAATGAAAGTGACTCATCAGTAAAAAAACATTTTTTGGACTTACACCTGTCGCACTGGGCTAATGTGACAAATAGCGCAATTGTTGAAAAAATAATTCAAGAGCAATTTGGCAGAAAAAAACAGGTTATCTTAGCAACACTTGGAGATGATGAGAACAATTCTCTATTAGCAATTGAATTATTAATGAGCTCATACATAAATATTGAGACTGCACTTGCTCAAACTTCAAGCACATCCTCCTCGATACTACAGCCCAATGAAGTTACTGCATTTAACAGCCACGTGATAAAAAACAAACTAATAACAAATTCAGACCAGACTGATTTGCTAGCTTCTGGGCATCAACCACAGGTTATTACGTTAATAAATAGCGCTAATGAGCACATGATTGAAACTACATGGAAATTACTTGCAGCAGGCGGATTATTGATTGTTCACCAAGATAAACACATCGCTACAAAAAACCTCCGTACAGAACAAATAGAATCAAAGTTAAACTCACTAGGCACAGTGAGATATTATTCCTCAATTGCAGCTTCAGAACACAAACCAAGCACCGAAATTAGTCATTACTCATCACTCATTGAGCAGGAACTTATAGACGAGAGAGACAATAAAGAAGGCGTCTTCTGGGTTGTAGAAAAGTAATCACGTTCTGAGCCTAGAAGCACAAAGAATCAACAGTCAAAGCGCAACGCATTGCTTATATTGAATATCTACAATCATTTAGGGCCCAATATAACTAAATCAAGATAAGCTGCATTCCTCATGAAAATACTATAAATTGCCATTGTTTAGCTCTTTTTTAAGGCAAAATATAATTGAGTAACGCAGCACAATATAGAAATCTTATTTGATATCAGGATAATAGTTGTTAATAATGTCCGGTTAGAGAGTGAGATCAACTGCACAATTAAAAGCTCAGGTATGCCTACTCACACAAAATTGTGAGTGAAGAAGAAGCATAGTGTGAACCAAGTACTTGTTAGTGATGTCTTGTTTAATGAACAAACGTAAATTGTACAAAGAGATATATACGTACTCACAAACTAATGTGAATCACGTAAGGTATATATTGAACCATTATTTTATAGAAACCCATACAGGTGGATAGTGAAAAAGTTATCTGAAAACACAACTGATTTACTTCAAGAAATCAAAACTGAAGCAGCAGAGTTACCACAGAACAAACGTCGTGACTTTATGTTAAACGGATTAAAACTGACCGCAGGCACCGCGCTGGCAACAGCTGTCGGAAAAGTCGTTGCTGGACAGGAAAATCTACCACCAAATGTTCCTACATGGCAAAAGTCGTTAGGACGAGGTGTAGTTTCCGTCCCCTATGGCCAGCCGTCAAAACATGAGGCGAACCTCATTAGGCGGACTGTTGAATGGTTAACTGCCGATAAAATTGCCTCTATCAGTATGTCTCCACTGCACAAAATGAAAGGCATCATAACGCCTAGCGGGCTACATTTTGAACGTTATCACGGTGGAGTACCTGAAGTTAATCCAGATGATCATCGTATTATGATCAACGGAATGGTAGATCGACCTCTACTTTTAACAATGGATGAATTAATGAGCTTCCCTTCAGAATCTCATATCCATTTCCTAGAATGCCCCGCCAACGGAGGAATGGAATGGCGCGGTGCTCAAATGGAGGCCTTACAGTTTACTCACGGCATGTTAAGCGGCTCTGAATGGACAGGCGTTAAGCTTTCTACCATCTTACAAGAAGCCGGCATCAAACCCGGCGCCAAATGGGTTTTAGCAGAAGGTGCTGATGCGGCCGGAATGACACGCAGCATCCCACTAGATAAAGCCCTTGATGACACACTAGTTGTTTTTGCTCAAAATGGAGAAATGCTAAGACCAGAACAGGGCTACCCAGTACGTTTGTTCACCCCAGGCTGGGAAGGAAATACCAGTGTTAAATGGTTACGCCGCTTAGAAGTCGGTGATATGCCTTGGGCTCAGCGTGAAGAGACGTCTAAATACACAGACTTACTCGCTGACGGTAAAGCACGCAAACATAGTTTTGTCCAGGAAGTTAATTCCGTTATCACTTCTCCTTGTCCTGAAAACCCTATTAAACGCAGGGGTCTTCTTCAGCTTGAAGGTCTTGCATGGTCTGGGCATGGAAAAGTTAAGCGTGTTGATGTTTCGTTGGATGGTGGCGTTAGCTGGCAGACAGCCAGGCTGAAAGGCTTAGTTCTTTCCAAGTCTTTGACTCGATTTGGCATGGAAATTAACTGGCAAGGTGAACCCCTGCTGTTACAAAGTCGTGCAGTTGATGAAACAGGTTATGTTCAACCAACGCTCTCTCAATTGCGTGAAGTTAGAGGCACAAACTCTATCTACCACAAAAACTCTATACACACATGGCAGGTACAGACAGATGGGGCGGTAAACAATGTACAACTCGGTTAAAAACTATTTTAAAATACTCGTTTTAACATTAGTAGCTCAAGGGCTCTTTATTTCAACAGCTTATTCTGAAGAAGCAGGTCATTATGGGCTTGGCAGAATTGCAACTCAGGAAGAAATAGCCGGATGGGATATCGATGTGCGGCCAGATGGTCTTGGTCTGCCTGCTGGAAGCGGTTCTGTTGCTGACGGTGAAGGACTTTATGAAGGGCAGTGTGCATCATGTCACGGGCTTTTTGGTGAAGGTGAAGGACGCTGGCCGATTCTAGCAGGTGGTTTTGATACCTTAAGTGAAGGACGTCCAGAAAAAACTGTAGGTAGTTACTGGCCTCATGCCAGCACACTCTATGATTACATCCGACGTGCTATGCCATTTACAGCACCCCAATCTCTAACAGCTGATGAGACCTATGCAATAACAGCTTATGTATTGTATTTGAATGAGATCGTCGATGAGGAATTTGTTTTAACAAAGGATAATTTTTCTACAATCGTCATGCCAAATGCAGATGGATTTTTCGAAGATGACCGGCCAGATGTTAGAAACCCAACGTGCATGAAAGATTGTAAAGATCCTAGCTTAATCAAGGTTACATCAACAATTGCAGGTGTAACCCCAACAGAACATATGGAAGAAGGTTCTTCTAATGTGGCGGAAGAAGCGCCCATTAATGAGCACGGGAAAGGAGTTTATAACCAGTCGTGCGCAGTATGTCACAACAACGGTATGGCTGGCGCACCAATAACGGGTGACAAAGAAATTTGGGCTGACCGTATTACCCCAGGAATGGAAGCTGTTATTAAACGGGCTATCAATGGCTACGTTGGTGAAGATGGAGCTATGCCGGCCAAGGGTGGCAATATGAGTCTAAGCGACGAAGATGTGGCGGCTGCTGTTCACTACATGATCGAACAAAGTCAATAAGCTTAAATAGAATGAACCAAAGAGGATATAATCGATAATGAAAAAGTTAACACGACTTATTACAGCGATACTCCTGTTCCCATTATTGCTGTCTAATGCATACGCTGACAGAATTGCAGAGGGTAAGGAGATCTCCTTCGATAGAAAGAAAGGAAATTGCTTGGCGTGTCATGTAATGGATGATGGCGAATTAGCTGGTTTGATTGGTCCTCCTCTAATAATGATGAAGGTTAGATTTCCAGAAAGAGCGGTACTAAGAGCCCAAATTTGGGATGCTACCGTTAGAAACCCGGCAACATCAATGCCTCCGTATGGCAAACATAGGATGCTAACCGAAGAAGAAATCGATAAGGTTGTCGACTACCTATATACACTGTAGCACCCAACAAATTTAAAGATAAACTGGAGAAAAAACAATGCGTGAAAAACGAAGATTATTGCTCAAGGGTCTCCTTGGGATCACGACGATGGCTACTGCCATGACAGCAATGCCAAGATTAGCAATGGCAAAATGGTCTAAAGCTTTTGATAGCTCATCTGTGGATGATGCTTTAAATGACCTTTATGGCACTACGGCACTAACAACTGACGATACAATTACATTAAAAATACCCGAAATTGCTGAAAATGGTGCTGTAGTTCCTGTCACCGTTAAAACAAAGATGGCTAATGTGACTAAAATAAGTATCTTTGCTGAAAAAAACCCACAACCCTTAGCAGCTTCATTCACTTTGCCTGAAGGCACTGCAGCAGATGTTTCTATTCGTATCCGCCTTGGCGAATCACAAATCGTGAAAGCTGTCGTAGAAGCAGATGGCAAGTTATATACAACTGAGCAAGAAGTTAAAGTTACTATCGGCGGCTGTGGCGGTTAATCCATAAAGATATTGAGGATAAAAAAATGAAAATCAAAGCAAAAATTAGAAGAGATATGGCCGTTGTTAAGGCGCTTGCAAAGCACCCTATGGAAACTGGCTTACGTAAAGATAAAAAGACAGATAAAATTATTCCGGCAAAATTTATTAAAGAGCTGGTATGCAAGCATGGTGACAAAGTTGTATACCACGCTGACTTTGGCCGTTCTGTTTCAAAAAATCCATATGTTGCATTTACTTTCGCAGGTGCTAAGAAAGGTGACAGTATTGCGATGACATGGACTGATAGCGATGAAGAAACATTAACTGTCGAATCAGTTATTAAATAAACAACACAGCCAAGGGTCTTTACCATGAAAGGTTTAACTTGTTTATCTGCTATGTTGGTTAGCTCATTGTTTATTAGTGTGCCAAGCTTTGCAGATCCACAATCAGATAGCGATGATGTTCGAGCGTTTTTTCAAAAACGCTTCTCTAACATTACCCTTGAAGATTATGCTGACGGCGCCTATGCCCTCAATGAAAATGCACGCATGCAATGGGAAGAAATAGAAGAATTTCCACCGTATGAAGATGCTGTTGATGAAGGCATGGTCTTATTTGAAACACCTTTTGCTAACGGCAAAAGCTATGCAAATTGTTTCCCGAATGGAGGCCTTGGTATTAAGCAGGATTACCCAAAGTACGATACTGAAACACAACAAGTCATTACAGTTGAGTACGCAATTAATCAGTGTCGGACCAACAATGGTGAAGCTGCGCTGCCTTATGGACAAGGTGAACTAGCGTATGTGTCTGCTTACATGGCATCCACATCCAGAGAAAATATTATCAATGTAATCATACCTGATGATGAAGGAGCTTTAGCTGCGTACGAAGCTGGTAAAAAAATGTTTTATGAACGTAAGGGTCAACTAAACATGGCCTGTGCTACCTGCCATATTAGTATAGCTGGCGGACAGCTACGCGCAGAAATTACTAGTCCAGCTTTAGGCCATACTACTCACTTCCCCGCATTTCGTTTTGGTTGGGATGATATAGGTACGTTGCAAAAACGTTATGCTGGCTGTAATACACAAGTTCGCGCCAAGCCATTTGAGTTACAAAGTGTAGAGTATCGTAATTTAGAGTATTTCCACACATTTATGGCTAATGGCCTGCCTCTTAACGGCCCGGGCTCAAGGAAGTAAATTCATGACAAAAAATAAACTTCAGTTAGTACTATTACTAGCATCATCACTGACTATACTAACTGCATGCCTAGATAAAGACTTAGCAGGTGGTTCAACGGTATCGAACAAGCACGAACAAGCGCTCGATATTAACACCCTAATAGAGCAAGCAGAACAAGCTCGAGCTGAAGCTGGTAGACTAGGGTTTGAATGGAGTGTCACGGGTCCCTTATTAGAAGTGGCTCACGCTACATACAAAGCCGGTAATCATGAGCAAGCGACAACCTTATTTCAAGAGGTGAAACTCCAGTCTCTACTTGCTATAGATCAAGCACGATATGCTGATGAAAATTGGCGAATGCTTGTCCCTGTTATTGATTAATTTATTTACAAGTAAGCAAAGGAAATAACATGAATAAAACCACACAAATATTAGGTGGCCTTTTTGCATCACTTTTCATCGCTGGTTCAGCCTCAGCACTTGACGTACAAATCACACCTACCCTTCCATCTGTGGAAGTGAATAATCATGGTGAGATGGTTACAATAATGAGAAACCAAGATACCAAAAACACCATCATTGCTGATTATGCGAAGACTTCAAGAAAATGTCCTCCATTTTGTATCCGCCCTATCGTTATCGCTGAAGGTGTTGAGACATTAGGTGAGTTGGAAATTATTCACTATGTGAAAATGCACAGTGATGGCGATGATTCAATCTTAATTGTTGACTCACGTACTCCAGATTGGGTTGCTAAAGGCACTATTCCTGGATCAGTAAACATTCCTTGGACTCACCTAGATACTGCTAAAGGTGCAAGCCCATTCGATATTGCTGAAATCATGCAAGAAAAATTTAATGTCGAAGAACAAGAAGGTCTTTGGAACTACACAAATGCTAAAACACTAGTTATGTTCTGTAATGGTATGTGGTGTGGTCAATCACCTAGAAATATTTTAACTTTGTTAAAATTTGGCTACCCAGCAGAAAAAATCAAGTGGTACCGTGGCGGCATGCAAAACTGGCAAGCTCTTGGCTTATCAACAGTTAAGCCTAAGTAAGTTAATTAGTTTTACTTAAAGCCCTACCCAGCAGCCCAGAACTGAGTTTATACACTCTACTTCTGAGCTGCTTTTTATTGTCTAATTGAAAATAATGGTTAACTATGAATCGTCGTGAATTTACTCAATTACTTGCTATAGCAAGTGCAGCTAACTTATTGCCAAGAACTGCATTTTCTAATCATTCAGAATCTACTCCTGAGGGTATGTATAACCTACCCAAGTTTGGTAACGCACGATTACTTCACATCACTGATAGTCATGCCCAACTATTGCCCGTCTACTTCCGAGAGCCCAGCATTAATATCGGCATAAATCGCGAGGATGGCAAGCCGCCTCATATAGTTGGCAAAGCATTTTTAGATTATTTCAATATGACTGCAGGAACAGCACAAGCTCACGCATTCACATCTTTAGACTTTGTTAGTTGTGCTAAAAGATATGGAAAAGTAGGTGGTTATGCTTACTTAAGTACATTAGTAAAACAATTGCGCCAAAGTTACGGACCTGATGACCACTCTTTGTTACTTGATGGTGGCGATACATGGCAAGGATCAGCGACTGCATATTGGACCCGGGGCAAAGACATGGTTGAAGCTTCGAATATATTAGGTGTTGACGTAATGACCGGCCATTGGGAATTTACATATCAAGACACAGAAGTACTCGAAAATATTGATGCCTTTAACGGTGAGTTTATCGCACAAAATGTCAAGGTCAACGAAGATGCCTTGTTCGAAGGATCTCCAGCCTACGATGAGGACACAGGCCATGCCTTTAAGCCTTACGTAATTAAACCAATGGGTGAACATCGCGTAGCAATTATTGGTCAAGCCTTCCCATATACTCCTATTGCCAACCCAAAACGATTTATTCCTGACTGGACCTTCGGCATTCAGTCAGGAGAACTGCAACAGCTTATTGATGAGGTCAAAGAAACTGATCAGCCAGATGCCATTATTTTATTGTCACACAACGGAATGGATGTTGACCTTAAATTAGCAGCAACAGTTTCAGGGCTAGACGTTATATTAGGTGGGCATACTCATGATGGTGTTCCTAAGCCAGTACATGTTAAAAATGCGACAGGTAAAACATTAGTGACCAACGCCGGGTCGAATGGAAAATATATTGGTGTCCTAGATTTAGAGCTTGGTAAAGGTGGGATTAAAGACTTTCGCTATACTCTTCTCCCTGTATTTTCAAACTACATTGAAGCAGATCCTGAAATGGAGACCTTCATCAATGATGTTCGCGCACCTTATGCAAGTCAACTTGCTGAACCACTGGCAGTCTCAGATAACTTACTGTACCGCCGGGGTAATTTCAACGGCACCTTTGATCAGGTTATCTGTGATGCTCTTCGTCAAGTAAGCGGGGCGGACATTTCACTCTCTCCAGGTTTTCGCTGGGGGACAACTGTAATGCCCGGTCAAAATATCACAATGGAACACGTGATGGATCAAACCTGCATAACTTATCCAGAAACATACAATCGAGATATGACTGGCGAACAAATAAAAGCTATTTTGGAAGATGTCTGTGACAATATCTTTAATTTGGATCCTTTCTACCGACAAGGTGGCGATATGGTTCGCTTGGGCGGTATGGACTATGTCTGTGATCCACTGGGAGTATTTGGCAAGCGAATTTCCAATATGACATTAGATAACGGCAAAGCTATAGAGGCAAAAAAAGTCTATAAAGTTGCTGGCTGGGCTACCGTGAATTCTCAAGCTGATGGACCCCTCATTTGGGATGTTGTGGCTGACTACTTACGAAATAAGAAACAATTCTCAATCGAGAAAATGAATACGCCCAAACTACTCAACATGGAAGGCAATAAAGGGATTATTAGCTAATTCAGTGAGCCATCTGATGTTCTCTGTAATATTGATTGACTTTATAAGCTGATCTATACGAAGCCTTCTTTTCCTGTAATATTACTTTAAACTATCGCAAAGACCTCCCGAGGTACAGATGACACTCAAACTCTCTTTATCTCACTGTGTTAGTGTCGTTCTGATACTTCTTTTTTTCATTGAAACCGCACGAGCCGGTTATATGGAAGTCACTTTGCTAGGAACGGGTACGCCAAAACCAAGTATCGACCGCTTTGGCCCCTCAACGATAATAGAAGCAAATGGTCGTTACTTTATCTTTGATAGTGGGAGAGGCGTTAGCATTCGCCTACAGCAAGCCGGTGTAGCATTATCAAAGGTTGAAAATGTATTTTTAACCCATTTGCACTCCGATCACATATCTGGCTTAAGCGATCTTTGGCTAACAAGCTGGATCTGGCAAAGACAACACCCCTTACGATTAACAGGCCCTGTCGGTACATTAGCATTGTCACAACACTTAGAACTTGCTCATCAAGCTGATTTTTTATATCGGACGAAAAATACAAAATTGAACTCAGACTTTTTTCCGATCCTTGTAAAAGAGATTGTTTCTGAGGGCATTATTTATCAACATGACGGCATTAAAATAACAGCATTTTTGGTCAACCATTACCCCGTGGAACCGGCTTACGGTTATCGCATTGATAGCGGTGAACAATCCATCGTCATTTCTGGTGACACTAGTTTTTCAAAAAACCTAATCAAATATGCCAAAGGTACTGACCTTTTGATCCATGAAGTTGCTGCTGCCAACAGTGAACTACTAGCAGGCAACTCACGCTTACAAAAAGTTATCTCTTACCACACTACACCTGATCAGGCAGCGCAGATCTTTAGCGCTACAGAGCCCAAAGCGGCAGTTTTTAACCATGTCTTACTCTTTGGTATAAATGAGCGGACTGTATTAGATGCAACACGAGAAAGTTTTAATGGCGACGTACGTATGGGATATGATTTAATGAAAATAGGCGTGGGCGATGAACTAATTTTCTATTGAGTCAAAACTTAACTTTCAGTCATTTTAAATAAAGCATCGATCCATCGAAAACTTATTGAGCCCAAATTAATCTTAATAGGTATAAGAATCTCGATGGTTATCAGATAGCCAGAATAGACTCCCTCAGATCTTAAGGCTCACCAATTAATGGTCCCTTAAAAATTGACGAAACATACATGCAGATGCCTATTTTCACTCATTTTATGGCCTAAAGACAAGAGAGACCTTGGGCATCAAACCTAGTATTAATACTAGGCTCTATTTAAATATCATTGATGTATCATCCGTGTAGGTATCTATTAATATAGGTATGTAAGACTATGATGCCTGTTTGAAGGCGTATCATTCGTAGGCTCGGAACAAACTGTTTGAATCAAATGTCATAATAAGAGCAGAGCTAGCTTTGTATTTATTACGACCTCTT
>Ga0307998_1001487_pt1 | contig 12600 bp, 8 predicted proteins | sample Davwhametageno37_FD_203147 | JGI IMG/M metagenome (GOLD analysis project Ga0307998, IMG submission 203147) | Marine microbial communities from Davis Island wharf, Antarctic Ocean - #37 | ecosystem: Environmental > Aquatic > Marine > Unclassified | place: Antarctic Ocean: Davis Island wharf...
ACAGGAGGCGATGCTAATTTTTTTGTAAAAGAGTTAAAAAATGGCATCTTTGCAGACCCAAATTTGGTGCTAAAAGGCTTGAATGAAATACTTATTTACAATGGCGAATAAAACCTTCGCTTTCACCCTAATTTTATTGTTTGTATCTGGCTTTTCTCAAGCTCAAAAAAATACAGATTCACCCTACTCTCGCTATGGAATAGGAACTTTAAGTACCGCTGGATTTAACGGTAATTTTGGTTTAGGCGGCGCAGGAATTGCTTGGAGACCGTTTCAATACAAACCCCTTATTTATGATTCTCTTTCGCGAAGCAACGCGAACATAAGGGACAGAGGTTCTAATTTTATCAATATCGTAAACCCTGCCTCCATGTCGAACATAAGTTTAACAACCTTTGAGTTTTCGGCAGTTTCGCGAAGTGCTCAATATACATCAAACGGACAGTCAAGGACAGGATCACATACTCAGTTTGGTCATATGAGTTTGGGAATTCCGTTAGGTGAAAAAGCTGGATTTGCTGTGGGAATCAAACCCTTTAGTTTTGTTGGGTACGACTATGCAAATCGCACAATTATTGAAGATGATGGAGAAGGAGAAGCAGTAAATTACGTTTACGAAGGTTCCGGAGGGGTGAATGAAATATTTTTAGGTGTCGGCTATCAGTTCTTAAAAAACTTTTCTGTCGGAGCAACGGGAAGTTATTACTTTGGGCAACTAGTTGATGACAGGCGTGTAGTCTATGACGACCAGAGCTCGGGGTTAATGAATAGTTTAGATGAAAGAAAGATTATAGTGAATAGCCTAGGTTATAAATTGGGAGTACAATATTTCAAACATTTAAATGATGACTATAGATTCGTCGCGGGCGCTGCAATATCTCCTGTAGAAGAATTGAACGCAGAACGCACAAGAATTTTTAGAAATTATACTGGTGAAGCGGGTACCGAAAACTTCAGAGATACGGCCCTGTTTGAAGGCAACAGAAAGATAACGGTTGCAACGGCAGCTGTTGTAGGAATTGGCGTAGCATTTGAAAAGAAAACAAAATGGATGCTAACTGCTGACTTGAAAATGAACAACTGGGGTGACGGCTCGGAGCAGTTAAGTTCAGGAATTGAGGCTGGAAATGGGCAGTCAATTAACATCGGTTTTGACAAGTACTCAAACACATCAACTTTCGGTTCGTACTTAGGAAAGGTTGGTTACCGAGCTGGAGTGAGATACAATACGTCAATAATTAGAATCGAAAATGAAGATGTTACGGAGTTTGGCATAAGTTTTGGTTTATCCTTACCGTTACGGAAAAACTTTTCTACACTAAACTTTGGTGCCGAGGTTGGACAAAGAGGAAAAGATGAGGGAGGGTTAACAAAAGAGAATTTTTTCAACTTACAAGTAGGAGTAACTATAAATGATAAATGGTTTATCAAAAGACAATACGATTAATTAAAAAAGACATGAAAAAATTAGGATTATTAATGATAGTAGCTTTAATGGCTGGGAGTTCATTCGGGCAGAAATATGGTGCTGATAGCATAAAGTGCATTGAGAACCTATCTCTATATCAAAGTTATTACAAGCAAAAATCGTACAATGATGCTTACAAGTATTGGCAAGTAACGTATGACATCTGCCCTGCATCTTCAGAGAAAATGTACGTAGATGGAGTTAATCTGTTAAGACGAAAACTAGGTAAAGTAAAAGGTGAAAAGAAAGAAATCCTGATTGATTCTTTAATTGCTGTTTACGATAGAAGAATAGAGAATTTCGGAAGTAATAGCGGTAAGACGGCTGGTAGAAAGGGAACAGACCAATTGCGGTATAAAAGTGATCAGCCTGAGTTAGCGTATGCAACATTAGAAAGTGCGATCACTGAAGGGGGTAAAAGATCTGAAGCTGGAACAATTGCTTCTTACATGAACGCTGCAATATTGATGGAGCGGGCAGAGAAAAAAACAAAAGAAGACATCGTTAAAATTTTTGGAGAACTCTCTGAAATTTTAGTATACAATGTTTCCAAGTATGAAGGCAAGAATACTCAAAAGTATTACCTTCAGGCACAAGAGAACGTAAACGATATTGCAAGTCCTTATTTGAGTTGCGAAATATTGGTAAAAATGGCAAACGAGGGATATGAGCAGAACAAAGCTGATGCAAGTTGGATGGAAAGGACGGCTAATATTCTAGATAAAAAGGGTTGCACAGATGCTCCAATATTTTTTACAATAGCGAAAGAGTTACATGCATCAAACCCATCATCAGTATCTGCCGAAAAAATGGGTATCATGAGTCTGAAAGGCAAGGAATACGGTGCTGCCGAAAACTTCTTTCAACAAGCAATTGATTTGGCGCAAGATGAAACGAAAAAGGCTGATTATTATATTGAGTTAGCTCAATCTCAAAGTAGTGCAGGTAAATACGGTTCGGCTAGGACAAATGCTAGAAAAGCAGCAAGCTTAAAAAGTGGATGGGGTTTACCTTACTTGATGATTGGAGATATGATAGCAGGAAGTTCTTCTTGCGGTGGAGAGGATGCTTGCAAACAAAAAGCAATATACTGGTTGGCTGCTGATTATTACGCGAAAGCAAAATCAATCGACCCGTCAGTTTCAGGAAAAGCAAACACAAAGATTGCAACCTACAATAAATACTTCCCAACTAAAGAAGATTGTTTCTTTGGCGGAACGAAGGAAGGTGATGTAATTAATATAGGCTGTTGGATCGGAGAGTCAACGAAGGCTAGATTTTAATTCACCAATCTAATGAATAAAAAAATCAAAAGCACTCTATTAAAATGCTGTTTCGCAGCATTTTTTGGAGTGTTTTTTTCTTGTTCCAATGATTTGGAAGAGGTTAAAAGACTAGAAAAGGGAGAGCTACAGCCAGACCAAACTGCCAAAGAGGTAGAGGTAATGCACAGTACAAAAGGTAAAGTGCTTTTCCAGTTAAACACCCCTGTGTTGCATCAATTTGAAGGGGAAAAGAGTTACAGTGAGATGCCAGAAGGGGTAAAGGTTCAAATATTTGACAAACAAATGGCTGTGACCTCAATGTTGACCTCAAATTACGCTATTGATTCAACCTATGCCAACAAAATGGAAGCCCATGAAGATGTTGTGGTTGTAAATGAGAAAGGTGAAAGGTTGAATACAGAGAAATTGTATTGGAATCGAAATACTGAGCAGATAACATCAGATGTCTTTGTTAAAATTACTACCGAGAATCAAGTTATTCAGGGAACTGGATTAATCTCAAACCAAGATTTTACTGAATACAGAATACTAAATATTACAGGTATAATAAACATCGACAATGACAAAAGTAATTAAGTTCATGGAAAAGGCATGGCTGGTAATTGCTATTGTGACCTTTCTAATTGCAATCTTCTGGTCGATTAAAAATAGCATTTACGACGCGCTTTACTTTTTTGGATTTTCAGTTATTGCTATTTTCCTTTTTGTGATGCGAAGAAAACAGCGGATGTTTCACGAGAGAGAAGCCGAAAAAAAGGCTAAATAAGTTATAATTAACTCATGGACAGTTACCAATGGGGAATCATCCTCAGTACGCTTGTTTTTTCGGCTTTCTTTTCAGGAATGGAAATTGCCTTTATTTCGGCCAACAAGCTTAAAATTGAGCTTGACGGAAAACAAGGAGATTTCTTCGCAAAGATTATCGCCAATTTTTTTAAGCGACCTTCTCGTTTTATAGGCGCTATGTTAGTTGGAAACAACGTTTCCTTAGTTGTTTACGGAATTTTTATGGCTAAATTATTAGAGCCACAAATTGAGGCATATACTAAAAGTAGTCTCGTTATTTTATTGATCCAGACGATTATATCTACTTTAATAATACTCGTCACTGCTGAGTTTTTACCAAAAACATTATTTCGCATAAATCCAAATTCAATGCTTCGCTTTTTTGCATTGCCATTGTTTATTATTTATTGGATTATGTTTTTACCAATGTTGCTCGTTATTGGGATTTCAGAATTATTAATTAAGATATTTTCTCCTCAGTTGAGCTCTGAAGAGGACTTAAATTTTGGACGGATTGATTTAGAACATTACTTAAAAGAAGGGGCAGACCAGAGCTTATCGCAGGAAGAGGTAGATCATGAAATTCAAATATTCCAAAATGCACTTGATTTTTCTAAAGTAAAAGCCAGGGAATGTATGATTCCTAGAACGGAAATAGTTGCGCTGGAGATGGAAGCAGATATTGAAAAACTGAAAGAGCAGTTCATTGAAACAGGACTTTCAAAGATTCTTATTTATAGAGACAATATTGATAACATTATAGGATATACCCATTCGTTCGAATTATTTAAAAAACCGGAGAGTATAAAAGCAATTTTATTGCCAGTGCCTATTATTCCTATGTCAATGCAGGCCAATGAGATTTTAGAAATTTTTATTCAGCAAAAACGAAGTATTGCTGTTGTAGTTGATGAGTTTGGGGGTACTGCAGGAATCGTTACTATTGAGGATATTATTGAAGAGATTTTTGGAGAAATTGAAGATGAGCACGATAAGGAAGCATTGATTGAAACTAAAATCAACGACAATGAATTTTTATTTGCAGCACGTTTAGAGGTCGATTATTTGAACAATGAGTACAACCTTGGTTTGCCCGAATCTGATAATTACGAAACCTTGGCAGGATTAATTATTGATACGTTTGAAAGCATTCCAATGTTGAATGAGCAAATTCAAAAAGACCAGTTTCTTTTTACTGTAAAGAAGGTTTTTCAGAACAAAATAGACTTGGTTCATTTACGAGTTTTGAAGAAAGATAATTAGATAATTGAAAGTAAGGAGACTACCCTTAAGTTAAGCATTTTTAATGCCTTTGTATTTCAGTTTACTATCGTATATTCGCAAGCTTAAAAATTTAATATATTTCAATGGCAATAATTGGAAAAATAAGAGAACGTTCGTTTCTTGTACTTATCATAATCGGAATAGCTATATTAGCGTTTGTATTAACGGATTTGTTTTCCGCAAAATCTAACGGTCAACAGGCACCACCTAGCATAGCTGAGATAAACGGCCAGCAAATTTCTCCTCAAGAATTTGAGTATAAAGTCCAAAAAGGATATGAGAACTACCAAAAGCAAACTCAGCAGGAATTAGATGAAAGAACAAAGTCTTCAATCAGAGAATCTGTTTGGGCTGAAATGAGTTCAGATATATTGGTAGGTGAGCAACTAGAAGAGCTTGGTATAAATGTAACTTCAAAAGAATTGATGGATTTGGTAAGTGGAGACAATCCTCACCCTCAAGTTCGACAGGCTTTTACAGATCCGAATACAGGTCAATTTAATTCTAATGCTGTAATTCAATTTCTTCAAAATTTAGACAATGACGAGGCTACGAAAGCACAGTGGGTCGATTTTGAGCAAGCATTGAAGAGAAACCACCGAATGGATAAGTACAATACTTTAGTAAAAAAAGGTATTTATACCCCATCTGCTCTGGCGAAGGTCAAGTATAACGAAAATAACGGAGCGTTAGCATTCAAATATGTTTATAAGCCCTACGCAGCAATAGAGGACAGTGCTGTCGACCTTACTGAATCTGAAATTTCTTCGTTCTACAAAAAGACCAAATCAGAGTATGAGCAAAAAGCAAGTAGAAAAATAGCATACGCTTACTTTCCAATTGTTCCTTCTTCTGACGATCAGGCAGAAGCAAAACAATGGGCAGATAAAATGTACGGTGATTTTAAAACCAACAGTAATGATTCAACTTTTGTAAATGCGAATTCAGATGCAGGATTCATTCCAGTTTATTATTCTAAATCAAATGCTCCTGTAGGAGCTGATACAACACTCTGGGATCAAGACTCTGCATATGTAGCGGCAGCTAAATTAATTGGCAGCACTTGGTCGATATCTAAAGTTAAAGCTATAAAGATGGCTCCTGACTCTGTTAAGGCTCGTCATATTTTAATCAGTTCTCAAACTAGAACTAGAGAAGCGGCTGAAAAGACAGCGGACAGCGTAATGATGGCACTACAAAGTGGAGCTTCTTTTGATTCGTTAGTAGTATTATCTAATGATGAAGTTTCTGCAGAGAAAGGCGGAGACTTAGATTGGTTTGCAGAAGGGATGATGGTAAAGCCTTTTAACGATGCAGCTTTCACAGCAGAAATTGGAGAATATAAGAAGGCTGAGAGTCAGTTTGGGTTCCACATTATTGAAGTAACTGAAAAGTTAGAAGATGTAAAAAAGATTCAAATAGCAAAAATTACACGGGAAGTGTTGCCAAGTAAGGCGACCTATGCAGATTTATTTAATCAAGCAAATAGCTTTTCTATCAACGTAGCAGATATGGAGTCTTTTGCTGTTGAGTTGACAAAAAACAATCTTCAACAACGTTCGGCAATACTTAATGAAACAGATAACCTGGTTCAAGGTTTAGACGCTTCTAGAGATTTAGCAAGATGGTCACAAGAGGCTAAAGAAGGAGATGTATCTGAAGCAAAAGATGTGGATGGAGCATTTGTTGTTGCTATTGTGGAGAACATAGACACCGAAGGATTTTCTCCTTTAGAAAAAGTCAGAAATAGAGTGGAGTTTTTAGCGAGACAAGAAAAGAAAGCTGATATGTTGGGTAAAGAGTTAGTTGACGCAAGTGAGATTTCGGCATTAGCAACAAAAACGGGTATTACAGTCGAAAATGTTAACGTAACTTTTGCAAGTCCAGCAATTGCAGGCATTGGACTAGAGCCAAAGGTAGTTGGAGCGGCTTGGTCGTTAACTCCAGGTCAATTGAGTCAGCCAATAGCTGGGAACAACGGAGTATTTGTTGTTTCTGTAGATAAGAAAGTTGATGCAGGTGAGCCAAATTTATCAGAAATTAGACTAAGCGAAGCTAGAGGAATAGCCACAAAGGTTGATAATGGGGCTGTTTATAATGCATTAAAAGAGAAAGCAGACTTAATTGACAATAGAACTAAGTTTTATTAGCACAAAAAGTATAGCATAAAAAACCCTCGATGATTTAGTTCATCGGGGTTTTTTTATGCTATAATTAAATGGTTTTATTTTACTACCCCTAACTCTTTGCCAATCTTTGTAAATGCCGCTATGGCGTGGTCTAGTTGTTTTTTAGAATGCGCGGTAGATAGCTGAACCCTTATTCTTGCCTGATCTTTTGGCACAACAGGATAAAAGAAGCCAATTACGTAGATTCCTTCCTCTAGTAATTTATCAGCAAAAATTTGTGAAAGTTTTGCATCGTAAAGCATAATGGGTACAATAGCCGACTCACCATCTTTGAAATCGAAACCTGCAGCCTTAATGCCTTGCTTAAAGTAAGCTACGTTTTCCATCAGGGTGTCTCTAAATGCTGTCGTTTCTTTTAATAAATCAAGTACAGCATTAGAAGCACCAACAATGGCAGGAGCCAACGAGTTAGAGAATAAATAAGGTCTTGATCTTTGTCGTAACATTTCGATTATTTCTTTTTTGCCTGTCGTGAATCCACCCATGGCTCCACCTAAAGCTTTACCTAAGGTACCTGTAATTATGTCCACCCGACCAAGAACATTGCAATATTCGGCAGTACCTCTTCCTGTTTTTCCAATAAACCCGTGCGAATGACAATCGTCAACCATAACCATTGCATCGTACTTATCCGCTAAGTCGCAAATTTTATCCAATTGAGCAACGTAGCCATCCATAGAAAAAACACCATCAGTTACAATGATCCTAAATCGCTGATCTTGTGCTTTTTTTAATTGCTCCTCTAGATCTGCCATGTTATTGTTTGCGTATCTGTATCTAGCAGCCTTACAAAGTCTAACACCATCAATTATGGAGGCATGATTTAACGAGTCTGATATAATAGCATCCTCAGGGCCTAAAAGAGGTTCGAAAACACCACCGTTTGCATCAAAAGCTGCAGCATATAGTATTGTGTCTTCCGTCCCACAGAATTCTGCTAGTTTTGCCTCTAACGTTTTGTGAATATCTTGTGTTCCACAAATAAACCGAACGGATGACATACCGAAGCCATGACTGTCTAAAGCTTCTTTAGCAGCATTTACTACCTTTGGGTGAGAGGAAAGACCCAAGTAATTGTTAGAGCAAAAATTCAACACTTCTTGACCGCTATCTAGTCTTATTACAGCATCTTGTGCTGAAGTAATAATCCTCTCTTTCTTGAATAAGCCTGCACTTTCTATTTCAGATAGTTCTGTTTTCAGGTGGTCTCTAATTTTTCCGTACATCGTTTTCTATTTTATTTATCAAAGGTAACGAAAGGCACGTGCTTTGTGATTGCATTAACTCAATGAATAATTATTTTAACTGAATGGGAGTGGTTATTTCTTGATCAGATAAAGGGGTAATAAAATTTTCAATCTAAAAAAGGGATGACTTAAAGATAGAAGGTCCCGACTCAGTTGCATAAATTTTTAACAAGAGGCTCGTAACGATTGTTTTGGAAAGCTTTTAATTAATTTGAATAAGGATTTAAGATCATGAAAGTGAGATTTTCAATTGTCTGATTAGAAAATTATTAAAAGGAACATTTTCCAATGTTTAAGTGGTGGTTAGATCATAGAGAACTGTAATGCGTCTAAATTCAACCGACAGGATAAAAGAGATTGGGGCTTAACGAAGCGAACAATTTAAAAGAAAGAGGTGGCTTACTCGAATGTAAACAGATACTTCGGGGAAGTGCAAGGTTGTCAGGATTGCAGCTCTCTGAGTTTCCTTGAACAAATAAAATTGAACAAAAAAGAATCATTTTTTATAGTTTAAAACTATCCGCCTTTTCAATTGTTATTTTTGGGTTTCACATTTGATTGAAACTGTATAACTCATAGGATTATATAAAAAAAGCGAAACGAATCAATAATAGGGTAAAATTAATAATTGTTGCGTGATGAAAATTTCGGGAAAGTAGCTCAGCTATTCTGCTTCGAGTTAATTAGGAAGTGGCTTTGTCGTCATTAGGTCATGCAAAATTTGGTTAATTTTGCAGAACTAAATAAGATCAAATTATGTCTGAAATAGAATTGACAATGCCTAAGATGGGCGAGAGTGTAGCAGAGGCAACAATAACTAATTGGTTAAAGTCGGAAGGTGATTCCATTGAAGCTGAAGAGCCGGTATTAGAGATTGCAACTGATAAAGTGGATTCAGAGATTCCTGCACCAGAAACAGGAGTTTTAAAAAAAATACTATTTCAGGTGGATGATGTTGTAAAAGTCGGAGAGGTTATAGCCATTATTGAAGTTGAAGGCAAAGCCAGTTCTTCAGATTCTATTCCCATTGAAGAAAAAGCTCCTCAAGCAGTTCAAGAAATTCAGAACTCTCCAACTACTGCCCTGACTGAAGAACTAACAAAAAATTCTCCTTCTGGCAAATTTTTATCTCCTTTGGTGAGAAGTATCTCTGAGAAAGAAGGGATTTCAGGGTCGGAGTTAGATTTAATTAAAGGCACAGGCTTGAATGATAGAATTACCAAAGATGATTTGGTATTGTATATTGAAAGCAGAGGAAAGGCTGGTTCACAAGTAGCTAGTACCACAAAAGCGACCACTACTCCACAAGCACTTCCTACCTTAAAATCAGCCCATGCGGTTGTTGCGCCTAAGCCCCAACAAGTAGTTTCAATGGGCGAAGGAGATGAAATTATTCAGATGGATAGAATGAGGAAGATGATTTCTGACCATATGATAATGTCAGTTAACACCTCTGCTCATGTTACTTCATTTGTTGAAGCAGATGTTACTGAAATGGTAATGTGGAGGAATAAAATAAAAAACAGCTACCAGCAACGAGAAGGAGAAAAAATTACGTTTACCCCAATAATTATGGAAGCGGTAGCAAAAGCAATTAAAGAAATGCCAATGATTAATGTTTCCGTAAGTGGAGATACAATTATAAAGCGCAAGCACATTAACTTGGGAATGGCTACAGCATTGCCTTCTGGAAACTTAATAGTTCCTGTTATTAAAGATGCTGATCAAATGAATTTGGTTGGACTTTCTAAAAAAGTAAATGACCTTGCGAATCGTGCAAGAAATAATAAATTAAGCCCCGACGAGGTTTCAGGTGGAACATTTACGGTCACAAACGTTGGAACTTTTGGAAACGTAATGGGAACTCCTATTATCAATCAGCCGCAAGTTGCTATCATGGCTATTGGAGCAATACGGAAGAAACCGGCAGTAATCGAAACGTCATTTGGTGACACAATCGGAGTCCGGCATATGATGTTTTTATCCTTGTCATATGATCACAGAGTTGTAGACGGATCTTTAGGGGGTAGTTTCGTGCAAAGAGTCGCTAAAATATTAGAAGATTTTGATTTAAACAGAGAAGTTTAGTCTACTAACAACAAATTGTTAGCGTTTTATAACTTTTTACAAGGATTTGTGATTTGAATAAAATATATTTGTAATCAATGAAGTTTAGCTACACCAATAGAATAAAGATGAACCACCCAATAATCAGGTTATTAATTTGTTGTTTTTTGTTTTCAAGTTTTTCAGCTTTTTCTCAAACGGCCGATAAAGAGAAGTTTATAGAAGCGTTCTACTTGATGGACGAAAGTCGATTTGCAGCTGCTCAGTCAATACTGGAAGAAGTGTATGCGAATGACAAAGAAAATGCAAACATCAATTATTGTCTAGGTTTTTCTATGTTTAGGGCTTTTACTGAAAAAGATAAAGTTGATGCATTAACGTATCTTCAATTTGCATCGCTTCAGGTTGATCCAAATTACAACTACATGGATCCAAAGGAGAAAAAGGCTCCTGTAGATACCTGGTTTTATCTGGGAAAAGCACAACACAACGACTATCAGTTTTTAGAAGCCATAGAAAGTTTCATAAAATTTAAAACGTTTGTGAATGAAAAACACCCACTTTACAATGAGATTGATAAGAGCATTAATATGTCAACTTATGCTAAGCAATCGGTACTGAATCCGGTAAATATTAAAACAACAAATTTAGGGGGTAATCTTAATAGTTTTTACCCTGACTTTAGTCCTGTAGTGAGGGTTGATGAAAGTGCTATTTATTACACTTCCCGAAGATTGAGAGAGGACAGTTCAAATTTTGGAATATATGATCCAATTGATGGAATGATGTTCGAAGATATCTATGTTTCATTAAGAGAAGAAGATGGAACGTGGGGCTCACCAACTCCTCTAAATATTAATACAGAAGGTCATGAGGCGGCGGTCAACCTATCAATTGACGGAAGAACTTTATACCTTTACAAAGACATTGATGGTAATGGACAATTATTTGAAAGTAAGCTAGAGGATGATTCAATAGGGTATGAAATTTGGTCAAAACCCGAATTGTTAGGTTCAGATATTAATTCCAAGGCTTATGAAACACATGTTACCATAACTCCTAACGGTAAAAAGTTATATTTTATTAGTGACAGAGAAGGCGGTTTAGGAGGCAAAGACATTTACTATTGTAATAGATTACCTAACGGTGAATGGGCTCTTTCTCAAAATGCGGGTCCAATTTTGAATTCGGATCATAACGAAGATGGAATTTACATGCACCCTGACGGGAAAACAATGTACTTTAGTTCTGACGGTCACGAAAGTATGGGAGGTTACGATATTATGTACAGCGCTAACACTGATACAGGCTGGACTAAACCTGCCAATATGGGGTATCCAATTAACTCGGTTGATGATGATATTTTCTTTGTAACAACCCCTGACGGCAAAAGAGCCTATTTTTCTTCTTTTAAAGAAGAAGGTTACGGAGAGAAGGATGTGTATGTTTTGGATTTAATTGATGCGGAGGAATCAGGGTTAACTTTGTATAGAGGAGAGTTTACTTTTGTAGACCGTTACGTGCCACCGTCTGGGGCTAGAGTAATGATTACCAACAATACAGATGGAGGTTTAGTTGGAGATTACACTCCACGTCAAAGAGACGGACAGTTTTCAGCAATTCTATCCCCTGAACAGAGTTATCATTTTGTTTATGAAGCTGACGGTTACGAAACGTATGAGGAAGATATTTACGTTTCATCAGCAGGGAATTACCAAGAAATTTACAAGGATATTAAGCTAAGGCCTGTGAGAGTTGGAGATGGTTTAGGGAAGATTAAACCTGCAGGACTTTCTTTAGCTAATGTTAAAGGTGGCATAATTAAAAACGGTGTTCCTTTAGCCGGAATGCGCATTAGGTTACTCGATGAAAATGAGAATTTACTTAAGGAAACAGTTTCAGACAATAAAGGCGATTTTAAATTGCTAAGTCTAGAACCCTTAAAGGTTTACTTAATTCGTGTTTATGACGCTACAGAAAACCCACTAATAGGTTTTGATGTGGAAATTGAGAATGATCAAGGGGAGGCTTTACCTTTTGAGGAATTAGATGATACAACATATATTATTATCCCATCTATTCAACCATACGAATTCTATGGTATTGGCAGAGTGAAAACGTTGGCAGGAACGGTAAAGAAAGGTGGTCGACCAATTAAAGGTCTTTCAGTGAAATTAGAAGATGATTCTAAGTCCCTTATTGACTCGCAGGAAACGGATCAATATGGACAGTTTAATTTTCAGAAACTAGATTTAGACAAAGAATATAAAATT
>Ga0307998_1001490_pt1 | contig 12593 bp, 16 predicted proteins | sample Davwhametageno37_FD_203147 | JGI IMG/M metagenome (GOLD analysis project Ga0307998, IMG submission 203147) | Marine microbial communities from Davis Island wharf, Antarctic Ocean - #37 | ecosystem: Environmental > Aquatic > Marine > Unclassified | place: Antarctic Ocean: Davis Island wharf...
TCTTTGATAAGTGCTGGATTTTCTTGTAACAATTTAACTACAGTAGGACTAGCGTATCCGCCGAACTGTTTCTTGATTTCTTGCTTTTGAAAGTATTCACTTACAAAGCGATTAAAGATTGCATGTAAGCCAACAATTATAACAGTTGCTATAGGCATTGTTACATCTAAAAGGTATAGGTAGTTTACCCACGAATAGTAGGCAACATAAGCGAGTCCTCCCACAAACGAAATCAATTTAATACCAACTAGCCAGTAAGGTGCGAATCGTGCAAGTAGCACAAGGGCTATGCCCAAGATTGCCGTTGTCAACAACTCTGCAAGGAGTGCCCAGTAAGGACGTTGAATTTGATCTCCGTCAATAACTGTTTGTAACGTAACTGCTGATGGAATATAATTTTGTTGTGGTCCGGTCGGACTAGCGATTAAACCGCCTATGCCTTCTGCGGTTACTCCTATAATAACAGTCCTACCTTCAAACAATTTATAATCGTCTGTAGCCGCACTAATAGTTTCGAACTGTTTATTCCAGCGCAACCATATTTGTGCATTAGGGTCTGTTTTTATAATTGGGTAACCAGGAACTCGCACTGCTTCAATTCCGCCACCAGCTTCCTTAACTTGGTAACTAGGGTTTCCTGTGGCTGTACGAATAACTTCAATTGCTAAAGCAGGATACGTATCTTCACCGATACGCATAAGGAGAGGTACTCGTCTAACTACACCGTCGATTTCTGGAGCCGTGTTCAACACGCCTACGCCGTCGGCATTATCTCCTAGCAATTTTATTGGTCCTAACATCCCCGGCCATTCAAACATATATGGCAAAGGATCACCAATCTTCGCAATGCCTCTCGGGACCGCATTACGATTGGTTTGAGTAGTACCCACTTGGGCTATCACTACTCCATTCCCTGCAAGTGCTTCGGCTAATACTAAGTCTCCGCCTAACCTATCGGACTCTGACATAATAATAGGTATCACAATAATACCAGCACCTGCTTCTCGAAGCTTCCAGATTATATCTGCAAGGACATCTCGCTTCCAAGGCCATTGACCGTACTTTTCAATGGCGGCTTCGTCGATAGTGACTATTCCTATATCTTGGGACAATATTGGCTGATCAGTTTGTTGAAGTAAATCGAATTGCTTCAGCCGAGCTGTTTGCACCACAGAGCTATCATTGTAGTGAAACATAAACATTATAAAGGCTGTTAAAAAAGCCAAGGTCCAATGAGTGATATACTTCATACTAGTATTTAGTATTGGGAAACTGTTACGCCGCATCCGCCATTACTAGCACACGAACCTGTGATACTATATGTTCTTGGGTTAGAACCGTCTTGATAAGTATTGACTGTGTATGCGCCACCAGCATTAGTCAAGTCTAGTGAAAGACTGTGTGCTCCATTCATCCCCCCACGTTGTACACCGGTTACTGTATTGTCATCACCAGTTAACACTATGTCTGCAAAGTGAGTTGCACTATTTCTTTGTTCAAGAGTAACACTATTATCATCTCCATCTATTTCAATAAATCCCTGCTTTTTACCATCTGCATATTGCAAGTGACTTAGTGTGTTGAAATCACCGTCTATGATATGTGCCATGTGATGTCCAGAATTTGTACCACTACTATTTACTTGGGACGTAATAATACTATTATCATCGCCTATTACGGTTATGTATTGTTCAAAGTTTCCGCTGTCATTACCATCGACACTGCCATCTATCTTCTTGCCTTGTCGTGCGTCTATTGTATTGTTCTTGCCAATTACAGCCCCTCTCATAAAACTATTATCAGCACTGCCACCTTGGTATGTAGTTATAGTATTATCATCACCGTATAGGTATCCTTCAACAACCATATCATCTCCCAGTTGGGTCATTGTCATTGTATTGCCATCACCAGTAAGAGGTGTTGTACTGCCTGGTAGTCCCCCAATGGAATTGTCTTCGCCGTCTTGTACAACGGTCAGCGTGAAGTCATCACCAGCCTGACTGATGTAAATATCATTTGCCCAACTAGTTGTTGGTTTGAATAATATCAATACTATTATTGCCTTCACTACCCAATTTGTAGTCATAGATCTCAAAGTCCCCTTGTTTAACATTAATGGTATAATCAAATTGATTGTTTAATCGTAACCGTATAAATCCACCCTGTTCAAAATCTTCACGTTGCCAAATCCATCGCGGATCTTCAAAGTCAAGTCTAATTTGTGTAGTTGGGTCAAACCCAACAGTTGGAACATTACTAAGCAATACTGCGTTTTGCCTTGCTAACTCATCTTGGAACAATGCCGCTAGGGCCGCATTAAGTTGATCTAGCATGTCGTGTAGCATGTCTGCTAACATATAATGTGTTTCGTCTAATTGTGTAACCCAAATACCTTCGATGCTATCAACAAGTGCGTCACCGTCTAGTGCGTCTGTTTCAAGAAAGTCAATACCCAAGAAGTCTGCCATTTTTCTTCTTTGCAGTCGCTCTTCTTCGTTGTAATCTTCAATTGGAGATTTCTTACGTAGTATAAGCAAGTTATTAATTTGATCTTCGGATATATCTAGCAATACTGGCCTAGTTGGTCTGCTCATACTGTGTGTTGTTTGCGTTGCTTGGAATGCCTGATTTAGTATAACAAAGCCTGCATCCGTTTCAACTTTAATTTCACCGGTATAACATGCTCCGCCAGTATCACAGCTAGGTAATAATGTAATCATTGATCCACCCATTTCATCAACAACCATTACGAAGTCTGTACCACGTACACCAATTGTTGCACTGGGTGTTCTAATTTTTACATTCTGTTTATATTTTTTTGCAATTTGACCGCTTGCATAACGTACAGTTCCTAATGACGCTTTTATACTAAGACTACCTATGTCATTTGCAGGATCGTATACAAACTCGTCAATCTCTAGTCTTGATTGCTCTGTAATATCTACACGAGTTTCATCAACAAACAGAATTCTCATTGTGCCGTTTGCTGTTACTGCCGTGTCCATACTTTGAACTCCGGCTCCTACTTCACCGTCAATGACAACTTTAGATCCTCGTTCAAGAACTCCACTGCCCTTGACTTGACTAATTTCACCTATTTTTGCATAAGCTGGTCTAGCTAGTACTGCTAACAGTATTAGTCCTAGTAACAGTACAAATGTATATCGATTCGGTGCCATCACCATGCCCTTAATCACTCTGTATTATATCTACGTCTTGTCCATCGCCACTAAAGTCAGCGTTTACTGTGTTATCATATATACCGCTTTGGGTTACATCATAACTACTTCCGCCGCCTGTTACATTCATTATAACAGTGTTACCTACGCTATCGCCATTGCCATCAATATCGAGATCAACTACACTACCTGCGTTAGTTGAAGTAAGTGTTCCTGCTGTATTGCTTGCCCCGCCTGATGCTAAACTACTTGCGTTGTTTAGTGCTACGGCAATCATTGCACTTGTACCGTCAACTGTTGTGTCAATGATACTGTCATCACCTGTGATTGTGAATCCCACAGTTGAACCTGCCGCATCAGCTGTGCCGCCGATTGCTATTGTAAATGCGTTATCATCGCCTGTTGTTGTAATAGTTGATGTCACTGATGCACAATCTGTTCCGCCTGCGCCATCGCAATCAAATACAACTGTGTTTGAACTACCAGTGAATATCCAGGTACCAGTATAGTTATTACCGTTAATTGCCGCGGCAATAGTGTTAGTGCTACCTGTTTGGGTAATAGCAAACGTCATGTTGTTACCCGTTAGTGCCATATCGGTTACCGAAGTACCAATTACGTTGTTCTGCCCATCTTGCGTGATATCTAAGTCAAGGGTGTCTCCCACTTGCTCAATGTAGATATCGTTTGCTAAAACGATGCTACCAGTGAATAACCCTAAGAACACAAGCCCTCTAATTATGTGTTTCATATTTTTCCTTTTATTTAAGAATTACTGATCCTTTTACAGGCCAACACAAATCTACTTTATCACAATACAGTCTCGACGTTGGCCATTTATCTAATGCCTGCTTCATCGGTACTGGTTTAATCTTCGGTAGTGCCGTCTCTTTAAACTTCCATAATTCCTTTGTTTCACCTTCATATACCAATGCAACTACACCTGCTTCAATAGCCGCCCTTACAGCGTAGTTTACTGGTTCATTAACAGAGTAACCTGTTTCTGATTCTACTAACTTAGTTCCCATGTCTAGAAACCTAAAAATGTCTGCCCCGGATCTTGCACTTGCAATAGTCTTTTCCGTTGCAACACTCAATAACACTTTGCCTGTACTTACTGATACTAGTCTCATTACTACTGTGACTGTATCAACCCTGTATTCAGTTTGAATCCCAATTCCTAAGTACCTAGCGCCTGCTCCGCCTACTGCTACGTTACTATCGTATCCGATAATACCACCTTCTAGTATCAGTCCTGCAAACACCATTGGCTTTAATGACCTTGGTCCATTCGGTAATTCTTTTTCGTATACTTCGCGTGTGTTACGGATTAACTGTCTCTCTTTGATCAAGTTGTCCATCCCAATACGTTCTACGGGTTCAAACCATGTTTCATTGCCTATCTCAGCTAATGCTTTAATGACCCAAACTTCAGATCCCTGTGTAACTGCACTACTTAGATTAGCAATATTGTCTGCCGGTTTACGTTGTCCAGTTTTATCTAGAAAATTGTAAACTGCAATCGTCATCCTCTTGCCATCTAACTCTGGGACTCGGACCATACGCTCAGCTAATGGTGCTGGTTGTATTCTTGGTGGTCCAGCCTCTTCGTACGTTTGTAATGATTTTTCCATCACACCAGTACATGCTGTTAAAAACAGTGTGCCTATAATTAATAATATGCGCATGTTAAAAGTTGAACTCCCCCGACCCTGGAATAGTGATAGTTGTCGAGCTACCATCTTCTTCAATAATATTAAGAGTAATACTACCAGTTGTAGTATCCTTAGTCCATGTTATTGTTGATCCTTCGATTGTAGCTGTGCCTGTATTGGCACAAGTCGTTGTAGATGCATCACATGCGGTAAACATACTGTCTACCATTTGTTTACTTAGTGTTGCATATATTCTAGATTCAACATTCTTAATAAATTTATTCAGGGTAGTGTTTTCAAGTTCTCTTTCAATGCGTGCCTGCTCTGCGTCTGCCTTGTCTTGCCTATCCTGCTTTCGATTATGTTGCAACTGCTCAACGCTCAATACATGTTGAGAGTATCCATTGCCATAATGAAAAGCCGGTGATTTAAATCCCCATCCAAGCTCGCTTCCTGTCACGGTAGTTGCTATTAATCCTAATGCAACTGATATAGTTATTAAAAACACTGATTTCATTTCAGACTCCTATTAACTCTATTTATCGTAACCTCCACAACCCTTTAAGGGAACACTACTATTTAGCGTTTGGTGTAAAATATTTTACACCTGGTTAATGATTATAAATACTATTATGAAAGATGAAATTAAAGAACAAGAATATTTTTACAACATGTTTAATGAAATGTGGCCTCATGCACTTGAGCCTATTGACTTAAAAACAGAAGTAGAGAAATACGAAATTGATAGCATCACTGATGCACTTATGAAGTTTGAAGGTAACCAAACTAAGGCCGCACATGCACTAAGCATTGGCAGAACTTGTTTGATTGCTAAAATGAAAAAGTATGATATAGTTTAACGATCGTAAACTACAGTTTTTTGTGGATTAACTCTTTTAGGTTTACAATATGCTGTAACCCTATGCTCTGCAGGTACTTGTGAACTATGTCCATAGTTTCCATACTGACGGACTATCCGTTTTGCATAATACTGACAAACATCTATGCTGTAAAAATACATCGGCGCAGGTTCTTGTTTATCAGCTATTAGTACCATTAAGATAAATGCATGAATCATGTTACCACTTGCCCTGCCCCACTCCAATATAATATATAATTGTTGCCATAAGAACGCCCGCGGCTATAGTTATAAGAGTACCAACTACTATGTTGATTATTTTTTCTCGTTGCTCTTCAGCGGCATATACTGCTTGTTTTTGTTCTTTACGCATTTGGACTTCCGTATGCACAATTTCGTCCCATGCACTTGGTCCATAAAATAAACTAATGTGTGAACGCAGTTCTTCACGCATTTCTTTGGCCTTTTGCTTATGTCCCCATACTTCTAATGCATTTTGTTGTAGTGTTGATGCGCCAAACAACTTTTTAAACATTGGAGGATTTTCTGCTTTAGTGTGAGCATAGTCTAAGTCGCTCATGGCCTTCCCCCACTTGCCAAGTTGACTTGTCATGCTTTGTATATCTTTGCCTGTGCTGATTGCTGATTTAATTCCGCTGAACGCGGCTGAAGCCATACCAATGGCTGAGATTGGATCGATCAAATACTTTGCCCTTTCAGGAAAATAGTGCGCCCTCACGCTCTACAATAGTATTTACAAAGAAATGGTGTAGTATAAACCGAGTATTTAAATTTTAGGAAATAACATGTCTGTACAGAATTTGTCTACATCAGCTTCATTAAGCCCTAGACTTTTCATTGTACGCGGTGTATGTGGATTCTTCTGTTGGTTTTCGCAATAATAGTTTTGACTAGCTATTGTTATGTCACGATCACCTTCGCCTGTGTAGTCTCCAATAGTACTAAGGTACTCAGAGAGATTATCTTCGGCTAACTTAATAATTACGCCTGCTTCTTCCTCTCGTACATTGCCTGCCGCAATCATACTAGGAGTAAAAATGTTAGTTGCCCATTCAGGCAACTCACGTTTCTTAGTTGGCAAAAAGTCTTCGACTGCATCTTGATACCATTCGATCATCGGATGATCAATGCCGCCGCTACTAGCACTAAAATCGTGGAATGCACCAGTCATTTTACTTTTGCCTGCAATAACATCAAATCCGTATATAGGACCATTGTTATTAAGCTGTGGGAATACACATACATGCATCATCCACAGCCCTTTAGTTTCTCTAGCATCAACTACGTCAATATGAGCACGTCTAACATCTTTGTTTTCCCATACCCTATTAATCCAAAGATCATTATTGAAATGTTCCATTCCTGGCTCATTTACTTCAACTCCATGATCATCAAATAATTGAATGATTCTTTTTTGACACTCGACGAGTTGATCCCAAATCATACTAGTATGTTAGATCGTTAAGCTGTTCAAAGATCTGAGTTGCAAAGTCAAATGCAATTTCAGCTTCAGGTGCCATTGCATCTGTAGTACGTCTCTTGATAAGAGCTTTCATCTCTTCGACTGAATGACCCATATCAGCAAATTGATACATACGTCCACTGCCTGGTACTTTTGCCATAATCATTTGGCCGCCACTTAGGTCGCCCATATGTCTTACATATACATGTGCCATTAGCTTTGCGTTGTCATGTTGACAGTTAGCAATGATGTGACTTCTGTATGCTTCGGTTGCCGCAACCACTGCTGGTGGATTTGCTTCAGTGCCGCCTAATTCTTCATAGTCTGCCCAAATGTCATCTGCTTGAGTCAAACCATCTAGTGGTAGATCATCATCTGGCATATCTGCGTTTTCTGGACCAAATACGCCCATGCTTAGTGCTACATCTTCTAGGATGTCATACACTAACCACATGTTGTACAAATAGGTCTTGTATTTTTCGTTACTCATATTTCCGGACATCATCTCTCTTGCAAACTCTTGACGTTCTGCATTTCGATGAGCGGCTTGTGTTAGCGATGCTAAGTTACTCATTTAATTACTCCTCTGTGTAATGTTAATCATTCAATGTTACTCGTGTATTTATACTATTCTTTTTCAATTACCACCTGTAACGGAAACCCACTATCTCTAGAAATCTTTGTTGCTTCTAGAGCTTTTTGTTCTGCAATTTCAAATCCATACAATCCTACAATAGCTGAACCTGCATCGTGTATGTTCATTGTAAGTGTTCTAGCTGTTTCTGAACTATGTCTAAAGATTCCAATTAATAATTCTACAACAAATTCCATAGGAGTTTCGTTGTCATTAGCAAAGATTACTTTATATTTGCTAGGTTCTCTAACCATTTCTTTAAGTTTTTCTTCAACATCAATAGTTGTGTCTAATTCTACTGTCATGTTCTTTTCTTTCCTTAGGTAAAAAGGGGAGCACTACACTCCCCTAGACTGTTGTTACTTGTCTAATAGGCCGTCGTCAACTACATTATTGCCGTCGACAATCTTAATTGTCTTAGGCTTTAGTGCTTCCGGTACTTCACGCTTTAGGTGTACATTAAGCATACCTAAGTCTAGCGAAGCACCTGCTACATTAACGTGGTCAGCAAGTGTAAACTCTCTACGGAAGTTGCGTCCGCCGATTCCTTTGTGTAGGTAGTTTACTGTTTCGTCTCCCTTAGGAGCAGTCCCTACAATCTGTAGTTGATCACCGTCTTTAGTGATCTCAAGATTGTCCATACCAAAGCCAGCCACAGCGACTGAGATCATATACTCGTCTTCGTTAACTTGTGCAATGTTGTATGGGGGATAACCGTTTCCGTTTGGACTGTTTGCAAAGCCTCTTTCGAGTTCATTGAATAGTCTGTCAAAGCCAATAGTAGCTCTGTGGAATTGTGGTAGGTCTAGAGTTGTTAGTCTTGTCATTTGTTTCTCCTTTTAAAAAGCAAGATTTATTATAAGATGTCCCTATTGGGCACACCATGTACGTCGAGTTCATCTCTCTGTACACTTTTATTTATCATTTGCTGGCGTACACTGCATTAAATTGCTGGGTACAACGTACAAACGTTGTGCATTTGCTAAGTTGCTTTAGCTTCAAAGCGCCTGCATATGTGCAAGTGCTACGCAATCCGCCTAGCAAGTCCTGCACTGTGGCCGCTACTTCTCCTCTGTAAGGAACAAGTACTTCACGACCTTCTGATGAACGATAGTCTTTAAGTCCACCAAAATGCTTTGTGTTTGCGGCATCACTACTCATACCGTAGAACTGCACAAACTTTTTTTGTTTAATAACCGGAGTGTGATCTCCATTATCATGTAAATCAACTTCATCTGTACGATATAGTTTAGTAATAACATCGCCGCCGCCTTCATTGTGTCCTGCAAGCATACCGCCTAGCATTACAAAATCGGCGCCGCCAGCGAATGCTTTAGCAACATCGCCTGGACAAGTACAGCCGCCATCAGCAATGATGTGACCACCAAGTCCGTGTGCCGCATCAGCACACTCAATGACTGCACTAAGTTGCGGATATCCGACTCCTGTTTGGATTCGTGTTGTACACACGCTTCCTGGTCCGATTCCAACTTTAACAATATCTGCGCCTGCAAGAATAAGTTCCTCTGTCATTTCGCCTGTAACTACGTTACCTGCTATAATTACAATGTTTGGAAAAGTACTGCGTACTTTCCTAACGTGCTGTGCAAAGTGATCACTATACCCATTTGCAATATCCATGCATACGTACTTCAAAGCATCACCAACCGTAGTAACTACTGCTGACAGTTTGTCAAAGTCTTCCCAACTTGTACCGATGCTCATAGCAACGTTTTCTGTTCGCTCTTCGATGCCTTCAGCAAAGTAAAGCGAAATTTCGTCCTGACTGTATGTTTTAACAAGACAAGTAAAGATGCTACCTTCAGCAAGTTTATCAGCCATTTCAAATGTGCCAACACCATCCATGTTAGCCGCCATGATAGGAACACCTTCATAGGATAATTTAGAATTACGAAACTCAAAGCCACGTGTTAACTTCACTTGTTTGCGTGAGCCTAACGTGCTACGCTTTGGGCGTATTAGTACATCCTTGTAGTCTAACTTTACATCCTGTTCAATTCTCATGTTTTCAATCCGTAGTTAAAGGAAATGCTGATTCTATCATCTTGCGTTAAGTTAGGCTGAACACTGTGTTTAAGCCAACCTGGAAAAATGTAGATAGCGTCTGTCATTGACTTGTACGTTGTAGCAGTACTAGTAAAGTAATTGGGCTTCTCCATTGCAGGGAGGAAATATTCAGCATTATCTCCTCGTTCGAAAAAGATGTTGCCTTGTTCTGGAGTAGCCTTTACGTAGTAAACTCCACTTAATATACTACCAGCATGGTTATGTAAATGGTTATAAGAACCTGGACCATTTACATTCAGCCAAATATTTTGGATTGCAAGTTCGGGGATGTCAGCTTGCACTGCACACCCGTTAACTTGCTCAGTAATGGCGGCAACTAACACATCAAATGCTTCGTTGTCGTCTTGCCTAATAGGCCCACTTTGCCATCCAAGGTAGTTTGAAACTTGCACACCTTCGTCTAATTGTTTACGATCGTATGCATAAGTTTCAAGTGCGCTGTTGTCTGCTCCAGATAACAATCCAGACCAAATTACAGATGGAAACCACTGTTCAGCTGTAAGTGCCATTTTTAATATAGCCGCTCTGTTATTAATTTTTCTTGTGTCTTGAGCCAACGCTTACGTCCTGCGGCTTTTGCCTTTGCACGTTTTTCACTTGGCTTTTCATAATGTTGGCGTTCTTTGTATTCTTGCAGAATGCCATCCTCTTGAACCTTCTTCTTAAAGATCCTTAGTGCTTTGCCAACATCTCCGTTACGCACAATTACATGCAGTCCCGGTGCCGCCGGCTTTGGTCCTGAGTGTTTGTCGTTTCGGTCTTTTCTAAAGTTGTTGTTATTGTATCCCAAAGTATTTTACTCCTTCCATAAATTGGTTAAGTTCGTATATTCTATTGTTGTTAATTATATTATACACTGATTCACTACCATTTGTCAACCAGAAAGTGGTATTAAAACCTAATAAATATCCAATTATCCAGTGATGGTCTTTAGTGTTGTCGATGTCTAATACAATATAATCAACGCTCTGTGCTACTTCTAATAGCCATGACAGCTCTTCTTCAATGTTTTCATACAAGTATAAATTTACATCAGATTCGAACTTTGTTGCAAGAGAATTAAAATTCTCTTTGATGATATCACTAGGGTTTACTAACAATAGACTAGGAGTCTTATTGAACAGTTTGTCAGGTGATGTGATTAAATTTAATACAGGATCAAGCATTACTATTACTTAGTTTTGTCACCTGTAATACTTTGCCAAACTGAGTCGTTAGTTTGTTCTGCATTTTGTACGTAGCCTTCTTGTTGTTGTAATAAGTTTGCCCACGGTAGTTCGTGTATACGTCCTGACACATAAGCATGTTTCCAGTCTTTGATATTTTGATCAGGGTTAGCATCTTTCCACTTTCGTTTTGCATCATTCCAATGTTTGTCATCTTCTTGACTTGCTAGTTCCTTTGCTCTGTTATCAATAGTTTCTTTTGTTACTTCTTCTTCTGCGGCCTCTACCCATTTATTCCACTGGTCCAGGCTTTCGTTTGACTCTTCCGACAATTCTACTTTTTTTTTAGGCGGCGTGGCCCACGAACCTGTAGTTCCTATAACACCTGTTAGTGGTTGGCCTGTGTTGTCGTCTAGCCCGTCCCCGTCTGCATCAACTTCTTCTGGTATTGCATCCGGTTGAGCTATTTCTTCAGCAAACTCTTTGTCTATTGTTTCTTGATCCACGTCTTCAAACTTAGGAACTTCGATTTTTTCGTCTGGGTCTTTTGGGCCCGGGTTGTCAACTATCTTTTGCATCCTAGCACGGTCATTGCTTATGCCCTTGTTCTTTCGAGCAAAGTCAAACGTGTACTGACTAGCAATTAGTAATAGTACTGCAAGTGGGTCAAACACAAAGATAATAATTATAATTACCCATGTAACTGCTTTCTCCAGCATGTTCTTGTCTGCGTCTTCGCCATACACAAATTCAGCAATGTATTTGATTGGACCTACTTCTGCTTCTAGCTGACGATACTCGCCTTCTAAAGAATACTGTTCTTCTGTAAGAAGATCAATCTCTGTGTTTGCAGTTTTAATGCGAAGATTCTGTTCGTCGACTTGTAAGTTAATTTCATCTACTTTATCAGTCTTACCAACTTGTGTTCGTAACCGGTTAATTAATTTATTAGACTCTGCAATTTGATTATCTGCTTTGTCTCGCAACTTTGAAATCTCTTTACGTGCAGAAACTATAGTATCTGACTGTGCGGCATCTTGTATCTTTTGTATCCATCCGTTGCGTTCTAGTTTCTTAGAGTCTGTCCATGCAGTAAATGCGGCGGCTGTCTTAGGTCCGTATGCGCCATCTGCTTTAGAACCAATCATTCCCTGTGCTTTTTTAATTTCGCCTGCATCTATATAGCTTTGTAACCTAGCAATACTTGCATCAATATTGTCAAGTTCACCTTGGAAGAGAGTAGTTACGTTTGCAATGATTAAATTTTGTTCTGTAATAGCAGGCTGGATACGGTCGTATGCTGTGTCAATACGTTCTTGTTCTTTGTCAATTTGTTCTTGTATGATGCTGTCATTACTAGTGCCACTAGACTGCAATGCTACAATCTTAGTTTCTGCACGAACAACAAGCTCTTGTTGTCTTGTAATCTCAGTTGTAATACGTTCTACTTGTGCAACACTTTCTACACCTGCACTAGTTTGTTCAATGTGTGCTTTACTTAGGTATCCAAAGATTCCCATACTTGTAAT
>Ga0307998_1001492_pt1 | contig 12575 bp, 15 predicted proteins | sample Davwhametageno37_FD_203147 | JGI IMG/M metagenome (GOLD analysis project Ga0307998, IMG submission 203147) | Marine microbial communities from Davis Island wharf, Antarctic Ocean - #37 | ecosystem: Environmental > Aquatic > Marine > Unclassified | place: Antarctic Ocean: Davis Island wharf...
CTTGGAAATATTTATTTGGTAGAGGTAAAGCAGCAGATTTAGCTTATAAATTATTATTCTTAACTTTTGTAATCATAGGAGCTTCTGCTAGTATGAATTCAATTTGGGCCTTCTCTGACGCAATGATATTTGCAATGGTATTCCCTAATATGGTTGGTCTATTTTTCTTATTCCCAGTAGTCAAAAAAGAATTGAACAGATACTTAAAAGCGATTCGTACGATAGAGAGTTAAGATATAAAGACATTAAAAAAAAAGGTTACTCGCTTTCGTTCGTTTCGAACTCAGGGTGTGGCTTTTTTTTATTTCTATTATTAATTGGTTTTTAGATCTATCCGGAGCAGAATATCCAGCAAGAAGTTGCGATAGATATCCTTGTTTTTGATGCTGCCCTTCAAGAACAAATAGATTTTGCAAAAATACAAAAGTTACAGCCCCGTATCTTTCCTTCTAACCCCAATTACATTTCACTTTCAAAAGGATATTAGCTTGGACTTTCTCTAAAAGAAATAGAACGCCTCCACCGGTATCGAGACTCTGGAAAGTTTATCAACTCAATCGCACCATTTGAGCAAATAACTTAAGTAGCCCAGAGCTGGATAAAACAATACAGCCCTTATTTTAAATTACTTGATCGGCTGACTGCTCATGCTGAAACAATAAAGAAATAAAAAAAAATTGTATTTAAGGATTTGAACACTTCCTCAGCAGCAGATCTGACCCAAGTCAGTGGAATTGTAGCAGTGCTTTCCAAACGAATTATTAAATACCGAACACGCTTCAGGGTTTTGACGAGCTCGATCAACTCTATGAAGCATTCAGTTTAGATTCTATGGTTGTAGAAAAGGTAAAGCGTCAGTTTAAAATAAAAACAAAGCCAAGACTTACAAAAATACCGTTGCAGGGGCTACCCTAAAAGCTCTTTTAAAGATACCGTATCTAAGTAAGTCAGAGGCAAAGAAGATCATAGAATTGCGTACACGGAATCGAAATTTAAGTTTATGAAATCTTCGGTCTGAACCCGGTTTGATTCCTTGAAAATAGAAAGATTAGCACTATATTTGTGGTAAATATTATATTTATGAATCCAACCGCTTTCTCTTATAAGACATCAGAATCGTTAGATTTAATAGCTGATTCAGCTCGAGATTTTGCTCTTCAGCATATAAAACCTCACGTTCGAGAATGGGATGAGTCCCAATATTTCCCAATGCATGTTTTACGTAAAGCAGGTGCTCTAGGTTTTTTAGGTTTGCTAATTCCTGAAGAATATGGAGGTTCAGGTTTGGGTTATCACGAGTATATTGCTGTAATAGAACAAATCTCTATCGTAGATCCATCAATCGGACTATCGGTAGCGGCACACAATTCACTTTGTGCAAATCACATCTATCTTTTTGGTAACGAATCACAACGTTCCAAATGGCTTCCTAAGCTTACTTCTGGTGAGCATATAGGTGCTTGGGGGTTGACAGAACACAACACAGGCTCTGATGCTAAAGGAATGAATACTACTGCAAAGAAACAAGGAGATTCATGGGTTTTGAATGGAACTAAGAACTTCATTACGCACGGGAAAAGTGGACACATTGCTGTAGTTGTTGCCCGTAATGGCGAAAAAGGTGATAGTAGAGGAATGACTGCATTTGTAATAGAGCGAGGAATTCCAGGCTTTGGATATGGTAAAAAGGAAGACAAATTGGGAATGCGTGCTTCAGAAACCGCAGAAATGGTTTTTGATAACTGTATTATTTCAGATGATAATAGATTAGGTGAAGTGGGAGAGGGGTTCATTCAATCCATGAAGATATTAGACGGAGGTCGTATTTCAATTGGTGCACTTTCTTTAGGAGTTGCTAAAGGGGCTTACCAAGCAGCACTGCAATATTCGAAAGAGCGGAAGCAGTTTGGACAACCAATCAGTTCTTTTCAAGGGATTTCGTTTAAACTAGCAGAAATGGCTACCGAAATAGAAGCATCTGAATTACTGCTACATAAGGCTGCATTCGATAAGATCCAAGGTAAAAACATTACCAAGATCGGAGCAATGGCTAAGATGTATGCTTCAGAAGTATGTGTAAAAGTTGCAAACGAAGCATTACAGATTCACGGAGGTTATGGATTCACAAAAGACTACCCCGTAGAGAAGTTTTATCGGGATGCAAAGCTTTGTACCATTGGCGAAGGAACTACAGAAATACAGAAATTAGTAATCTCAAGAGAACTCTTGAGAAATTAATTAAATAAAAATTAGATTTATTTCAAAGCTTGTTTATCTTTACGATCTATTTTAACGAAAGGAGGTGCATTATTATGTTAATTATACCAATTAAAGAAGGTGAGAATATCGATAGAGCTTTAAAGCGCTACAAACGAAAATTTGATAAAACTGGTGGCATGCGTCAACTACGCGCACGTAAACAGTTTGCTAAACCTTCTGTAAAGAACAGAGTCAAAATTCAAAAAGCACAATACATTCAAAAATTAAGAGACTCAGAAAGTCTATAGTTTTTAATTGCTTCAAAAAAACAAACGTTGTTGTTAAAAGTTTTATAACTTTGATTATCAACGTTTTTTTATGTCCATACTGCGCTATATTGAGTATATAACTTTTGAACGTAAATATTCGAAGCATACCCAACTTGCTTATTCTAAAGACTTACAAATTTTTCAGAAATTTTGCCACGAAACTTTTGAGGAAAATGATATCGATCAACTCCCCTACACAATTATCCGTTCCTGGATCATAGCTCTTGTCGATCAGGGAAAAAGTAATCGAACGGTAAACCGTAAAATTTCTGTACTCCGATCGTATTACAATTTCTTACTTAGAACCGAGATTATCACCGTTTCTCCCCTACGAAAACACATACCATTAAAAGAAACGAAGAAGGTGCATATTCCTTTTTCAGAAAAAGAAATGACTGCTCTTTTAGAAGGTAATCACTTTGAGAATAGCTACAAAGGTGTGCTTCAAAAAACAATAATTGAACTCTTGTATTCTACCGGAATGAGACGAGCAGAGCTCATAGCGCTAAAGAATAGCGATATTTCTTTTGATACTGCAACACTTCGAGTTCTTGGAAAACGGAACAAAGAGCGTCTGATACCGATTATAAGCACTCTGGCTACTACACTTCAAGAATATCAAAAGCTCGCTGAGCAGAATACAGCTTTTGAATACAACACTTTTTTTATTCAATCAGAAAAAGGAGGAAAAGTGTCCGAGAATTTTGTTTACAAAACCGTAAATGATTATATTAGTTTAGTATCAACAAAAGTTAAAAGAAGCCCTCATATGTTACGGCACAGTTTTGCTACTCACTTGCTCAACAAAGGAGCAGATTTGAACGCCGTAAAAGAACTTTTAGGACATGCTTCTTTGGCGGCTACGCAAGTTTATGCGCATACCAGTATCGATAAAATAAAAAAAGTGTACGCGCAAGCCCACCCTCGTGGTATCGAAAAATAGTTTTAATTTAAATCTCTTAACTATGACAATCAACATTCAATCTATCCATTTTACAGCAGACGTAAAACTAATTGACTTCGCAAAGAAGAAAATTGAGAAGCTAGAACAGTTTTATGATAAGATTTTAAGTGCTGAAGTTGTCTTTAAAGTAGAGAATGCATCCGATCGGATTAACAAGTTTGCTGAGATTAAACTAAGAATTGTCGGAGATGATGTAATTGTTAAGAAAACATGCAAAACCTTTGAAGAAGCTATTGACCTGAATGTCAGGGCAGCAGAGCGTATTTTGAAAAAACATAAAGAAACTTCAGATAATTAACGATTTTTTTGTGCAAATCATTTGAATCAAAACAAATAAATATCTTTGGAAACAACTGAGTTTATACCAATAAAAGCCGACGTTGAGCAGCTGATTTGTAATAGCCTCCCCTTAATTCATTTATAAACTTTTACTACTCTCAACCCCACTGTATATAGTACATCATAGGTTTAGATGCACATTTGTTTCACAATATTGTACATTTATATGACGTAATTACTTAATTTTTAGCGTAAATGAGCGTGTAAGTCATGAGATTTAAATTTAGGTTGGATAAAAGGGCTAAAAAAAGACAGTGATGGGAATGTTATTAAAAGGGTAATTTTTCCCATTAAGGTTAATTTAAATTGTGATGATCCTGATCAAAGGAATTATGACTTTTTAATTCCCAAAGTAAGATTACCCAAAGGAGATTTTATTGAGCTGAAATGTACTGAAGAAGATTTTGTCCTTGCATGGATAAATCGATTTAAAATAAATAACTCTGCAGACAAGACCGAATCTACGGTTTATGTTCATCATTTAGATATTAGAGCGGTTCTAAAAGTAAAAAAGGATATACTAAATGAGATTATCCAAAAACCTCTAGAGGACTACAAAGAGATTAAGTCTGCTTTTCTTAAATATAAAAAGTCTGACATCTTTATTAATAATGTTTATAATGGTTTTGCTACTTATATAGAAAAGCTCAAAAGCAACAATCAATATAAGTCTGTAAAGTCAGTTCAAACGTCAAGAAATAATATTTATGTTCATAATAATGGATTTTCTTTCAAATACTCTGAGATAACAAATGATTGGATTGAGTCCTATTTCAGGAAAAGAAGACAAACGGTTAGCATAGCTTCGGTTTCTATTGATTTGACAAATATTAGAACAGTTTTTAATTCTGCAATCAAAAAAAATAAATCACTTCAAGATATATATATATCCATTCGGAAAAGGTGGATTCTCGATCCCTAAAAGTTCATCAAAAAATGTTGGCCTAACTAAAGAGGTTTGAAAAAAATACAAAATTTTAGTTCTGACAACACCTATCTTCAGATGGCTTGGGATTATTTCATGTTTTCTTATTACAGCAATGGATTGAACCTTAAAGATATTTTACTATTAAAAAAGGGTCAAGAAACAATTACCAGAGCCAAGACTAAAAACACTGCAAAGAATGAAGTTCGTTTGGATGTGAACCTTAACCCAATACCAGTTGGACATCATTAGTCGACATCATGGCCCCGGAGAATACTTATTCAATGCTTTTAGTGATGGTGACAGTGATAAGATCATAGAAAAAAAACTAGCGGTTAAGCTTTCGAGTCTAGCTAAACAAATAAAGAATATTGCAAAGGAATTGGAATTGCCTCCTAAGTTTTCGTTCCAGTACGCACGACATAGCTATGCCACAGAAATGATTAAAGGAGGAATAAGCTTAAAGGCTATCTCTGAAACAATGGGTCACACAAATGCCATAACAACCGAAAATTATATAAAAGTTTAGATCAAGAAGATCGAGACAAGATCAATAAAGCAAAAGAGCTTTAACTCACGTTTTATAAAAAGTGAAGAAATTAAAAAACATTCAGTAATTGATCAAAACTAATCAGTAACTCGCGTTTTGAAAAACATTAAAATTATTTAAAAATTTAGTAAATAAAGGTCAAGTGGTATTGATGTTTTGTAGTACTCACTGATGCAGTTATTTTAGTTTTTTTATATATTTTGTAATCTAGTATCACTTTTTTAGTTCAGCTGCTTTAAGAAGTGTTTTTCTAAAAGTTTACTTGACTCTTCTAATAAAAAGCTAGAAGGATTATTGATTTCGGCTACAGATTCCCAATCCGTATATTTATTTGATTAAATCTTAAGAGAAATATATTTATCTACTAAAAAGTAATCTCTACCTAAAAAGGTAAGCACCTATAATTGTGAGACATATTCGGTTTCATATGCCTATTTAATATCTAGTCTTTCAATATTATTTTCATCTAAATAAATTGCCTCACAGTACATTAAATTAGTAGGTGTCCTTATCCACCAACTGAACAAGTAAAGAGCCAGGCGTATATGGTAGCAGAATTGAAAGCCTTTAGACGTCAAGAAATAACCTTAAAAGACCACTAATGAATTATTGGTTTGTAGTATAAGTACAAGGAGAATATTCATACGATATATGGAGCGTGTCAACTACATTTGGAACTGGTGCAATACAGTTTAAGCAGATAAGAGAGGTTAAAGACAATATGGAGTATCAAGCATTTTTCGACACAAGATCATTCATATTGCACTCTACCTAGAACCAATTTAGTTGTGGCATATTACCCAGACATTTTCCATATGGGCTATTCGCTTTTATTAGGGAAGTATTTATTATACATCATATAAGCGCCTAGACCAAGAACAAAAGCACCTGTAGGGTAGCTATCAAGGTTGAAACCATTACGCAAAAAATGATAAAATATTAGTAGTACACCAATTGAGGTATATACTTCAGCTTCGTTTTTTGTGAAAAAATTTTTTCATAATCTAAATTAATAAAATACAAGATATAAAATCTAGATTATAACGCTAACACAAAAAACTATTCTACTCCATTAAAATCATTACAAGTATATTTTTCATCAACCTCAATTAAATGTACTCCACACATCTTTGTCTTCTCTTCAATATTAAGGCAATTCAAACAACCATTACTTAGACTTAAATCTTTCATATTTTAATTTTAAAAAACTAAATTACAATAAAATCAGCGTAATTAATTGATTTTAAATAATCTGTGTTTAGATTAAATAAAAATAATCTCTAAAAATTAACATCTTATTACATAAAGTATTTATTATCGATTACTCCAAACCCCATTATTAAATTTTGGTTTTTGAGGAGATATATTTGATATGTATGCCGTTTCTCTTACTGAAGTCGAATCCATCTTCATACCTGCAGCAGGAACAAGGTGGTCTTTGTTGTAGCCATCAACTTTAAATTTAATGTCAGATTTATGTGCAGATTTAGATTTAAATGTTTTGCATTGATAATAGTTTCTATCCATTTTAAGTCTACCTCTGTTTGTTTTATTTAAGGACACTCTAAAAGAATCAAGTCTGTAATGAGCCCATTCTGCTTGTTCGTGTTTATCTAAGTATAATAAGGAGTAATAAGTTTGTTCATCTACCTCTCAATTAGAACTTGGCAGAAATTTAAGTTGCCCAAATTAAAACACAGGAATTGACAATAAAAGAAGAAGCAGCTTTTTTATAATATCTAATTTATCAATACAATGTACAAAACTGTTTTAAAACTTGTTTTCTTTCGAGTTGTTAAGATAATTTTGGGCTTAGAGAGTAGGATTAGTTTGATAATATACCCGTTACAGCAGCATAGACTCAAAACACTAGGTTTTCAGGTCTATTTAGTAGAGAAAGAGTTATTGGTGCTGTCTGCTTTATCTTTTAAGTTACTGATCATGTTAGAAATCGAATATATTGATTATGCTGCAGAAAAGGGAAGATTTCTAAATTAGTATTTAAATAAGAATAGAGATCCTGTTATTACTTTCACATTTTTTTGTGACCTTCATCAATTCCAATTCAATTGATGAAGGTTTTATGTTTCTTATTAATCTCTAGCATATTGAGTCATAGAGGTAATTTTCCCTTCTAGATTAAAGTAAAAAATTTCAAACAATTCCTTTTCCCAAACTCTACCATTTTTAAATACTCGTGTTTCTTTAGACATAACCTGTACACCAGATGCGGCATCAGTATTGTATATTTTAAGAGGAACAATCGCAAAAGGAACCCAATTTACAGATTCATAACCTTTGAAAAATTCAGACATCTCTGATTTTTTAACTTTCATTACCTTTCCTTTGTAATCATTAAAAACGGTAACATCTGCAAAAGGCTCAGCAAATCCTAAGGGGTCCATTTCGTTGTAAGCTTTAATCATTTTTTCGATGATTTCAACTTCGTTCCTGTCAGAAAAAACAAGAGGTCTTCCTTTATAATCGTTATCTCCTCCTCCAATAAATTTCCCTCCATAAGACTTGCCGAAATTTGAAGAATCTATAGATTTCCATTGTCTAAACTTATCAATTTTTCCATCTTTATTAAAATTGAAAAATTCCATTAGATCCAACTTTTCATAGGATCCGTTTTGTAGTGACGTTCCTCCATAGACCATGCTAGTACTTTTGTATCAGGGTCTCCTTCTAGTTTTACTGGAATAACAACATATGGCTTCATGCTTATTGAATCCATAGATTCTAGCCATTTTCTTGTAGTTTCTACTCCATTTTCTCCCAAAAAGGACTCATCATAATATTTAACTAGCTCATTGGTGTCCTGATTAGTATATGCCTTGGAAAGCATCAATAATTTTTCGGCCATAGAATCATCTCCAATGCTGTAGGTTTTGCCATTATCTTGATCATTCCCTAAATATTTTCCACCACTAGTAGTGCAGCTAAAAGTCATAAAGGATAGAGTCAATAAAAGGCCGCTTTTAAATAGTATTTTCATAATAAAAATATTTATTGTTTTAATTTAAAAGTAATTTAACAAATTATATTTTATCATTCAAATTTAAATAAACAAATGACCAATCGAGTGGCTTTGAAACTATCTGGTTAAGGCTACTGGTTTTACTAATAAAAAAAACTAACACCATTTTACATAGCACTGCTTCTTCAGTAATTTGTCCTGAAAGTATAGCTTTTTTTTACGATTAGATAATCGGCAACGTTTTTCATTAGCTTATTAGAATATAAGATTAACAGCACAAATACAGCACAGCATGGCAAAAGAAGACATACTAAATAACAGATACAAAAAGAGTGAATAAGGCAATCCAATTGGATATAGGCGTTATATAAAAAGATAAATTTCTTTCGAGTTGCTGTTTATGCTTCTGTTAATTTGTAAGAAAAGTTTCATAGCTTTTTTAGAGGTACTGTTAAAATGAATATTCATTATAAACTATAAAGGATTCAGTATGTATTCATTGGCGCAAAAAAAAACCCTCCAACATTGGAGGGTAATATAATTTATTAAATAAATATCATTATTTAGAAAACTACAATATTAAAGTGTTGTTGACAAATCTGGCCGCATCATAAAGTCATAGGTGGGTCGAGACCAATCAACTAAACGTTCATTGTATTTTTGAAAGTCATCTTCCCAAGTTCCTTCTCCAAACATTTCGTCATAAATATCTTTTACTACACCATTGTTTGTTTCTCCTTGTCTCTTGCTTGGATTATTAAAGGCAGTGAGTATTCTCACTGTATTCGTGTTTCCACCAGAAGTCATTACAAATACCGCATGTTGGATATCAGGACGCACTTTTTTCAACACTTTAGTATATCGTTCTAAATAGCGCCAGTAATTTTCGTTATTCCCGTTTTTCAGAACACGAATAAGCGAACGAAAAAACCTTGTTGGTCGAGTCTCTTCAAAATTAATTGACAAGTTTATAATCCTTTGCCATACGTATGGACCTTCACCAGATTGAATATATTTTGCCACATTTTTCTGCCAGAATTTTGATTCTTCTGTACTTAAAGATTGACTATACCACTTGTTTGTCCGACGGGGCATGATGCGCTCATATCGACCGTTTTCAGCATCAGTTCCAGTCATCAAAACTGCAGTGAAGGCTGTGTTGTCAGCTTTGTTGAAAAGTTTTGTTTTTTCTGCAATAGCATTTTCAAATTTTTCGTTCATTCCTACTTTTGGAATGTATTCGAATGTAATCCATAGTTCAGGCTCAGTATTTTCCTGAGCTAAAATAAAGCTGCAGATAGAAAAAGTGAAAACAAAAAGATAATTTTTCATTTAAATAATTTTAAGATTAATGTCAAAACAAATATAAAAAAATTAATTGTCATTTGCAATTTAAATTAATTGCTAATGCATTATCAATTAAATTTCATTTACCGGCGGATGTTAGATTTAGATTTTTAGCTCAATAAACTATTTTTAAAGTTTGTTTTATTATCTGACGTCTTTTGAATATTTATCGAGTTTTACTGGTATTAATCGATAAAGAAAATAGAGTGCTGATATGGGGATTGTCTGAGGATTGAAAATAAAAAAAGCTCCCAATTTAGCTTGTGGCTTTTAGTTTTTTTATTTATAAATACCTGAACTTACTTAAGAGGATATTACTGTAGTTTAGGTTAATTACATTTAGTTTTTATTCGTTTTTGCGATATATTTTTCTTAAAACTATAATCATCGTTATACCTTCTTTAGTAATATTAGCTAGAAAATCATATTCTCCATCTCCAAAATCAATCATAACCTCACAATCATCTTTAGTGTAGGTTTTAATTCCGGCGACTGGTATCATTCCTTTTCTATTATTTAGTTTGTCTAAGCAAGTATTTAAAAACATAATTAGAGAAGTTATTTTCATTTCAAAAGAATTACCACTTGAACCAAGTCCAGATGCATTTCCAGTTTGAGAAGTTGAAAAGTGTTTATCATTTTCATATACAATTATCTTGGTAATACTTTTTAACCTATTTAAAAAACTTCCATCTGGATAAGTCATTTTTTCCATTTTCTAAACTTATCTGAACTGTCTTGTTAACTCCTTCTTCAAAACCAATGATTTCATATTTTCGAACACCTTTAATTTTAACATCGTTTAGATAAAAATTATCGAAATCGAGCTTTTTAAAACTTCCAACTTCATCTTTTTTTCCAAAATAAGTGACAATAAGACTTCCACTTCTTCTTTGACCTCATATTTAGTTTATCTAACATTTTATATAAATATTTTAAAGCTTGTTTTCTTTACCTGATCTTACAAAAGATTATATGTGTTATTGAACTGTAATTGTTCCTACCACACCACCGTGAAGCGAACATTGGTATCAATACGTTCCAGTTGAAGTTGGTGTCCAGCTGATGGTTTGATTAATTGTTCCATTATTAGTGATACCACTTATAGTATTACCTGTTCTTGTTCCTGCTGTAGTTTTAAGATAAAACGGATGGCCAGGAGCATTAATAATAAAATTTATAGTATCTCCAACACTAAAAGTTAAGTCAGGGTCACTACCTGACACATTACCATTTCTATCCGTGCCGCTAAGTGAATAATCCGAACTATTACTTGCCGTCACATCTAGGCTAAATGATGTTCCGTTTGTTGTGCTTGATGAGGGACAAGTTCCCCAAACAGGATAGTTTGAAGCTGTTAAGCCAGGTGAAATAGCGAATTTATTGGGTTCAGATGTAATATTGCAAACACACCAACCTGATAAGTTTTGATTAAAAATCATTGCATCTGAACCACCTACATCATTATTAAACATATTATTCATAGAAGTCACATTTGAAGTGTCCCAGCCACCAATATCTTGATCAAATGCAGATGCATCAGCAAAGATAGCATCCATTATAGTAACATTAGAAGTATTCCAATTACTTATATCTTGATTAAATTCTTGGTTTTGAGTAAATATATTCCGCATAGAACCAACATTTGAAGTGTCCCAACTTCCAATATCTTGATTAAAAGTAGTAGGGTTTTGGTTTGGAAAAACATAAAACTCATATCAGTCACTTTTGTGGTTAGTGTTTGTGTAATATCATCCCCATTGGCTATCATTAAGTTCAATAAGTCATTATCAACCACCATATAGCTTTCAACACCAAGGTCATACACACTTCCAACAGCAGCAAAATCATATGCTTTTACAGTAATTCCATTTTCATCTAAATAAATAGCATTTAACTGTTCAAAATTCGCTGTAATATTTTTGTTGCCCGTGTTGCTTATGGTCAAGGGATTTGTAATTTCAGAAGCATCACCAGTCCACCCTGAAAAGGCATATTCTATAATGGGAATTACTGTTATTGTAACACTAGAATTCTAATTATAAGTAGCACCAGTATTATCTACACTTCCCCCTTCTGCAGCAAATATTTCTAGAGTAACTTTTTCAACAACAACAGCCTCTGGATTAACTTGAACAGGTGTTACATCTTCATCATATCCACCTCCACAAGAAGTTAGTACTAAACCTAAAAATAATAATATCAGCTTTTTCATAATGTCTATTTATAAATACAATGTACAAAACTGTTTTTAAAGATTGTTTATCATTTTATACTGACAATAAAGAATAAGGAGTTTCTCAAGTGTCTGGGGGAGACAGACAGAAACTTGTAATATTCGCTGCATAATTTTACTGATAAAGCTTTTTTTTACGCTAAATCCTTTTATATTTGCACTCGAGATTATTAAAAATCTGAAAGTAATAATTTAGGCCTTAACGTAATTTTCAACGTAAATAAGGAATAAATAATAAGTCAATATCACTTAAATACTGACAGAAACCCTAATGTCATTACATAAGCCGATGTAGCTCAGCTGGCTAGAGCAGCTGATTTGTAATCAGCAGGTCGTGGGTTCGAGTCCCTCCATCGGCTCATAAAAAAGAATCGAATACGTATCGATTCATTCAAGAATTTGGTTCTTGTTTATTGAAATATTACCGGGGAGATACTCAAGCGGCCAACGAGGGCAGACTGTAAATCTGCTGACTACGTCTTCGCAGGTTCGAATCCTGCTCTCCCCACACCTTAAAACCTTCGATAAAGGTTTTAAACGCGAGAGTAGCTCAGTTGGTAGAGCGTCAGCCTTCCAAGCTGAATGTCGCCGGTTCGAACCCGGTCTCTCGCTCTTTTTTTATTGCCGGTGTAGCTCAGGGGTAGAGCGTTTCCTTGGTAAGGAAGAGGTCGGCAGTTCAAATCTGCTCGCTGGCTCTACTAGTAAT
>Ga0307998_1001499_pt1 | contig 12551 bp, 13 predicted proteins | sample Davwhametageno37_FD_203147 | JGI IMG/M metagenome (GOLD analysis project Ga0307998, IMG submission 203147) | Marine microbial communities from Davis Island wharf, Antarctic Ocean - #37 | ecosystem: Environmental > Aquatic > Marine > Unclassified | place: Antarctic Ocean: Davis Island wharf...
AGCTCAGGTTTCCTTTCTCGCTACGCCGAACGTGCGACTACCGCCAGCAAGCTGTCGGGTCGCAAGACCGAATCCTGTAGCGCAAACCAAAGAAAAAAGAGGAACGATGTTCCTCTTTTTTCTTTGGTGAACCCGGCAAGGTTCGAACTTGCGACCTTTGGCTCCGCAAGCCAACGCTCTATCCAGCTGAGCTACGGGTCCGTACTCATGAATCTGAACTAGTGTAACACAACAGGGGTGATGATGCCACTATCAGATGCGGAGTTTGCGGATAACTTTGTCGACCATATCGACATGTAGGTCTTGCATAGGCAGGAATGCACCTAGTGTGTCAACGAGTTGCTCGCCAACTTCATCAGGGAAGTACAACGTGACGCCGGGACGAAACCGTTTTACTGGCACAAGCATAAGTGCATGAAGCTCGTTGTCGGGCAAAACGCCAAATGATTTGAATTCGCCCATAGGATGTAGCTGGTCGTTTATAGTAAGCCCCTTGTCGCTCACCGTGTAGCTCACGACTCGCGGTGGTCGATGCGCATAGACGGCTAGTGCTGCGGCCATTATTGGCACCAGTACGGCAAATGTCCATGCTTGTAGCCAGACAGCGAGCCCCATTAGCACTAAGACAATTACCCCAAATCCGACATACCACACAGGTGTTTTGTCGTGCTGGAGATACTCTTTTGCTTGCCACGTTACCGGTACTACGCTGGGGAGTTCAGACGGCTGATCGTTGTCTTCGTACCCATCGGGATATTGGCCGGGATCTCCAGGAGCAGGTTGTAGCGGAGCGGGTGATTGCTGTACTCGAGCAGCAGCAGGAGAAGGTGCAAATGGCTGCGGCTGTTCAGCTAGTGGTGCATCTGCTGCCGGAGGTTGATATGCAGGTTGTTGCGGTTGTGTATGCTGCACTGGAGGCATTGGCTCTTGAGGAGCTAAAGCTTGGGGCTGCTCGATTTCAACAACTGGCTGTACTGGCAAAGAGGCAAGCTGTGGTTCAATAGGAGCTACATATTGCTGGGCTTGAGTTGGGTCCGGTTGAGGATGTTCGGCTGGTGGCATCGCGGAAGTCGGCTGTGGCATTGGCTGGACAGGCTGAGAAGGTGGAACCGGAGCAGGGTATTCCTGTGGTTGCTGAGGAACTGGGACCTGTTGCGGTTCGTTAGGTTGCATGAATTTAGTATAGCATGAGCGGGGTTGTATGAAGAGGTTGTGTAATGTGTTGCGAAGTGAGGTGGAATTCAGGACGGACGTATTGACAAATAAGCACAAGTATGATAACGTAATTACAAGATAAATAAAAACAAAAAGGACACTACCACAATGAGTGAACTGCCATTTTCAAACTCTTCAGAAACAAATGAGCATAAAATGTCTCCCGAGGAGCTTGCGGAAGTACAAGCAGATCTAGGTGCAGAAGCAGCAGAATTAACCGTTCAAATCGGTACAGCCGAGGTTTTTAGCGACGAGAATAGCGAGAAGATAGGCAGTTCTGAAACTGTAGGTATGATTGATAACTACAAGACAGAGCACGGGTCTGTTCGGGGGCTATATATGAAAGATTTAGTAGAGAAAGGCTTTGACCCAGACACGATTCTTCAAAAGCTTGGCAACGAGAGACTAGAAGAGAATCTAGATATCGAGAGTAGTCCATACGGCATTAAACGAGGTTCCGAGCAATGGAAAAAATTTGAAGAAGAAAGAGCAAGATCTATTCCGATGACTGATAATGACATTGATTCGCTCTTAGAAGCTGGAGCAAATCCTCAACTTGTCGTAGACGCGCTTCAGCGCACAGAACCGCAAGACGGAGTAGATAACGACTCATCGGCTCGTATTGCTGCGCGCATAGATAAGCTCGTGGAAGCAGGGTTGCCTCCATCTATATTAGCTGCCCGCTTAAGCCCTAGTTGGCGAGAGGCTTCCAAAGACAAACTTGCCGACTCTGAAGTGAAGTGGTGTGAAGCAAATCGACTCAAAGCAGTTGCATAAGTAGAAACCCTAACTATCAAAGTCATTGTTGATTCTGATAGTTTCTAACCTCAATATAAACAGCTATAATTCCATCAATGTCACGATATCAAAAAACGAAGACATCACTTCTTTTTTTAAGCATAAGGTATATAGCGGAAGAGCGAAGGGCTTTAGCCCGAAGCGATACTCCCGCATTTTGCGAGCAAAATCAGCGCGGAGTCCGTATCTCCCTGCTTCGCAAAATAAAAATACCAAGGCCAAAGGTCTTGATATTTTTATTTCTGGCGGAGGAGGGGAGTTATCGCAAGCTAAGCTTGCTCTTCCGCTTGCTTGAAATAAACATAGCTGACGCTACCGTTTATTTCTGCACGGCGCTACACCGAACTTTCCCGCCAATCTGCTACCGCAGATTACGCGTGAGTTAGAATCTCGCCCAACCTCGTTAATTAAAAAAGGCGACCGAATGGTCGTCTTTTTTAATTGGCGGAGGAGGGGAGATTCGAACTCCCGCTCCAGATCTCTCCGGACTAATGATTTAGCAAACCATCCCCTTAAGCCACTTGGGTACCCCTCCGTAAATGTGCAGTTACTCAGTATCTAAGTAACTTTTGCGTAAAACTAAATCTCGGGAATGGAACCATCCATTATTTACGTTTCACGCAGAAGCCACTTGGGTACCCCCCCTTTAGGATGAGACAAACCTACGGTTTTTCTCATCGCGCGGTGCGTCGGAATAAATTCGTCGGGACCGGCTGCTCTTTTCCCTTAAACAAGAGAGCTGAACTTGCAATATTGTAGCACGAAACAGGGGCCACGAGTAGACTTTTCGGGGTATTTTGGTATGATAAAGACATAAACTTTTGTATTTCAATAGAAAGAAGAACTTCGATGATAAAAAATGAGTTCAATAAAATCACTTCGTCCGCATCACTTGCAGCACTGAGCCTTGCGCTCATACTAACTCCCGGAGTAGATGCTATCGGCACTATCGGAGACGGCGCAGAAGCGGCAAGAGGCCAAGACCAAACAGCGAATTTGTTCGGTAACACTGGAGTATTTTCTACGATTACCGATGTATTACTCTACATACTTGGTGCGATATCTGTAATCATGATTATCATAGGTGGGCTACGCTACGTAATCTCTGGTGGTAACTCTACCAATGTAACCGCAGCTAAAAATACCATTTTGTATGCAATCGTCGGTGTTATTATAGCCATTCTTGCCTACGCAATCATCAACTTCGTGCTTGCTAGCTTTACAAGCGAGGGAAGCGGCGGAACGAACGTTTAGCGGACTTCACTATATATAGAAATAACGCGACCAAATGGTCGCGTTATTTCTATGGCGGAGGAGGAGGGATTCGAACCCTCGAAGCCCTTGCAGACTTGGCAGTTTTCAAGACTACTGGAATCAACCACTATCCGACTCCTCCGTATGCAGCCCATCGTGTTAGATGTTTTGGATTGCTACTCCCAATCATTTTAAAGTATTTGTCTATATCTGTAAATCGCTCTCTTGAGTTCTCACTCAAAAGTATCCAACGAGGCTATATTGTATATTCAACGGGAGTAAAGTATTTGCAGCGCTTTGCAGAGGTGGATTTTTCAGTAGTACACAATGCTCCATTGTTGTTGATAAGAAAAGACAAGTTAGCTCATCACTTTTAGCTAAAAGTGACAAAAGCCTTCTTTTGTAAGCAAAAGAATCAAAACTTCTGGAGTGGCTTCGCTTCGCAGGAACAATACAGACTAATAACAGGCTCCTCGAAGACTCCCGTTGGTCGGGCTATCCATGTTGATTGTTTAGTTGTGTATGGATAGCCCAGGTTCTCGTCGACTATTCCTGTTCTTACTCTGTATGGTACCTGGAGGCTGCAGATACCCCAGACCCCATCGTTGCAGAACGCAGAAGACAAAAGGTAATAGTAGCGTCGTACGAGAGACTCCTGGCGCGCAAGCCCTAAGCTGAACATCTGCAGCTCACCGACCAGGTTGGGTGCAGAGCTACGTGGATGGACGAGGACTGTCTGAGCCCGACAGTGGCGTCTGTCGGCGCGAGTTCCGCAGTCTACCAAGAAGCTGTGTGCCTAGCCCGATGGCTGAGTGAAGCCGTTCAGGAACTTTTGTTTCTTTTGTTGGTACAAAAGAAAGCCTTTGTTTACTTTAGGCGTAAAGTAAGGGCCTACTTTAATAAGGGTTGCCGTGCGATTACCGCTACCCATACATGCTCGGCTCCGCCAGATAACAACGTACGGGCAGCGTATTCCAACGTTGAGCCTGTCGTTGCGATATCATCGATAAGTAGATACACCTTGGAAGCCTGCGGCGCGGCAGTGAGCCGAAATGCTTGCTGCGCCTGCTTGATCCGGGTCTTTCTATTTGCACCAAGCTGCTTAGCATTTGTATTTCGAGCCAACAGAGAAGTACTGATAGGTATGCTACGCCGCGTGGCAAACCGCTTCGCGAACAACTTTGTATGATCATAGCCTCGCTGACGAACGTGCTGCGCAATTGTTGGAATCGGGACAACAACCATATTTATAGTTGAAAAATCCGGTAAAACATCGTCCAGTAGTGCAGCAAGCACTTTGTGCGTTGCCACTTGGCGTTCAAACTTATAGCCATTTAACAATCGCTCTACTACCTCTGTACGCTCAGATACACACCAAGCTCGTTCAAATGATGAGGTATGAGCCTCGCAAACGCCGTTGCTGCCAACAGGCTTTTGGCAGACAATACAGCCAGAAAACGGCTCGATAACGATGTTGTATTTACAATTGTTACACAAAGCACCCCCTGGTTTACCGCACCCGTAACAGTGGTGTGGAGCGATGATTTGAAGCATATCGTCAAGCATTGTATTATTTACGTTTTAGAGCCTCCTTTGGTTGATTATAGCGTAAGCATTGGCTATACTGAAGGAGACAATCTGTCAATAGCCTTAGATGGAAGTGGAGGAAATCAAATGGCCCGGAAACAAAATGACGATTTGTTGATCGAAGACGAGTTGGCAGCAGCCTTTCTGAACGACGACGAACTAACACAAAGCAACTCGCAGACATCAGCTCCCGTAGCTGACCAAGCACAACCAAGCGACGAAAGCTGGGACGACGAACAAGGGGATTTCCCAGGTCAACTCGCAGTAGACGTATATGAAACAGACGACCGATTGGTCGTGAAAGCTCGCACAGCGGGTGTAAACAAAGAAGACCTAGACGTAAGTATCTCTGACGGTATCCTTACTATCAGCGGCACGCTATCGAGTGGTGACGACACTGCAGCAACAAACTGGCACATCCAGGAATGTTACTGGGGCGAATTCAGCCGGACAGTAGCTCTACCAGTAGCGGTAAAAGAAGATGAAGCAAACGCAGCCCTAAAAGACGGCGTGCTTTCAATCACTTTCCCGAAGGTACAGCAAGAACAAGCAAAGAAAATCGCAATTCAGTAACACTGAGTTCGCACAAAATAAAATACCCGGTAGAAATTACCGGGTATTTTATTTGTTGTACGGTTAGGTAACTATGCGACCAGGCTTCCAACAACGAAGTTGACGATAGCGTAGGCAAGCAGTGCTACGATGATACCAACGATAGCGTAAAGAATCGTGTTCTTTGCAGATTCAACAGCTTTTGAATCACCGCCAGATATAGTGTAGCGAATACCACCGATGATGAGCATAATCACCGCGATAGCACCAATCAAAAAGAGAAGCACGTTAGTAACCGTCTGGAAAATTCCTCCTGCAGAGAAAAGGCTACCTGGCTGGTCCTCACTTCTCGCACAATTAACTGCATTGTTAATTGAAGGACTTTCGCTATACCCAACACAATCAGTCGGTTCAGCAGCGTATGCAGGTGCTGAAACCGCAAATGCGAATCCAAACATCATTGCAGGTAGTACGAGTAATCCTCCAAATTTTTTCTTTAATATATTTTTCATATTGTTTTCCTTTCTTATATCTACTCTAGTTTATATCAGATTTATGAACTTATGTTAATACTGTTATTAAAATGCGTCGACAACAAATCCAACAATTGCATACGCAAATATCGCGACAAGTAGTCCAATAACAGCATACAGGATTGTATTCTTTGCAGACTCTATGTTCTTTGCTTCACCGTTGGATAGAGTATATCGTAACCCGCCTATAATGATCATGATAACTGATACAGCACCTATGACAAACAGTAGTACGTTGACTATTTGTTGTATTCTCTCAGGCAAAGTCTTCTCTGGATTCCCGTTGTCGTCTTTCATGATACACTTGCCCGAATTTGTGTTGAATTTGCCCCCCGCACCTGTACAAATCTCTTCTTTTGCCGATGCTGCCGAAACGCTGCTGCTAGCTAGCATCGGTATGGACAACATACCTAGCATCATAAACATTCCGATAGCTGCGATTCTTATTTTCTTCACTCTATACCTCCTTTAATTATAATCTCTCTACGACAAACGCCACGATGACTGTAGCTAATATTGCCACAACAAGCCCGACGACTGCGTACAAGATGATATTTTTCGCTTGCGTCACTTTATTGCTGTCACCGTTCGACGTCGCATACACTATACCACCCACGATGATCACGATAACGCTAATGGCGCCCAGCGCGAAGAGCAGTGTTGATATGATGTTATCGATAAACGTATTCGTTTTTGCATTTGCGTTTTTTGTCTCCTTGCAGATAGGGGACTTACTGCCCTGAGGGCAGGCTTCTTTAAATATTTCCGGTGCTGCAAGCGTTTGCGGTGATCCAACCACGGACAAAGTAAACACTCCTATCAATATACCGAGCATAACTATTAAATTTTTCATCTAAAATCTCCCTATTACAAAACCAGTGATGGTAAATGCCATTAGTATCAGCACGAGACCAACTATACTATACAAAATAGTATTTTTCGCGGCGGTGATTCTGCTGCTATCGCCGTTTGCCGTTGCATACATAATTCCCGCGATGATAAGGACGATCATGGCCACTACACCGGTAAAGAAGTATACGAGCGTTAACACGTCACCTAAAATATTGTCAGCCTCTCTCGTAGGCAAGCCTGGTATGTCAGAAGGGTCGATCTTTGCTGCCACAATTTCAAATATATTTTTCATAGTATCTTTCCTGCGACGAACGAGACAGCCACTACCGCAAAGAGTGAAATCACTAGTCCGATCACCGCATTTTGTATCATTTTTCTTGCACCCGTTATACCGCTAGAATTTCCGCCGCTCGTGAGGTATACAAACCCACCCCAGATGATGAACCCGACAGTGATATAGGCAACGAGCTGTAGCATAATCTCAAGTACGTTCAGACCAATTGTCGTAATATACCGGGCCAACTGCGTGTCATCAGGCTTTGATAGCTTGTTAGGGCTAATGAGCGCGCAGTCTTTCTTTTCATCCGTTAACCCCCTGTACCAAGGAGGGAAGGTGAGAAACTTCACGCTATCGCAGGTGTTCGCTGCGTAGGCAGGCTGTGCAGGGATGAGCGTAAACGCACACATAAATAAAAACATAGCCAGTACTGTTTTGATCATACTTCGAACACTCCACCTGGGATTAAGTATTGTAGGAACGACCACATCAAGGCAAGCAATACGAGGCCAAGTACAATGTTAAAAATCGTCTCTTTTGCCTTGGTCACTTGGGCTGCCTGATCTCTAGCTGTAGCATACAATATAGCCGCGTATACAAGCCCACCAACGGCGACGATTCCAATCCCCGCGAGAAGTATATTGATTGTCATAATCAAGAGTGCCCAAATAGCATTTGATTCAGGCGTAGTGCCGTTGTCGGCGCATTTTATCAGTACAGTATCTACACCACCGCATGTGCCCGTCGCTCCTTTAGAACCATCTTTAATGATAGGACCATCGCCAATAGAACTGTCGGATGCATCATTGCTATTTTTTTTACCATCCCAGCCTTTATTTCCATTATCGTACTCTCCATTAGATGCTTTACATCGTATGGCTGCACCATCCTCGAATCGATCTAGTGTACAAGAGCCTTTATTGTTCTTTGCACAATCTGACTTTTCATAATTTTTGAGTCCATCATTAGACAACTTTCTACCGTCGCCTGACTTTCCAGTATAAGCACCAGCCCATTTTTCATAACAGGTCTTTTGCTCTGCTTTAGATAACGCACTAGCGTCTGGCGCAGCTCCTACAAGCGTAAAAATGCTTGCAAGTAGGAATGAAAAAACGAGGAAAGGTATATATGTTTGTTTTATGTTCATGACTATTCATACGATAGTACATCGTAAGCATTTTGACAAGTATTTTTTATCTCTGTAAGCCATTGACTTTTACCTCTTAAAATGGTAATGTAGAACAGATATGTGGGAAGTTCTATCAAGAGCCCCGTTGGGTAGCAATATCCAACGGAAATTCGTCATGTTTATCGCCAGTATACTTGTGGCGTGTTTCGGGTATATTTTTGCCGTAGCGCCAACGGCACATGCTGCCGATGCACAATGGTCGGGCGATACGATATCTTACAATGGAAATAAATACAAAGGCGAAAATACCGCTTCGCAAAATGATGGCACCGAACTCAAAGCTGGCACTGCGTATTATCAATACAACTTGTCAGCACCTACAAACGGGAGTGCGACTAAAGCGTTCATCATTTATTTCGCCCCGGGAGCCGACCCGCCTCTCGCCACAGAAGCTACCCTTACGAACTACACGTTAACTGACGGAAAACTGGCCAATAAAAGTAGCAATACTACCATTACGATAGAGCCAGACCCAAACTACGCAGGTGCCCAGGGCTCTACTTCAGGCACAGCATATTCCAGCTGTGCAGTAGATGGTATCGGATGGATAGTATGCCCTGTAACCAACTTTCTTGCGAAGGGGATGGACCTAATCTTCGAATATATCGACGGATTCTTAGAGGTCAGGCCGTTGGCTACCGGCCAAGATCAGCCGATGTACCGCGCATGGTCTGTCATGAAGGACGTCGCGAATATCCTATTTATCATAGGATTCCTTGTTCTCATCTATGCACAAATAACTGGCGGTATGGTAAGCAACTACTCAATTAAGAAGATGCTGCCACGGATTATTATCGCAGCGATTCTCGTCAATATTTCGTATATATTATGTACGTTACTTATAGATATCTTCAACATCCTCGGCTACTCCGCCCAGGATTTGTTTATTCAAATACGCAATACCATCACGGCCTCAGACCAAAATAACTGGGAGGTAATCAACGCCGAAAGTCTCACCTCTCTTATTCTCTCGGGTGGAACTATTGCTGCCGGGGCTGGCATTGGTACTTACTTAGGTATAGCAGCGGTTAGCACATCCATGGCCGGTGGAGCAGGTATTGGTGGACTCATTATCCTGTTGCTGCCCCTGCTGATAGGTATGGTATTTGTTGTGCTCATTACGTTCCTCATATTGGCTGCACGTCAAGCCATCATCACGATACTGGTAATTGTTGCACCTATCGCATTTGTAGCATATCTCCTACCAAACACTGAGAAGTGGTTCAACCAATGGCGCGATATATTTTTAAAAATGCTATTTGTGTTCCCGGCATTTTCGGTTATTTTTGGCGGATCTCAACTCGCAGCAGCAGTGATTATCCAAAATGCAACGAGCGTGAATATCATCTTACTAGCGTTCGCCGTGCAGGTAGCACCGCTTGCCATCACACCATTACTTCTCAAACTCGGAGGAGGAATCCTAAACCGATTTGCTGGGGTCGTAAACAACCCGACTAAAGGTGTCTTCGACAGAGGCAAAACATGGGCACGTGAACGTTCAGAAGAAAACAAAGCCGCTGGGCTAAATGCGCTTTCTCAACGGGCAAAGCGAAATGGATTTGCCGGGCTGAAGTCGGATGGATCAGGCGGAAGAGCTCGACGATCTCGTATGCACCCATACAATATGGCCCTAAATCGAGATCAGAATCGCCGATATAGAGAGCAAAAGAAAGCTGCCGACGAAGCACATACCGAAGGATTATTCGGTCAGACTAACCGTGGGCGAGACCTATACAATCGCAACCAAGACGCTTCAAACGAAAAACATCTCGGCGAAGAGCAAAACCGACTCAACTACCAACGAGGTATGTCAAACGCTAACTTAGTAAGTACAAGCGCTGAAAATCAGCAAAATCTTTACCGACGACAGATTCACCGTGATGCTGCAGTAGCCAAGGGTCAAGGCTCGGTATACGAGGAAGCCCTCGCCGACCATGCCGAACGCGACCTACAGGAGTCGATACGGGATAGTGCCGAGCTTCGAACCACTAGAGAACACTCTATTGTAAACAAAGGGGTAGCAGAAGAAGCTAAGAAACTGGTGGAAAATAGTGGAAAGCTAGCTCTGAAGCGCACTATCAAGCAAGATGACGTGCTAACTCAACAAGTCATACAGGCACACGAATTCGAGAAACAAGCCGCCGAATACGAGAACTATGTGACTAAAGCAGCCGAAGCTGCATACGACAATCGATCGCGAACAAATGCAGAGGTTCGAAGCCTTCGGCTTGAAAGTCACGAAGCCACACAAAAAGCCTCTGCACAGGAAGCAGAAACTAAGACATTTATTGCAAATGTAGAAACAATAGGTGACGCAGCGCCTGGCCTTGCCGACAGAGACAAAGATATCGCTGAAAGGATTCAGCAATACTCTCGTGATGTCGAGATGCAAAGTCAAGCTCAGAACTCAGCACAGCTGGTTCAGAGAAGAAGGCTCGCAAACGACCTCAAAGACACACCAGGTCTACAAACTATCGCCGCTGGTATCGACTACGACGGTGGGGACAAGCGTGTACTCGCTGCGGCAAAAGCAGCCGTTACCAAAGAAGTCATGGAAAAGACGGACAACATTCAGAACACCATGGACTACGACAAACAGTCTAATATACAGCAACTTGGGGACGAGTTTGCCGGAGTTAGTATCGAAGAAAAGATCGCTCATGCTCGACTACTTGCCAAGAGTGGGCCTGGTGTAAAGAAACTTCGACAAGTACTCACAGACTGGACGGCGGACAAGGACCCGGCTAGTGACGACATGATGATGCTCAAGGAAATATTAGCAAACGATCAGACGTTTAGTAAAGCAAGCCGTGACTTCGAAGTATGGGGAAACAACGAGGGCACTGGCACGGGTGAATTCGACAGCGAAGGAAATGAGATACAACGTATTTACGAAAACTTCGGCGAAGTTGCCGAAAAGCCTGGTGTGTGGCAAAACATTACCGGTCAAAGGTTTGCTTCCATGAAAGAGCCAGCACAGCGTCATGCGCTCGAGCTATTGCAACGCCAACCAAATGGAGAAACACTGGTACGCAAGTTTGCTACCCGTGTCCTTGATGATCCATCCGTACGAAGTGGTGTGAAAGGCTCGCCACTAGATATGCTCAAAAATGCTAGAGCGGGCATAGCCGATCTTGAGGCACCTCGCGACGACCCACCACTAGAAGATACCTAAGGTCAAGGCTTGACGTAAAAACCAAATATTTGCTATTTTAAGCATAATCGTGTATAATAGTGTTACATAGAAGTCGTAAACAAGTGCATTCAATGCATCAAGGAACACAACAACATGTCGAATAAAGAACCATTCACATTCGGAAAAAGTAGTGCAGACCAGTATCACCTAGAAGATATGGCGCCTCTCGGCACAACAGCAGAAGTACCTGCTATACATAGTGACAAGATGAACGACCCGAACAGTAAGCTCCAAGGGGAGACCGTTGTTGTGCTTACAGAGCATCGCGATGTTAAAGAAAGACCTTCTCGGACGAAAAAAGTCCTAGCGGGTGTAATTGGTGGAGCTGTCTTGGTCGGCGGGGGAATAACTGCTGCAGTTACCTATGGCGGGGGAAACGACAAATCAACTGCTTCAGCACCAGCGACCCCAGATCAAACAAACAAGAAAGAAGTATTGACACAGGATAGCAATATCGAGGACGTCAATACAAAGGCAACCCCAGAGCAAGTACTATTCGTTATGGAAAACCCTGTCAACATAGCTGAATACCCAACTATTGACAGGCAGGTTTCTGCAATTGGAGACCGCTGGACAATCATGCTCAACAGTGGCGAGATTGATTTCAAAAAAACATCAGGTGACGCAAGCATCACTCCGGTATTTACTCCAGAGTCGGAAGAACAGTTAGTTACAATGCTCGACACTGTTTTTGAAACAGATGACCCAGTATATTACAACGATATGGTAGATGGTATTAAAAAAACCAAGGGACAGCATGTAGCGATGTTTCTAGGCACACCCGGAGCTGAAGTGAAGCAAAATTGGGTACTAATCGGCGACCCACAAGCAGCCGGGGATAATTCAGGTTCAATCGTAGTCAATGTAAATATTTTGAACGACAGTAACCAACCAGACGATAAAACTTCCGACGGCGAATATAATGATGACTTAAATGTAGACCTTACACTTCGAACGGATGAGGAAGGTGTCGTCAAGATAGTAAGTATCAATAACGCCGTAGATATCGGCAATATAGGCTAGCTAACTCTAAGTATCATAAAAACACGCAGTAACCACTACCGCGTGTTTTTCATTCCACTGGTAAGCATTAGTGAT
>Ga0307998_1001500_pt1 | contig 12544 bp, 8 predicted proteins | sample Davwhametageno37_FD_203147 | JGI IMG/M metagenome (GOLD analysis project Ga0307998, IMG submission 203147) | Marine microbial communities from Davis Island wharf, Antarctic Ocean - #37 | ecosystem: Environmental > Aquatic > Marine > Unclassified | place: Antarctic Ocean: Davis Island wharf...
CTCTACGCTCAAAATAAACGAGAATTCTACATTCTATTAATCACTTTTTCGGCGACCTTGATACTTGGTGTTCAAGAGGGGTTGCTGATAGGTGTAAGCCTCTTAATTCTTATGATGACCTGTAACACCACATCCCCCCATATGACTGAATTGGGTTCAATCCAAAATGGTAAGTTGTATCGCAATGATGTGCTGATTTTCAGATTTGATGCGCCACTTTACTTTGTCAACAAAGACTACTTTGCATCAGCCCTGTACCGGTGGCTAAAGCAGCGAGATATGCAGGCGCTTAAATTTGTCGTTCTGGACGCAGAGTCCATTAATACTTTGGATAGTACTGCCTTGATTATGTTGCAGCAGGTGACCGAGAACGTACAAAAACAAAGTATTCCATTTTATATTTCAAATGCTATAGGCCCGGTGAGAGATACGATCAAGACATCAACACTGAGCGATTATATGACTGAAAAAACCATGTTCTCTGCTATTAATGACGCGATTATCTTCATTGATAAGGGCATCAACTTACATGCAACTCAGGCGCTGCAAACCAACCCAAAATCCGCCGACAGCATCATTGGATTGAACAAACCCCTATGAAATTACGCCAGACTAATCTGCAGAAATTGCGCAGCACAACCTTCGATGCACTTATTTTAGGTGGCGGTATCAATGGTGCCGTTGCTGCAGCCTCACTGGCAGCCAAAGGCACACAAGTAGCTCTGATTGACCGTGGTGATTTCGCTGGCTCAACCAGCTCTAGCTCTTCGAACCTAGTCTGGGGTGGTATAAAGTATCTAGAAAATTACGAATTTTTACTGGTCAATAAATTGTGTAAAAGTAGAAATCTTTTGATGCAAAGCTACCCCTCGGTTGTGAGAGAGATACGATTTTTAACCACCATTCAAAAGGGATTTAGGCTACCACCATTTTTTGTTTTTTTGGGCACTCTTCTCTACTGGGGCATTGGGCGCTTTTTTACCAAACCTCCTCGCTATTTGTCTCCAAAGAATCTGAAGATAATGGAACCCGCCATACGAACAGACAATGTTGCTGGCGGCTTTGAGTATTCCGATGGCTATCTGTATGACAATGACTCCAGATTTGTTTTTAACTTTATCCGCTCCAGCATGGACAATGGCTGCGTTGCATCAAACTACGTAGAATCGATTGGCTCCGAGCGACTAAACGGCCTCTGGGTGACCACAGTTAAAGACCATATCACTGGCGAGCAATTTAAAATTCGCTCAAAGGCATTAATCAATGCCTGTGGGCCCTATGTTGATAAACACAATTTGGCAACTGGCCAAACCACTGCACACAGACATTTATTTTCCAAAGGAATTCATCTTGTTGTAGACCGAATTGCCACCAGCCCAAAAGTACTGGCATTTTTTGCCTCTGATGGCAGATTGTTTTTTGTTATTCCAATGGGGCCAAAAACCTGTATAGGCACAACAGATACCCAGGTTCAGGACCCTGAGGTAAGCATCACCGACGAAGATCGCGAGTTTGTACTCGATAATGTCAATCGCCTGCTTGAGCTTGAATGCCCGTTTACCCGAGATGATATTGTCGCCGAGCGCTGCGGTGTTCGGCCGTTAGCAGTGACGGGCGACAACAATGTGGCTGACTGGCTTAAACTGTCTCGCCAGCATGCCATTGATGTCAATAATAAGGATAAGCATATCAGTATATTTGGTGGCAAACTAACAGACTGCATTAATGTGGGTAATGAGATTGCCGATATTATTTCTGGTTTGGGCATAACAGTCCCCTACCCGAAAAATGTCTGGTATGGCGAACCTGATAAGGCTACTAGAGAAGCCTATTTTAGTCAGGCCAGCGCCATGGGTCTGGATAGCATTACTGACTCATCCTCCTCAGAGCCACTCTCCCAGAGGCTCTGGCGCCGCTACGGTAACCGAGCACTTAAAATTTTGAAAATGATTGCATCTAATCCCGACAATGCCAACATCCTAATTGAAAATGCCGAGTATATTCGTGGCGAGATTGAACTAGTTGCTCAGGGAGAAATGGTGACTAAACTGGATGACTTTCTGCGTAGACGCTCTAAGATTGAGCAGGTTATTAGTCGAGATGAGATAATTCGGACACCTGGCCTCAAAGAAGCCTGTCGCATTCTGTTTGCAGATAAAGCTAATGACAAATTAAGCGAATATATTCGCTCATAGAAAAAATAAAAATAGCATAATTATTAATAATAAAAAGGTTTACACAAAATGATCAGTTTTGAAGGGGGAGCTCCGGCCTGGGACAATATTCCTGCACTCATGGTAACCGCTGTTGGTGATCTGGCTGATAACCAAAAATCCCTTTTGGTGCAGACAGATGCCGGGCCCCTACAAGTTTCTCTGCACTATTTTGGAGTACGCCTACGCCTGGGTAAATGCCAGTTTGGCGACTACGGCATGCTGGTAGAGGAACCTGATGCTATGCCTATCAATGTTGAATCTACTGCTGAGGCGACCGTAATAACAGGTGCTGGCTATAGGCTGGAAATACACCACAGTCCCTTCTCATTTGACTTGTTTAACGGCGACACGCGTGTACAGCGGTCACCAACCGATGGGCATTTTGTGCGCAAGTTTCGATTGCCACCTGTGGCGAAAGTGGATCAGGGCTGGTTTATCGGACTTGATCTCGATGCCAGTGAACCGGTCTACGGGCTAGGTGAAAAATGGGGGCGACTGGATAAGCGCGGGCAGCTATTACGCTCTTATAACCACGATGCGCTAGGCGTCAATGCCGAGATCTCATACAAAAATACTCCTTTTGCCTGGAGCCCCAATGGATGGGGTGTATTTGTACATACCCCAGCTCCTGTTACCCACTCTGTGGGGCACCCATCCTGGTCTCAGCGCGCCTATGGCCTGCTGGTCGAAGATAGCTATGCGGACATATTTATACTCGCTGCAGATACCCCAGCCGAGATGATTGCTCGCTATACCTCATTGACCGGACGAGCCCCTGTACCTCCGCAATGGTCCCTTGGGGTTATTTTATCCAAGGCCTACTATAAAGACGCTGAAGAATTATTAACAACTGCCAGAAAGGTGCGCGAGCAACAGATGCCCTGTGATGTTATTACATTGGATGGGCGAGCCTGGCAGGATACGCAGACACGTTTCGCATTCGAATGGGATTCGAGCCGCTATCCCAATCCAGCGGTTGTTATTGATGAACTCAAAGCCCTTAATTTTAAGATCTGTATCTGGGAATATCCCCTGGTGTCTGTAGACAATGCGCTGTTCGATGAAATGTCTGCCAAAGGGTGGCTACTGAAACATCGCGTGACCGGCGAGACCTATCGCTATCAATGGGATACCAGTTGCTTTGGCGAAGTTCTTACCCCGCTCCCTGAATCAGGCATCGTTGACTTTACCAACCCTAACGCCTATGAATTTTGGCGCGATAGCCACAAACCTCTGTTTGATCTAGGTGTGGATATGATCAAGGCTGATTTTGGAGAGCAGATTGAAGTAGATATGCTGGCCTTTAATGGCGACAGCGGCGATACATTGCACAATGCCTATAGTCTTTTGTACAACCGCTGCGTCTATGAAGCGGCTGAGCTCTATAGTAATAACGGGCCGTTTCTATTTAGCCGCGCCTCATGGACCGGCTGCCAACGATACCCTGCCCAATGGGGCGGTGATCCTCAAGCTGACTGGGGTGGACTGGCAGCGAGCCTGCGCGGCGGGATTTCCTGGGGCCTTTCAGGTGGGCCCTTTTATGCCACAGATATCGGCGGTTTCTATGGCGATCAGCGCGATGATGAACTCTATGCACGCTGGACTCAGGCAGCAATCTTCTCTGCCCATATCAGGTTACATGGCATAGGTGCACGAGAACCCTGGTCGTACAGTCAAGAGGCTGAACATGCAGTCACCATTGCCTTAAAACTGCGTTACCAACTTTTGCCTTACCTTTATCAGGTCATGGAAGCCGCAAGCCAATCGGGGCTACCTGCGCAGCGCGCAATGGTGCTAGCCTGTCCAGACGAAAAAGCAGCCTGGGGCTTTGAGGATCAATTTATGCTCGGTGAAAGCATGCTGGTCGCACCCTGCCTGCAGCCCGGAGGAGAGGTGGAGATATACTTGCCTGCTAGTATAAATATGCGCTGGAAAAGATTCCCCGGCGGGACGAATTTTACCGGAGGCCGCAGCCACAAGCTCAAATTATCACTGGATGAGATAGCCGCCTTTGTTCCCGAGGGAGACTCAATTCCACTGGGGCCAGATGTGGAGTTTATTGATAATAACGAAAAAGATTTACCCGTGTCCTTCCATTGGCCTAGATAAGTAAACGAGAGGAATAGATTTTGGAACTGAACTACATCACTTCTACACTGGTGTCCTGTGTGTTTTTTATGGGCATTGTTGCCTGGATTTCATACCAAAAAACTAAAGGTATTACCGACACCAAAGACGGCTATTTTCTTGCCGGCCGAGGTTTGACCGGCGTGTTTATTGCCGGCTCCATGGTACTTACTAATCTATCAGCAGAGCACCTAATTGGCCTGAATGGCTCTGCCTATGGGTACAACATGAGCAGTATGGCCTGGGAGGTCACCGCTACTATTGCAACTATTGTCATGGCGCTGGTTTTCTTACCGCGATATTTATCCGGTGCCTTTATTACTCTACCGCAGTTTCTCAGTAATCGTTTTGGTGAAGACGTAAGGCGCATGACCGTGGTGCTGTTCATGGTCGGCTACGGACTGATTACTATCCCCTCAGTCTTATATTCCGGCTCTATTGCCGTACTCCAATTGTTTGATATACCCAACCTGCTCAATATCAGTTATAGCTCCAGTCTTACTCTAACAATTGTCTGTGTCGGTGTTATTGGTGCTATCTATGCAGTCTTTGGCGGGCTTAAAGCGGTTGCAGTGTCAGATACACTCAATGGTGTTGGCCTTTTGATTATTGGTATCACTGTGCCGGTATTTGGCTTTATGGCCCTAGGTGATGGCAGCCTGGGTGCAGGTGTCAACGAGGTTTTAACGACCCACACCGAAAAACTTAATGCCATTGGTGGACCTACCGATCCCACCCCCTTTAGCACCTTATTCACAGGAATGATTTTTGCCAATCTTTTCTATTGGGGTACTAACCAGTATGTAATCCAACGTACGCTGGGCGCTGTCAGTCTGGCTGAAGGTCAAAAAGGCGTGCTCTACTCGGGATACTTCAAGCTGCTGGTACCGTTTTTTATGATGGTGCCAGGGGTGATTGCTTTTCATCTCTATGGCGGCGAACTGCAGTCTATTGATTTAGCCTACCCTCATCTGGTGAAAAACGTCCTGCCTGTATATATGTCCGGTTTCTTTTTAGCCGTACTGCTCGGCGCAGTATTTTCATCATTTAACTCGTTGCTTAACAGTGCGGCCACGCTGTTTGTGCTGGATATTTATCAGCCCTATAAAAAGACCACCATGAGCGACCAGCAGCTGATCAAGATAGCCAAGATTGCAAGTGTGGTTATAGCGCTGTTCTCTTTTGTTGTGTCTCCTCTTCTACAATATGCGCCAGAGGGTTTATTCCAAGTTATTCGTATCTTCACCGGCTTTTACAATATTCCTGTGATCACGGTGGTATTGGTTGGTCTGTTTACCAAACGTGTACCTGGCTTTGCCGCCAAAGTCGCGATTATTTTCCATGTCATTGCCTATGGCATTCTTAAATTTGTGATTGATGTGGATATTAACTTTATCCATATCTACGCGATTCTGTTTTTTATCGAGCTGGGGATCATGTTGGGGATTGGTTACTTGATGCCGATGGACAAACCCTGGAAGTTTATCAATCAAAGCAAGGTCGATATGACACCTTGGCGCTACGGGTTTCCGGTTGCCATCACTATGGTCAGCTGCGTAGTCATCATTTACCTGCTGTTTTCAACCATCGGGCTGGTCAATGGATTGAGTTCGTTATTTTGGCCTGCTATAGCTGCCGTGCTGGTAGTAAATGTACTGCTGTGTTGGCTGAGTGTTAAGTATTGGTATGACAAATATGCCCAGTCTTTGGGCAACTACTAAGTCAATACCTTGACGCAGCGCAATAACCTAGACGCCCTAAGCAGGCCCTAGGCACCACTACCAGACCCCTCGGAAAAATCCTCTAAAGCCAGAAACTATCATGGGTAAGTTATATATTGTGTAATATATAAGACATGTATGTTGACACTTGTTACATTTTATGTCACTTTTTAGATGTCAAGCATATTCTTAATACGAGTGTTTGGCTAAAAATCTATATTTAACCAACTCATAGGGATTTTGCAAGGATGCGGACGGTAATTGCATCAAGCAATGGTATAAATCTAAGTATAAAAAAACGGAGAATTTATGATGTTCAAAAATAATTCAATCCATAACGCAGTTGCCTGCTCGGCCGCAGTTATTGCTAGCCTAGCTGGGGTAACCTCAGCTACCGCACAAGACAGTGACGGATGGCAACTTGAAGAAGTTGTTGTAACAGCTCAAAAACGTGAAGAAAAGCTTAGCGATGTTCCAGTTGCTGTGACAGCTCTGACTTCAGAACAAATCGATGCTGCATTTGCCAACAATATTGAGGACCTACAGTCCATGGTTCCATCAGTGAGTTTTCGCAAAGGTAACACTACGCGTAACTCTGCTCTAACGGTTCGTGGTATCGGCACTATCTCTTTCAGTATTGCCGCAGAACCCAGTGTGTCTACTGTAGTTGATGGCGTGGTTCTAGGCCGTTCTGGACAGGCTTTTGGCGATCTCTACGATCTTGAGCGCATAGAAGTTCTAAGGGGCCCGCAGGGAACCTTATTTGGTAAAAACGCCTCTGCTGGTGTGGTTAATATGATAACCAAACGCCCCGGCACTGAGTTCGAGGGTTCTGTAGAAGCACAATTATTCCAAGACAATGAATATAGCCTTAAAGCCTCTGTTTCTGGGCCACTGAGTGACAGAGCTCGCGGTAGCCTCACCATATTAGACAAGCAGTTTGACGGCTATGTAAGCAATGTCTTCAATAATCAGCAGACCAATGGTTACGACCGCTCTGGAATGCGCGGCATGCTTGAGTTTGATATCAGTGACGATACCTCAATGCTGGTTATTGCTGAGAAATATAATGCCAATGACGAATGTTGTACCGATCTGGAACTACTGCCCAGCGGAAGAAACCCAGCTTCAGCTTCATCACCCTCTAGCATGGGCGTGGTTAATGGCGTAGCCGATCTTGATTTAGATCAGCGCAAAATCGACCATGATCTTACAACTGTTACTTTAGATAAACACACGGCACTGTCTGTGCAGTTTAATACCAGTTTGGGCGAACATGAGCTGACCTCTATTACAGCTTACCGCTCATGGGATAATACTGAGATTCGTGAAGGCGATTTCACGTCCATTGCTGGCGATAGCAATGAGCCGGTATTTGGCGTACCTTTTCAGCTTCATGATCTTGGCCCTCAAGAGTGGCGTCAGTTCTCGCAAGAAATGAGGATCGCCTCACCAATGAGCGAAGCGCTAGAGTATCAGGTAGGCGCTTTCTATATGAATATCGACTCGGAGCGTAACTTTACTCGAGATGCCAGCTGCCAAAACAATAATGGTCAGCTTGATCAGGCCATGACTTGGTATGCTAATGAAACCCTGTCCGGTGACGACTTAACTACCGCTCTGGCTGACTTGGACGCCTATGCAGTAGCTGAAGGTGTAACCTGTAATGCCAATGATATAGTCTCTGCCACTGCCTATATGAGCACTGAGTTTAATAACTGGGCAGTATTCGGTGAAGGTAAATACAATCTTACCGATAGCACAAGACTGTTGTTTGGCCTACGCTATACCGATGATGAAGTAAGCTACAGCCATAAACGCGCAAGCAATGACCAGTATGGTCGTCGAGGTGTTGGTGTTCGTCCAGCAACGGAAAATACTGATGCCAGCGGTAGCACTACTGAGTCAAATGTATCTGGTAAGGTAGGCATTCAAACAGACTTTAGCGATAACTCTATGTTTTACGCTACAGCCTCTCAGGGCTACAAAGGTCCAGGCTTTAATATTTACTATAACTTCAAGGCCAACGGAGACGATGCTGCACCTCTCTCAGAAGAGACATCGACTTCTCTGGAACTGGGTTACAAATATACCTCTGACACCTTGATGCTGAACGCCGCTATTTTTCAAACGGATATTGAGGACTTTCAAGCTAACAACGCGGACTGTTCCGATGGTGCCTGTATCACGCGCTTAACCAACGCAGGTGATGTCGAAACCTCAGGTGTTGAGCTTGATTTTACTTGGGCTCCAATGGAAAACCTGACACTGTTTGGCGGCATTGCTGCAATCGATGCGGAAATCGACGAGTTCAGATGTCCTGACCCAACGGCCACTAACTGTTCAGCTCGATCTGGTTTACCCGTACCTTTTGCACCGGAACTCAAGTACTCACTAATGGCCCAATATGTGATTCCACGTGAAAACATGGATATCATCATCAATGGTTCGTTCGTGCACACTGATGAACAGGTTTCTGGTCTACCCGGCAATGATGGCTCGCAAGATCCACGCGGGCTATTGCCAGAGTACGATATGGTCAATGCCAGCATCGGTTTCTCGTTTGATGAAGATCGCTACCGAATCTCTTTGATCGGTAAGAACCTCGGTGATGAAAGCTATACAACCACCTATAGTGGTGATAACTTCCGATACCAGGTACCTCGCGATGCCAGCCGCTACTTTGGTGCCGCTTTTAAAGCATCATTCTAAACGCTTAAGAAGTATAGAAAAGGGGCGAATATCGCCCCTTTTCTAATGCCCAAAAAAATATAGCCACCCAGAATTATTGCCTTAACAAACCCTTATTAAGTTTCAATAATGTCAACTAGTTGTTTGATTGCGAAGCAAGTGCTCCAGCTGTTTCACGGGGAAGGTAAAATGGCCAACGTGGTGGTATGATTGAGGCTCAAAGATTTATGCAGAGGAATATATGTCCCTAAGTCCAAAGCTTCAACCGCTTTACAAACAGGTCTATGAACTGCTCACTGCGCGGCTCATCGAAGGCTATTGGAAACCATCTCAAATTCTGCCAAGCGAGATGCTGTTAGCAAAAGAGATTGGGGTTAGTCAGGGTACTGTTCGCAAAGCGCTCAACCAGATGGTTGCTGAAAAAATGCTTCAGCGACAGCAGGGAAAAGGGACATTTGTCGCTGAACATACTCAGGAGAGTGACCTGTTTAGATTTTTTCGGCTTCGCGAACCCAACGGAGAGATGCTGATTCCAGACACTGTGGTTCTGGATTCAACTCGCCGCAAGGCATCTGGATACGAAACAGAAAAATTGAACTTGAAGGCCAATAAACTCGTTGTTGAATTAACCCGAGTCAGATCTATTCACAACAAGCCCGTAATTATAGAAAAGGTTATCCAGCCACTCTCGGTCTTTCCAGATATTGATAAAAACACCGACCTACCCAATGCGCTCTATATTCTCTATCAAGAAAAATATGGCATCACCATCATGTCAGTCACCGATGAAGTGCGGGCCATCGAAATATCCAAAGACTATGCCAAATATCTAGATTTATCCGAGGGCTCACCCGTATTAATGATCGAGCGCAGTAGCGTAAACATTGATGGTCGGATTGTTGAATTCAGCACAGCTTATTGCAGTTCCGAGAACTTTGTTTATTCAGTTCATCTAACTTAAATAATAGCTCGCTGTTCAAAATTACAGTTCGTAATGATTTAGATTCAGGCTAAACCAAGCGTCGATTGCACTTTTTTGACATAACTTTAACAGGCGTCTTTTTTAATAGATGGGCATCTATAACGCAAAACTATAGCAACAATAGAGTTGAGAAAGAACGTAAAATTAAGACCTTTATAATAATAAACACAAGGTATTAAGAGTAATGATTAAAATACTGCGCCAAACCCTATTTATCAGTGTAATGCTTATTAGCAATATCGCTATCTGCGCCGAACAGTTATATACCGATCAGCCTCCAGTGACACCAGAGCTGGCTTTTCCCGGCACCTATAACGTAGGTGTCACCACCATCACCGCTACTGATCCAAAACGCTTAAATACAGCCAACTTTATTACCCATATTGAACGACCCTTTACGCTAGAGGTTTGGTATCCAGCAGATACTACTGCCAAAGCGGCAATGGCGACCTATAAAAATGTTACCCGCCTGCAAAAACCCTTTGAGCTTCAGGGCGGTGCCTACCGCGATGCGCCAGCGCTCAGCGAAGGCAGCTTTCCGCTGATTCTGCTGTCCCATGGTTTTACCGGCTATCGCACCCAGATGTTCTATCTGGGAGAGCATCTAGCCAGTCATGGTTATATCGTTGTTGGCATAGACCACACAGATTCAACCAATTCTGAGATCAAGAAACATGAAGATCGTCCCGCAGGATTTGCTAGCACTCTGTATAACCGCGCCCGTGATCAGCAATTTCTTCTCGACTACTTTACCGACCAGCAGTCGCCTGTCGCCAATATCGTGGATACAGATCGTGCCGCAATTATCGGCCATTCCATGGGTGGCTTTGGCGCCATCAATACCGTTGGTGGTTGCTATGACTTCAGCTATGACAAGCTCAAGGCTTTGGGCACGCCAGCGCCATTGGCACTGGTCATGCCTCTGGTGCTAAATTCCTGTTATGGCGGCCGCGAAATAGCAGACCCACGCTGGAAAGCCGTGCAACTCTTTGCCCCCTGGGGTGGTGAACAAGATGTGCACAGTGCTGAGGCTATGAAAAATATTAGCGTGCCCACCTTTTATTTTGCCGGCGATCAAGACAACACCTCCGGCTATAAAACTGGCATCAAAAAACTCTTTGACCAGACGGGTTCTGAGCATAACTACATGCTGCTGTTTGAAAATGCGCGGCACAATATTGGCCCCCATCCAGCACCAGCGGCCTCATTTGCCACAGACTTCGAACTGGGCCATTACGTCGATCCCACCTGGGATACAGAAACCATTAATCGAGTTATCGAACATATGAGCCTCGCGTTTTTAGACTGTCATGTTAAAAGCGATGCAGCCCGCTGTGACTATCTGCCCAAGCGTCAAGATAGCCAGCAATACACCGGTGCCCTCCGCCAATACAGGGACCCCTGGATCGGTTTTAAACATCTTTGGGCCAGCGGCTTAGAGTTCTATCGCAAATAAGTAGGCAAGGTAAATCTATGTTTGGAGCCTGTTACTACCCAGGGCAATGAATGAATGTCCTGGGAACTATAAGACTAAAGAAGACATTCGGCTGCACCCCCTCCCTAAGCGCACTAAATCCCAACTGTAGTGGTCAACTAATTCCGGACACAGAATAAGGTTTTTCTTCAGCAATCGCTGTCGCCAAACCTTAGTTATAAGAATGGGGTCTTTGGTAATTGTAATACCCCATTAAATACCTACTTATGTCGGATTTTGCCTGTTCCAAGCTTATATAGCCAACAGTAGGGATCCACTCTGATTTTAAGCTTCTAAACACACGCTGCATTGGCACATTATACCCAAAGTGCTTCGCGGGGCAGGCCCTCCCAACAGTTTCCACGTCGGCTCATGCCCTGTTTGATGCGATAACGCCACAAACGATGGCGGAATCGCAGGCTTGTGTACTAGCTTGCCCTGATCAGAGTGAAACAGCAGCCCTTGAGGTTCACCACGCAGTTGATAAGCATGATCAAGTGTATTGATCGCTAGCGTAGCATCCGGATATCTAGACATGGCCCAGCCGACAACTCGCCGATTGAACAGGTCGATACTAACGGCTAAGTACACCCAGCGACTTCCGGCCCAGATATAGGTAATGTCGCCACACCGGACTTGATTGGCCTTGGTGGCCCCGAACGCACGGTCAAGCACACTGGGGATATCTATGCGCTCGTCTAAAGCGACTTTGTACTTGTGTGACCCTGGCTGTTTACTTGTAAGATTCACTTCAGTAGTAATCGCAATCGTTTGTAACTTTCTTTGTAAAACCCCCTGTTTTAGGGGTGGTTTGTAACAAGCTTTTAACTCTCAACTCCATATAAATCAATGATTTAAACCTACCCGACTACTCCCACTCAATAGTAGCAATATTTGAAACCCTTATACAGCAGGGGATACAGGGGTATTTTTTTAACTGTGTCAAATATGTGTCACTAAGACTATATAGATTACCGATCCTACTTCTATTTACCTACTTTACCACCTATAACGACACACTGTGTCTCTATAAAATTTCTCTAATCATAAGTAAAGATATCTTCCAACGGTGTCTTGAATACATTGGATATTTTAAAAGCAACCTCTAAGGATGGAGAGTATTTGTCTTTTTCAATAGCAAATATAGTTTGACGAGTTACACCAACCTTGTCTGCTAAGGTCTGTTGTGACATTTCTTCTGCCTCAAACCTTAATTTTCTAATGTTATTACGTAATTTCTTAGACAACTTATACACCTTTGCGGTAATGGTAGAGTTGAGTAATGAAATTAGTAACTTCTGCTAGAACAAAAAATAGTAGTAACAAATGGGAT
>Ga0307998_1001502_pt1 | contig 12540 bp, 12 predicted proteins | sample Davwhametageno37_FD_203147 | JGI IMG/M metagenome (GOLD analysis project Ga0307998, IMG submission 203147) | Marine microbial communities from Davis Island wharf, Antarctic Ocean - #37 | ecosystem: Environmental > Aquatic > Marine > Unclassified | place: Antarctic Ocean: Davis Island wharf...
TTGCGTTTAGTGATCCATCGTCTGAAACATCAAACATTGGAAAGTCAATCACCCAAATTGGAGCCCACTCTTTATCGAATAGATTTAAATCTTTACCTAGCTTTTCTCTGAGGTTTCCAAGAGCTTCATTTACAATTTTAGATTTATCTGCACCAAAGAAGATGATGTCACCTTTTTTTGCTTCTGTTAAGTCAATAACTTTTTGTGTTACGTCATCACCAAGAAATTTAATAATTGGCGAGGACGGGCCATCATCATTTATCTTAATATAAGCTAATCCTTTTGCACCATAGATGCTGACAAATTTTGTATAGTCATCAATTTGTTTACGACTAATTGAAGCTCCTCCTGGAATTTTAAGCGCTGCAACTCTTCCTTTATCGTTATTAGCTGGACCAGAAAAGACTTTAAATTCAACATCTTTCATGATCTCATTAACATCAACTATTTTTAGAGGGATTCTTAAGTCAGGCCTATCAACACCATAAAGATTAATAGCGTTATCATAAGTAATTGTTGGAAATTTTTTAGGTAAATCAATACCTGCAACTTCTTTAAATAGACCTCTTACCATTTCTTCCATTAGTGATGTTATTGCATCTTCATTCATAAATGAAGTTTCAACATCGAGCTGCGTAAATTCTGGTTGACGATCAGCCCTTAAATCCTCATCTCTGAAGCATTTAACTATTTGATAGTATCTTTCAAAGCCAGACATCATTAGAAGTTGCTTAAAGAGCTGAGGGGACTGTGGTAATGCAAAAAAACTTCCTTCATGGGTTCTTGAAGGTACAAGATAATCCCTAGCGCCTTCAGGTGTTGCTTTTGTTAGAAAAGGAGTTTCAATATCCAGGAAATCATGCTTATCCATAAAATCTCGCATGAAATGAGTGACCTTAGACCTTAGTCGCAATCTTTGCTGCATTTCATCTCTTCTAAGGTCTAGATAGCGATATTTAAGTCTAACTTCTTCAGAGGTTTCCATCGAGTCAAGCTGAAATGGAATTGGCTTTGATGCATTTAATATTTCAATCTTATCTGCAAGAACCTCAATTTCACCAGTTGGAATTTTTTTATTGATCATTTCACCATCCCTAGCGAGAACCTTTCCAGTAGCTTTAATTACAAATTCATTACGTATTGTTTCGGCTAACTTAAATGTATCGGCAGTTTCAGGGTTGATTACTATTTGTACAAGGCCTTTCTTATCTCTTAAATCTAAAAAAATAACACCACCATGATCGCGTCTTCTATTGACCCAGCCGCAGAGAATAACCTCTTCATTAAGATTAGTTTTATTCAGTTCACCGCAGAAATTTGTTCTCATTTACTTTCCTTTTTTTTTAGGGTTTCGGGCGTTACTACGCCTGCAGATATGACTAATTTAAAAGCCTCTTCAACAGACATTTTTAATTCTATCGCATCTTTTTTAGGGATTATCACAAAAAATCCTGAGGTTGGATTGGGGGTTGTTGGTACAAATAGATTTATAATATCCTCTCCAATAATTGTCTCAATCTCTCCTTTATAATCTCCAGATTGAAATGCAACTACCCAAATACCCTTACTAGGATATTGAATTAAATATGCTTTTCTAAAGCTTTCACTTGATGTGTTTAAGACTGTTGAAGATATTTTTTTAAGAGCATTGTAAATATTTCTAAAGCCTGGAATTTTGTTAAGAGCCCTTTCCCATAAATCTAGAAGTTTTCGACCTAAAATATTTGTGACTAAAGCTCCAGTTATAATCAGTATTAGAATAACAAAAACAAAGCCTGAGCCTGGAATAGAGGTATCTAAGTTAAGAAGTGCTTCAGGTAAGAACCTTTCAGGAACGAGGTTATCAACAACTTCTAAAAAGAATTTGATAACTAGAACAGTTAATGCCAGAGGTATCCAAAATAAAAGTCCGGATATAAGATAATTTGTTAAGCGCTTCACAGGCCAAATAAGTGAGTCTAAAAAAAGGATATTTTAACACAAGCTTAATTAGCTGTTTAAGCCTCGAAGTCTTAATCTAGTTAAGTTATGATTTTTCTTCTTCTTCTCGGAGCGTTAAAATCTCATACCCGTTTTCAGTTACTAAAATTGTATGCTCCCACTGAGCAGAAAGAGAGCGATCTTTAGTTGTCACTGTCCAGCCGTCAAGTCTTGAAGTAATGACCTCATAACTACCAAGATTAATCATAGGCTCAATTGTAAAAGTCATTCCAGGCTCTAGTATAGGGCTTTTATCAATTTTCCCATCATTGTAGTGGATGACTTGCGGAAGTTCATGAAACACCTCTCCAATACCATGACCACAATAATCTCTAACAACAGAGCAGTTCTTACTTTGAGCATAAGCTCCAATAACTCTTCCAATTTCACCTAAATGAATTCCGGGTTTAACTTGTTTGATCCCAAGCATCATACAGTCTTGAGCTACCTGGCAAATTTTTGCTGCCTTTACGCTAGACTTACCAACAATAAACATTTTAGATGTATCGCCATGAAATCCATCTCTAATGACTGTAATATCGATGTTAATTATGTCGCCTTTTTTTAGTTTTTTATTGCCTGGTATGCCGTGGCAAACAACACTATTTACAGATGTACAGATAGATTTTGGAAAGCCATTGTAGTTAAGTGGAGCTGGAATACAATCTAAGACATTGACTATGAAGTTATGACAAATTTGGTCAAGCTCTTCAGTAGTAGTACCAACCTTTACATGCTCACCAATCATCTCTAACACACTAGATGCAAGTTTACCAGCAACACGCATTTTATTAATTTGTTCAGGGCTTTTTATAGATATGGACATTTAAACCTCATTAAGATTTTTCAGCTCTTTTTTCTAATGCTTTGATTCTATCCTCTAAGGGTGGGTGAGAAGACCAAAGCTCACGCCATCCAGTTTTAGGTTTTTCACCAATACCAAAAGCAGCTAGCTGTTCAGGAAGTGCTTCTGGCTCTTTTTGACCAAGACGTTTCAAGGCATTTATCATATTTTGATTGCCTGCAAGATCAGCGCCTCCGGTATCAGCAACATACTCTCTTTTTCTGGAAAAATACATCACAATTACACTAGCTAAAATAGATAAGATTATCTGCGCAAAAATTGTTGTTACAAAATAACCGATTCCATGACCTCTTTGGTTTTTTAAAATGACCCTGTCTACAACATGACCAATGACTCTTGAAAAGAAAATAACGAATGTGTTAACTACTCCTTGAATGAGAGTTAGCGTAACCATATCTCCATTGGCAACATGACTCATTTCATGACCAACAACAGCCTCTATTTCACCTTGAGTCATACTGTCAAGTAGGCCTTGAGATACCGCAACTAATGCTTTATTTTTACTTGCTCCAGTAGCAAATGCATTCATTTGAGGAGAGGGAAAAATAGCAACTTCTGGCATTTTTATACCAACAATTTTGGATTGCTTTTCAACTATATCTAGAAGCCATTTTTCAATAGTATTAGTAGGATTTTCAATAACTTTAGCGCCCGTCATTCTTTTGGCCATCCATTTAGAAATTGCAAGTGAAATAAAGGCTCCTCCAAAACCAAAAATTCCAGAAAAAACAACTAAAGCATTTAAATTAAGATCGCTACCGTTTTGAGCTAGAAGACTTTCCACGCCAAGCACTCTGAGAGTTACGCTCAGAATAATCATGATTGCAATATTTGTTAACAGAAAGAGAAATATTCTTTGCATTATCTGCTCCCTAATTTATTAAGTTCCAAGAGTGATATTATAGAAAGAATAATTGCGTATCTTCATAATTTTTTTACATGATTTACATGATTTACATGATTTATAAGAATTTAAAATTTTCTTTGCCATAAAATAAACTACATAGAATAATTGAATTAAATATAGAATTTGAGTAAACAAGTAATTTAAACTACATTATAATAAAAATTATTTTAATTTAGGAGTTGGTAATATGAAATTAAGATTTTTATTTGTTGCTATAATTGCAATGTTAGTTAGTGGATGTATGGATTCAGCAATGGCAGTCCCTGCAGCGGCAGTAAATGGGGTAGGGTCATTTGTTGGCAGTGTTTGGACCGGTATAACAAGTATTTTTTAATTCATCTTTTTTTTGAATTTAAAAAACCCACTTAAATACTGTATTTTTGTGGGTTTTTATTTTTGCCGGTCAATATAGCCTTACTCGTTCAATTCAGTTGCAATTTTTTTACTTTCAGCCTGAACTGAGTAAGCAAACTCATATCCTTTTTTCTGTAAGTTAGTTCTAGTCCATTCGTTGCCCTTAAATCCTGGTAATGTAAAAACAATAATTTGAACTATTAGCCATAACCAGTGAAGATCTGATGCTGTTGAGAAATTTAAAAAACCTGATTCACCATAAATTTCATAATCTATTCCTGCAAAAAATAAGATTATTAGAACGTATGAAAAAAAAACCTTCCACAAGCCTCTATATATAAACCATCCAAGGTTTAAAGGAATTGCAAGCCATGCAAATCCCTCCTTAATAGTTTCTATTTCTTTTGTTTTGTGTTTGTATATTCTGTAAGAATTCATTTATGCAAAAACAATATAAAGCTTACTAAATAGTATACCTATAAGAGGATTAACTTTAGACTTCAAAACTGAGACGCTACTAAAATTCTTTAATAAGGTTTATAGATTTATTATCACCAAATGAGTCTAATTTAATTTTAGCCCCACTTCTATGAGTGAAGACGGCTTTTTTCCCCCTTAGCAATTGATTTAAATTTTTAATTTTACTGGTCAGGAATGAGTCATTTGAAATTTTTGCCACGTCCTTATTTTTGGTAATGCTATTCTTACATTTATAGTTTCGAAGATTATCAATTGCAACAATATGGTCTGGATGATGAGAGTTATTTTGCAGAACACAAGGTTGATTATTTGTAACATCATTAGTAGAGTTAGCAGATGATAAAGTAGCTAGAAAAGTTAATAGGATCAAGAAAATAATTTTATTCATAATTAAATGACTAATTTTTAATAACTTAAATTAATTAGGAAATTTTTGTCGAGAAAAGTAGCACTGCCATATACATACTCATTAATGGAAGAAGAAGTAATATTTGAATAGTAAATTGTAAAATAGTAGTTCTTATTGCCTCATCTTTAAAAGATTTATAGCTTAGAAATAGCATAAAGAAATAATAACTACTTGGTATTATGCTAATCAATATTAAATCATCATAATCAGCATTATTTTCAAGCTTATTAAGCATCACTCCTGCAATAATATATGTCCCAATTATTCCAAGCCAAAAGAGCTTTTTTGTTAAAAAATCTTTTGATAGCTTGTCTTTCTTTATTTCATACATAATTATATATTTTTGAGTTTTTTAATTGATTGCTTGTCTGAAGCTCTAATAGAAACTGGGGCGAGAAATGGGGTTCGAATCCGTTACAATCCAAATCACAATCCCACCTCAACTTCGCTACTTGCATCCAGCTAAAGCTGAAAGGGGGTTAATCTTGCTCACTTCTTACTTTGAGTTAAATCAGAGCTACTTAATCTAAGGTTAATTATAGTGTTTTTTCAACCTAAGCATTCGAGGAAACTGTATTAAATATGAAATTACCCTTTGAAATAATTTTCATTAATATGATTAATTTGACTCCTGGAAGCCTTTTCACTATTCTGATATAACTAAAGCCTAACGTAATTCTAATTTATACCAACAATCAGGTAGAGAAAAGTCATTAAAGCTTGCTATGTTTGGCATATCAAGCTTATGTGGTAAAGATATTTTTTTATTTTTTTTAGTAATCCTATCTTTTCTTAGAAAGGTAAATTCCATATATGGAGGGATAATAATTCCATTACATTCTGTAGGCTTAATACAATTATTAGGATGGATATGAACAACTTCAAAATTTTTCAGTATCTTTTTAAAAGTTAAATCAATCGAGTTAAATATCATGTCATCAAACAAATAATCTAATCGATGAAATTCAATTACTAATATTCTAAACTTATTTAATATTTCTGAAGGTGTATCAGCAATTATAGAATGTTCCGAGCCTTCGATGTCCATCTGTAATATAAAATCATTACTATTTGGGGCTTTTGATTTAACCCAGCTTTCCAGCGTCATATATATTTCATTATTTATATCACCAAGATATTTTTTTTCAAAATCAAAAAGAGCATTATTAATGGGTGGCTTCTCAACTGAATAGTCAGCTAAAAAGCACTTTATTCCTTTTCTAGTTAAATCATTTTCAAAGTTAGAAGTATTCGATACTCCAGGTGAAAAACAAGCATCAATATTTTCAATATCATTTGGTATGAGATAGCCGCCATCATTATCTCCACCAACTCTAATTAAATTATGATTTGTTTTAATTGGTTTTACTAGTTTAAGAAATTCTTCAATCTTTTGTTTTTCAATAGATTTACCTACCCATTTCTTTAGAGAGGGTCCTTGTTGATCCAACTCTTGGATCGTAAAGCCACGATTACTATGCGCCTCAGCAAAGTCTGGTTTAATAGCTAATGCCTGTTCATAACTTTTAACTGCAGCTTCTAGTTGGCCAAGTTCTTGAAGTGCATTACCGAGATTATTATGCGCTTCAGCAAAGTCTGGATTAATATTAAGTATCCTCTTATAACTCCTTACTGCAGAATCTGGTTGGCCGAGCTCCTTAAGAGCGATGCTGACATTATTAAATGCCTTAGTGTAGTCAGGTTTAATAGTAAGTGCCTGCTCATAGCTCTTAATCGCTTCGTCCAATCGACCAAGCTCCTTGAGAGTGATACCAAGATTATTAAATGCTTCAGCATAGTCAGGTTTAATAACAAGCGCTTGTTTGTAATTATTAACAGCCTTCCCTAGTTGACTGAGTTTATGATGAGTAATGCCAAGATTATTGAGTGCTTCAACATAGTTTGGTTTAATATTTAGTGCTTCTTTATAGCTTAAAACTGCATTATCTAGTTGTCCTAAGCCAGTATAGCAAACGCCACAAATATTATGAAGCAAAGCTTCATTAGGATAGTCTTGAATCAAAGTTTCAACAGTATTGAGAGCTGTTTCTATCTGGCCGTCGGAATAGAGTTTAATTACAGAATTAATTTGCTCTTCTTTAAGTAGTTAAGATTTAGTTTTCATTAGTCCTTTTGCAAACAATAATAAAGCTTAATCAGCTCAAAAATAAGAAGAACAATTCGTACATAGAAACAAGTCCTCCCTCAGTAACATTAAATATGTATGTAAGAAATATTATTAAAAAATAATCAAACCATAATACAGCCTATAGATAAAGATTAATTAAGAATATCCTCTGCTATTAAAGTTTTGGCTCTTGAACAACATCATTTAGCTTAAGAGAATTTGTAGCTTTTACCTCTCGATGACTTATATATATTGTTGAAATGAAAATTATAAGGCCTCCAATCCAAGTCCAGGTACCAGGAATTTCTGAAAAAATTATCCATCCAAAAAGAGCCATAATCGGTAGTTTTATAAATTCAATAGCTTGCAAACTAGTAATTTCAACCATTGAGCAGGATTTAGTCCATGAATAATGGGCAAGTGTTCCTAAAATTGCAATTCCCCATAGGTATAGCCAGGTTTCAAAACTTGGCCACTGCCAAACTACAACAGCTGGAATGAAAGTAATTGGAATAAGTATTATTACCATCCATGTAATAATTGCTTGAGGTGTTTCAGTGAGAGTCAGTTTTTTAACAATTAAGGCATTAAGTGAGTGAGCTAAAGCTGCAATAATTGCCAGCATTATTCCAAATGAAAAGCTATTAACCCCAGGCTGTACAATTATTAGCATTCCAATAACTCCAAGGATAATTGCAGCAATTCTTCTAGCCTTAATAATTTCACCTAAAAAAATAGTGGCACCAATTGTTATAAATATTGGTTTTGAGAAGCTAATTGCAGTAGCTTGCGCAAGTGGAATAAGAGTTAAACATGTAAAGCCGGCAAGCATTCCAATAGCGCCAAAAAAACCTCTTAAAAAAAATAACTTAGTATTATTCATTTTTATTGCAACTAGGCCAGTAGATATCAATATTGGCAGCATTACAATAAAAGCTAGTAGATTTCGAAAAAAAACAACTTCAAGAATATGTAGGTTTTCTGAGGCTTTTCTAATAAAAATAACCATTATTGAAAAAAAAACTATAGACAAAATGTTTAAAATTATTGCCTTAGTTTGAGAATTTTGCAATTTAAAAAATTGTATTATCCAGGAGGTATTAGATAGTTTTTTTATCAATTGATGAGATGTCCATTTATTTGACATTAGGCTGAGACCCCTAACAGAAGCTGAGGTAAAAAACGGAGCTAGATTTTAAGTTGATATAATCAGTACCAATTATATAGGAAGTGGGGCGAGAAACGGGGCTCGAACCCGCGACAACCGGAATCACAATCCGGGGCTCTACCAACTGAGCTATTCCCGCCATAATATCTAAAAGTGGTGCGCCCAATACGATTCGAACGTATGACCTACGGCTTAGAAGGCCGTTGCTCTATCCAGCTGAGCTATGGGCGCAATAACTTTGCTTGACTTAAAGTTTAGGCTTTCACTTTAATTATAAATTTTGGTCGGAGTGAGAGGATTCGAACCTCTGACCACCTGGTCCCAAACCAGATACGCTACCAGACTGCGCCACACTCCGAAGGTGAGTAATTATACTGTTATAGGAATGTTAGTCAATGACTAATTTGAGCCATATTTCATCTATTTTATCTGAAGTATTTATTAGCTATTTAAAGTAATTATTATGAAGGTCAGTCTCATGTTTGTTTGCTAAAATAACTTTGATATTATCTTTATTACTAATATTTTTTTTTATAAGCATTGGGTCGCTTATCTGAGATTCAAAGTCTGAGCTTTCTTGAAACAATATTGATTGCCCTCCTGTCATAGCAAGATACACTTGGGCAAGAATTTGTGCATCAAGTAATGCTCCATGACGAGTTCTAGCGCTAGTATCAACTCCAAAACGCCTGCATAATGCATCTAGATTATGCATAGTACCCGGACGCTGTTCTTTTGATAACTCTAGAGTGTCTATGATTTGACATATATCCTCTATCCTTTTGCTAATTCCATTTATCTTTAGTTCGTTATCTAGAAAGCCAAGATCAAATGGAGCGTTATGAATTATTAAAGTTGCCCCTTCAATAAAAGATAACAAATCACTAGAAATTTGATTAAATTGTGGCTTATTTATTAAGAACTTATCAGTAATACCATGGATATTGACTGAATCTCCTACTGGCCTGTTAGGTTGAACATATTTGTGAAACTCTGTATTTGTTATTTCTCTATTTAATATTTGAACTGCTCCAACTTCAATGATGCGATGACCCTCCTCTGGGCGAATTCCAGTTGTCTCGGTATCAAGCACAATAAGTCTTTCCATGTTGGGCATATTACAGTAAAATTGCTTTATTTTATCATCTGATCAAATATAGGTTAACTAAGATTATGGCAAGAGTAACAGTAGAAGAATGTTTAGATAAGGTAGAGAATAGATTTGAATTAGTTTTAGTTGCTGCAAAGCGTGCGCATCAATTAAATTCTGGTGGGTTTAGATCAACTCTAGATGTTGGTAAAGATAAGCCTACAGTGGTTGCATTGAGAGAAATTGAACTTGGTTTAATTGATGCCTCTATCTTGACAGAAGAGTATGCAATGGAAGAAGAGCTTAATGCTCATGATAGACTTACCCAAGAAGCTAAGATAAACGAAGTTTCAGCAGAATTATCTGATGTAAAGCTTGATGAGGTAGCAGAGTCTGATGATCTTGCCGTTAAAGAAAGTGATGAGTAAGAAAAACTCTTAGATATTAATAAAAAAAATGACGCATCGCGTCATTTTTTTTGGCTGATTCAATATATTTTATTATTTTTTTAATCGTTGACTTTGGTAACATGGTTTTTTGTTAAATTAATCATTGGGGTTAATCAAATGCAATATCCTATTATGCAAAGCAATAGAAAGCCATTAATTAATGCTGAAAATTATCAGTCTATGTATGATCATTCTATTTTAAATCCAGATAAGTTTTGGGCTGAACAGGCTGAAAAGTTTATTGACTGGGATAAAAAGTGGGATAAAGTTTCAGATGTTGATTTTTCTAAGGGCAAAATTGCTTGGTTTGAGGGCGCAACTTTAAATGTGTCTTATAACTGTTTGGATCGTCATTTGCCTGAACGTGCTGACCAGGTTGCAGTTATCTGGGAGGGAGATGATCCAAATTTAAGTGAGTCAGTAACCTATAAGGAACTACACGAAAAAGTTTGTAAATTTGCCAATGGAATGAAGGATTTAGGCGTTGTAAAAGGCGATCGTATTTGCTTATATATGCCTATGATCATTGAAGCTACGGTTGCCATGCTTGCATGCGCAAGACTTGGTGCAATTCATTCAGTAGTTTTTGGGGGGTTTTCACCAGATGCTTTGAGAGATCGAATTCTTGATAGTGAGTGCAAGCTAGTAATTACTTCAGACGAGGGTGTACGCGGTGGTAAAGCAATTCCTTTAAAGGCTAATGTGGATATTGCAACTAAAGAATGTGACTGTGTTGAGCATATTGTTGTTGTAAAGAGAACAGATGGAGAAGTTACTTGGGGTGACAGAGACATATGGTATCACGATCTAGTTGAACATGCTTCACCAGACTTTCCCTGCGAGATGTTTGATGCTGAAACCCCTTTATTTATTCTCTATACCTCTGGCTCAACTGGAAAACCAAAAGGCGTTCTTCATACTTCAGGTGGATATTTGTTGTATGCTGCAATGACTCATAAATATACTTTTGACTATCAAGAGGGCGATATTTACTGGTGCACTGCCGATGTTGGATGGGTTACTGGTCATTCATATATAGTCTATGGGCCGCTAGCTAATGGAGCAACTACTTTGATGTTTGAGGGCGTTCCTAATTACCCAGATGCCTCAAGATTTTGGCAGGTGATTGATAAACATAAGGTAAATATTTTCTATACAGCACCTACTGCTATTAGGGCTTTAATGGGGGCTGGAAATGAGCATGTACAAAAAACCTCTAGGGCTAGTTTAAAAATTTTAGGGACTGTTGGAGAGCCAATTAACCCTGAAGCGTGGGAGTGGTATTACAATATTGTTGGCGATGAGAGATGTCCAGTCGTGGATACCTGGTGGCAGACAGAAACAGGTGGTCATATGATTACACCAATGCCTTTTGCAACAGCTCTAAAACCAGGCTCTGCAACTATGCCATTTTTTGGAGTAGAGCCTCAAGTTCTTAGTGAGAGTGGTGAGTTGTTAGAGGGTGAGTGTTCAGGTGTTCTTGTTATAGCCAGATCTTGGCCAGGTCAAATGAGGACTTTATATAACAACCATGAGCGATTTATGGAGGCTTACTTTACGACTTATCCAGGTAAATATTTTGCGGGAGATGGAGTTAAGCGAGATGCTGATGGTTATTATTGGATTACTGGAAGAGTCGATGATGTCTTAAATATATCTGGGCACCGCCTGGGTACAGCAGAAATCGAATCTGCCTTAGTTCTTCATAGCGATGTAAGTGAAGCAGCAGTTGTTGGCATGCCTCATGATATAAAAGGCCAAGGTATTTATGCCTATGTGTCTCTAATGAAAGGAGTGATTGGTAATGAGGAGATTAAAAAAAATCTAGTAGCTCTAGTTAGAAAAGAAATAGGCCCAATTGCAACGGTAGATAAAATTCAATTTGCACAAGGCCTTCCAAAAACAAGGTCAGGAAAAATTATGAGACGCATCCTTAGGAAAATTGCAGAAGATGATTATGCAGAGCTTGGAGATACTTCTACATTATCCGAGCCTGGCGTTGTGGATGATTTGATTAAAAATAGAGTCTAGTAGTAAATTTCTGCCTACTTATTAATCTATAAATAATGAACGCATTCCTATATTTTATTGTTCTACTTGCATGGGGCTCATCTTGGTTTGCAATTAGTTTTCAATTGGGCGATGTGGCCCCTCAGGTTTCGATAGTTTGGCGTTTTCTGCTCGCCTCACTTTTACTATTTATTTGGTGTTTCATTCGAGGTCTAAAGCTTTCTTATCCCTGGCGAGAGCATTTAAACTGGCTTTTATTGGGATTTTTTCTATTTTGTATTAATTATATTTGCGCCTACTTTGGTACCTCTTATTTAACAACCGGAGTGGTTTGCCTTATTTTTTCAACACTTACTTTGTTTACTGTTTTTAATGGTTTTATTTTTTTTAAAAAACCCATTAGATTGCCCATATTATTTGGCGCAATAGTCGGTATTGTAGGGTTATCAATTATATTTTCAAACGAGATCAGAAGTTCAGACTGGTCGCTTGACTCTGAAATTGTAAAGGGTTTTTTATGGATGCTTATTGCAACTTTTTTTGCATCAATAGGGATGCTGCTTTCTGGTCAGATGCAAGCGAGAAAAATACCACTAATTCAGAGTAACGCTTTCAGTATGCTTTATGGCTCTCTTATACTGGTTATTTATATATCTTTTAGTGATATAAGTTTCAGTTTTAGCACAAGCTATAGTTATGT
>Ga0307998_1001503_pt1 | contig 12540 bp, 10 predicted proteins | sample Davwhametageno37_FD_203147 | JGI IMG/M metagenome (GOLD analysis project Ga0307998, IMG submission 203147) | Marine microbial communities from Davis Island wharf, Antarctic Ocean - #37 | ecosystem: Environmental > Aquatic > Marine > Unclassified | place: Antarctic Ocean: Davis Island wharf...
CCCATGCAGATTCAGAAACTACTTTATCACTGCATCCTTTTATTACAACTCGAGTGTCGATGTAGTCTTGCTCGTTGAGTTTATTAATAGCAATTATTAGAAGCTGTTGTTGAACGTTTTTTATATTACCAAAAAGAATGCTTTGCGCATAATCTTGAAGAGCTGTGGTAAGTAACATATAAGCCCAAACCGGTACAATTGCTTCTGCTTTACAATGCAAGGCAACATGCTTGCCTTTATAGGGAGACCAGTCGTTAGTTTTTATAAAATCCCGAAAATCTTTTTCTTTCAATGCAAAACCTTGCCACAAGTTCTGGCTAATATCATAACCTACAATTTCTTCCTTCGGAAAAAAATCAGCCATATCTATTTGAATTAAACTGGACTTCGATACTCTATTTACTATTTCACTCATTTTATCAAGCAGATTATACTGGGTTTTTATTGTTCAAAAAAACGAAGAGATCAATGCATGTGTAGGACAATTATTTGAGTGGTACACTTTTGTACATGACCAAATTATTGGATTAGCATAACACCGCTATCAGCGAGGCTCTTTTGGACAATCTTTACATAAAACCTAATTCCAATTGGGCTTCTTCGCTCATCATGTCTTTCTCCCATGTAGGTTCAAAAGTCATAGTGACCTTGGCTTGTTTTACACCTTCGACTCCAGCTACTTTTTGCTCTACCTCTTCAGGTAAACTTTCAGCAACAGGGCAACTAGGTGAGGTTAATGTCATAAGTATATCCACAACATAATCATCGTTTATTTTTACATCGTAAATTAAGCCCAACTCATATACATCGACTGGTATTTCAGGATCATATACTGTTTTAATGACATTAATTATTGTAATTTCTAGTGCTTTTTTCTCCATTCTAATTATTCTTTTGCTGAATAAGCCAGCGCATACATTTTTATCTTCTTTATCATAGATACCAATCCGTTTGACCGAGTTGGTGATAAATGTTCTTTAAGCCCAATTTTATCTACAAAGAAAAGTTCTTCATCTAAAATTTCTTTTGGGGTTGAGTCATTTAGTACTCGAACAACCATACCAACAATACCTTTAGTAATTATGGCATCGGAATCGGCTTTGAAACGTAGTTTTCCTTCTTCAAACGATGGAATTAACCAAACTCTACTTTGACAACCACGGACTAAAAAATCTTCAGATTTATCTTCCTCATTAACACCATCAATATCTTTTCCCAAATCAATGATGTATTCATACTTTTCCATCCAATCTTCGAAAATGGAAAACTCTTCAATTAGCTCCTCTTGTCTTTCTTTTATTGTCATATCATTTTCCGCAGATTTCGCGGATTATCGCAGATTTTAAATTAAAAAACTGATCTTTTTATCTGCGGGTTAATTAAACATTTTTTGAACTCGTTTCAACCCCTCAACAAATCGATCTATTTCTTCAAAAGTGTTATAAAAAGAAAATGATGCTCTAACTGTACCAGGGATTCCGAAGTGAGCCATAATAGGTTGCGTACAATGATGTCCGGTTCGAACTGCAATGCCTAGTTTGTCCAATATAGTACCGGTATCGTATGGGTGAATTCCTTCTAATAAAAATGAAATAACTGCTGCTTTTTTATCGGAAGTACCGAAATAATTTATGCCATCAATCTCCTTCATTTTGCTCATAGCGTAATAGTGAAGGTCGTTCTCGTATTCGAAAATTGCCTTAAAACCAACCTTATTGGCGTAATCGATGGCCACTTTCAGCCCCAGCGCACCAGCAATATTTGGAGTGCCTGCTTCAAACTTAAATGGTAAGTCGTTGTATGTTGTTTTCTCAAAACTCACTGATTTTATCATATCTCCACCACCTTGGTATGGGGGCAATTTATTTAACCAATCTTCTTTACCGTATAATACACCAATACCAGTTGGACCATAAAGTTTGTGTCCTGAAAAAACGTAAAAATCGCAATCTAAATCCTGCATGTCCACTTTCATGTGAGGAACTGCCTGAGCACCATCTATCAATACAGGAACGTTATTTTGATGAGCAAATTCAATTATTTCTTTTACGGGGTTAATTGTACCAAGAGTATTCGAAACATGACTAACAGCAACCAATTTGGTTTTTTCAGAAAGCAGCTTTTTGTATTCTTCAAGAATTATTTCGCCCTTATCATTTATTGGAATAACCTTTAATTTAGCTCCACTTTGCTCGCAGGCCATTTGCCACGGAACAATGTTAGAGTGATGTTCTAATTCCGAAACGATTATTTCATCGCCAGAATTTAAAATACTTTTAAAGCCATTTGCTATTAAGTTAATCCCGTCTGTTGTGCCTTTTGTGAAAATAATTTCATGGTCATGAGCAGCATTAATATGGACTTGAATGGTTTTTCTGGCTTCTTCATATTTAACAGTAGCTTCTGCCGAAAGATGATGAACTCCACGATGTATGTTACTGTGTTCAAATGAGTAATAATGTGAAACAGTATCTATAACAGCTTTTGGCTTTTGAGCAGATGCTGCATTGTCGAAATAAACCAAAGGATACCCATTTACTTCTTGATGAAGAATTGGGAAGTCCTGGCGAATTGAGTCTATTTGCTGTTGAGTGAATTTCATAAATAAATCATGAACAAGGAAATTTGAATGTTGAAGTCTTACTCATTGCTCGTGTTTCTTTTAGTTGTTTCTATGCTTTTAACAAAAATTGAAATGAGTTGATTGTTTTCATCAAGTATTAAATTTCGCTTTTCCTTATCCGAAAGAAGTTGAGTACGCTCAATAATCCTCTGGTTCATACGAGTCTCTCGCAGTTCCTTTAAGGCAATTTTCATTTTATGGACGAAGCCTTTCCTAGATTCCGCCCCTTGCGCTTCTGCGTAGTTTAAAGCAGGTGAAAGCCCAGAACGAACTAGTTGATTAGAAAGGTATGTTGAAACGTAATCTTTAGACATAGAATAGGTGATTTCAACTATTAGAGCTGAATATTCAATTAATCGATTTTCTAAATTAAATTTCATTCAATTTCTTTTCTTCCTTGTTCAATATTCTAGGGCCTAAACTTTTCTTCAACCAAACCTTCCACATGCTCTTTGAAGGAATCTAATTTTATCTCATCTAGAACATCAAACAAAAAGGCCTTAATCATCATTTTCTTAGCACTAGTTTCACTAATTCCTCTTGAACGCAGATAGAAAACGGCTTCTTCATCCAATTGTCCTGTAGTTGAACCATGAGCACATTGAACGTCATCCGCATATATTTCCAATTCTGGTTTAGAATTGATGGTTGCGTCATCGCTTAATAAAATGTTCTGATTGCTTTGGAAAGCATTTATCTTTTGTGCATTTGGCTGCACCATTACTTTTCCATTAAATACCGCTGTAGATTTATCATCCATTACTCCTTTATAATTTTCTCTTGAATTACAATTTGGGGCAATGTGGTCTACGTATGTATGATTGTCAACGTGCTGTGAACCGTGAACTAAATAAAGACCGTTAAGATTAGTCTCGCAATTTTCACCTTGAACAGCAACATTTAAATTGTTTCGAAGAATTTTTCCTTCTAAACTGATAGTGTGAACGGTAAATCTACTATCTCTTAATTGCTTGACTTGCATGGTATTAATCAAGTAGTTTTCATCGCCACCAGCTTGTAATTGGTGAACGTTTAACGATGCGTTTTCAAGAACGTGCATTTCCGAAACCATATTATAAAGATTGTCCGATTGTCCGTTGCTATGCCAGTTAAAAATAAAGTTACACGTTGAGCTTTTTTCAACTACAATTTCAATTCTCGGTTGAACTTGAATTCCACTATCAATAGAAAGAAAATTGAGCTGAATGGATTTATCTACTTCTGTACCCGCTTTAATTTTTATCCGAATTCCAGAAGTGTAATATGCCGTATTCAACGCCGAGAAAAAATCGTTTTGATAATCAACCAAAGCGTGATCAATTTCCTCTATAGGCGTAATTTCAATTCCTGTTTGAATGTCACCTACTGGAGTTTGAAAAAAACCATTGATACATTCAATATGAAGTGCCCTTTCGTTTATGGAATGTACTTCAGCGGTGCTATCAAATTCCTTTACAGAGAACTCCGAATTTTGAATTTTTGCGAGTCGTGTATATTTCCAATATTCGTCGCGAGTGCTAGGAAACGAGAGTTTTTCTAATGCTAGTTCAGCAGCCTTGCTCACACCAGATAAGCCTTCAGCTATACGAAACTGTTCTAAGAATTTTTCTTTTTTATCTACTACCAAAGCGCCCATCATTAAACCTCTACCGTTTTAGTTAACCAATCGTAGCCTTTTTCTTCTAATTCTAAAGCCAACTCTTTTCCGCCTGTTTTTACAATTTTCCCATTGTATAATACGTGTACAAAATCAGGAACTATGTAGTCTAATAATCTTTGATAATGGGTGATAACTACCGTAGCATTGTCTTTCGTTTTAAGGTTGTTCACACCATTTGCCACAATCCTTAAAGCATCAATATCAAGCCCTGAATCGGTTTCGTCTAGAATCGCCAATTTTGGCTCTAACATGGCCATTTGAAAAATTTCATTTCGTTTTTTTTCTCCTCCTGAAAAACCTACATTAACGGAGCGACTGGCCAAATTATCTTTCAATTCAACCAATGCCTTTTTTTCTTTTACTCGAGCTAAAAATTCTTTCGCAGCCATTTTACCTTGCCCTTTGTAATCGCGAATTTCGTTAATGGCAGTTTTAAGAAAGTTAATATTACTTACTCCAGGTATTTCAACAGGATACTGAAACGCCAAAAACAAACCTTCTGCAGCTCGTTCTTCTGGTGCTAATTCCAACATGTTTTTATCGTTGAAAATAACATCACCACTTTCCACTTGATAATCCTGTCTTCCGGCAATTACAGATGCCAAAGTACTTTTTCCAGAACCGTTAGGTCCCATTATGGCGTGTACTTCTCCGGCTTTTATTTCTAAGTTAAGTCCTTGTAAGATTTCCTTACCGTCTATACTTGCTTTTAAGTTTTTTATCGATAACATTTTGTTCTTTTTTCACTCCCGCGGATTTCGCAAATTGTCGCAGAAAAAATATTTTTATTTACTGGAAAACTGATCCTCTTTATTTTTAAATAACACATTGAGTGTCCTTAAACTCCCGTAACCTCTTGTAATGTATTGTTGTAAATGAACTTTATCTTCATCCGACAATTTTTTGTGGCAGTAAACCCAGAAATTGTACTGGAGGTAATCACCCCTTCACCATATTTTTCGTGGTCTATTTTCGTTCCTGTCTTTGCTTCCATTTTTTGCCTCCCGCTAATTTCGCACCCATTCGACTTCGTTTAGGGTCCTTCAATTTATCCCACGCTTCCCTCTAGTGAAATATCCAATAATTTTTGTGCTTCGACTGCAAATTCCATTGGGAGCTGATTCAACACGTCTTTACAGTAGCCATTTACTATTAATCCAATTGCTTTTTCCGTTTCAATTCCTCTTTGGTTGCAGTAAAAAAGTTGGTCTTCGCCAATTTTAGAAGTAGTTGCTTCGTGCTCCACTTTCGCAGATTTATTTGAAGTTTCTATGTATGGAAATGTATGCGCACCGCAAGAATCACCTAACAATAATGAATCACATTGTGAGAAGTTTCTGGCATTGTGCGCACTCTTATTTATCTTTACTAAACCTCGGTAAGAGTTATTGCTTTTACCAGCTGAAATACCTTTAGAAATAATGGTAGACTTGGTGTTTTTACCAATGTGAATCATTTTAGTTCCCGTATCTGCTTGTTGGTAATTGTTAGTTACAGCCACACTATAAAATTCGCCTACAGAATAATCTCCTTTAAGAATACAACTTGGGTATTTCCAAGTTACAGCCGAGCCGGTTTCAACTTGTGTCCATGATATTTTAGAATGATCGCCTTCGCAAAGTCCACGTTTGGTAACAAAATTAAATATGCCACCAACACCTTCTTTATTTCCTGGATACCAGTTTTGAACTGTTGAGTATTTTACTTCTGCACCTTTATGAGCAACGATTTCCACTACTGCAGCATGCAATTGGTTTTCATCGCGCATAGGTGCAGTACAGCCTTCCAAATAACTTACATAACTATCTTCATCGGCAATAATCAAAGTTCTTTCGAACTGACCAGTATTGGCCTCATTAATTCTGAAATAGGTAGATAATTCCATCGGACATCTAACTCCTTTTGGAATGTAACAGAAAGACCCATCTGTAAATACTGCGGAATTTAAAGCAGCGTAATAGTTGTCATTAACCGGAACAACAGAAGCCATGTATTTTTTCACCAAATCGGGGTGATTTTTAACCGCCTCAGAAAACGAACAGAAGATAATTCCTTTTTCGGCCAAGGTTGCTTTAAATGTAGTAGCAACGGAAACAGAATCTATTACAATATCTACAGCAACATTTGATAAACGTTTTTGCTCATCGATTGAAATACCTAGTTTATTGAACGTATCCAATAATTCAGGATCTACTTCATCCAAACTACCCAGCTTTTTCTTGGGTTTTGGAGCAGCGTAAAAAATCAAGTCTTGTAGGTCTGGTTTTGTGTATTTTACATGAGCCCATTCAGGTTCAGTTAAACTTTCAAATTTTTCGTATGCTTCCAACCTAAACTTCAACAACCATTCAGGTTCATTTTTCTTTTCAGAAATAAAACGAATGATATCTGCATTCAATCCTTTTGGAGCGTTATCTGACTCAATATCGGTAGTAAATCCGTATTTATAGTCCGAGTTTATTTGTTCGCCAAGTGCGACATCTTGTTGAGCTAACTTATCTGCCATTTTATAGATTCTATTTGTTCAATGATTGGGTTAAATGGAGTGGTTACAAGGCATTTAAAATTAAAAAATGAGTGAGTTTACTTTTGTAAATGCGTGATTTTTTAATGAGCATAACGCCGAAAACAACCATTTAAAGAATTATTAAATGGAAAAGCTTTCGCCACATCCACAAGTCCGTGAAGCATTCGGATTATTAAACTCAAATCCCTTTCCATTCAGGCCACCACTGTATTCTAGTATGGTGCCAGCCAAATAGAGGAAACTCTTTTTGTCAACGGCAATTTTAACTCCCTGATCCTCAAATATTTTATCATCTGATTCTGCCTTCTCTGCAAAATCCATTTTATAGGTTAGGCCCGAACAGCCACCACCTTCAACACCCACGCGAATAACAGCTCCCTGAGGGATCTTGTCATCAGCCATTAGGCGGTTTACTTCTTTTTTTGCTTCTTCAGATACTTTTATCATAATGTCAATTCCAGCCCTTTTTAAAAGGGAATGCAAAGTTATTTAGAATAGTTCTAAATAAAAGCTTTTAACGAAATAAAATACCTAGAAGTAGGTAGTACGACATCGTATTTTTTTAAATTCTTGACAATTTGATATTAATTATGGGGTTTTGAAAAACCTGTACTTGTAGTACGAGACCCTTGGGTCGAGACTATAACCGATGGAGAGGTGGGTTTCAAATCCTTTTCTTAATTTTACCCCATGCAAAAAATAGCCGTATTAGGTGCAGGAATGGTAGGGTCCGCCATTGCTCTTGACTTAGCCTTACAATTTGATGTGACGAGTATTGATTTATCGTTGAATAACCTCACCGATTTGAAATCAAAAAATGATAGGATTAATATCCTCCAAAAGGATTTGGGAAGCACACTACTATTTTATGACTTATTAGCCCCATTCGACTTTATAGTATGCGCTGTACCCGGTTTTATGGGCTTTGAAATCTTAAAAAAAATCATTGAAGCGAAAAAAAACGTAGTGGACATTTCCTTCTTTCCAGAGGATGCATTGGAATTGGATATTTTGGCCAAAGAGCATAATGTAACCGCCATTGTAGATTGCGGAGTAGCTCCAGGAATGAGTAACCTGATATTGGGGTATGAAAACGAGCAAATGAAGTTGGATTCTTTTGAATGTTATGTAGGCGGATTGCCTGTTGAACGAAAGAAACCTTATGAATACAAAGCCCCATTCTCGCCAATTGATGTTATTGAAGAATACACTCGACCCGCTCGACTTTATGAGAATAGCGAAGTAGTAACCAAATCCGCACTGAGTGAAATAGAGCCTAAAATTTTTCCTGTTATTGGTGAATTAGAATCTTTTAATTCAGACGGCTTACGTTCGTTGTTATTTACCATGGACCACATACCCAACTTGAAAGAAAAAACTTTAAGATACCCTGGCCATGCCAAGCAAATGAAAGCATTAAGAGATGCTGGAAAGTTTGAGCCAGACCAACTAGAACAAACCTCGGCCGAGCTTTTTGAAGCTTGGAAACTGGAGCCAAACGATGATGAATTTACACTCATGCAAATTACCCTAAAAGGAGAAAACAAAACCGTTAGCTATGACTTATTGGCTTACCGAGATAAGGCGAGTGGTGTTTCATCTATGTCTCGCACTACGGGATATACTGCTACAGGAGCTATTCATTTATTAGCAAAAGGCTTGTTTACCAAGCAAGGTGTTTTCCCTCCCGAATTAGTCGGAAAAGACACACGCTGTTTCGAATACATGTTGACTCATTTGAAAGAAAGGGGAATTGATTACAAAAAATCAGAGAGCTGATTGAGGCCTAACGTTATCCTAGAGATAATGTTGTTTAGGTTTTGCTCAACATCCTGTAATCGTTTCCCACGGGAAGATGGAGCACGCGACGGAAGGGGTTTTCTTTCCACGGGTCATTCGACAGCCAGTAACCCATAACTTAGGATTGTCAGTTGAAAGTAAATCCGAAGATAAAGCATCTAAGTCCCTTAAAAAAAACACCTTTGCAAAATGGCAATAACAATAGCCAAAAATTGGAATAAGTCTTTAAAAGCCTTCTTAGTTTGGCGTACACAACACATCAAAAACAAACCATTTGTTTTGATGTTAAGTGTTTTAATTGGTTTTTTATGCGCCGTGGCCGCATATTGCCTGAAACAAGGGGTCCATTTAGTGGAGTCCTTTTTTGTAGGAACCGTAATTAAACAAGGTGGACAAACTTGGTTTTTTTTACTTCCTATTGTTGGTATTATAATAACGACGGTTCTCATTAAGTACGTCATAAAAGAGGAGACGGGCCATGGTATTCCGAATACACTTTATGCGCTGTCGAAAGGGAACGGGCTAATGTCCATTAAAAAGACATTTTCTTCGGTTATTACAGCTGCGTTTACAGTTGGTTTTGGTGGTTCTTGTGGGTTAGAGGGGCCAGCGGTTGGCACTACTTCAGCTATGGGAGCTAATATTACCAAAGCACTTCATTTGAATGTAAAAACCAGAAAACTAATGATTGGTTGTGGAGCTGCAGCAGCTCTTTCTGCCATATTTAAAGCTCCTGTTGCAGCTATTGTTTTTGCCATGGAAGTAATATTATTGGACATTACCACTTTCTCCTTAATACCTCTTTTACTTTCTAGTGTGACTGCGGCTTTGTTTTCTAGAATGTTTTTTGGAGACTCTCTTTTGTTTGAATTTGATATTCAAGATAAAATTAAAATGTTGGACATGCCATACTATATTCTTCTGGGTTTGCTCGGCGGTTTTGTTGGGGTTTATTTTACAAGAGTATATTTTTTAGTTTCCAGTTTTTTCGGAAAAATTAAACGGCTTCCTGTCAAAATATTTGTTGGTGGAATTAGTCTGGGAGCATTACTTTTTATTTTCCCGCCACTTTATGGTGAGGGTTATGGAACCCTGCATCATCTTATTAATGATGCGCCATCTTTAGTATTAGAAAACAGTCAATTTGCTGGGTTTAAAGATAATATTTGGATAATTCTTGGCTTTCTTACATTAGTTATATTCTTTAAGGCTTTTGCTACCACAATAACTTTTGGAGCTGGAGGAGTGGGCGGAATTTTTGCCCCAACTCTTTTTATGGGCAGTATCATGGGTTTTGTTTTTTCCAGATCAATAAATGAATTAGGACTCGGAAACTTATCCGTAAGTAACTTTTCTTTGGTTGGAATGGCAGCCCTCATGGCTGGAATTCTCCAAGCTCCGCTTACAGCAATTTTCCTTATTGCAGAAATTACTGGTGGTTACGATTTGTTTATACCGCTTATGTTGGCAACCTCTATTAGTTTTCTTACTGTAAAATACTTTACGCCACACTCTGTTTATACCATGCAATTGGCAAAAAGAGGGCATTTAATTACCCACGATAAAGACCAGGCCGTTCTTACCATGATGGACCTCAAAAATGAAATTGAAACCAATTTTAAAGTGGTTGACCCATATAATACTTTGGGTGATTTGGTGAAAAAAGTTAGCGATTCAAAGCGAAATCTATTTCCAGTTGTAGATGAAAACAACCTGTTTATCGGTGTGGTTACTTTGGACGATATTCGTAAAATAATGTTTGACAAATACATGTACGAAAGGACTATGGTGCACGAACTTATGTCAGTGGCTCCTGAGAATATTGAAGTAACCGATTCTATGGAAAAAGTAATGAGTAAGTTCGAAGATAGTGGAGCATGGAATTTACCTGTAATCGATCAAGGAAAGTATGTGGGCTTTGTTTCAAAATCCCGCCTTTACTCAGAATACCGTAAAAGATTGAAGGATTTTTATAAAGGAATAGATTAAAAGAAATGTTGCTGGTTTTTATAAACCAATAAAAGGAACTAGCTGATAATTACTCGGCCAATTGGTTTCGATAAGGAGGCCTTAATTTCATCATAACGAGTTTGTTGTTTCAGTAAAACAAGCGTTTGTTCATAGTCGTCATTTTCTTGCGCTGTTTTTATCTCTAATCTATTATTGCTAATAAGCACTGCCACCAACTTTGATTTAAAAGAGTATAGAGCGCTGTCTACTGCACGTTTCAGTTTTTTAGTTTCATCCGCAACTCTAATTTGTCGAAGTTCCCATTTTGCAAGTTCATATTTAGAAGTTATTAAACCGGCGGCTAAATTTGAAATTTTTGGGTTTTCGTGGTGAAGTATACTTTGCACATTCCAAGCATCTTTTTCTACCATTTCTATCAATGCATTAAGAATTTCAGTATGCTCAGGATTACTCATTTTCAAATCGTCGTTGGCTAATTCGTGTAAAACATAAGGAGCAACTCCTACTTCAATTTCTTCTTTTTCCTCCTTTTCACTCTCTTGTTCAACCGTGATGTTTTGGTCTCCATAATTTATTAAAATTCGGAGTAAATCTTTTTCTTGAGCTTCAATATTGCTTTCAAAAGCTTCTAGTGGCTTGTTTTTAGGAACAACACCTAGAGGTGCTTCGTATTGGTTGTGGTCCAATTTACGAGCCGATTTACTAATCTCAGCATTCCTAATCTTCCCCAATTCGTTAAACAAAGTTTCTTCTTCAATGTCAAGAAGGGTAGAGCACTCTTTAACATAAACAGAACGGGCAATGGCATCTGGGATTTTCGCAATGCTTTCAACAATATCTTTTATTAAACCAGCTTTTAATATTGGGTCGTTTCCAGTTCCTTTTAAAAGTATTTCTGTTTTGGTTACTATAAAATCTTTGGCATTTTCCTTGACATATTCCGCCAGCTCTTCAGGGTCGTGTGAACGCGCAAATGAATCTGGGTCTTCTCCATCAGGGAAAATAACCATTTTCACGTTCATTCCCTCTTCCAAAATCATGTTTACCCCTCTAAACGATGCTTTTATACCAGCTTCATCGCCATCATAAAGAACTGTAATATTCTGGGAATAACGTTTTATTAATTTGATCTGGCCGCTGGTAAGCGAAGTTCCCGAACTGGCTACAACATTTTTAATCCCTGATTGGTGAAAAGAAATAACGTCGGTATATCCTTCCACTAAAAAGCAATTATCGTTTTTAATGATTTCGCTTTTAGCCTGGAAAATGCCATATAGAATCCCACTTTTGTTATAGATAAGTGACTCTGGGCTGTTGAGGTATTTAGGAGCTTTTTTGTCGGTAACTAATGTTCTGGCCCCAAATCCAATTGGCCTACCAGACAAATTGTGAATGGGAAACATGACACGTCCTTTAAAACCATCGTAGTAATGATTTTCTTTTTTAGACGATTTTTTAACGAGTCCTGTTTTTTCTAAAAACTCTTTTTTATATCCTTTATCGTTAGCTGCATTAGTAAACGCATCCCAAGAGTTTGGGCTGTATCCCAAAGAAAAAGTTTCTATCGTTTCCGGAGTAAACCCACGCTGTTTAAAATAACCAAGACCCACTGACTTACCCTCATCGGTTTCTTGGAGTTGCCTGTCAAAGTATTCTTGGGCGTACTGGGTTACTATATAAAGGCTTTCTCTTTCGTTTTCGGCTTCTTTTTGTTCCGTGGTGTACTCTTCTTCTTCAAGTTCTATGTTGTACTTTTTAGCTAGAAAACGAAGTGCTTCTGGGTAAGTAAAGTGCTCGTGCTCCATAAGAAACGAAACGGCATTCCCCCCTTTTCCAGTACTAAAATCTTTAAAAATTTGTTTTTCAGGAACCACATAAAACGAAGGTGTTTTTTCGTTGGCAAAAGGGCTTAATGCCCTTAACTGCCTACCCGAACGTTTTAGGTTTACGTATTCGCCT
>Ga0307998_1001508_pt1 | contig 12527 bp, 18 predicted proteins | sample Davwhametageno37_FD_203147 | JGI IMG/M metagenome (GOLD analysis project Ga0307998, IMG submission 203147) | Marine microbial communities from Davis Island wharf, Antarctic Ocean - #37 | ecosystem: Environmental > Aquatic > Marine > Unclassified | place: Antarctic Ocean: Davis Island wharf...
AAGAAATCCATCAGTTGATCAGCCATCTCAGTAACGCTATCAATGAAGATGGCTTTGTAGCCCAGAGCTTTAAACTCAGCCTTGCCGACCATCAGCATTGTCTTGCGAAAAGCAAATATTCCATCATCAGGTTCGTGTTCGCCATCCCAAGATGAGACAGGAATGACATCGATGGCCACATGCTCCAAAGATTTAAGACCACCTTCTAAGGAGATGATCAGAGTCTTGCCATACTTGCGTTGGACATGGATAGCTTGAGTTGTTTTACCCCATCCGTGGTGAGCGCACAGGAGAGTCTTCTCAAAGTGTACTGACTCATCCGATGTTGATTTTATTTTAAACATTAGATTGCCTCTATTTTAAATTTCGGTTTTGCAGGAGTTCTAGTCAGTGCATCTGACAGAGCCTCACGCTCTTCCTTAGTTGCGCTTTCATAACGTGTCTTAGTCACTGCGAACTTTAAGTTCACGCAGTCAGGGACGCTTGTTGGGCTTGTATCGAACATGGTCTTCATGACTTTCTGATCCCAAGTCATACGTTCAAGCACAGTTGTAGTGATCGAGATTTTGTCACTGGAAATATTCCACTCACCAACTTCTCTCATGTGCGGTGGCAGTGCCATAGTCAGCTCATCTGATGCGTCATCCAATGCAGTCTTTGCATCAGTCAACCTTCTTTGCAGCAGGAAAACATCGAGTGCTAAATCTTGTATCCGTTCAGTTGCTTCTGTATTAATTTCTTCTTTGCATGTTGTGTTAACAATGCTCAAGTCATCTGAGCTTTCTTCTAAGTCAAACATTCCCATCTTATTTACCTCGTTTTGTTATGTCATCTTATTAACAATGACAGATCAGGTTTGTAATGATGCCAAATATAAATTATGATTGTCTCGAAATCAACACATTTTTCACTTACAGAGGAAATTAATATGTCGATCCAGTATCGATTGAACTTGCACCGATTGTTCAGAGACCTTGGTGGCCCTTCGGCAATAGCAAGATACACGGGGCATCCAAGGACATCGTTCTACAGATGGATGAAGAACGATAGCGTAACCAGCAAGCTCCTTGAGGACATCAAGACAGCCTTTCCAGATTTAGAATTAGACTTTTATTTTGAACCTATAGAGGTAAGAGAAGTAATCGCTAGGACGGGTCACATAAAACGTGGCACAGCTCCAGCAACGATTGATCGAGAAGATACTCGAAAAGAAAAAAATAAATTAAAAACGTATCACCAAGAGTAAAAAGGAATACAGATGAGCACAACAAATATGGATGCGGCACTGGAGTATGCCGAGCTAGGGTGGTCAGTAATCCCCCTGTCTGCTACACAGAAACACCCCCTCGTGAAGTGGAAGAAGTACCAGACTGAACACGCAACAGACACGCAGATTGTGGAATGGTTTGAGAAATGGCCAGACGCAGATGTAGGGATAGTGACGGGTTCTATCTCTGGCTTATGTGTTGTCGATGCCGACAATGAAGAGTCAAGACTTAGGGCGATTGCAGAAGGGTATGAATCTCCCATAAAGGTACAAACAAAACGTGGGTGGCATTACTACTTCAAGCACCCAATGGATGGTGTCATTCGTGGCCCTCGATCTGGCGTTCAAGCTGGCAAGCATTGGATTGATGAGAATGGCCTAGACTTTCGAGGCGATGGTAGCTATGTCAAAGCCCCTCCGTCTAGGAATTATTCTTGGGTCATGGATGGTTACATGGACTTCGATGACATGCCTAAGTTTGTGGACTATATAAAGCCTCAAGCCACTGTTGATTCATCAGAGTTCCAAGGACTTGATTCAATCGACCTGAGTTCTCTAGCGATGGAAGGTGATCTTCGGAGAGACATCTGGAAAGAAACGGAGGATTACGCGAAGCAATTTGATAGCGGAAAAATCCCGATGACAGGTGGGCATGGTTGTCATGATCGCGTGTTCTCCTACCTTAGTCATGCGGTACTAACTCATGGCGTAGGAGATGAGCTAGAGGTTGCAGGTCGAGACTTCATGGATCGTTTTTATGAGGAGCCATTACCAGAGCATAAATTCAAAGTGAACTTGGATAACGTGCGCGAGAAGGAGATGCGTAATCATCCAGAGCGTTTTGATATTGAGGGTAATTACATACCACGAGACCAGCCTGACGCTGGCCTAGACTTTCAAGCAGAGGAGAAGGAAGAAGAGGAAGACGATGATGTCGTCAAGCCCATCACAGTTGCCAACGCTGACCAGTTAATAGAGGAGGCGGCTAACTTTACATACTTGATTGAGCCTTGGTTAAGGAAGGGATCTATCACTCAAATCTTTGGGTATTCGGGTCACGGGAAATCGATGTTCACTCAACATGCACTCTACCATCTGGCAGTCGGAAGGAGTATGGGTGCTTACGAAGTTGAGAAGCCAGCAACAGTTTTATATTTTGACTGGGAGAATGGCAGAGCAACCATAGGCAACATGCTCAATCGTTTTAGAAATTCTTTTGGCTCCACTGAAAACTTTAAAATGTGGACTCCATTCATCAGCCAGAAAGAGATTAGTCTCAATGACCAGAAAGGTCTTATGGAATTTCAGAAATGGGTGATGGCTATCAACCCTGACGTTTTAGTTATCGACACTGTTCGATCAGCCTTCTCTGGCTTGGAGGAGAGCAAGGCCGAAGCATGGGCAAGAATCAACTCGATACTTCTAAAGCTCCGCAATGCAGGATTTGCTGTCATCTGGCTGCACCATAGCAACAAGCCTAGTGAGAGTGGCCTTGGTCGTGAGGCTGGCAGCACTAACCAGCTTACTGTTGTGGAAACTCAGATGAGGATTACTCAAGTCTATGAAGATGAGGGTACAGCTCGGCAGAACGCTGGACTGATTGCTTCTGACGTAGCTGATAGAGAAGGTGGTAACTGCGTCTTCCAAAGGTTTCGTCAACAGATACCTCGCAATGCAAACATCACTGTCGTCATGGAGATTCGTTACGGCAAGGTTCGTGAGTGGAGCGATCTTATGGAACGAGTTATGTATGTCGCATTCGCCAGAGATGAGCATGACAATTCCATCGTTGTGACCTCACGCTCTCCCAAGCAAAAAGCAATCTGGTACTACCAGAATAATAGAACCATCGACAACATAGCAGATGCGCTTCATCGCCCACTGCGTACAATCAAGGAGTGGGTAGAATGATTGAAGCTGCATTTTGTTTAGCATTGAATGTTTATTTTGAGGCAAGGTCACAAGGGATAGCGGAGATGATTGCTGTGTCGGAGGTGGTGATGAATAGAGTCGAGTCACCAAGGTATCCCAACACTGTATGCGAAGTAGTGAAGCAGGGAAAACATTTGAATGGTCAGCCTGTAAAGAATGCTTGCCAATTTTCTTGGTACTGCAATTCTCTTAGTGATACGCCTACGAACAAGAGAGCTTGGGCTTTGTCTCAAGAGGTTGCTAGAGGAGTTTTGCTGGGGAGAACAGAAGGGTCAGTGGGAAAAGCTATTCACTATCACGCGGAATATGTCTATCCCAAGTGGGCAAAGACTCGGCCCATCGTAGGCAAGATTGGTGTTCATATTTTTTATGAATAACGGACGAATGATCTAACTTCTTAACCGCATAATGGTTGCTCAAATCAAAGTGAGTATTCCATTTATGTGCCTACACACCACAAACACAATCGCTCTAGCAAGAACCCAAGTCGGTGTAGCTCTCGATGAGTCGATGACAGACGACATGCGTGAACCCTTACGCGAGATCCTAACTCTTCTAAAATCCAAGGACATCGATGCCAGTGCATCCATGCTGGACGATACAATCAGTGAATGCTTTGACCCGATGGTTAAGGCTCATTTACTTAATGCGTATGCATATCTCCAAGACATTTCTTGAGGCCAAAAAAAACCCACGAAGGGTGTGGGTTAAGGACAGGATAAGCACTGCCGAGAGTAAACTATTTAGATCGAGGTCGTGTGACTACACCATCCTCATCAACCAACTTGATCACCTCCAATGGCCCAAAAGCCTTATTCAAGTTATCGAATCCTTGTAATGCCCACGCAAATTTGATTCTATTTTCCTTTCTCTTATCTTCTTTTGATTGCGTAAGTTGCTGATTTGGTTTCATATTTTCGCTAAGTTGTTTCAATTTTTTAGTTTGTAAAAGCTTATAAAGCCTTGCCTTGGAAAGACTCTCGTAAACCTTTATACGAATGTCTCTGCGAAGTGAAACGAGAGCAGGAAGACATGAGCTTGTGTTGCCTTTGTCTTGGTTAGAAAAACTAAAAAATAGGGTAGCACGTTTCGACTTATAAGTAAATCATTTGTCATCATTTATATGGTTACAAACAGAATCAACTGTATTAGTATCTCCTTGAGGAAATTATTATTGGAGATACAAGATATGCCCAAGAAAATAACAATACCCCAACCGTTCATGCACTGGCTCCGTGAGAACCATAGCGATCATACCCACAAACAACTGGCCAACCGAGCAGGGTGTTGCGTAGATACAATGAAGCGACTCCTACACAGAGAAGGACTTCAATTATTTGAGGGAGCGAAGTACGTTGCCATCAATGAGAACCCCCTAAAGATGTGGGATAGGCCGTGTATTAGATGCAAGTGCGTTAAGCCTCGACCCAAGAATCAATTCATCTGTACTCCATGTTGGGGCAGAGAATATGAAGATGTCTAACCATCTGGCCCATCGTGCGCGTACACGCACACTCCAAGTGACCGACCACGCAGTGCGTGTTCTCGTTAACCTCACACTGTCTTCACACTATGTCATTCGCTGCGCTGGGCTGCGCGTCTGACGGATAAAAAATACAATAATAATTGAATCATTTATATGGTTACAAACGTATACAGAAGGGTTACTATGGAGAGACATAAATGAGAGGGAGAACGCTGTGAGCATTGTGTTCAAACCCAAGAAGGAAACGATAGCAAAAGTACATAGGGCAAACAGGGCCATCGTTATACTCAGCGATCCTACGGAGCGCAAACTCTACGAGCAGACCAAGTTGAGGGTTAAATATGATAGAGAAAGAGACGGACATTCCGAATTGGAACTCAGCCCCAGTCTGGGCTATGTATATCGCCCAAGATTTAGATAGTGAATGGAACTGGTACGAGACTAAACCTTTCTCCGTGAACGGAGAAGATAACTGGTTGTCTGTTCCTAGCACCATGCACGCACAAGCAGAGCCACCTATAGTCGATATGAAAGTACCCCATTGGCACGAGATGATATTTCCTCGTCCAACTTTAAAGAGAAAAGATAATGAAAGTTAACGTATACCGAAACCTAAAGAGAATACCCTCGGTACTATCCATTCGATGTGCAGTTAGTGGTCTCGTACTTGGACACGCTAGGCATTGCGAACTCATCGATGCTAAGTTTGTTGTCCAACCATCTGGCCAACTGCGTACTCGCAAAGAGCAACAGAAGAACGTCCATGCTTGGGTAGTCGGTACATTAGATTCAGTCACATCTTATCTTCCCAACAAGAAGCGAGACCTCTCACCTGATGTAACCAATCAAGATCCAGACGGGCTTGAATTTGTTCGTCAGTTACGAGAAGGATCACAAGACCTCTTCACGGAGATTCTTTACGACCCCTACAAGAATGACACCTACATTACAAAGTCTTCTGAGGAAGAGATTCTCGCAGCCAAATCCGTGTCGATCTTCCAAGACGGAGCAGTGTTCGCTCAAAAGACTGTGACCATCTGCAAAGATAAGATATTTAAAGACGGACTAACCACTACCCAAGTCATCATCCAGTGAGCGCACCCAACGGACTCTCACCCCAAGGATTTTGGACAACCAAAGATGTCAGAATAATCTCAGAGCAGTGGGGTGTACTCCCGTACCAAGAGATCGCGGCTAACCTTAATCGAACTCCAACCTCTCTCCTTTGGAAAGCCAAAACCCTTGGACTCTCCTCAACCTTACCTTGGGAATCACGAGTCAGTCGGGATGCTATCAAGAAGAATCTTCTCCAAGGTCTCTCCCCATCAGAGATAGGAGAAAAGATTGGATGTTCCAAGCGAAGAGTAAATCAAATTATTACAGCAGAACTACCTGAGTTTAAATCTCTTAGACGAGACATCGCAAGATTAAGAAGGCATCGAGGCAAGCTCTAATGTACGCCACTCAGTCTTGGTTGTATCCAGACACCTACCTCATCTCACCATTCCATGTGTGTAGTGTGGAGAACGAGTGGCAGCATCACAGATCAAAAGTCTATCTAGTCAGAACCGAATGGGTCTCCGTACCCAACGACAACCCTGTCATCCAACGTAACTGGTACTCAATTTATTCTGGCGTATTTATCGGTGATGAAACCACAGCCCGAATGATTGTTCGTCAACGTAAGTGGAGAATGACTGACCTCCAACCAGCTCATCCTTCTCATTCATTTTGCAATGTGGCATGGAGTCGAGACCAAGATAAGATTGGATGGGCAGGATTCAAGAACCCATGTCCAACTCCCAAGTACAAACGTATCTTTACCATCGGTGATCTCCACTACCCAGAGACCTACAAAGCAGGAACAATTACAGAACTCAGTGAGGCAAAAGAATCTGCGATCCGATACGCCATAGACATCAACAGCATGATCCCATCGGAACTCCCAGAAGCAACTGATCCTCTCCCAATAATTTTTACTCCACCAGCTCCTCCAATTCTAACCAAGGAAACAATCAATGCCATCAATGAAAGGTATGAAACAAAAAGGGGATAACTTTGAGCGCGAACTTGCGGCTCACCTCAATGAAGAATGCTATACGAACACCAACTCAGCTTTCAGAGCACCACTATCTGGCGGTGGTAATGTTATGACATCGGGAGGAGCTGACTTAGTAGGAACACCTGACTTGTTTGTTGAAGCCAAGAGGGTAGAGAAATGTAACTTCAAAGAAGCTATGAGACAAGCGGAGAGAAACGCTCGTGATACTAAATCTCCTGAGACCGCTATCGTAATCAATCGTATGAACAATATGAAAACAACTGACTCTTATTGCGTACTAAGACTTGGCCCCTTTCTAAAATATTACAACGCTTGGCTGCGTGAGAACGGGTACAAATAACATGCAAAAAAAAGGGGAGCATTGGCTCCCCATTATTCTTAAAAATCTTTGGAGGGCATTCCTAGCTCGTCTAAGAACTCACCCCAAGCCTCGCGCCTATCGTCAGCATCATCGATGCTTATAATATCGTCAGCGGCATGAACTATTTCTTTCGCCATTGCGGTAAGGATATTCCCAACCAATGACTTTCCCTCTCGTATTGCTATTAACTTTTCTAACTTCTTATCTGACACGTTAAGTCCCTTTTATTCTTCAGCGTCTATGCGCCTTGAATTGTATTTGAATCACTCCCTTTAAAATCTTTCAAGCGTGTCATTGATGGTGGCCCTTGTTGGCTTTGTTCGTTCAGATTGTTTCCAAAGTTCGTTTGCACAAACTCAAACACTGGACTTAAATAATCCCAACGTGGTTGAGTGTCTGCACTATGATCAGTGAACACTATGTGCCATTTCCAGACTTCTTCTGTCATCCAGCTCATTGACCTGCTTCTGTTGTCAGGTAACTGCGAAACTAACATTATTATTTTCCTCCTGTTGGACTCTCGTCCTCTCACATATTTATTTATAACATGACTTTATGTTCCAGACAATGTTCCTTGCACTATTTTTGCTAAGTTAAAACACCATCGTATGAATCATCCAAGTCGTTTAACTTCTGATCGTAATGATTACACTATAGATAAAGAGTTTTGAGGGCAGATAACAGTTTACAACTGTTCCAATTCTCTATAACATGCGTCTCCGTTGACTATAAACAGTTTACAAACCACATAGCGGGAATAGCTCAGTTGGTAGAGCACGACCTTGCCAAGGTCGGGGTCGCCCTCCAGAGCATCACTATGTCTGTTCGTGTACCATGTATTGTTCCAATGATGACACGCTATCCCAATCCTTTCACCAGCATATCTGCATCTTCAACACCGCCATGAAAGTAGTTGTCTTTCGTAGTCTGAATGTTTTTATGCCCCATATAACTGCTCAAAGTAAATGGATTTAAATCACTACTATTCCCTGCGTTAGTACCAAACGTATGTCGAAAAGCATACAGCGTGATACCACTCTCTACTCCGAACTCGTACCCAGCAGACTTAGCAGCCCGATACAGTCGGTAGCTCATTGCTTTGGTGCTATCCTTAAAGGAAGCCCAAGGCTTTCCATCTAACATCCTAAACAAGTAATCTTCACGCTCAGTATCAAACGTCCTCAAGCACTCGTTGATCACTGCATCTACAGCAGTGGAGTAGGGTATAGTTCTCGACATTACCATGCCGTTCTTACCCTTATAGGATCTAAGCGTTATCCTACGCTTCTTCAAATCAACATCCTTCCTACGAACATTGATCAACTCCTTCGGTCTGGCTCCTGTGTAAGCAAGCGCAGTGAAGAACCAAAACTCATCCTTCTCCATACATCCTAGTATCCCATCCCTATCATCATTGGATATGTTCAGCACTCTGGCCTCACTATCCATGCCAATGGTAGGCAACTCAATGGGCAACAACTTCTTGGACTTGCATCCATAATTTATTATTGCTTTGAGGGTAGTGCCATAACGCTTAATGGTTGATCCCTTTAGACCACGAGAGATCATTGACCTCTCCCATTCCAGCATCGTTGACTCATCAACTTTCGCAACGGGTATCCGTCCCCAATAACTGCCAACAGTCTTGACCTTAATTAAGTCACCTTGAGAAACACCTCTCTCCAGATATAACTCAATCAGATTGTCACAGGTTAAGGCTGAACTCTTTCTTCCACCTAACTTGTGACCACCATTGGCTACGATCTTTGCCTCAAACAAACCTAACTCTCGGTAGGCTTCGCTTTCCGCAGCGGTATCAGGCAACTTCAAACTACTTCTGATCACCTCTCCAAAGGCATCCAAGCCTCTAGCACACCACACGCCACGACTCTTTTCTATTCTAAGTTTTACTTCTATCATAAGTGTCGGCCTTATTTTTTACATATAAATATAAATAAGGATCTGCCCGACCTTCGTCATAGGTAGCCGCCCAGTTCTTGGGTAAGCCACCGCTCCATTCAGCGTACTCTTCTTCGCTGACCTTCTCGAACACAGGCATTAACCTACGGCTAATGTCATTCTTGTCTTCGGTTCCCATCTTTGTCCACAGTGCCTTCAAGTGAAGCCTCGCGGTATTGCGAGAGCATCCCATCCGTCTAGCCATGTCTGCTCCTTTCATTCCTGCGAACAGCCACATCTGCATTGCTGCATGTTGTTTGCTGGTCATCAGTTTAAGAACATAACCATCACTAAGCGTGTCACTAGACTGTGTACTTGAGGGACTTCCACCCAGCGCAAATCTAATGACAGTTTGAAGCTCATCAATCCGATCATTAAGTTCTTTGCGAAGTGCAGCAATCTCTTCCAGCACTCTAGTTTCACTCATCCTAACTACCTCCTCATTAAGTGTTACATTATCGTAACACCCTAAAACCGCATCATAACTAATCATTAACACAATGACAACTAATCATTAATATTATTACAAATAATCATTAAACCTAATATTATGACAACTAATCATTAAACCTATGGTCAACATAATTTTGGTAAGACTCAATAGCACCAGCAATAGTGTGCTCCTTACTCTTGAACTCTTTGGGTAAGCATCTTGGTGGCAAGGTAATTTGTTTGGCCTTACCTCCATACTCCATGCTCACAAAGTCAGAGAAAGAAACTATCTCATCAACCACTGGATGACCTCGCTTTCCCAACTCCCTAACAAGAGACCTAAGATAACCTATCGTCCACACCCAGTTAGCTCGACTCTTCTTCACCCAACTAACCCAAGCATGACCAGTGTCGTGACAGATAAACATACTGTCTTCTGCCTCCCAATGTGCTGCACCTTCGCTCACTAATTCAACCGCATCATAAAGCCTCCTCTCCCATACACCTTCTGGCACATCACGACCAACTAACTTAGGGTTATCGTTTGTCATGTATATATTCATTCATCACTCCCTTCACTTTATCGTAATCAGTTTTGCGAATCTTCTTGCGCCTAACAATGTCTGCTATCTCCACCCAGTCTCTCATGGTCAATGCACCCTTGGGTGCAAAGCCAAACCACTCAGACCTAATCTTTAACCTAACTGGCCTTACGGACATTCAAGCCTCCGATCAACATATCATCCATCTTACTAATCACCTCAGATTCCAAGTCATTAAGGTTATGCAACACAGCGTAGTTAGGGTAATAACTGCTCACCGCATCACTCTCTATGCCAATGCCGAATACATCTATGCCATCCGCAATTAATGATGAGACCACTGATGCTAAGTGTGATTTGTATATAGTCCCTCTGCCCTTAAAATCCTTAGACATGTAAGAATCCGATGGCTTGCCATCACTCAAGACCATCAATACCTTCCTCTTCTCTGGCCGCCTAAGTAACTCACGACCAGATTGATCCACGCTTAACCCATCGACATTGTATTCTGCAACACCACGACAAGACTCAACCATTCCACCAAGAGATCCTTTGATTCGTGACAACTTATCACTAAACTCTTTGTATCGCATGGTCACTATTGGTAAGAAGCTATTGAATGTAGTGTCGCCAGATAATTTTCTGATCACTGACTTGGGCATAGCATCCTCGTCAGTCGTGAAGCCTTGGATTGCATAAGATATGTTGGTGTTCTCCAACGCTGATGCTAGAGCAACACATGCTTTTGAAGCCATGATAATTCTTCTCGACATGCTCCCACTGTGGTCAATCAATATCATCACTGCGGTATCAATATCGTCAGACTCCTCTCGTTGTTTGTAAACATTCTCTGACCCAGTGTATGCACCGACCAGCCTACGGCTATCCAGTCTGCCTTGTTGTTGGCCACCAACCCAACTTCGTTTCATCTTAGCTGCCAGCTTACGCTCCAGTGTTCTCCGCAACACATTGGTCTGGCCAGCAGTGTCATTCAGCATCTCGTTATAAGCATCTGGATCATCAATCAACATGCCACGGCTATGTACCTTGTCATATCGATCACTAACTCTCTTGTACTGAAAGTCAGCCTCGCCATCTTCACACATTGATTCTGCTTGTAACTCTTTAACGACTGACTTCTCTTTCAGTCCATCAGGATCAATGGCCACGGACGCTACTCTCTTTGAAGTCTTGGAATCATCAGACTCTTGATGCCTCCCACCATCCTTCTCGCCTCCATCCTTAACCTGCTCATCACCACCACCCTCATCACCTATATCGTCAGACGAATCACCATCACTATCATCACCACCACTATCGTTACTATCTCCATCATCACCTTCGTCACTATCTCCATCACCATTTTCGGGGACACTATCATCCTCTTCCTCATCCTCTCCATCGTCACCTTGCTGACCTTGCTGACCCTTACCTTTCTTCTCCTCTTCCTTCTCCTCTTCTTCTTCTCCACCCCTTCCAGCAAGCCTTGCAAACTCTTTGACTAAATCTTCTGCGAGGCTAACCATGTCATTAGTCGTTGAGTTATCGTCAATCTTATGTACAGCAGCCTTCACAACATCCTGCAACTCCACATCTAATTTCTCAAACGCTTCTCCACATGACTGACCATAGCCACCCATCTGTCTGCCATACCATGTAACAGATACTGCACCGATCTCAACAGCATCTAAGTCCTCCAGATGTCTACCACTCTCGGCCAGACTATCGTGCAATTCCATCTGTATACTATGGGCAAGAGTCTCAATGTTTCTCTTACTGCCAGCATATAAAGCAATCAACTTTCTCTCAATGCGAACATCTTCCAAAGCATTCATGGCACACTTCTTATCCCAAACATCTACCTTGCTTCGCTTGAAACGATCAATCGCCTTCTTCCAATCCTTCTGGTTAGTCCACTTAACATGAGCTGCCTCATGGTCTACATAGCCACGAGCTACCTTAACCAACCGCTCATCCATCTGGAGAGACCCATCAATCGATGGTAGTTTTATTGTTTCTCCATCCGTACTGGCTCCCTCACCCTCGAAGACAACCCTAACGCCAGACTCTCGGCCTAATACAGCGGAGACATTCTTGGCCTCGTGCATGTAATCAGTTCCTGACATGATCTTGCTCATAACTTTACCCTCGACTGGTTTGCTTTGTGGCATTCTAAAATAACGTATGCCTCTATCGTAACGGCCTTGGCTAAATTGAACTTCGCCTTGGCCTTGGCTAACTTGCATCGTGCTAAATCAAACTTCGCTACTAACATTTCTTGCTTGCTCATATCCACTCCGAATCTTCTACAGAAATACGCTGATACAGCCCCTCCAACACAACCTTATCCTGAGAAGTACATCGATCTAATATCGTGCTACCAAACGCCTCTCCCAAGGCATCAGACTGATGATCAATCAATGCCATTGCAGATACAAACCGCCTTGCCATTGCTCTCAAACCCCTCGGAGATAGTGGCTGCATGA
>Ga0307998_1001511_pt1 | contig 12517 bp, 10 predicted proteins | sample Davwhametageno37_FD_203147 | JGI IMG/M metagenome (GOLD analysis project Ga0307998, IMG submission 203147) | Marine microbial communities from Davis Island wharf, Antarctic Ocean - #37 | ecosystem: Environmental > Aquatic > Marine > Unclassified | place: Antarctic Ocean: Davis Island wharf...
GTCGTTGGCATTGCGAACTGCCTGGTTCAGGCCACGGATCTGGCTGGTGAAGCGCTCGGAAATCGCCAGACCAGCAGCGTCATCCTTGGCGCTGTTGATGCGCAGGCCAGACGACAGGCGCTGAATGGACGTATTGAGAGAAGTCTGGCTCATACCCAGGTTGCGTTGGGCTGTGAGCGAAGCGATGTTGGTATTGATGGTGGAAGCCATTGCAAATCTCCTGAAAGAACTGACTGAATATGGCGTTGCCGCCAGCCGGGGGCGCCAGCACCGCGCTGGCCTCCTGGGTTCCCAGTGCTGCAGGCCATCTGGTGAACGGCGGGCCGCTTACGGACCGTTGCAATTGTTTTCGGGTCGCCGCCGGAAAACTTGAGGGGCAAACGCACAAGTTGCGCGACTTTTTTGCCGCTTATCTCCCCTACACCAGAAATCAGCGTCTCCACAATCCATCCATCGTTCCCCCATTGACAGCCGGACGGGTGCGCTTGAACCGGCAAACAGATCCGTCTCGCGACGTTAAGGAGTTTCGCCATGGCAGCAACCATCAATACCAACATCAGCTCGCTGACTGCGCAGCGCAATCTGGGCACCAGTCAGATGTCGCTCAACTCAGCCATCCAGCGCCTGTCGTCTGGCCTGCGCATCAACAGCGCCAAGGATGACGCTGCTGGTCTGGCGATTTCCGAGCGCTTCACCAGCCAGATCCGTGGCCTGAACCAGGCTGTTCGCAATGCGAACGACGGGATTTCGCTGGCACAGGTAGCTGAAGGTGCAATGGGGTCGGCGGGCAACATTTTGCAGCGGGTCCGTGAACTGGCAGTGCAGTCGGCCAACGCCTCCAACAGCGCTGGCGACCGCCAGGCCCTGCAACAGGAAGTCGGCCAATTGGTGGCAGAACTTGACCGGATTTCGCAAACCACCGAGTTCAACGGCCAGAAATTGCTGGACGGCACCTTTGGTACGCAACAGTTCCAGGTGGGCGCCAACGCCAACCAGACCATTGTGGCGGCCTCAGCCAATCTGCGCACCAGCGTGTACGGCAACAACCAGAACGTCGCCTCCAACGGCTCGGGCATTGGCGCATCGGCCACCCAGGCCACAGCAGGCACCAACGGCGTGACTACCGGCTCGGTAGCCGTCAGCGGCTACCTGGGCACTGGCACCCTGACGGTGGCTGCAAGTGCTACCGCCAAAGCCACCGCCGACCAGATTAATGCACTACAGGCCACCACTGGCGTGACCGCCACAGCCCGCACCGAAGTGCGCCTGGGTGGCATGGCGGCGGCTGGGTCCTATTCGTTGACGCTGGAAGGTGACAACGTCGGCAGCCCCCGCACCATTTCATTCACGCTGGTCGCAGGCACGGGGACCGACCGCCTCTCCCCAGCCGTGTCGGCCATCAACGAGCAATCGGCCAAGACAGGCATCAATGCCTCGCTCAACTCCGACGGCACACAGATCATCCTGACCAACGCTACGGGCAACAACATCGTGATCGGTGACACCGTCAACGCCAACGCGGGCGCCGTGACCGTGACCGGCTACGATGCAGCCGGCGCCAGCAACGGCGCGACCCAGACGCTCGCGGCCGACGCCAACGTGGAGTTCATCAACACGGGCGGCTACATCACGCTGGACTCCGAAAAGTCCTTCGCCGTGACCTCGGCCAGCAACCAGCTGGACAACGGTGGCTCCTCGCTGCACACGGTGGCCAACCTGGACGTGACCACTTTCACCAACGCCACCGACGCGCTCAAGACCGTAGATTCGGCCCTGGCCTTCATCAACGGTGAACGTGCCAAGCTCGGCGCCCTGCAATCGCGCTTCGAAACCAGCATCTCCAGCTTGCAGATCACGTCTGAGAACCTGTCCGCATCGCGTTCGCGCATCCAGGACGCAGACTTCGCGGCCGAAACAGCCAACTTGTCGCGTGCTCAGATCCTGCAACAGGCCGGTACGGCGATGGTGGCCCAGGCCAACCAGATCCCGCAGGGCGTGCTGTCTCTGCTCAAGTAAGCCATTGGCCCCGCCCGTACTGCGTGCGATGCAGCAAAAACACGAAACAAAGGGGCCCATCGGGCCCCTTTGCACATGGCACACTGCCACCCCATCCCGCTCCTTTGCTCGTAGATCGACGTCATCGTGCACACCAAACACACCGACCAGGACGCGTCCCGCCTGCAGGCCGCACTTGCCGCCGCTGACTGGCCTGCTCTCACCCGCCTGTGCCGCCAGGTGCTGCGCAAGAACGGCCGCCACCTCAGCGCCCACCGGCTGCTGGGCTTCTCGCTGAACAAGCAGCGCGAGTTCGACGCCGCCCTCAAGGCTTACCAACAGGCCTATGTGTACTGGCCTGAGGACGCCGAGCTACTCGTCAACTATGCCAACGTGCTCATTGAGCAAGCACGCAATATCGACGCCCTGCCCCTGCTGGAAAAAGTGTGCGAACTGCGCCCCCAGCAGGCCATTGGCTGGATCAAGCTGGCCGAATGCTGCTACCTGCTGACCCAACACGACAAGGGCTTTGACGCCAGCCAGAAGGCCGCCGCCCTGGCCGAGACCCTGCACGACCGCGTCGCCGCACTCATGCAAAGCGCCATCCACCGGCGCGAGCTGGGCCAGGTGCGCGAGGCTGTCAAGGACTGCGAGACAGCCATCGCCCTGCGCTACAACGACCCAGGCAACTACACCAACAAGCTCTTGTTCATGCTTGCAGATCCCCAGGTGAACGCCGCCCAGCTATCGGCGGCCGCGCGGCAGTACGGCGCTGTGTTCGAGCCGCCGCTGCGCCCAGAATGGCCTGATTTCCAGGAGCACCGGGGCTCGCCATGGCGGCGCCTGAAGATCGGTTTCCTCTCCCCCGACTTCCGGGTGCACTCGGTGATGTACTTTGTGGAGGGTCTGCTGGCGCAACTGGACAGGCGGCAGTTTGAGGTTTTCGCTTTCTATCTGTTCCCGCGGGACGATCACGTCACCGAGCGCGTCCAGCGCCATGCCGACCATTTTGTGCCCCTGGCCGGTTTCAGCCCGCAGCAGCAGGCCGAGGCCATTCGCGCTCAAGGCATCGACATCCTGATCGACCTGGCGGGCCACACCGGCAACAACGGCCTGCTGACGCTGGCCCATAAGGCTGCCCCGGTGCAAGTGTCATGGCTGGGGTTCCCGGCCACCACCGGGCTTACGGCCGTGGACTACAAGTTCACCGACGAGATCACCGACCCGCCCGGCGCCGAAACGCAGTACACAGAGCAGCTCTACCGCTTGCCCACGCTGTTTGCCTGCTACCGCCCCATGAGCCGCAACCCGCTGTGGCGCTACCAGCCGCGCTACCAGGTGCGCCCGGCGCCCGCGCTCGTCAACGGCTTCATCACCTTTGGCTCGTGCAACAACCTGGGCAAGCTCACCGACGACGTGCTGGCCCTGTGGGGCCAGGTGCTGGCGGCCGTGCCAGGGTCGCGCCTGCTGATCGAAGGCAAGAACCTTGACCGCCCCGATTTTGCGCAGGCCTACCAAGAGCGCTGCGAGCGCTTGGGCCTGCCCCCAGGGCGGGTAGACCTGGTGGCGCAACGCACCGAGAACCAGTACCTGACCTACCACCGCATCGACATCGCGCTCGACCCCTTCCCGCTGACCGGCGGCACCACCACCTTCGACGTGCTGTGGATGGGCCTGCCCATCGTGTCGATGGTGGGCGAGAGCTTCAAGAGCCGCATGGGCGTGGGCCTGCTGGCCTACCTGGGCCGCACCGAATGGCTGGCCGAGACGCCCGAAGAGTATGTGCGCATCGCTACGGACCTGGCCACTGACGTACAGGCGCTGAACACGCTGCGGCTGGGCCTGCGCGGCGAGGTTGAGACTTCGGCCCTCATGCGAGAGGACATCTTCAACCACCACTTCTCGGAAGGCTTGCGTGTCATGTGGCTGCAGTGGCTGGCCAAGGCCGAGCACCCGGACGACCCCAAAGCGCAGGCGCAAGCGATTCAGGAATGGCTGCCCCAGCTGCCTGAGGAATGGACCCACGGCCCGGTACCCGGCGTGGGCTTGAAGCCCGGCCAGCGAGTGAGCCTGCACGAGGCCCATCAGCGCCTGCAGGACCTGGTGGAAAAAGCCAAGGCCACGCCCATCCCCGCGTCTGCCACCACCACCGAGCACCAGATCACGGACCGCCACTGGATCGCCGTGACCGAGCTGGCCGAAACCGTGCTCAGCGCCGTGCCCCACGACCCCGTGGCCCTGGCCTGCCTGGCCGAGGTGGAGCATGCCCACGGCCACACCGAATTTGCGGTGACCTACCTGCAACATGCCACACAGGCGATGGGCCTGGGCTCCACTTCAGCGACCTGACACCCGCAGACGCCTGGCAGCACTGGCTACTCCGCCCAGGTAAATACTATAGATTTAATAGCGCCATGCGCTTATCCATAAAGCGCTATAGCGGCATGTTGAATCATGTTTTCGATCACAAGCCCCTGCCATCACCCCTTGCGCCGCAGAAACCCGTGCGGCGCCACCGTGACCTGCAGGCGCTGCTCCATCTCGGCGTCGATCTCGAACTCGGCGTGCCCGGCCAGCCACTGGTGCACCGCCGTCTTGGGGTTGTTGCCCACGTCCCAGGGGCGGTCGGCAAAGAACTTGGGCGGCATGTCTTCGACAAAGGTGTCAAACACCACACAGTAGCTGCCGGGCGTGACCAGCGGCGCGTAAGCATCGAGTTCGCCCAGCACATGGTCGTGCGTGTGCATGGAATCCAGGCACACCAGCACGCGCTGGTAGCCCTGGGCAAACTCGCGCACCTGCTGCACCACCTCGGGCGCAATGGCAGAGCCCTGGACCATGGCGATGCGGCTGGCCATGGGGTGGGATTCGATGGCCGCGCGGTTGTGCGCGCGGATGTCGATGTCTACCCCCAGCACCTTGCGCCGTGACGCGCGCGGGTCCATCGTGGTGCCGGCTTCAATCGCATCGCTCATGTCGAGCAGCGCCAGCAGCGAGGCGCTGAGCACCAGCGAGCCACCGTGGGCAATGCCGGTCTCGATGATCAGATCCGGCCGCACGCGCCACACCAGCTCCTGCATGGCCACCATGTCCTGCGGATACTGGATGATGGGCCGGCCCATCCAGTCGAAGTTGTAGACGTACTGCCGCTGCATGGACGCCTGCAGCCAGTCGCGCGACAGGGTCTGGAAGGTGGAGTCCTGGGCATAGCCCGCAAGGCGGTCACGGCGTTCCTGGGCGAATTGGTCAACGGGGTTCATGGCGGGGGTACTCCAACAGGGTCGTTCGACGGCGGAAAAGGCAAGAGGTCATCGGCCAGCACGGCGCGGGGTGCCACACCCCATTCACCCTGCAGGCGCAGCACGTTGATAGGGTGAAATGCCTGCAGCGGCGCCTGCCCGGCCACCTCCACGCTGCAGCCCGTGCGCGCCTGCAGCCAGGCCAGCCACTGGGCGTGAGTAGTCTGGCGGCCGCTGGCCACGTTGTAAGTGGCGGCGCGGCCTGCCAGCGCAATGCGCGGCAGCCAGTCCAGCAGGTCGTCCACATGCACATAGTCTTTGGCGGACTGCGGATCGGAGCGCAGCACAATGCGGCCGCCCTGCGCCTGGTGCAGCAGATCGGCCACCAGGTTGCCGGAGGCAGCGTCCATGCCCGGCCCGACCACGTTGGACAGGCGCGCCACGCGCACTCCGGGGCGCCCGCAGGCATGGCACAGCGATTCGCCGGTGAGCTTGGTGAGGTTGTACAGGTAGGACAGGTCACCCGGCAGCACAGCCAGGGGCGCGTCTTCGTCGGTGCGGGTGGCGCCCATGTAGACCCGGGTGGACGACAGGTACAGCAGCGAGTGGAACTGCGCGCGCCGCAGCACCTCGGCCAGCAGGCCCACATGGGCGTCCACCGTGTCGAACGGGCGCGTGCGGAAGTCGGCGGTGAGCCCCACGCAATAGATCACATGGCCCAGCTGCCGGGTGAACACCTCGGCAGCGCCGCGCGCAGGCGACCACACCGAGTGGCCTTGGGCCTGCAGATGGGCCACCAGGCGGCTGCCGATGTAGCCGGAGGCGCCCAGCACCGTAAACGTCGAAAGGGGCAGGCCCGTCACCGGCGCTCCCCCACGGCCGCCAGCGGTTGCCCGGCGTACACGGTGTACGCCAGCAGCTCGCCGCGCACGATGGAGCCCGCGCCCACCACGCAGCCACGCCGCAGCACGGCACCGTCGAGCAGCACGCAGTTGGCGCCAATCCACACGTCGTCCTCAATCACGATGCCGCCCTTGCTGGGCAAGAACCCCTGCTCGCGGATCAGGCAGCTGCGGTCGGCATAGGCATGGTTCACCGGCGCAAAGGTGCAATTGGCGGCAATCGCCACATGGTTGCCGATGTGGATGCCGTTGCCGGTGTAGAGCACGCAACCCGCGTTGATGACCACATGCTCGCCCACCACCAGGTCGCCGCTGCCGCCCGCAGGCTTGACCTTGACGAAGCTGTCGATCACCGAGTGGGCGCCCACCACGATGCGTGTGCCGCGCACCGAGTCTTCGATGTCTGCGAGGTGCGAGACCTTGGCAGTGGGGTGCAGTTCGATCACCTAGAACACCTCAAGGCGCGGCACGGCCACCACCATCTGCGCGCCCCAGCTGCGCGTGTAGTCGAGTTGCTCGGCCACCTCGCTGCGCAGGTTCCAGGGCAGGATCAGGATGCGCTGCGGCTTGTGGGCGCGCAGGTGCGCCTCGCTCACCACGGGGAGGTGGCTGCCGGGCAGGTACTGGCCCTGCTTGGCGGGGTTCTTGTCCACGGCATAAGGCAGCAGATCGGGCCGCACACCCGCAAAGTTGAGCAGGGTGTTGCCCTTGGCGGCCGCCCCGTAGGCGCCCACAGTGATGCCATCGGCTTGGCATTGCAGCAAAAATGTGAGCAGCTCGCGCTTGACCCGTATGGCCTGGGCCTGGAAATCGCTGTAAAAACCTGCGCCCAGCATGCCCGCCGCTGCCTCGGTGGCCAGCAGTTGCTGCACGCGGACAGCGCCTTCCATCGTGGCCTGCGGATGGCCCACCGCGTCGGCGCGGGCGGCAAACACGCGCAGGCTGCCGCCGTGGGTGGGCAGCTCCTGCACATCGATCACCGCCAGGCCGTTGGCCGCAAAGATGCGCTGCACCGCCGTGAGCGACAAATAGGAATAGTGTTCGTGGTAAGCCGTATCGAACTGGCAGCCCTCCACCATGCGCAGCAGGTGCGGAAACTCGAAAGTGGCCACGCCGTGGGGCTTGAGCAGCCGCGTGAAGCCGCCCACAAAGTCGTTGATGTCGGGCACATGGGCCAGCACGTTGTTGGCGGCAATCAGGTCGGCCTGGCGACCGGCGGCGGCCAGCTCGTCGGCCAGCGCCACGCCAAAGAAGCGCTCCACCACCGCTATGCCTTTGGCGCGGGCTGCTGCCGCCGTGCTGGCGGTGGGCTCCACCCCGTAGCAGGGGATGCCAGCCGCCTGCACGTATTGCAGCAGGTAGCCGTCGTTCGACGCGACCTCGACCACGCGGCTGTCGGCGGTCAGCCCCAGGCGCTCGCGCATCGTCTCTACGTACGCCTTGGCATGGGCGAGCCACGACGAGGAGAACGAGCTGAAGTAGGCGTAGTCGTCGGTGAATAGCGCCTCGCGCCCGGCGTGGTCTTCGGTCTGCACCAGCCAGCAGGTTTCGCACACCAGCAGGCGCAGGGGGAACCAGGACTCGGGCGCGCGCAGCGCGGCCTCGCTGAGGTAGGCGTTGGACGGGGGCGCGCTGCCCAGGTCCAGAAACGGCAGTTGCAGCGGGCTGCCGCAGTGTCGGCACTTCACAGGCGCACTCCTTCAAATTCTTCCGCCATCCAGGGCTGCGCCGCATCGCGAGGCGAGAGCTGGCTTGCGGGCAGGGGCCAGGCGATAGCCAGGCGCGGATCGAGAGGGTTCAGGCCTGCTTCGGCCGCGGGTGCGTAGGCCGCAGAGTGGCAGTAGAGCAGCTCGGCATGGTCGGTGAGCGCCTGAAAACCGTGTGCAAAGCCGGGCGGGATGAGCAGCGCGCTGCCATTGTCGGCCGACAGATGCTCGGCATGCCAGTGCAGAAAAGTGGGCGAGCCCTGGCGCAGGTCCAAGGCCACGTCCCAGACCTCGCCGCGCAGGCAGCTCACGAGTTTCATCTCGGCGTGCGGCGGCTGTTGGTAGTGCATGCCGCGCACGGTGCCTTTCAGCGCCGTGTAGCTTTGGTTGATCTGGGCGATGGGGCTCGCCCAGCCAGCGCCCGCCAGTTCGTCGGCGCAAAACATGCGGGTAAAAAAGCCACGCTCATCCACCAGCGACTGGCGTTGCACGCGAAAGAGCCCCGCCAGCGGGAGCGGCGCCAGGGCGAGGCGACTCATGGGCGCGCCTCCCAGGCATCGATGTCTGCCAGGCACAGCGCGCGGGCGTCGGCGCCGCCGCGCTGCTGGCGGTACCAGTTCATGGTGCGGGCCACGGCCGTGCTCAGCGCCCAGTGGGGGGCCACGCCCAGCACCTGGCGGGCGTGCGCGGTTTCCAGCGCGAGCCAGCCAGCTTCGTGCGGGCCTTCGCTCTCGTTTTCATAGCTAGTAGCGCTTACTGGATATGCAGCAGATGCCAATTCGATGACATTTTTGACCGTGGCCGCCTCGTGCGGCAGCGGGCCAAAGTTGAAGGCCCCTGCCAGCGTGGGCGACTCCCACAGGCACTGGGCCAGACTCAGGTAAGCGGCCAGCGGCTCCAGCACATGCTGCCAGGGGCGCGTGGCCTGGGGGCGGCGGATGTGCAAGGTTGCGCCCTTTTCCCAGGCGCGCACGGCGTCGGGCAGCAGCCGGTCTTGCGCCCAGTCTCCGCCGCCAATCACATTGCCCGCGCGGGCGGTGGCCACGGCCACACCCTGTGCGGCCAAAAAGGAATCGCGGTAGCTGGCCGTGACCAACTCAGCGGCGGCCTTGCTGGCGCTGTAGGGGTCGTGCCCGCCCAGGGCGTCGTCCTCTCGATACGGGTAGGCCCATTCGCGGTTGCGGTAGACCTTGTCGGTGGTGACCACCACGGCCACGCGCACGCCCGCCAGTCCACGCAGGGCATCGAGCAGATGTGCCGTGCCCATGACGTTGGTGGAAAAGGTGTCGAGTGGCGCCGCGTAGCCGGGCCGCACCAACGCCTGCGCGGCCAAGTGCAAAACCACCTCGGGCCGGGCGGCGCGCACGCGCATGGCCAGTGCTTGGGGGCTGCGAATATCGCAAAAGTGGCTCTCGAAGCCCGGGCCCGCTTGGCCTAACTGGGCCAGGGTGAACAGGTTGGGCTCGGTGGCGGGCGGCAGCGCCACACCGGTGACCTGCGCGCCCAGGCGCTGCAGCCACAGGGCCAGCCACGCCCCCTTGAAGCCGGTGTGGCCGGTGAGCAACACGCGCTTGCCGCGCCAGAAGTCGGGATCAGGGCGCATCGTGGGTTACCAGCACTTCCACGGCGCGCGGCCCGATTGCCACAGGTCTTCGAGCAGGTTTTTCTCGCGCAGTGTGTCCATGGGCTGCCAAAAGCCCGTGTGCTCAAACGCGCGCAGCTGGCCGCTGGTGGCCAAGCGGGCCATGGGCTCCAGCTCCCAGCTGGTGGCGTCGCCGTCGATGAGGTTAATGACTTCAGGCTGAAGCACAAAAAAGCCGCCGTTGATCCACCCGCCGTCGCCACGCGGTTTTTCCTCAAACCCGGCCACGGTGTCGCCATCCCGCACCAAGGCACCGTAGCGGCCCGGGGGCTGCACGGCCGTCACCGTGGCCTGGCGGCCATGAGCCCGGTGGAAGGCAAACTGGGCCGTCATGTCAAGGTCGGCCACTCCGTCGCCATAAGTAAAGCAGAAGGGCTCGCCCGCGGGCAGGTATTCCTGCACCCGGCGCAGGCGACCGCCGGTCATGGTGCTTTCACCCGTGTCCACCAGCGTCACGCGCCAGGGCTCGGCATGGCGGTGGTGCACTTCCATGCGGTTGTTGGCCATGTCAAAGGTCACATCGGACATGTGCAGGAAGTAGTTGGCGAAATATTCCTTGATCACGTAGCCCCGGTAGCCCAGGCAGATGATGAAGTCGTTCACGCCATGGGCGGCGTACATCTTCATGATGTGCCAAAGGATGGGCCGCCCACCGATCTCGATCATGGGCTTGGGACGCAGGTGCGACTCTTCCGAGATACGGGTGCCCAGGCCGCCCGCCAGCAGTACAGCTTTCATGCCCGCAGCATAGTGCAGGCCCTACGGACCAAAAAGGTGCAGTCGCTGCAGAAACACCTTTCAAATGAGGCGTTTGCATGCGCTGCCTCCGGGCAGATAGTGGACGCGCCGCAAATATGCGCAACCCGCTTGATATCAATTTGATAGCACCAAAGACAATAAAGAAAAGCGCCTCACGGCGTTCTGACACAAAATTCTGAGCACAACCAGCCCGAAAGCCCACCAAGAGCCCTCTGCATCCGGTTGACCAGGGACGCGCCTACAGCCCCGTCAGTAACATCTCCAGTCGAGCCACCGGCACGAGCGGCCAGCAGTCATTCGCCCAAGAAACCCCCTGTTGACCGTTCTCTTGGGGCATTTCGCGTTCTGCAATCCGATACATTTACAGTAACCTTCGGTCACTCCGTGGACTGCAGCCCCACCAATGCAGTCATACCCCTGCCGCCGCCCTACACGTCTAAAGCATGTTTGTCATCATCGGTTACGTCGTCTGCCTCGGCTGCATCTTCGGTGTGTACATCGTGCACGGGGGCAATATCAGCGTGATTCTCAAGGCGCTGCCGTTCGAGATCATCACCATTCTGGGGGGGGCACTGGGTGCCTTCGTGGTGAACAACCAACCCAAGGTGATCAAGGCCACCATGGCTGCGCTGCCGATGGCGCTCAAAGGCTCCAAATACACCAAGGAGCGCTACATGGAGCTGATGGCCATGCTCTATGACATCCTTCAAAAGGCCCGCAAGGAGGGGCTGATGGCGATTGAAAAGGATGTCGAGGCGCCGCACGAGTCGGAAATTTTCAAGAAATACCCCACGGTGGGCAGTGACCACCATGTGATCGAGTTCACCACCGACTACTTGCGCATGATGGTGTCGGGCAACCTGAATTCCCACGAGATCGAAGCGCTCATGGACAGCGAGATCGACACCCACCACCAGGAAGCACACGCCCCGGTGGCCGCCCTGGCGCGCCTTGCAGGCGCCCTGCCCGCCTTCGGGATCGTGGCCGCCGTGCTGGGCGTGGTGAACACCATGGGCTCGGTGGGCCAGCCGCCCTCCGTGCTGGGCGGCATGATTGGCTCGGCGCTGGTAGGCACTTTCCTGGGGATTCTGCTGGCCTACGGCGTGGTGGAACCGCTGGGCGGACTCGTCGAGCAAAAGACCGAGGACGCCGCCAAGGAACTGCAGTGCATCAAGTCCACCCTGCTGGCCAGCATGCAGGGCTACAACCCTGCGACAGCGATCGAGTTTGGCCGCAAGGTGCTGTTCTCCAACGTCCGCCCCAGCTTCTCTGAGCTGGAAGGGCATGTGAAGGGCAAGAAGTAGCAGCAGCGAATGCAGTAGCCGCCCCCCAACGCCCCCGCCACCATGGCAGAAAAAAAACTACAACCCATCATCATCAAGCGCGTCAAGAAAGGCGGCCACGCGGTGCATGGTGGCGCCTGGAAGATCGCTTATGCCGACTTCGTGACGGCGATGATGGCGTTCTTCCTGCTGATGTGGCTGCTGGGATCCACCGCCAAGGGCGAATTGCAAGGCATTGCAGCGTATTTCGCCTCACCATTGAAAGTGGCGATGACAGGGGGCGACGGTTCGGGCAACAGCTCCAGCGTCATTCCAGGTGGCGGCAACGACTTGGCCAAGGTGCATGGCCAGGTGCGCCGCTCCGACGTGGAAGAAGCCAAACAGCGCCGCATGAGCATTGATGCGGCACGGGCCGAACGCGCAAAGCAGGATCAGGAACGCATCAAGGCCCTGGAGGCCAAGATCGATGCGCTGATCACCGAGAACCCGCGCCTGAATGAGTACAAGTCGCAGATCCGCATCGACATCACGCCCGACGGCCTGCAGATCCAGATCATTGACGACCAGAACCGCCCCATGTTCGACAGCGGCAGTGCGTTGGTAAAACCCTACATGCGCGACATCCTGCGCGAAATCGGCGCGGCCTTGGGTGGCGTCGAAAACCGCATCAGCCTCGCAGGCCACACCGACGCTGTACCTTATGGCAACAGCGAAAAGGGATACAGCAACTGGGAGCTGTCGGCAGACCGCGCCAACGCATCGCGAAGGGAGCTGGTCTCCGCAGGCATGCCAGACGCTAAACTGGGCCGTGTGGTGGGCTTGGCGGCCAGCGATCTGCTGGACCCCAAAAACCCACGGTCCCCCTCCAACCGGCGCATCACCATCACGGTGCTGACCCGAGAGGCCGAAGAACGACTCATGGGCAAAGGGATCCCCGAAATCACGTCCACAGAACTGCTGACTGAAAAGCGGGAAAATCCCCCCCCTGGCA
>Ga0307998_1001513_pt1 | contig 12509 bp, 16 predicted proteins | sample Davwhametageno37_FD_203147 | JGI IMG/M metagenome (GOLD analysis project Ga0307998, IMG submission 203147) | Marine microbial communities from Davis Island wharf, Antarctic Ocean - #37 | ecosystem: Environmental > Aquatic > Marine > Unclassified | place: Antarctic Ocean: Davis Island wharf...
TCCATTTTACTTTGGTGGAACTTCTCTTCTAATTATTGTGGTTGTTACGATGGATTTTATGACTCAAGTTCAATCTCAGATGATGAATTATCAGTACGACGGTTTGTTGAAAAAAGCAAACTTTAAGTCTAATTCTGGAAGTAGAGGGGTTTAGTTATGGGGAAAGAAGACGTACTTGAGATGGAGGGCGAGGTTTTAGAAAACCTTCCAAATGCAACATTTAAAGTAAAGTTGGAAAATGGACACGAGGTATTGGGATACATTTCAGGAAAGATGAGAATGAATTATATTAGGATACTACCTGGAGATAAGGTAACTGTTGAAATTTCACCTTATGATCTCACAAAAGGACGAATAACATTTAGAGAAAAATAAATTTAATCCGATTGAATTAAGGAAATATTATGAAAGTTAGAGCATCAGTAAAAGCATTATGTAGAAATTGTAAAGTAATTAGAAGGAATGGGGTGGTTAGAGTCATTTGCAAAGAGCCACGTCATAAACAGAGACAAGGTGCGTGTCACTAATTTTACGTTGTTAAGAGACCGAAAAATAGTTATAATTTAAGGCTTTATTGAAATAATGCCGTTTTTATTGGAGTAATGTGTATGGCCCGTATTGCAGGAGTAAATGTACCAGATAATAAGCATACCGAGATAGCACTAACATCTATCTACGGCGTTGGTAGAATAACAGCTAAAAAAATATGTGCTGCTGCCGGCATAGAAGTGACATCAAAACTCAAAGATTTGAATGAGGCTGATATTGAAAAGCTAAGGGAGCAATTAAATAGCTTTATAGTTGAAGGAGACCTTCGACGAGAAGTGCAGATGAATATTAAGCGCCTAATGGATCTCGGTTGTTATAGAGGCGTAAGACATCGAAGGGGTTTGCCAGTTAGAGGGCAAAATACAAAAAATAATGCAAGAACTAGAAAAGGTCCTATACGTGCAATTAGGAAATAATAAAGGGTAAATTAGAATGGCAAAAGATAATATTAGAGTAAAAAAGAAAGTTAAAAAAAGTGTTGTAGAAGGTATAGCTCATATACACGCTTCTTTTAATAACACCATAATCACAATCACCGATAGACAAGGAAATGCATTGTCATGGGCTACGTCTGGCGGGGCTGGATTTAAGGGTTCAAGGAAAAGTACTCCATTTGCAGCACAGGTTGCAGCCGAGGCAGCTGGAAAAGCGGCGCAAGAATTTGGAGTAAAAAATATTGAAGTTAGAATTAAAGGGCCAGGACCAGGAAGAGAATCATCTGTAAGAGCACTAAATTCAGTAGGTTTAAAAATAACAAGCATTCAGGATGTAACACCAGTACCTCACAATGGATGTAGACCACCAAAGAAGAGAAGAATTTAATTTTGTTTAGTTATAAAAAACTAATAGGAGAATAGAATTGGCTAGAAATCTTGACCCAAAATGTCGTCAATGTCGAAGAGAAGGTGAAAAACTTTTTCTTAAAGGTGAAAAATGCTTTACTGACAAATGCGCAATAGAAAAAAGAAATTATCCGCCTGGACAACACGGTCAAAGAAGAGCTTCTCGCTTGTCTGACTATGGTGTTCAGTTAAGAGAAAAACAAAAGCTAAGAAGAATGTATGGAATCTTAGAAAAGCAATTCCGTGGATATTATGCAGAAGCAGATAGAAGAAGAGGAATAACTGGTGAGAATCTTTTACAATTGCTTGAATGTAGATTGGACAATGTAACTTACAAAATGGGAATGGGTGCTTCAAGAACAGAAGCACGTCAAATTGTAAAACATAATAGTATTCTTGTGAATGGTAAGAGAGTAAACATACCTTCATACCAAGTTAAGCCAGGTGATGAAGTTTCTATTGATGGTAATTCAAAAGATCAATTAAGAATTAAGGCTGCTTTAGAGGCTGCAGAAGAAAGAGGCTTTCCAGAGTGGTTAGAAGTCGACATAAAAGCATTTAAAGGATTATTTAAGAACAAGCCTGAACGTGACGATCTTCCTGCAACAATTAATGAGTCATTAGTTGTTGAGCTTTATTCAAAATAATTTAAGTTAAGTAAAAATAAAAAAAAAGGATACTTATGGAAATTAACCCAACAGAATATTTAAAGCCTAGCGTTGTTGATGTAGACATAATCGGACCTCAAAGAGCGAAAGTAGTTATTTCGCCAATGGAAAGAGGTTTTGGGTTTACATTAGGAAATGCAATAAGAAGAGTCCTACTTTCATCAATCCCTGGATTTGCTATTACACAAGTTAAAATTGATGGCGTAGTCCATGAATATTCAACTTTAGACGGTGTTCAGGAGGATGTAGTAGATGTACTTCTTAATATTAAAAAAATAGCTTTAAGGATGCATAATAAATCTGAAGCTACAATCACACTAAATAAAAATGAAGAAGGCCCTGTAACTGCTGCTGATTTTGATGTCGGTCCTGATGTAGACGTTGTAAATCCAGACCATGTTGTTGCACATCTTAATAAAGGCGGTAAATTAAATATCGAAGCTAAAGTAGAAATGGGAAGAGGCTATCAGCCTGTGCCAGCTAGAACTAAGGGTTCGGAAAGTGATAACGTACTAGGCTTTATTATGATTGATGCGTCTTTTAGCCCAATCACAAAAGTTAGCTATGTAGTTGAAAGTGCTAGAGTTGAACAACGCACTGACTTAGATAAGTTAATTATGGATGTAGAAACAAATGGTGTAGTTGATGCGGAACAAGCAATTCGAGACGCCGCAAGAATCCTAATGGGTCAATTATCTGTATTCGCTAATCTTGAAAGTGAATTAACTGAAGTAGAAGTTCAACAAGCACCAGTTATTGATCCTTTACTCCTAAGGTCAGTAGATGATCTCGAGTTAACAGTGAGGTCAGCAAACTGCTTGAAAGCGGAAAATATTCATTATATCGGTGATTTAGTTCAGAGAAATGAAAGTGATTTATTAAAGGCACCAAATTTAGGAAGAAAATCACTAAATGAGATTAAAGATATTTTAGGTACAAAAGGCCTGTCATTAGGAATGCCAGTTGAAAACTGGCCACCGGCTGGTGCAGAGACAGTATAATCAGAAAGAATATGGAGTAATATAATGCGACACGGAAAAAAACATAGAAAGCTCAACAGGACAAGTAGTCACAGAAAAGCTTTGTTTAAGAATATGGCAAATTCATTATTGAAACATGAAATAATTAGGACTACCTTACCAAAGGCTAAGGAACTAAGAAAAATTGCTGAGCCATTAATCACTCTTGGTAGAGATTCAAGCGTACATAATAAACGCCTTGCATTCAGTCGATTAAGAGATAGAGATATTGTTGTGAAGTTATTTGGCGAGATTGGACCTAGATATAGTAAAAGAAATGGTGGTTACACACGAATATTAAAATGTGGTTTTCGTAAGGGTGACAATGCTCCTATGGCCTATATTGAACTTGTAGATCGCCCATTAGATGGACCAGTATTAGAGAATAAAGAGGCAAAGACAAAAGAAGTTGAACCTCAGATTGTTAAGGAAATAGAAGCTAATTCTACAGATAAAAAAGAAAGTAAAAAAGCTAAAGCAAAAGAGTAAACCTATAATTAAATTAAATAATAAAAAAGCCAGCTTTGCTGGCTTTTTTATTATTTTGAATAAATTGTATGAAAAATCAATATAATAGACATAAACAGTATTGATAGTTAGTTTGATAAAAATATGAAAAAAAACACTGAAAAAATAGAAAGTCTAACAAAAATCATAGAACAAATTGATTTTTTACTTAAACAGCAAGATGAGTCAGAAAGTATATTGAGTTTTACAGATGCAGAAAAGTATAAATTAATTAAGAATTTGGCTAGCAAGGAGAGTCTAAAGACCCTTAAGAACTTATTAAATAATCTTCACCCATCTGATGTTGCTGATATTCTTGAAGCTTTACCGCTAGAGAGGAGATTGGCAGTCTGGGAGTTAGTTAAGTCAGAGAATGACGGTGATATTCTCGTAGAGGTTTCTGATGTTGTAAGACAAACTCTCATAGCAGACATGGATAACACTGAGTTATTAGCTGCTGCAGAACAATTAGATACAGATGAAATAGCAGATATAGCAAACGATCTTCCCGGTGATGTTTTAAATGATTTACTTGAAAGTCTAGATGTACAAAATAGAGAAAGATTGGAATCAGCACTATCATATCCTAATGAATCAGTCGGGTCATTAATGGACTTTGACATTGCAACAATTCGTGATGATATAAGTCTAGAAGTGGTGCTAAATTACCTTAGGAGAATAAAAAAGTTACCCGACCATACTGATAAATTGTTCGTAGTAGATCGGTTTGGATCAATTTTAGGCTTACTACCTTTAGAGAGAATTTTGGTTGGTGAGTCACATTCAATTGTCAAAGATGTAATGGCCACTGATGTGGTTACTTTTAAGCCAGAGGATATAGCTCATGAGGCATCAAACGCATTTGAGCGATATGATCTTGTTACAGCGCCGGTTGTTGATGAGACAGGAAAGTTACTCGGCCGACTAACTGTTGATGCAGTAATGGATTATATTCGCGACGAGACAGAAAATGAGAAATTTTCAATGGTAGGCTTAAAGGATGAGGATATGTTCTCATCTATATGGAAATCAGTTCAGAACCGTTGGGCTTGGTTAGCAATTAATTTGGTTACAGCACTTATTGCGTCAAGAGTAATTGGGATATTTGAAGGATCAATTGAAAAAGTTGTTGCACTCGCTGCATTAATGCCAATCGTTGCTGGTATTGGAGGTAATTCTGGCAATCAGACCACAACACTGATTGTAAGAGCACTTGCATTAGGTCAGGTTACATTTAGCAACATTCGCCTGCTTATGTTTAAAGAAGTTGGAGTAGCATTATTAAATGGAATCCTATGGGGAAGTGTTTTAGGAGTGTTTGCATTTCTACTTTATGGGAATATACAATTAGGATATGTAATGACTGGCGCAATGATATTGAATTTAATTTTATCAGCAATAATGGGTGTTATGATACCTCTTGTATTAAATCGTATGGGTAAAGATCCAGCTGTGGGCTCAAGTGTCCTAATAACCGCAATGACAGATAGTGGGGGTTTCTTTATATTTTTAGGGCTAGCTACCTTAGTTTTATTATAATTAAATTATGAATAAATTTGAATTAATTAAAAATAACTTTAGTCTAGATTTTTTATTGTCGATGACAACGTTATCACAACTGTGCGCTATTTTAATTGCATTAGGCCTATCTTTATTAACAAATCAAGTTATTAAAAATTATGTTGTTGGCTCAACTAAGAATAATTGGAAAATGGCAACTGATGGTTTAATTAGAATAATTTCACCTATTATTATTTTAATTATACTTTTTTTCTCGAAGATATACCTTGATACCTTCCAGTCAGCACCAATTTTACATATCGCTATAAGTCTAGTAAACGCTCTTATTGTTATTCGTCTGGGAGTTTATTTTATTAGATATATTATCAAACCAAGACCATGGATTCGAGCTCTCGAAAATACAATTGCTTCATTAGTATGGATAATAGTGGCTTTATATTTATTTGGACTTCTCTCACCAATCAGAGAAAGTCTTGTACAAATACAGTTTAGCTTTGGTGAAAATAATTTTTCATTGTTCTTAGCGCTTCAAGTTATATTTGGATCTGGTATCGCAGTCTTATTTGCAGTAACAATAGGCCAGTTCATTGAGAACCGATTGATGAAGGTAGATCAATTAGATATGAATGCTAGAGTGATGTTAAATAAAATTTTAAAAATAACACTTTATGTTGTAGCAGTTGTTGTTGCTTTGTCATCTATCGGTTTGGACTTAACGTTTTTATCAGTTTTTGGAGGGGCATTTGGCGTTGGTTTAGCGTTTGGTATGCAAAAAATTGCTAGTAATTATATTTGTGGTTTTATAATATTACTTGATAAATCAATTCACATTGGTGATATTTTAATGGTTGGAGAGCATTATGGCGTAGTTACTCTTATAAGATCAAGATATACTGTGCTAAGAAAGCTTGATGGTATTGAGGTTATTATTCCAAATGAAACATTAATATCTGAGAACATCATTAACCATACATTAACTGATAGAAAATCTAGAATATCTGTTGATGTCCAAATTAGCTATAAATCATCGGTTGATAAAGCATTTGAAATTATGTTGAAAACCGCAAAGAATGAATCTCGAGTTTTAAATGATCCAATGCCATCCGTATTCTTAATGAAGTTTGCAGATAGTGGAATTGATTTAATGCTTTCGTTTTATATTCTTGATCCAGAAGAGGGTTCATGGGGTCTAAAATCTGATGTTTATCGTGAGATTTGGAAAGAATTCCAAAAACATAATATTGAGATACCTTACCCTTACAGAACAGTTGAAATTATTAATTCAGAAAAAATAAAAAAATAAAAAAATAAATTACTTAATTTTATTTTCTTTATACAAAACGTGCTTTCTTATTGTTGGATCAAATTTCTTAATCTCAATTTTGTCAGGCGTTGTTCTTTTGTTTTTTGTTGTGGTGTAGAAATGACCTGTCCCTGCTGATGAATCTAATCTAATTTTCTCTCTCATTTTTAAACCTTTTTCCCTTCAGCCCGCATTCTTTGAATTACGGTATCAATTCCTAATTTATCAATTGTTCTAAGAGCTGCACCGGATATCCTCATGGATACCCAACGATTTTCACTTTCTACCCAAAATTTTCTATTTTGGAGGTTCGGAATAAAGCGTCGCCTTGTTCTATTATTTGCGTGAGAAACATTATTTCCCGTTACAGTTTTTTTCCCAGTTACTTCACATACACGAGCCATGAGATAATCCTTAACTAAATTCTTAAAAGAGTCGCTATTAGACCATATAAATCAATGTCTTTACAAGTCTTTTTTAGGTTTTACCAGTACTACCAAATCCACCCTCACCTCTCTCGGTTTCTGGGTATTGCTCTACAAGATTAAATTTTGCCTGAATTACAGGTACAACAACTAGTTGAGCAATTCTCTCTAAAGGATTTATTAAAAAAGATTTATCACTTCGGTTCCAGCAAGATACTAATAATTCTCCCTGATAATCTGAATCAATTAAGCCAACTAGGTTACCAAGGACAATTCCATGCTTATGTCCTAAACCAGAACGAGGCAATATTACCGCTGCATAGTTAGAGTCTTTTATATAAATTGATATCCCAGTAGGAACTAAAAAAGTTTCACCTGGATTGAGTGTGTGAACATGCTCAATACAAGCTCTAAGATCGAGTCCTGCAGAACCTGGAGAGGCATATTTAGGCATATTATCCTTGACTAAAGGATTAAGGATTTTAAAGTCAATTGTTATACTCATAGATGCCTTTTTTGTTATTTATTAATTTATTAATATGGTTAAGAATATCGAATGCTAGTTCACTTTTATTTTTCTTAGGAATATGAACTACTTCATTTTTATCAATTATGAATATTTCAGAAGAATTTTCACCCATTGAATCATTAATATTATTGGCAATTATCATATCCAATTTTTTACTTTTCAGTTTATTTTGTGAATTCTTGATCATATTCTCACTCTCTGCTGAAAATCCAACACAAAAAATATTTTTGAACTCAGCAGATACTTCAGAGAGGATGTCAGAACTTTTTTGAAGTTTTAATGTTAACTCATCACTTCCTTTTTTTAACTTACCAGCAATAGGTTTTGGAATATAGTCAGAAATTGCAGCTACACTTATAAAAATTTCATTATTTTTTGCATTTTCTTTTATTATTTTTTTCATCATTTTATGATTAGGCGCATAAATACAATTTATTCCTGATGGAGGGAGTGATTCTGTTCGCCCGTAAACTAAAGTTACATTAGCACCTAAAGCATAAGCTTGGTCAACAATACTAAACCCCATTTTACCTGAGCTCAAATTTGTAATAGCTCTTGCATCATCAATTTTTTCAAAAGTTGCCCCACAGGAAATGAGAATATTTTTATTTTTAAAGGTTTGCGCACTTAACGATCGATTAATATCAAGTAACAACATTTTTTCATTAATTAAGCGACCCATTCCTTCATCACCACATGCTTGCTCACCCGGTTCTGGACCAGAGAGGCTGATACCATCTTGAATTATAGTTTGAATATTTCTTTTTGTTGCAGGATTTTCCCACATTTTTTTATTCATTGATGGCGCTATTAAAATTGGACAATTTCTTGCTAAACAAATATTGGAAAGTAAATCATCTGCTAAACCTTGTGCAAGTTTTGATATAAAATTAGCTGAAGCAGGAGCTATCAGAATTAGGTCAGATTTCCTTGACTGGTTAATATGCTCCATGCCATTGCCTTTAGTGGGCTCCCACATATTTTCTAAAACTGGCTTTCCTGACAATGCCTGTAACGTTAATGGGCTTATGAATTCTTTCGCAGACTTAGTCATAACGACTTGGACATTAGCACCTTGTTTCTTTAAAAGTCGAACTAACTCAGCAGCTTTATATGCAGCTATACCGCCAGTAACTCCTAATATAATTTTCTTATTTAACATAATATTTAATATCCATAAATCATTAAATCAATACATAATAGTATTTATTCAATAAAGTGAAAGTATAACAAAAAATGTCTAGTGTAATCGGTATTGATGGTTGTAGGGCTGGATGGATTACAGCAAAAGTTGATGATAAAAACTCATTAATCTTTCATATTGTTGAAAATTTAAATGATGATTATTTAAAAAAAAGCTACTTGTCTCATATTGGTATAGATATTCCATTACAGCTGTCTCATACAGGTAAAAGGCTCGCTGAAATTGAAGCTAGGGTTTTGCTTAAAAAAAGAGCATGTACTATATTTTCACCACCCACTTTAAATGCATTAAGAGCTAAAAACTATATCGATGCTTGTGAGATAAATTTTAACGAATGTGGAAAGCGTATCTCAAAGCAGTCATGGAATTTATTCCCTAAAATGATAGAAGCTCATAAATTTTTAAAAAATAACTCAATCAGTAAGTTTGAAGTATTTGAGATTCATCCGGAATTAAGCTTTATGGCAATGAATGATATGAGATTGATTGAAACAAGTAAGAAAACTGATATAGGGAAAGAGATAAGAATTAAGTTGATACAAAAGTTTTTTCCTAATTTTTCTTTTGAATCAGTGCGAAATCAATATAAAAAAAATCAGTTGTTAGACGATGATATCTTAGACTCTGTATCTGTACTATGGTCAACTCAACGAATAGTTGATAATATTGCTCAATTCGTTCCAAAAGACCCTGAGAAAATTAATATGCGAATATATTTCTAATTTATGCTTAATTTAATTAAAACAAAATTAATCTGGATATTTTTATCTGTATTAGGTGCAGTCGCTTTTTCGATAATAGCACTTAGTCGTGATGAATCTATTAATGCATTGTGGTTTATTACAGCCGCTGTATGTATTTACCTTGTCGCATACAGGTTCTATGGTGCCTGGATTGCTGCAAAAGTATTGGTATTGGACGAATTTAAAGAGACACCTGCGGTAAAAAATAATAATGGGCGGGACTTTATTCCAACCAACAAATGGATTGTATTTGGAACTCATTTTGCGGCAATCGCAGGCCCGGGACCTTTAGTTGGACCTACACTTGCTGCACAATTCGGCTACCTACCTGGAACCATATGGATACTAGTTGGTGCTGTATTGGGTGGCGCAGTTCAGGATATGACTATTTTGTTTTTTTCTGTCAGAAGGAATGGTAAAACATTAGGCCAAATGGCGAAAGAAGAACTAGGCCACCTTGCAGGGACAGCTTCTTTGATAGCCACTTTTGTAATTATGATCATATTAATATCCGTTTTAGGCCTCGTGGTTGTTAATGCAATGAAACACAGCCCATGGGCTACATCAACAGTAGCAGCAACTATTCCAATCGCAATTTTTATTGGATTTTATATGCGTTTTATAAGGCCTGGGCGAGTGCTAGAGGCGACTGCAATTGGCGTAACCCTTTTATTATTTGCAGTTTATATTGGGGGCGAGATTGATAAATCTGAAACATTGAGGGTTTATTTTGATCATGGTGGTTTGTTTTTAGCATGGTCTATTATTATTTATGGATTTGCTGCTGCAGTCCTGCCAGTATGGATGCTATTAGCTCCACGAGACTATTTATCAACTTTCGTTAAGTTGGGTACTATTATTTTTCTTGCGATTGCTATTGCAATTTTACAACCAGATATAAAAATGCCAGCCATAACTAATTTTGCTGACGGATCAGGGCCAATTTTTGGAGGTAGCTTGTTTCCATTTGTTTTTATTACAATAGCTTGTGGGGCAATTTCAGGTTTTCATGCATTAATTTCATCTGGAACAACACCTAAGCTAATTGATAATGAAAAGTATATTCCAATGATTGGTTACGGAGGAATGCTTCTTGAATCTTTTGTGGCAATTATGGCAATGGTTGCAGCCTGCGTTTTAGAGCCTGGCGTTTTCTTTGCAATTAATAGCCCTATTGGAATTGTTGGATCCGACCCTTCAATGGTTATTCAAACTATTAACTCATGGGGCTTTCCTGTGACCCAAGATCAAATGGAGCAGCTTGCTAAAGATGTTGGAGAGACAACCCTTTTTGCTAGAACAGGTGGAGCACCCTCTTTAGCAGTAGGTATGGCAAGTATTTTTGCAAATGCTTTTGGAAAAAATCTTTTAGCGATGTGGTACCACTTTGCAATTATGTTTGAAGCAATTTTCATTTTAACTACATTGGATGCAGGTACAAGGGTGGGAAGGTTTATGTTACAAGATATTTTAGGAAACATTCATCCAAAATTAGGAAGAACTTCATGGCTTCCTTCAACTATTCTAACCAGCGCAATTGTGGTTGCATGTTGGGGATATTTTTTATATATAGGGGTTATTGATCCTAACGGTGGTGTAAATATTTTATGGCCACTATTTGGAATTTCCAATCAAATACTGGCCGCAATTGCATTAAGTGTTGGGACCGCAATTTTGATACGTACTGGTAGAGTTAAGTTCGCATGGATTACCGGAATACCATTAGCTTGGCTAGCAATTATTACTTCAACTGCTGCTTATCAAAAAATCTTTAGTGAGGATGTCAGGGTAGGGTTTTTAGCAGGTGCAAATGCTATGACTGAAAAAGTAAATTCAGGAATAATATCAGAAGAAAAAATAAACATAATGAATCAACTAATATTTAATCTTAGGTTTGATGCTGTGATTACAGCAATTTTAACGATAGTTTTATGGCTGGTTATTTTTGATGTTTTAAAACTATTGTTAAATAAAAAATACAAACAGTCTGGATTGGCAAGTTGAATATGCTTAAAAATATATGGAAGTTTATAAGAACATTAAGTGGTGATGATGCCTATGAGGTTTATTTGAATAACTTCATAGAATGCAAGAATCATTCCAATAAGAAGCCGTTAAGCAGAAAAGATTTTTATTACCAACAGCTCCAGGAAAAATGGAATAAGATAAATCGATGTTGTTAACTACACTTTATTTTTTGTTACCAAAAACATTCCAATACCAATGCCAATCATTGGAATAGTAAGCCATTGGCCCATGGATAGGTTTAAATAGAAAAGACCTAAAAAACTATCAGGCTCACGAGTAAATTCAACTAGAAATCTAAATAAACCATAAAAAATTAAAAATAATGCTGAAATACTTCCAGTTGCCCTTTTCTTGTTTGAATATAAGTAGAGTATTAAAAATAAAAATAAACCTTCGAATAGAGCTTGATAAAGTTGGGAGGGATGTCTTGCTATTTTATCGGCAATTGGGAAAACCATCCCCCAAACTAAATCTGTAGGCCTACCCCATAGTTCTTGATTAATAAAGTTTCCAAGCCTACCAAAACCTAACCCTAAAGGAATTAATGGAGCAATAAAATCTGTTAGCCTTAACCAAGGGATATTATATTTTCTTGTAACAAAAATAAGGCTTATTAAGACACCTAAAAATCCGCCATGAAAAGACATTCCTCCTTGCCAAAAAGCGAAAATTTGATCTAAATTTGATAGATAATAATTAGGTTGGTAAAACACAACATAACCAAGCCTCCCTCCTATAATTACCCCTAAAGCACCATAAAAAAAAGTGTCATCAAGAATTTTTGCATTTATGTCATTCCACCATATTTTTTTTAATTGGTTTTTACCCAAATAAATAAAAGATAAAAAGGCAAAAAAGTACATTAAGCCATACCAATGTAGCTTTAAAGGGCCAATTTGAAGAGCAATAGGGTCTAATTGTGGATGAATAAGCATTATTTTCTAATTATAAGTGTAAAATTCTATTTACGTAATAAATTATAAGAGATTCGCATGCCAGAATATAGATCTAGAACAACGACTCATGGAAGAAATCAGGCAGGTGCCAGGGCACTTTGGCGAGCTACAGGGATGAAAGATGGTGACTTCGATAAGCCAATGATTGCAGTGGTGAACTCTTTTACTCAATTTGTACCTGGCCATGTTCACTTAAAGGATATGGGACAGTTAGT
>Ga0307998_1001514_pt1 | contig 12509 bp, 30 predicted proteins | sample Davwhametageno37_FD_203147 | JGI IMG/M metagenome (GOLD analysis project Ga0307998, IMG submission 203147) | Marine microbial communities from Davis Island wharf, Antarctic Ocean - #37 | ecosystem: Environmental > Aquatic > Marine > Unclassified | place: Antarctic Ocean: Davis Island wharf...
TATTAAAGATATAGCTTTTTGCAATCCAATCATCGTGCTCTCCACGACCATTGACTCTCAGAATGAAACCGTTCTCAACGATCTCAAACTCGTGTTTCTCATCTACTGTTTTAAATTCTTCAAACATTGTTTAGTTCCTTAAATTTCTGCATTCTAAAGTTTTTGTTAAGTTGAGAACCTTTCGTTCTCTCGAAGTGTTCTAGCAAGTATGGAAGGAGTATACTGGTCGGAACGTAGGCTTTATCTGTGATCTGCATACCATCACGTTGACCTATCCATGCTCCTTCAATATTCTCCCAGTGACGTTCAATCCTAGCCTTGTTTGTCTCCCAATCAGGAAACCGAGCATTGAAGTTGAAGTTATATTGGTTTGTAATGGAGACCTTGTATTCGTAGAGTTTACCCTCCGCATCCATAGCATCAGCTCCTTTGTCTCCCTTGACGAGAGTATGCCCTAGCTCATGTGCTAAAGCAATCTCTCCAAACTTAGCGAAGTCATGAAGCTCTTCTGGCAGTATCTCAAAGACCTTATCCAGTGCCTCTACTACGTCCTTGTACTCGCTGCGGGTGCGCAACGCCTCTGCTTCAGACCTGCGCTGCTCCTTCTTAATTTGATCTAATTGGTTCGGAGTCATTACTATTCCACAAAGGGCGTAAGATCAGGCTCTTCGTATTTCGGGCCTTTCATTACTTTGCCATCGTCACGGTACATTGGGCGTCCGTCCTCACCAAGTTTGGTCATGTTAGAGCGATGAACTTCGCCGAAACAATCGTCAAGATCAATGCCAAAGGCGTGACCAGCTCCGTATACAACGTAGAGTATGTCTGTAAGTGCATCTGCAACTTCAAGTAAACTACTTCTTCCAAGTCCATCACGTAACTCCTGTACTTCTTCTTCAATTAGATCGAGGCGTAGAGCCGCGAGGTTAAAGTCTGGCAGAGTGGGCATATATAGTACTTCCTGACCGAAAGCCTCCATAAAGTCACCTACCTTCTCAAAATTTGATACATCTTGCATTTTACTTCCTTAGTTTTATTTGGTTTATGCGTATATTATACGCCCGTTTAACTTCCTTGTCAAGAAACTTTTATTTGTTTCAGAAGTTCTTTAACTTCCTCTATCGGATATTCGTAAAGATGGATATTTTGAAGACAATTGTACATCATATTCCACTCTTTCATCTTTCGAGCAAAGTTTTTCGTAGTGTCAATCTCTTCTAGCACATCATCAAAAAGCGGTATGGTTAGCAACATCTCGTCTTCTTCTTCTTTTCTTCCAAAAACCTTATCCCAGTTATTCTCAAACTTAGATCTATCTGTACGATCTCTGTCGCCCTTACCACCGTGCGTTGCGTTGCTCATGTATTCTCTCCTTTACTTTTCTTTTTTCTTCGTTAGTCATTTCACTCCACTTGGTAATCTCGCTAGGACTTCTCTTACATCCTAGACATAACCCGTCTGCGGGGTCATAAAGACAAGTACCAATGCAGGGAGAGGTTTCGTTAATCCCAGAGGTTTTCATAGTATTTCCCAAATAGTCTAAAGCCATTGCTGATGCGTTCTTGGTACACTTTCATACCTTCTTTGTCCATTTCTAGTGTATGGTTTGGCCCCTCTACCATATAACTGCTACCACCAGGGCCGGGTTCAAAGATCCAATCAGACTCTCCAGAGAAGAACTGATGTTCCCAACCTTCCTCGTCCAACTTAGAGCTAAAAGCCCAGATCATCTCGTCTAGTGCCCAATCCCATGCTTGAAAGTGAAACTCATCAGTTTCCCACTTGTCCTTCCGAGGAATAGTTCCGATCAGCTCGTCAGGACGATCCTCAAAGGCAACCATAGGAGCACCATGAGTGTCCTTTTTAAGCTGCTTTAGCATCGGCACAACAATATGTGCCAGCGTTGCATCCATAGACCAAGTATCCCACTTATCTATTTTTACAAAGTTTTTATTTTTCGTCATCCATACTTTCATAGTGTTACCACCCTTTTCTGCTCGGCTAGTGAGTTCATACTGTATCTTACTCCGTAGAGGTCGTCGTCCAACTTGACTGAGAAAGCCAGCCATATTAATAATAAAATTCGAAGGTAGATCAATCTGCCCACCGAATCTTTCTCTTATGTGTAGTTTCAAACATGTGTATCAGTGTATCATACCTAATCTGCACCTTGCACTCAATTTTATCAAGCCACTCACTAAAGTCATTCCAGTCTTCAGTACGCATAGGAGCAACACTATATTCGGATTTACCACACCAATATGCGTCTTCATCAAGTCCATAGATGTCGATACGACCACAAGAATAGCTTTCTAAAAAGTCTTTATACTCTACTGCTGGTAATATCTTCCCTGATGTTTTCTTCAATACAAACGGTACGTCCCTTTCCTCATACCAACGAGTAGAAACAGGTCCCATCCAGTTGGTGCTGTATGTAATCATCTAACAAACAACTTGAGAGTACGATTATCGTCCTGTAAGGATACTGTAACACCCTCAGCGATGTTAGTAATCCAAGCTCTGCCACTCTGGTCAATTACTTCAATACGAGTAACTCCATCGTAGTCAGTAAGACCCTCGTCTACCGTATCTCCTAACAAAGTAGACCAGTCTGTGTCTTCAGGCATCATGCGAATAGTATTCGGATAAGCTACTAAAAGCTGTTCATAGATCCCTGCGTTGTTCATTCTGAGTTTGTACTGTTCTTTGTCGCAAACATATTCGCTACCACTATAGCCTACGAAAACCCAAGAATCAGCAAGCTCACGAACCTTGACAATGCCGCTGTTTAGTTTCCAGTTGTCTCCGTCTAAGTATCCACCGCTCCAGCCCGCCAATACTTTGTAGAGAGGATTTTTAGTATCGTTCATTATTTCTAATACTACCCAGTTATCGGGGCAGTCTGCAAACATATAGTCTTCTCTTCCTTCATCAATCATGGTTCATATCCTCCCAGTTGCCAAATATTTCAGGTGCTGCTTTTCTTGCTTCTTCCATGTAGTACTCATCTGGATAATGTTTAAGGTTTCTCCAGGCTTCTTTGCGTACCTCTTCGGGTAAGCTCTCGTTCATACCGATGTCTAACAAAAATTGTTTAGTGTTCAGTACAGCCCATCGGCGCTCATACGGTAGTGTCATTTCTTGTCTCCAATTCTTTTTGCATACATTTCTTCAGTATCTCGGTAGGGTAGCACTCTCTCAGTACAGCCTCAAGGTGTGTGGTCTCCATCTCAGCGATACGTACATCTCTGCGGGGTTGGTCGCCTCGTATACCGAAGGTACCCCAAGTAAGATAATGTGCTTGTACTGCGTGTGTTTCGTCATCATAAAGCGCTAAAGAGGTCTGATCAGCGTGTATTGTGCTTCTGATATATTCTAAGCCGCCATCAATAACATAAGTTTTACCATTTGCATCATTATGAGATCGGTAGTCATGACGATGTTTTGACTCGAGTATAGTTCCGTCAGGAGTCTGAATAGCGTTATAGATTAAGCTACGGGCGGCGAGTTTATCAAGAATTTGCTGAGATGCATCAACCCACATGGCTTGCATTTTAGTAGGATAAGTATCTCGTTTGTAGTTTTGCACGACCCAAGAAGCTACTTCGTAGGATTTACCGTGAGGTGCAAGGCACCAAGTCATATCTTCGTTCATAATTTATACCTTTCTTTTTCAAGTTTATGAAGGTATTATACGCGAAGAAAGGGGGTTTGTCAAGAAGTTTTTTAAGGAGGGGTGAGAAGTTTTGTGACATACTCAGGTCGGTCCTAAGGTAGTTAGGACTCAGAATTGTACTGTACTAGCCAGTAGCAGGCTTCTTGATTAGAGTGAAAGTAAGGGCTAAGCAGTTCGCCCTCCCTAGTCCAGAACCACACAAAACAGTCTATGTCGCTGCGGGTTTGTTTATTTAGTTTTATTAGTCCCATAAATTCTCATAGTATTTACCAAACAGACGGAAGCCGTTGGTTATTCTTGCTTGATACATTTTCATCCCTATGGCGTAGCTCCTCGTTTGACTCCAGCGCTGTCTAGCCACTCCATAAATCTACTGTAAGCTATACCAGCATCTTCAATAAACTGACCGTTGTAATAAAAACCTTTCTCATCTAAACGCAACTTCTCTGTACTATCATCTATATTAAAGTTAATTGTGTTAGTCACATCTCGAAAGATATAATTCTCCCCTAAAGTATTCATTCCATCAATTATTCTTTTAGTCATTTTGTATCTCCTTGAAACTCTACTAACCAGTAGCAAGCCTCTTGTTTAGTTGTAAAGCGAGGGCTAACGACAACACCATCATCATCAAGCCAGTACCACTCTCCCCACTCTTTTTTAAGCTTCATAGCCACCCCAGTATAATATTGGCCATAATTAAATATACACATAAAAGATTAGACAATACAACAAACGTGCGGATATACGAGATTCTATCTTCATTCTGTACATCATAGCCATCCTCTTCGTCAAAGGCGCCTAGTGCGTGTTTCCATATTGTCCACAGTCTTTTCATCACAATCCAATTAGTCCCCAGCCATGGTTTGCTATTGCATTAAGTATGATAAAGATACAAGTCGCCATATGAGTACACCACCACACAGTCCTAATACTAGCAATAGTGTTAGCTTGCTTATCAGTTTCACCTACTTTCTCTCCTAATGATTTTGCCCAAATTCTCCACCACTTATTCACGATCTTCTATCTCTAGCTCAAGCTCAACTATTCTAGCCTCAAGTTCTGCTATGTACTCTTCCACAATTTCTTTCTGGCATAAGGTTTCACAGCATATAGATATTTCTTGATGAGCTTTTGTTCTTAAAGATTTCTCGCCGCGTCTCATTCAGATAACCACTCAAAATGTCCATTAGTTGGATTAAACTGAGCACATTCTGTTTTTGCCGAGTCTAGTCTCCAGTCGTTTGTTATACTAGTTCCTGCTATAATAGCTCCTAGCAGGACTCCAACAATAACGAATACAAGTACTCCTACCACCCGCCTTTCGTCTTTAAACATCCCATCTTCCCCTATACCATTCATTAAATGCTGTAAAATCTTCTTCTAACTCGAATCTTACAGTATCTGCATAAATATCTGTAAAGCGTTTAAAGTCAAATCTCCACTGAAAGCAGTGTGCTTTGCACCACTCAAGAACATCCTTTCTTAGATCTGTGTGGGTGTGTGACTCATAATAGTTAGCCATCATCCACTGAGCTTTGTGCAATACAATCTCTTGAGGAGTCATTTCAAGTACGGGAAGAATCATTTCTATCTGCCTCTTTTAGGTTGTCATTCATTTTTTCGTAATTTCGTTTTGCAGCCCACTCAGCTTGTTCATCCATGTGGAAAAGAATAATACCCCACGCCACTACTACAAAAGCTGTAATAAATAAAATAGCCATTGAAAAATCAAATACTTCTTGCATTATACGTTCTCCCAAAGTATGTCTGTGAGGAAGACTTCGTAAGTGTAAGCCTCGACTTCCCAAGGCAGATCTTCGTAGTCTACTTCGTCACAGTTAAGTATTAAGTTATTGTGCTTCCACACGTTGTCAATCATATTAATCTGTTCTTTGCAAAACTGCTTGGCGTGTACTAATTCGTGTGCAATATTAGATGCAAGCTCGTGCGGCTCGTAAGCAACTTCTTCGCCGTCTTCGTAAACCCAGTGAGTAGCTAAGCTGATGACACAGTCTCTGTTATCACCAAGGCAGAACCCTGCGTGAGTACCGTCGTCATCAACAAACTTCTCAGCTTCAATATAGATGTCATACTGCGCATCTTCAGGAAAAAGAGCCATAATGCACTCATCAATGAATGTAGTATAGTCTTTTAAGCATTTACCTTCTGTATATACATTAATCATTTAATTCTCCAGTTTAGAAAGTAATTATACGCTTAGTTGAGCAAGCTGTCAAGAACTATTTCATGGAAAGAGGGTTCTCTGCCAGCTTTTGTTGTCTCTTTTTCTCTCGATTAGCTGCTGCTGCTTTTTTCTTTTGTCGCTTAGTGGTAGGCTTTTCGTATGCTTCTTTTTCTCTGTAGTCAAAAAGTTTGTTGCTATCATTGATCTTACGCTTGAAAATTCGCAATGCTTGTTCCACGTTATTGTTCCGTACTTTGACATTCATCCATTATCCCCGTTTTCTAGTATTACCCAGACTGCGAGTATGGCTATGACTATTGTGATTTCTATTAAACCCATTATTGTTTAAACCTAACTCCTCTTTTCCTTAGATATGCTACTTGATTTCTAATAGCTTGCTCTGTTCGTTCTGGCAACATATTCATCATTGCCTCAATATCTTGGACAAAGTAATGAGCTGCAAGCATCTTGCGCTCTACGTCTGTCCAAGGTTTCTTTTTATATTTTTTCATGGGAGTATTATAGCGAAATGCGGGCTGATTGTCAAGAAGTTTTTCAAAGGTAGCTAAAAAATTATTCTTGACTTTTGGTTGAATATCTAGTATAATTCACCAATAAATAAGAGAAAAACCTTTAAGGAAAACGTATTTAAGTCTTGACAGGTTCCCTGTTTTTGCGTATAATAGTTTTTCCAAAGACGAGTTCAATAGGAGAAAAGATGTTAGAATACGCTGTATTTATTTTTTGCTTGATAGGCTGTGGCCTAACTTGTCACGCCCTAGGCAAACAGGAAGGGATAGAATCTACTATAGAACACCTAGTGGACAATGGGATGATAGAACTAGATGAAGAATAAACTACTAATTACAGAGTATATGAACGATGATAAAGAGCTTGCCTACAAAGTAGAAGACAAGTATAGCGTTTATATGCTCACAAGAGACAAGGCTTTGGCCCAAAAAACATACAACTACCTTAAATCAGAATACCAAGCGGAGAAAGAAAATGCCAGTAAAGTTTAAAGAATCAGTAGCACGAATTGGAAAAAACCGCAAGAAAGTAGGCATGACCCACTACTATATGCACGCAACTCCTACTGCCACTTTGATGGAAAAGTTCGAGAATACAAATACTGCTCCTAAGTTAAAGCAGAAGATCAGTAATGAGTTAGTAAAACGTAAGGTGTCTGTGTGAAGAAAGTAGTAATCTACAGCAAAGAAAACTGTAATTTTTGTGTGCAAGCCGAGAGAGCCTGCAAGCAGCTAGTACTGGTGGACAGAGAGTTTCAGTATACAGTATTAAAACTAGAAAAGGACTATGAAGTAGAAGACTTCACTGCTCGGTTTCCTTACGCAAAGACAGTACCACAGATTATTGTAGATGATGTGCACGTTGGCGGATGGGACGACTGGAAGCCACAAGCATTAGCAAAAATTCAGGGAGTGTAGTCTTCCCTATAACTAGGCTACGAAAAGGGCTATTGCCCAAGTTCTAATGGAGAACGAAAGTGAGAAAGAGAGATGAGGCCGCTTGCATATTATGTGGAGTGGTTACAACAGTTAGTTGTTTAGCCTTGCCGTTTATAACGATATACGCCAGCGCAATGGGTATGTAAGAAATAAAGGAGAAATACGTGAACAAAAGCGAAGTATTTGAAACATTAAAAATAGACGAAGGAGTCAAATATGAAATCTATAACGACCACCTTGGCTATCCAACCTTTGGTGTCGGCCATCTTGTACTCAAAACCGACCCAGAATACGGACAACCGACCGGAACAGCAATCACCAAAGAAAGAGTCGCAGAGTGTTTTGACAACGACCTCAGTACAGCGATATCAGAGTGTCACGCTTTATACGGACAGGGGACTTTTGACGACTTACCAGACGAAGTACAGGGTATACTTGTCAATATGATGTTTAATATGGGACGAACTCGCTTGTCGAAGTTCAAGAAGATGAATGCTGCCGTACTCGAAGGTGATTGGACGACAGCAGCCGTTGAAGGACGAGACTCACGTTGGCACAAGCAAGTAACTAACCGAGCAGAACGATTGATGGTAAGGTTAGAAAGTGTCTAAGATTTTGTTGGGTATCATAGCAAGCATGGCAGCAGGGGGTTTCCTCTACTACCAGTTTGCCGTGGTACCTATGCAAATCAAACTAGAAGAACAAACAGCAGTAATCCTAGCCCAGGATCTGCGAGATCAAGAGCAAAAGGCTACAATCGCCGCAATTCAAGAAAGTGCAGAAAAGACAGCAGCAGCTAGTGCTACTCTTCAGAAGCAGAACCAACAGTACGAAACTCAGATGTCCGACTACTTGGACATCTTTCGCAGACATAACATCGCTCAGTTAGCCAGTGCAAAGCCGGGACTGATTGAAAAGAAAGCAAACAAAGCAACGAAGGAGGTCTTCGATGAGATTGAAGATATTAGCAGGCGCATTAACGCTCTTAACGATTAGTGGTTGTAGTTTACTGCAAGTACCCGCGCGTGAAGTAGAGATTATATCTAAGCCTGTACAGATCATGATCACACAACCTATCATGCCACGACCCCTTGACCTCAAGGAGCCGAACTGGTATGTAGTTTCAGATACTAAAATAGCTAACAAAGACGGACAATACCCCGAAGGCTATACTTATTTCGACAAATTTGTAGACGGCATTAAAAAGAAACATGGAGGCGACCTAGTGTTTGTAGCAATGAGTGTGGCAGACTATGAGTTAATGTCTTACAATACACAAGAGTTGAAAAGGTATATTAGTCAGCTCGGAGAAGTTATAGTATACTATAAAGATGTAACCACCCCCACCGAACCTGAAGCAACTGAAGAATAGTTCTTGACAGTCTTTCTAAAATTGCGTATAATACATATTCAATTTTAGAGAGTACCAGATGAATTTATTCTACTTAGACGAAGACCTCGATAAATGTGCAGAGTTTCATGTTGATAAACACGTCAACAAAATGATACTCGAAGCCGCTCAACTTATCAATACAAACCTCTGGATAGATCACCTATTCGGTTTTGTACCTCGTGCTATCACTAAGGAAGAGAACGCTGTTCTTCAGACTGTTCGTAAACAACAGAAAGAGCTTCCTATGGAAGACCGCATCTTTCCGTATCTGCCTACAATGCAAAACCATCCCTCTTGTGTATGGGTACGTTCTTCACTAGAGAACTACTACTGGACTAACTGTTACGCCTTTGCTCTCGGTAGCGAAGCACACTATCGTTATGGTAGTAATCATAAAAGTCTCGCAATGCTTTATGCCTTGCCAGAACCAAAACACATGGCAGATCACGGCTTCACTAAGTTTGCCTTAGCAATGACAGAGGAACTAAAAGATTATGATAACCCTATACAGTCTTATCGCAATTTCTATATGCTCGACAAAGCTACGTTCGCTGCGTGGAAACATAGAGACAAGCCGCACTGGTGGGACGAAGAACTAGCCGACTATGACAACAGAATTTCAGGACAATAAAATGACACAAGTAAAACTTATTTCAACCTCTAGCCCCGACTTGATTGGGGATATTGCATATATGGCTAGAGTATCTAACCCAGCAAACCAGAGTAATGAACTTACCTCTCTCAAGCTAGTAGAGTACCTAATCAAACACAAACACTGGTCTCCTTTTGAGATGTGTGGTATTACTATGGAGATCAACACTACTCGTGATATTGCTCACCAGATAGTACGCCATCGTAGTTTTGCTTTTCAGGAGTTTAGCCAACGGTATGCCGACCCTGCGGCAATGGGCTATCCTTTTGAATTGCGAGAAACTCGTATGCAGGATACAAAGAATCGTCAGAATAGTATTGAAACTGATGACGAACTACTACACAGACACTGGGTTGCTCAACAGAAAAAAGTTATTGATACTGCTCAGGGTGTATACAAGTGGGCAATCGAACACGGTATTGCTAAAGAGCAGGCACGCACTGTGCTACCAGAAGGTCTTACTAAGACACGGTTGTATATGCACGGAACAATACGCTCCTGGATTCACTACATTGATGTACGCACTACACCGGGTACTCAGAAAGAGCACATGGATATTGCTCGGCAGTGTGCATATGAAATTAATCCTATGTTTCCTCTGATTAAGGACTTTGTACATGAATGATATCAAAGACTTAAAGGGTATGGTAGGCAGGAAGTTTGACGGTGAAAAACCTAAGATGTATCTTCTACCTCCCAAAGCCACAGTGGAAGTAGCTAAAGTACTGACTTTTGGTGCAGCCAAGTATGACGAAGACAACTGGAGGTACTTAGAAGACGCTCAGAATAGATACAGTGGCGGTGCACTTCGGCACATATTCTCCCATCTGGATGGAGAGCTAGAAGATCCAGAAACAAATTTGTCGCATCTAGCTCACGCTATTTGCTGTTTAATGTTTAAATTAGAATTGGAGTTAGAAACTGATGGCGAAGCGCATAAAGAAGAAGAGCTACGAAAACTTATCGAAGGTGAACATCGAGAAAGTCATAACTCTCTTGAACCCTACAGATACGGAATCGTCAAGCCCAAAACCGATTACTAAAAAAGAAGCGTGTGACATACTTAACATTGCATATAATACTACACGATTAAGTGCAATTATAGAGGGTCACTTGGAGCAAAAAGCATATGTTAAAACAAGGAAAGCACAGAATCGCGGTCGTCCTGCAAGGGACTCAGAGATTTGCGAAGCAGTTACTGACTACTTGCAAGGTGAAACTCTCACCGATATTAGCAAGCGTCTTTTTCGTTCCCCAGGGTTTGTACGCAACATTCTTGAAACGGTTGGAGTCCCCCAAAGACCCAGCTCCAAAGAAGAAAGAAGAGAAGTAGATTACTTCCCAGATGAGTGCGTATCTGAAGACTTTGAGAAGGGAGAAATTGCTTGGTCTGCAACATATCACAGTGCAGTACGAATTGGGGAAAGACTAACCCAAGAGTATCAAGCTAGTAAGGTAGGTATGGGTCTTGTAGACTATGAGAGTAAATACGGAGCCTCTTGCTACCAGATATATGTTGTACAGAAGGTTGACAGCGAGGATACTTTCTTCTCGAGTGTAACTTCTGGGGGCTTCAACGCGTATGCCTCGGCTTGTGAACTTGCAAAGCTAGAGCATCTGAAAAAGTATGGCGTAAATTTAGAGCGATTGTAATGGATTTAACTTATTCAGATAAAGAATTGGCAGATTTAATTATAAAGCACTATATGGATGAAAAAATTATATCTTCTCCAGACACTATTATTTTTCCTCGACGTGGAGCATCCAATACCACGTGGGGGAAGCTAATACAAGCTCTAGTTTGTGGTAAAGATCTAACAGAGATAGGGCAGCTTCTCGGCTGGAAAAATGCCAAAGGATATGAAAGTGCCGCAGGTAAAGCAAGTATAAATGAGTTACTAGGAAAATCAAGCTTTAAAATTTGGAGAACCTGGCTCTGCAATAACGTGCTTAAAGTACACTACTGTCAGTCTTGCGAATGCTTTCACCCCGTGCATCTTTTCTCTCACGTGTTAAGAGGTTCCAAAACCCAGAGAGAAACCGAGTACAAACATATGTGTATACAGACGTTTAATAAAGACTATCAATTAGAGCACACAAGAGAGTACCACAGAAAAAATCCAGAAGTAAAAAGAGAGGCTAATGCTCGCCGTAGAGCAAAAGTAAAAGGCTGTACTATTGAAGAAGATTTATCTGCAATTCAAGAGTTTTACAGGAATTGTCCCGAGGGCTATAATGTAGATCATTGGATGCCTTTAGATCTTGGAGGGGCTCATGCTATAAACAATCTTGTTTATCTTCCCGCAAAGGAAAACCTGCACAAATCCTCCCTACACCCAGATGCTTGGGTAGAAAGGCGGGTAGCTCTAGTTATTGCAGGAGTGCTAAATGAGGATCCAAAAAATAATTCTTGACAGCATGGTGATTTTTCCCGTATAATATCCATTCTGAAATCGAGGAATACATGGGACAAAGATTCTACGAACAACAACTAAAAACTCTGGGCGACTGCCCAGGAAATAAAAACCCTAACAAGAGGACACGCAAAGTGGCTTGGGACGACGATAAGAAAGCAGAAGCAGTAACTTTATACGAAGCAGCATCACCTACTCCAGAGACTAGCATGGAGATTGTAAAAGATATTGCAGAAGAACTAGACGAATCACCTAACGGTGTTCGCATGATTTTAACAAAGGCTGGCGTCTACGTTAAGAAAACCCCAGCAGCAAAAGCCGCTTCTACCGGCGCAGCTACAGGAAGCACTCGTGTCTCCAAAGTAGCAGCTCAAGAAGCCCTCACCGCTGCTATCACTGATGCTGGCAAAGCTGTTGATGAAGAGATCATCTCTAAGTTGACCGGAAAAGCTGCACAGTACTTTACTACCCTACTTTCTGACGAAGGTTAGTAGTAACTATCGCCCTGCTAGATTCGTCTAGCGGGGCTTTTTTGCATCCAGTATAAATCACCTCTGAGTAAGTACATAGTAATAATGATTGCTAAACTAATACCAGAAGGAAACTATAGTGAAAAAGCAAGAGCTGGCGCAACTAGTGCGCTCATATGGTGATGCCGTTATTACTTATCGTAGCGAACACTCCAAAAAGCTAAAGTACAATGTTTGTACCTTAGAC
>Ga0307998_1001518_pt1 | contig 12481 bp, 9 predicted proteins | sample Davwhametageno37_FD_203147 | JGI IMG/M metagenome (GOLD analysis project Ga0307998, IMG submission 203147) | Marine microbial communities from Davis Island wharf, Antarctic Ocean - #37 | ecosystem: Environmental > Aquatic > Marine > Unclassified | place: Antarctic Ocean: Davis Island wharf...
GCTTCAATGAATTATCTAAAGCCTCAATAATATTCGCTTTATTGAAACATAAATTTTCACGGATATGTGCTGTATATGATCCTGGTCCTGCAGCTTTGGATGCCAAAACTATTTCTGATCTGTTTCCTGTTTTCTTAAACCAGTTTCCCATAATGCGTTCCGTCTCCCCTTGTGTTTTTGCATTTGCAGGGACAGGGTATAACTCAGCTGTATCGAAAAAATTGACTCCTTTTCCTAGCGCTAAATCCATTTGTTCGAAACCTTCTGCTTCTGTATTTTGGTTACCAAAAGTCATTGTGCCTAAGCAAATTTTACTGACCTCAATGTCAGTTCCAGGTAGTGTAGTGTATTTCATAAATTTAGTCTAGGTCTTGAAGTAACTTTCCGATTTCGTCTAATTTTGGAGCTAAAATCACTTCTATACGTCTGTTTTTTGATCTATTGTCAGCTGAAGAATTTGGAAAAAGAGGACTGTATTCTCCCTTTCCAGCTGCGGTAATATTTTCTGGTATCACGCCTTTATTTTGAAGTAAAAGACTCACAATTGCAGTTGCTCTTTTTACCGAAAGATCCCAGTTTCCTGATAACTTCGAATCTCCAATATAAGGATCATCATCGGTATGCCCTTCAATAAGAACAGAAATGTCTTTGTTCTGTTCGAGTACCATAGCCAATTGTTTGATTGCTTGTTTTCCTTTGGAACTAACCGCCCAACTTCCAGACTTAAATAATAATTTATTTTCCATAGAAACATAAACCATTCCGTTGCGTTGTTCTACCGTTAATCCTTTTCCGTCGAAACTTAAAAGGGCTTTACTCAAGGAACTTTTTAATTTAGAAAGAAGCGCCTCTTTGTTTGCGATCACACGTTCCAATTCATCTACTCTCACAATTCTGGAGGCAAGCTCTGTTTGAAGAGAATCAAGATCCGAACGTTCAGCAGATAATTCGGATTCTTTCAATTGAATTTCGTCCAATAAACTTCTGTTTTGCTCAATACTTTCTTGCAGTGCATCGTTACTATTTTGCTCCAGGGCTTTATAAGAATCTTCGAGTGTTTCATAACTTTTTTTGGAACGATCGAACTCCATTTCAATCTGTTCAAATTGCGTCATCAATTCGCCATAATAATATCGAAGAGAATCGTAACGAATCAAAAGCTCGCTGTTTTCTTTTTCCAAAACAGAATGATCCACTTTTAGTTGAGCATAGTTTCCTTCAATTTCATTGAACATTTTCGAAGAAACGCAACTCACAAGAGAAACAGTTGTAAGGGTAAGGAGTATTATTTTTTTCATCTTGTAATGTTATTCTTTTTTAAAATCTAATTCAACAACCACTGGGCAATGATCCGAATGATGGGCTTCGGACAAAATATATGCTCGGGCTATTTTGTTTTGAATTGGGCTACTAACCATGACATAATCTAAACGCCAGCCTTTGTTATTTGCACGAGAATTTGCACGGTAACTCCACCAGCTATATTGGTGCGACTCTTGATTCAATTCCCGAAACGAATCTATAAATCCTTGATTGACTAAACGATTCATCCAAGCACGTTCTTCTGGTAAAAACCCAGAAACATTTTTGTTACGAACTGGGTCATGAATATCGATTGCCTTGTGGCAAATGTTATAATCACCGCAAACGACAAGGTTTGGTATTTCTTTTTTTAGCGTTTCGAGGTAAGCGCTAAACTGATCCATGAATTTAAATTTATATTCCAATCGATCTGTATTCGTTCCAGAAGGTAAATACATACTGATAACGGAGCAGTTGTAAAAGTCTGCGCGAATTACGCGTCCTTCAAAGTCCATTTGTTCAATCCCGGTACCATATTCAATATAGTTTGGCTTTTTTTTACACAAAAGAGCAACACCGCTGTATCCTTTTTTTTGAGCAGAAAACCAATAGTGGTGGTATCCCAACTTCTCAATGGCTTCGATGTCCACTTGCTCCTTTTGTGCCTTAGTCTCTTGTAGGCATAGCACATCAGGCTGTGTGGCATCTAACCAGCCAATAAAATCTTTTTTAAAAGCAGCACGTATGCCGTTGACGTTATAAGAAATGATTTTCATGAGTTTACTAAATTACAGATTACTTTTATATATTTGATTTACAATCCAAATCTTTTTTAGCTATGAAAATCAACCTATATTTCATTAGCAGCTTTTTACTTTTCTTTTTTTTACTACTTGTAAAAACGAGCTATGCTGAAGAAAAAATCTATCATTAAGAAATATGCTTAGATCTTTTTCAACTAATAATTACACCAGGGATTGAACTCACATACGAGCCCTTTATTGATCCGAAAACGAGTTGGGGTGTAACTTCTTTAGTTAATTTTCATAATGGAGGAAAACTAGTCATCGCATTGAGAATTTTCAAATAGTACCATTCAATAGGCTTTACTTTGAAAAAAAGGCGAAAGCTAATCAAAGTTTTTTTGCACAACCCTACATAAGCTTTAGTCAAGTAAGAGATTATGTAAAATATAACGATTCACTTTGTCAACCTCCTAAAACAATTCATTTTGGGATTACAGCTGGAGCAATTTTATGGAGAAAGTGGGTTAACAAAAAGAATGCGTCTTTTGAAATTAGTCTAGGCATTGGCTGCTACGTAAACATTAAAGATTTATTACATACACGAATAAATTTAGCTGTCAGTAAACGCTTTTAAATATTCTGTAACCAGTTTTTAATATCCAGTTTTTCATTCAAAATTCCACCAACAGCATCCAAGGCAATTCGCTCTTGCTTCATATTGTCGCGATAGCGAATGGTTACCGTTTGGTCTTCTAAGGTTTTATGATCGATGGTGATGCAATAAGGAGTTCCAAGTGCATCTTGACGACGGTAGCGTCTTCCAACTGCATCCTTTTCGTCATAAGCAACTGCATGATTCCACTTCAAATCGTCCATCAGTTTTTTGGCTACTTCTGGAAGATTATCTTTCTTAACCAAAGGTAAAATAGCAACCTTTGTCGGCGCTAAAACTTCAGGTAATTTAAGTACAGTTCTGGTACTGCCATCTTCAAGAGTTTCTTCTCGCAAAGCCCAAGAAAAAACAGCCAAGAACATACGATCGAGACCGATCGAAGTTTCCACTACATAAGGCACGTAGTTTTCGTTGCGTTCTGGGTCAAAATATTGTAGTTTTTTTCCGGAAAATTCTTCATGACTTTTCAAGTCAAAATCTGTTCTTGAATGTATTCCTTCCAATTCTTTAAAACCAAAAGGGAATTTAAATTCAATATCAGCAGCAGCATCAGCATAATGCGCTAATTTTTCGTGATCATGAAAACGGTAGTTCTCTGCTCCCATACCTAAAGAAAGGTGCCAGTTGAGTCGGGCTTGTTTCCATTGATCATACCATTCTTTCTGTGTTCCAGGTGGGATAAAGAATTGCATTTCCATCTGTTCAAACTCCCGCATTCGGAAGATGAATTGACGCGCAACAATTTCGTTTCTAAAAGCCTTCCCTGTTTGTGCAATTCCAAAAGGGATTTTCATGCGTCCAGTTTTTTGGACATTCAAAAAGTTTACAAAAATTCCCTGAGCAGTTTCTGGACGTAAATATAAATCCATTGCAGATTCTGCCGAAGCACCCAATTTGGTTCCAAACATGAGGTTGAATTGCTTGACATCGGTCCAATTTCTAGATCCCGATTCTGGGCACACAATTTCTAATTCTTCGATTAAATTTTTAACGTCTTCTAGATCTTCTTTCTCCAAAGATTGCCCCAAACGCTTTAGGATTGTGTTTATTTTTTCTTGATACCCAACAACTCGTAGGTTAGTTGATTTGAATTCTTCTGGATTAAAAGCCTCCCCAAAACGTTTGGCAGCTTTGGCAATATTCTTATCCAATTTGTCTTCAATTTTGGCGCAGTAATCTTCTACCAAAACGTCCGCACGATATCTTTTTTTAGAATCTTTATTATCAATCAAAGGATCATTAAATGCGTCCACGTGCCCAGAAGCTTTCCAAGTAGTTGGATGCATCAGAATAGAAGCATCGATTCCAACGATATTATGATGCAGTTGCACCATAGATTTCCACCAGTAATCACGGATATTTTTTTTAAGGGCTACTCCGTTTTGAGCGTAGTCGTATACAGCACTAAGGCCATCGTATATTTCACTAGAAGGGAATATAAATCCGTATTCTTTTGCGTGTGAAATGATCTTTTTAAAATCTGTCATGTAGCAAAAATAATCCTTTTTCGTCTTTTACGAAGACCAAATCTTATTTTACATGAAAAACTTCGCCAAAGAATTTGCTAGCGACCTTGTAAATTTGTTTTTCCCGCTCCAGTGTTTGGGTTGCAATACTCCTTTAACTCCTCATGAAAAAAACATTTGTGTGCATTGCCAAATGCAACTTCCGTTTACCTATTTTTATTTAGATGGAAATAATGCAATAGCTCAAAAACTAAACGCACTATTAAAAATTGAAGCCGCTACCACCCTTTGCTATTTTGAGAAAAACAGTATTTTGGAGCATATGCTTTATCAATTGAAATACAGTGGGCAACAACATTTGGAAACTTATTTTGGATCTCTAATGAGAGAGTTGTTGCTACCGTTAAAATAATTTAATAACATCGAAGCAGTAATTCCTGTTCCATTGCACCCGAGCCTAAACGAAATAGAGGATACAATCAAGTAACACTTTTCGGGGAAACCATTGCTCAACACCTCGTTGTTCCCTTCATAAGGGTTTCTTTTACAAACTGAGAACACCAAGCAATTGGCAAAAACAACCGATGATCGAAATGCTGTTTTGAAAAATGCTTTTGAATTAGACGTAAAAAAAAATGACCCCAAACACTGGCTTTTAATAGATGATATAATCACAACTGGTGCTAAACTAGATGCATGTGGTAGTCTGCCGCTGAAAAACCCTGAAAATCAATTTAGCATTGCTACTATCGGCTATAGGATTTAAGGGATTTATCCGTTAATTTGCACTTAAAATAAGATTCATGCGGAAACATTTCGTTTATATCCTTGGTATTCTTCTGATTCTATCGGTTTCTCATTGCGCCAAAAGAGGTGCCCCAACAGGCGGAGTTAAAGACAGTATCCCACCCGTTTTGATCAGAGCAACTCCTCCGTTGAACACCACTTTATTTGATGAAGAAAAGATTACATTAGTTTTTGACGAATACATCAAACTTAAAGACATCGCAACCCAACTAATTATATCTCCCCCACTGGAATCAAGTCAGTATAAAGTATCTCCTGAATCAACGGTAAGCAAAAAGGTTGAGATCCAACTTCTAGACTCCCTAAAACCAAATATGACGTATACCTTTAATTTTGGATCTGCAATTGAAGATTTTAATGAAAAAAATCCACTCACCTTTTTTAGTTATTCTTTTTCTACCGGAGCTATAATCGACTCTCTTTATCTAGAAGGCATTGTAAAAGAGGCTTTTGAAAAAGAAACAGAACCCTTTATTTCGGTTCATTTATATCCCATAGATTCGACCTATACCGATTCTACTATTTTCAAAAGAAAACCTTTTTACATAGCAAACACATTGGATAGTGTGTATTTCAAACTGCAAAACATCAAGGAAGGAGCTTATGAAATGATTGCCATTCAAGATATTGGTGAAAATTATCTTTTTGATCAGAACATTGATAAAATCGGCTTTTTTGATGAACCTGTTCAACTGCCAAGAGATTCGCTCAAATTTCCTGTTTTGTTTAAGGAAATACCAAATTTCGATTGGGCAAGACCACAATACATAAACGATCACCATATTGTTTTTGGATATTATGGAGACCCCGCAGAAAAAGAAATTGAACTCATAAGCGAAGTGCCTGAAGATTTTAAATACCTCATCACCAAACACACTGAACAAGATAGTTTAGATTTTTGGTTCGCAGGGATTAAAGAAATCGATTCTCTTGTTTTCAATTTAAGTAGAAAAGATTCTGTAGAACAACGAATCGTTAAACCCACTCGACCAAAAATTGATTCATTGGAATTTAGCTTTTCACATCTAGGGAGTATTGATTTTCTGGATACTTTGGCATTAAAAGCGAGCTTACCACTAGTAGCAATTGACAAAAATTTTATTGAAATCAAAGATGTTGACTCTCTAGTTGTTCCCTTTACTTCTACGATCAATTCAAACCAAAATAAAATTATTTTTGGCTTTGAAAAAACACCTAACGATCGCTATACCATTCAGCTTTTACCCAATGCAGCAACTGATTTTTGGGGGAGCACCAACGATACTTTAAAAATAACTCTAGGCACCAAAAAGCTAGAAGATTATGGAATTATCATTCTTACGGTGGAAACAGAAGGAACCTATAATTACTTTCTCCAACTTTTAGATGCACGAGGAGATGTGGTTAGAAAAGCATTGAAAAGTGAAAACAATCGCTACACATTTGATTATCTCCTTCCAGGAACTTATGGTGTTCGTATGATAAAAGATCGCAACAACAATCAACAGTGGGATACTGGAAATTACTTGAAAAAAATTCAACCCGAAGAAGTAGTTTATATGGAAGGTGAAATTGATTTACGTGCGAATTGGGATCAAAATGAAATTTTTACTGTAGAAGAAACGAATCGCGATCGTTAAGAAAGTTCAATTGCGTTCGTATCGCTTCTTGATCGTTTTTATTTAAAGTCACCTGAATCAAACCTGAATTGCTCTTGGCAGTCACCAAACAAGCTCCTAAAGGGTCATAAGCTGCGCTATGACCCGGATATATATTATCTTTAGCATCTGATCCGATTCGGTTTACGCCTAATGTGAAGCTCATATTCTCGATTGCACGTGCTTGCAACAGCGTATCCCATGCATGGATTCTTGGGGCCGGCCAATTGGCCACAAAAACCAATAAATCATAATCTGAAGTGTTTCTTGACCAAACTGGAAAACGGAGGTCGTAACATATTCTAAGACAAACCCTCCATCCTTTAAAATCTATAATGCCATCTGTTTTACCAGCTAGATATGCCAAATCTTCTCCTGCAGGGGTATAGCGATGTCTTTTGTCATAATGATGGGTGCTACCATCTACATTGACCCATACGAATCGGTTATAAAATTGATCTTCTTCTTCGATTACAATACTGCCTGCTATTGCCACTTGAAGTTTTTCGGACCACTGCTTCATCCATTGAATGGTGATGCCAGACATCGACTCTGCAACGAGTTCAGGACGCATGGTAAAGCCTGTAGAAAACATTTCTGGAAGAAAAACCACATCGGTACTTGAAGCTAGTTGTTCGAAATAAGTTTCAATTTGTTTTCTATTGGCTTGGGATTGTTCCCAAACCAAGTCAGTTTGAATCAAGGCAACATTCAATTCTGTTTTCATATAGACAATTTTAAATAAAAATACATAAAATTAAAATGCTTTTTAAGATCTATTAATCTCAACTGATTCTTTTTCTTTTATCTTTAAACCTACAGACTAAACTCATTACACTATGGAAAAAAAATATATTGTTGCATTTGATCAAGGAACTACCAGTACTCGAGCTATTATTTTTGATAAAAAAGGAAGCATAATAGCCATATCCCAAAAAGAGCTTCAACAATATTATCCACAATCAGGTTGGGTAGAACATGATGCGAGTGCCATCTTCAATGACCAACTCGAAGCCTTTGACAATGTAATGTTAGAAACCGGAATTGATGCTTCAGAAATTGTTTCTATCGGAATTACTAACCAACGAGAAACAACCGTTGTATGGGATAAAAATACAGGTGAACCAATACACAAGGCCATTGTATGGCTAGACAAAAGAACCACTCCAATTTGTGATCAGCTCAAAGCGGATGGTTTAGAAACTTATGTAAAAGAAAATACCGGCTTAGTAATCGATTCCTATTTTTCGGGAACCAAACTCAAATGGATTTTAGATGAAGTTCCCGGGGCACGCAAACGCGCCGAGGCTGGAGAATTGCTTTTTGGAACCATCGATTCTTGGCTGATTTTTAAATTAACCCAAGGAAAAAACCACTTAACAGACCATACCAATGCATCACGAACGATGATCTACAATATCAAAAAATTGTCGTGGGATGAGAAAATGTTGCAAGCGATGGGAATTCCATCTATCATGTTGCCGCATGTACAAGAATCTTCTTCCAACTTTGGTTCCTTAGATTATAAAGGTATTGAGATTCCAATTTATGGGGTAGCAGGTGATCAACAAGCAGCTTTATTTGGACAAGGTGGTCATCAGCCTGGAATGGCAAAAAACACATACGGAACGGGTTGTTTTCTTCTACTTAATACAGGAAAGGAACACTTAGTTTCTAAAAACGGACTGCTTACAACCTTAGCATGTAGTGTCGAAAACGAAAAACCCAATTACGCACTCGAGGGGAGTATTTTTATTGGTGGAGCATCGATTCAATGGCTGCGGGATCAATTGAATTTAATTGACCACGCTGCCGAAACCGAAGCAATTTGTACTTCTATTCCGCCTCTGGAAGATTTATACGTAGTCCCTGCATTTGCAGGTTTGGGTGCTCCTTATTGGGATGCAAAAGCAAAGGGTTCGATTCATGGAATAACCTTAGATATTGGCAAAAAAGAACTTACAAAAGCCACTGTTGAGGCGATGGCATATCAGACTAAAGATGTGATCGATGCCATGATCGAAGATAGCGGCTCTTCAATTGTATCTCTTAAAGTTGATGGAGGAGCTTCCGTAAATAATTATCTAATGCAATTTCAATCCGACATTTTGAATGTAGAAGTTGACCGTCCCAAAATGTTAGAAGTAACCGCCCTTGGCGCTGCGTTTTTAGCCGGAATAAAATCTGGGGTATGGACCCTCGATTCAATTAAAGAAGTGCGAGAACGAGAAACCCTTTTTAGTCCAACCATGGATCAAAAAGTAAGAGACAAAAAATACAGTGGGTGGCAAAGTGCTGTGGAACGAACGAAATCAAACTAGTTCAATTGTATTGAATCAAAATCTTAGGTCATGAAAACATATTACCTTTTACTTTTAACAGCTGTCCTTCCTTTTTATGCATTAGGACAAGACTACTATTATCCTGAAAAAAACGGTGCTTGGGAAATGCAAACTCCAGAAGCATTCAACATCAATCCAAAACATATGGAAGATGCTGTTTCTTTTGCAATGGAGAATGAATACAGCGGTGGTCGTGATTTACGCGTAGCTATTGTTAAAGGTTTTGCACGAGAACCCTACCATCAAATTTTAGGCCCAACCAAAAAACACGGTGGCCCAGCGGGCATGATTCTGAAAAACGGCTACGTTATTGCCCAATGGGGCGAAACCAAACGTGTTGATATGACATTTAGCGTTACCAAAAGTTATTTATCAACCCTAGCTGGTCTGGCGGTTGATCGCGGCCTAATTGCCTCTACCGACGATTATTTAACCAGCTATGTTTGGGATTCTACTTTCGACGGTGATCATAATCAAAAAATTCGATGGGATCATCTCTTGACGCAATCTTCCGATTGGTCAGGGAGTATTTGGGGGCTTCACGATTGGGCTGATCGTCCACCCAAAGAAGGTGCTATTGATGACTGGAAAAATCGAGCACTCAATGAGCCTGGAACTTATTTTAAATACAATGATGTACGTGTAAACGTACTCTCCTATTCCCTGTTAAATGTTTGGAGAAAACCTTTGCCTCAAGTTTTGAAAACCGAAATCATGGATCCAATCGGAGCCTCTAGTACTTGGCGTTGGTTTGGCTACAGAAATTCTTGGACACCGATTGATGGCGTTCAGGTAGAATCTGTTTCTGGTGGTGGTCATTCGGGAGGTGGTTTATTCATCAGCACCGAAGACCATGCGCGTTTTGGATTACTATTTTTATCGAAAGGCTCTTGGAATGAAAAACAGCTACTAAGTGAAAAATGGATTGAACAAGCGACTATATCTTCTGCAGCAAATCCAAATTATGGCTATCTCTGGTGGCTGAATAAGAAAGGTCCCCGCTATTGGGAAGGTACTGCCGAAAACATTTACTATGCCGCTGGCTTTGGCGGGAATTTCATCATCGTTATCCCAAATCAAAATGTAGTTGTTGTTACGCGCTGGCTCGAACCTTCGCAGGTGGCTACTTTTATGGGAAAAGTATTGAAAGCTATTAAATAGTTTTAGAGACTAATTCAGTTGATTCCACATATTGCTTTTGATGAGTGCTTTACATTAAGCATATTTATAAAAAATTTGTATATTCAAATAGAATATCCACCAAATCTGTGCTATACCGTTAACCTAAACTGGATTTATATTACTAGACTTTATTGGGGTTATTATTTAAATCACGCCTGTTGTGTTCATACAGATTATGTAGTCTACGCAACAAGCTTAGAATTTATTTAAAGCCAGAATATACTGAAAAAGGATTGTGAAAAGGAGTAAGCTTAAATCTTAATGTTATTTAGTATGAAATACAAAGTCTTATTTTTAGCCCTTATCATTACATTTTTAATGAGTAGTTGTGCGACAATTCTAACAGGAACGAGAGAGACAATCCAATTCGATTCCAGCCCAAAAGGAGCAAAAGTTTATCTTGATTGATTGGAAGTTTGTGAAACTCCTTGTTCAAATTCAATAAAGAGAAGTATCTCTGAGAAATTTGCCGAAATAAAACTCGATGGGTATTAAACTAGAGTAATAACGCTTGACAGGGAATTCAATGCGGTTAGCATCATAAATATTAGGAGTATACTGGGTTGGGGAAAAGATGCTGCTACTGGAGTATTAATAAAATACGATCGAACAGGGTATGACATTAAATTAGATAAAGAAAAAAGAACTTCTTTAAACAACCCTACTAAAATTGAAATCAATACTCAGAAGAAAATAGTAGATGTTTATGTAACTAAACGGTAGAAGTCTTTAAAAACCACTGCAATAGATATGCTCATTATAATATTTATAAAATTAAAACTAAACTAAGCTTATTCTTCATCTCTTTTTTAGCAATTAATACGTTCTCTTTTTTTTAAATAAAAGGGAGCGTGTGGGGCGCGAATAAAACCTCAATCCTCTATGTCAATATAGATATAAAAGGAAAAAAGATAGGCACGGTAAGTAATTTTGAAGGAAAGTTTGTTCTTGACGGCATGGGATTAACAAAGAATGATTTTTTGATTTTTTCATATGTGAATTATAAGACACAGACAATTAAGAATTCTGGCAGTTTTATTAGTATGACCTTAGAGAAAACTTAGAGGAGGTTATTGTCAGTAGTAAAAGGCTTAAAATCATTGAGAAAACTGTTGGAAATAGAGTTAAAAATGAATTAGTTAGTCTTTATGATACTCAAGAATCGTAAGGCTCAGAAATAGGTAAAAAATTGTAGTAAAGCCTAATAGAACATACGATATAAAAAAATGTGGTTTAGAATTACTTGCTTGGAGTATATATAAGTTTGCAACCTTTAGGATTAATTTCTATGAAATTAGAAATGGAATTATTGAGACTGAAAAAGTAAACATAAAAGATAAAATTATAAAAATCGGTGAAACTGGCCTTGTAGAAGTTGACTTATACAAACATTTTTTATCCTTTGAGAACAATTTTTTGGTTGCAATAGAATGGATTGATTTTAAAAATGATCCAACTATTTTGGAAGAAAATAAGACTATCGACTTCGCTTCTAAACCTTTCAGTGCGATAGATTATATGACAGCTAACACAAATCTAAAATAGAATTCTCATAAGATAAAGTATAATATCGCGTTTGGGTTTTATTTGTTGGTTGACTGCTATAAAACAAATAATTAATTATAGCAAAAAAACTGTCTTTTTACAAGAATGTGTTTTAATAATTTTAAAGCTTTTATCTTTTAGCTGTAGCGAAAAGATATTCTCTGTTCATACGCGCTATATTTTCTAAAGAAATTCCTTTTGGACATTCTACTTCACAGGCTCCAGTATTGGTGCAGTTACCAAATCCTTCATCGTCCATTTGCTTTACCATATTCAAAACACGGTCGGTAGCTTCAATTTTTCCTTGAGGAAGTAAAGCGTACTGTGAAACTTTAGCCGAAACAAATAGCATCGCAGATGCGTTTTTACAACTGGCTACACAGGCACCGCATCCAATACAGGTTGCAGCATCAAAAGCTTTATCAGCATCGTGTTTATCAATTGGAATGGTGTTTGCATCTTGGGTGTTTCCAGAAGTGTTTACACTTACAAAACCACCAGCATGTTGAATACGATCGAAAGCCGAACGATCAACTGCAAGATCTTTTACAACAGGAAAAGCATTTGCTCTAAAAGGCTCAATGGTTATGGTTTCTCCGTCTTTAAACTTACGCATATGCAACTGGCAGGTCGTAACTAAACGATCTGGACCATGCGCTTCTCCGTTGATGTACATCGAACACATTCCGCAAATCCCTTCGCGACAGTCGTGATCAAAAGCAACTGGATCAATTCCTTTATTGATGAGTTGTTCGTTCAAAACATCCATCATTTCTAAAAA
>Ga0307998_1001520_pt1 | contig 12479 bp, 14 predicted proteins | sample Davwhametageno37_FD_203147 | JGI IMG/M metagenome (GOLD analysis project Ga0307998, IMG submission 203147) | Marine microbial communities from Davis Island wharf, Antarctic Ocean - #37 | ecosystem: Environmental > Aquatic > Marine > Unclassified | place: Antarctic Ocean: Davis Island wharf...
TAAATCCTTTATAGAACGATGGGATAATATGGAAAGAAGAAATAAAATGATGGAATTCGCAAAAAGGTTATATTCACAAGATAAAAGGTCCGTTCTTTCGTCTATTAGAAGTGCTATAGATTTACAATGGGGTTCTGTAAATACTATGCGAGCAGCAGCAGCAGGTCAAATGTATAAAAAATACAAAGCAACAAGAGTTTTAGATTTTACAGCAGGATGGGGTGCAAGAATGGTAGCTGCTATGGCATTAGGTATAGATTATATAGGAATTGATAGTAATACTGCGTTAAAACCTGGATATGACAAAATTATTGCTCTTTTAAAACCATATACCAAAAGTAAGGTTAAAATGATATATAAAGAAGCTCAAAAGGTTGACTTTTCAAAATTAGGGAAATATGACTATGTGTTTACATCACCACCATACGAATATTTAGAAGCATATGAGAATATGACTAATTATGAAAACAAGGGTAGTAAAATAATGCAACCTTCCAGTTCTAAAAACATTAAAATGTCAGATTCTGCCGAGTTTTACGATGAATTTTTAGTACCAACATTAAAAAAAGCGTACACACATTTATCTAAGAATAAATTCATATGTTTGAATATGCCTGATATTATGTATGATAAAATTAAAAATAGATGGAAGGGGGTTACCAGAAAGGAAACATACGACATAATTAAAAGAACGGGTGGTCCTGTCGGAAAGGATAGAAGAGGGAAGGAACTTATTTTCTGTTGGAAAAAAAGATAAAAATAACATTATAGTATATAATATAATGTCATTTACAAATGATCGTGAAAAGTTAATAAAAGAATTCGTTGAAGAAATTGGTGATTATTGCATACAAAAAACTACTAAGGTCAAAAAAAGGACAAATAATGTTTTAAAAATGATATATCAAGATATTAGAATAAGTGGTGACTTTGTATCCTTATTGGTTTCGAATTCTATGATAAAAACAGATGTTAATAAAATAAAATCGTTGAAGGAACTTCCAAAAACAGAGCTGATGGATAGTAATTTCATGCCCGGTCATATAAAGGATAATATTTTACATAATATCAAGGGTTATATGAAAATAAATGTAAAAATATCTAAATTAGACCTGAATATATATTATGGTATTTTTAATAAAACAGATTTTAATAATCTTTGGAAAATTAAAGATGATATAAAAGAAGCTATTAAAATGGTAAAGTTTTGTTCTCTTTATACAAATTTAAAATCTTTGAACTCCTTAAATATTTATTTGTATCTGACAAAAGCTGAAAAAACATTACCTGACAACCCTGTTATAGTTTTAAATTCTACACATTGTAATTCGGCAGTAACATATGCTTGTGCGACTAATGGAAGATTAATGATTTATAGAAAAGAAGAATGGAAGAAGGTATTATTACACGAATTATTTCATAGTCTTTGTTTGGATTTTTCAAACACAAAATACATGAATTTAAAAAAGAAGATGAAAAAATTATTTAACGTTCAAAGTGATTTTGAAATAAGTGAATCGTATGCTGAATTTTGGGCTGAAATTGTTAATTGTTCTTTTATGGGTTATAATTTATTGGATGATAAAAACGATATAGTTAATTTTTTGCTATTTACCGATTTCTCTATTCAAATTGAAAGAATGTTTTCATTATTCCAGATGATAAAAATATTAAACTTTATGGGATTAAGATATCAAAATTTATACAAGGATGATAAGTTAAGCGATAGTTTTAGAAAAATACTATACAAAGAAGATACAAATGTTCTTTGTTATTATGTTATTAAAAATATTTTATTGTTTTTTTACGACGATTTTTTTGAATGGTGTGTATTAAACAATAACAGTGTGTTAAAATTTGATAAAACAAGTCATAATTTTGATGGTTTTTTTAAATTTATCGATGAAAAACATAATTCGTCGATAATTAAAGACGCTATTAGAAAAATGGAAATATTTTTCAATAAAAAAAGAGGACCCGATTATGAAAATATATTAAACACAAGTCGTATGACTATATGTGAAAATTGATTCTGTAATTATTAACTTAATTACACCATTAAATGGGTGTAAAATTATTATCAAGATTATTAAAAACACAGTGTTACGACGATAGCGAACAAATTCATCTTTCAAGTTTATATGGTAAAAAAATATGTATTGATGTAAGCATTTATTTATATAGATTTAAGGGTCAAAATACATTAATTGAAAGCTTTTATGTAATGTGTTCTTTGTTTAAACGATACAACATAACCCCTATATTTATATTTGACGGTAAACCACCAGAGAGTAAAAGAAAGGAACTGGATAATAGGCGTGAACAAAGAAAAGAATCTAAAAGAAAATATGAAGAAATGCAAAAACAGTATGGTACTAATTTAACAAAGGAACAAAAAAATGAATTGAATTATCTGAAAAGAACTATGGTGAAAATAAATTGGGAGGATGTTAATATAATCCAAGAGTTGTTCGATTCATATGGTATTAAATATATTACAGCAATTGGAGAAGCGGATTCTTTATGCGCAAGTTTAGTTTTAAAAAAAAAGGTTTATGCTGTGTTGACTGAAGATATGGATCTATTTGCTTATACTTGTCCTATTGTATTAAGATATTTTAGTCTATCTAACCACACTTGCATATTATACGATTTAAAAAAAATTTTACGAAGACTCGATATCGATAAAGAACATTTTAGAATAATATGTGTATTGTCGGGAAATGATTATTACGATAGCAAAAACACTATATTCCATTATTTGAAACTATACAACAAGTATAAAAAAACAGACAAATCTTTAGATTTTATAGGTTGGTTGCTGAATATAAAACAAATAGAAGAATGTGATGTTGAAGATATAAAAATGGTAATAAATATGTATGAAAATGTAAAAAATGAACTGGTTAAATACCCGTATGTTGTTATAAAATTCGGGAGTATTGATAAAGAAAAAATACACGGTATTTTAGAGAAAGAGAGATTCGTATTCTAAATATATATATAAAATCTTTTTTTTATATATGTTATTAAAAATAATTACGTGGAATATTAATTTTATACACGATAATTGGTTGGAGAGAGTTGAAAATATTAATAAAATGCTTGAAAAGGAAATAAATGATTGTGATATTATAGCTTTACAGGAAGCAACATTACCTTTTAGTGATGCAGTAACCGATATACATACATTTCTAAAAAGAACAGATATGAAATACTTTGGTTCTCCTATTTTGGAGAGAAATTTCTTATATAATATTGGTCTTGAATATTTTCCCAAATATAAAAAATATATAGCATACTGTTTAGATTATCTAATGAACAAGTTATTGAGTATATGTGGGTGGATTGGGTCTAATTACGGTGAATCATTAAAAACATTATATTTCAATCATCCTTACATATCTCTTATATTGATGATACTTTGTCCTATAATATTTATAGGTAGTTGGTTTTTTATAGGAATGATGACAATTGTAAATAAAAAAATTAGATGCAACGTGAAATCAAAATACATAAGGAAAAGACCAATACAATATACTGAATTTGTATATAATAAAAGAAAAATTCATTTCGTAAACGTTCATTTACCTCCAGGTAGTAAAGATTCTGATAAAAAAGAAAGGTTTTGCGAAATGAAGGAAATAATTGAGTTGTATAAAGATAACGAGAACGTAATAATATCTGGAGATTTTAATGAAAAGGCACATTCAGATATATATACGCATATGAAGAAGGAAGGGTACAAAAGTTGTGTATTTGAAAAACTTGGTAAGGAAGTCAATACATTCCCAAGTAATAAGCCTGTTAAATGTATTGATTTTGTAATGATTAAAGGTAATATAAAAGTAAAAGATGTGTTAATATTGTCGAATCCTAAAGCAAGTGACCATAAAGGTATAAAGGTTACCCTGGATATAGAATAATTACCTCTTTGTTTTATAATTATTAATAATGTTTACTAATTATAAATGGTCAAACGATTTATACTTAACGCACCTCAAAAACGCACGAAAATAAAATCGCGTAAAAAAAGAGGTGGAAAACGCCGGAAAAAGACGCGTAAAAAAAAAAGAGGTCGCAAAAAAACTCATAAACAAATAGGCGGTGTAACTGGGTCATCGGTTACTGTATTTCCAGATATAGATAGAAATGATTTAGTACAACAATGGATGGTATTATTAAACCAAGATAATTCACCAGATCTCATCGAACAGGATGCTGTTAAAATTAGTTACGAAAAAATTTTAGAAGCAGAAAACACGAAAGATAAAAAATTAGTTGAAAAGTTTAGTGCAACACCCGAGGGTGCCAATTTGCATGCAGACATTGATAGAACATTTACTGTACCTGAAGAATTTAAAGAAGAGTATGAAGACAGACTTTCTCAAGTATTGCTCACATATGCAATAAAAGATCAGGAAGTTGGATATGTTCAAGGTATGAATTATATCGTAGGTTACTTATTATTTTATGCAAATGAAGAAGACGCATTTTGGATTTTTGATCAGATAATGAGAGAAAATGGTAAATTAAATTGGAGACAAATCTTCTTAAACGATTTATCCGCGTTAGCAACTAAACATATTCCTATGTATACTGAATTATTGGAGAAATTGAACCCGAAATTGGGCATTTACCTGGCTATACAATCCCTTGATGTTAACCCGTTCTTATATTTTCCAAATTGGATTTTAAGTTTATTTACGCTACAACTCAATGAACGTTTATTGAAAGAAACTTGGACCCGTATGTTTAAGAATGGATCTATCGAAATATATAGAACTATTATGGCATTTGCTATAATGAAGGATGCGGAAATTATTGGTATGGTTAACAATAATGAATTTGGAAATCTACTGAAGTTTTTGCAAAAGGGTATGTTTGAAGCAGGAGATTTTACAGAAAAATTTGAAAATACTTTGAAACTATTAAACACCGAAAATTTTGATCCAAAATTTAGAGAGATGGCGGAAAAATATAAAATTAAATATTCTACTCGTGACAGTGCATGTATAATTTCTGGTGGTGCAACACAAAAACGCATACTTCCAAAAGAACCAACGAAGTCAAATAAACCTGTGAGAACAAAAAGAGGAGGAAGAAAAAAGAAAACGCGTAGAAAGAAGAGAAAATCTAAAAGATAAGTATTTGAATTATAAGATAATCATAAAATTTTTTAAAATATTATGATTTATACGCCTTTTGGAAGTGCTTTGTTTGCTTTTGCGAAGTGAGGACTCATGTAACGCTGGAGATTGAAGTAAGTAAGTTCGTCGGTTTTAGTCAATTTAAGAAGTTTGCGAAGTTTTGCGTCGGCAAGGATTCTTCTTCCGTTTTTAGGATCTTGAAGTTTGTGGGCTCGGATATAAGTGTTAATCTCACGAGTTACTTCTGTGCGTGCCATTTCAGTTCCTTTGTCTTTACCAAGGAATGTAGCAAGTTCGATACTAATTTTAGTAGGTTTGACAAATCCACTGGGAGCTCTGTTTCCTGATTTGCGTTTTTTACGACCTTGTTTTAGTGCTGCTTTGAGTTCGCGGTCGGACCGTTTGCTAAGTGCTCTAACTTGACCTGTTACTGCGGTAAGTTGAGAACGGAAAGCACCGAGTTGTGCTAAAAGTGCTGTGAATTGGTCTGATAAGGTTGGTGTAGTATCTACTTTTGCTGTGGTAGCAACTGGAGCAGCAACAACAGGGGCAGCAGCAACAGGGGCAGCAACAACAGGAGCAGCAACAGCTTTCGTTGTTTTGGTGGTTTTGGTTTTTTTACTTGCAGTTTTCTTTGGCATATTATAAATTATTATAGTGGTCTTTTTTTAAGTCCTTTAACGATAAAATATATATATTTCGCATTAACTATGCTCTAATTATATATATATTAATGGATAGTATTGATAGGTGGTTGGACAAAAGACTCATACAACCACGGTAGAGAAATTGCAGCAGGATGACAAACTGTTGTAAGGCCGCCTAATACAAAATATGTCCCCAAAGAACGAGCATCTGAGTCTATTCCTTGTGTTATAAAAATCTCAATTATATCCAAAACCCTTGACCTTAAAACTTCAAAACATTTGTGCATAAGAACATGCATATTTATAGAAAAAAAGGGATCACCATATTGGGGATTTATTTTTCTTTTTGTAGCATTATCTAATTGAGCTCTGTAATTCCATATATCTGACAATTCGCGTATATATCTTTTCAATTGATGCACGTTTAAATTTAAAAACCACTTAACGTCTGTTATAAATCCATTATCATCTATTTTTTGAAAAAGATTAAGTGCTCTCATTTCTACTTGTTTTTCTTTAGAAAATTGACTCAAATCATTATCCAATTTTATTTTTATTTTTTGATTAGAAATAATTGACATTTTGATTATATTTCGTATGTCATTCTTTATTTTATCTACAGGTAACTTACTTCTATTGTACGGGTTTTTTACTTGTTTTTCTATTACTATCATATTATACAAAGAACATATATCAAATCCATAAATAAAATCATCCTTGTCCTTGAAACTATAAAATTGTGATCTATCTAAATCCTTTAAATTTTCCAATGTATAAAAATCGGTCTCATTAATACATTTGTCCCTTTTTAAGCTTCCCGGACCTCTTAATTTTGATAAATATCTTACAACGTGTCCTCTGAATAATCTTTGAATTTTTATAACAACGCTCGAATATTTTAAAAAATTAAACAATAAAACTTTTAATTCTGTCTTGTTACCACTTAACCTTTGTTTATAAAACCGGCACATACTTTTTAACTGTCCAACATTATAATTGTTTTCAACTATTTTGTTATAATCTTCATAACTCAATATTTCAAAGTCTTCAGATTTAATTTTTTTTTTTTTATTTTTAACAAAAGGTGGAACTTCAAATATACTTTCTTTTAAAAATGTTCTTGGACTTCTTGTGTCCTTTTTTATTATAGTGTTTTTTTTTATAGTATGAATCATCTTACTTATAAGATAGTAATATTTTTTTAATTCTCTTTTATATATTATTTGTTTAATTAAATACTTTTAATCAAAAAACTTTAAGAGTATTTGACAGATATAGCTTAATGATACTAAACGAACATAATATAAACTGTTAAATTGATTTACAGTTATTAATATAAATTAATGTAAAATGAACAAAACTAAATATAGAAAAATATTTCTGGAATTTAACTGGAAAGAGAATGAATTTATTATGGTTAAAAATAAAATAAATTCTTTACCAAATCTTATAGTACAATCATGGGCGTGTAATAACAACGAAATATGTATTGGTTACCAATTAAGAAAAAATTTACAAATTTTTCGACCAGTATTTTCAATACCGCGTCAAATAATATTAGACGCGCTTAATTTAAATATTAAAAATAATAATTTTTGGAAAAAAATTAAATCACGCTATTTCTTATCTCTTGTATTCATTAAAATTTTACCAATAGTTTGTATTGATAATATTATAACTATGCTAACATATAATTAAAATATTATTATTTTTTTTGACCATACAAGGTAACAAGTATAATGTTAGTTAATTCAATAACTTATTTTTTCTCTGAAAATTGATTTAAAGATATGACTAATAATTACAGTATAGTTAATCATGTCAAACACAAAACAAACAAACGCACAACAAATGTTCGTAAAAGCTAAGGAGTTCACTCCTTCACAAAGCACATATGATGCTCCTGTTACCAACAAACGGGGAGGCAAGTCAGTAAGTATTCGTCTTAAGGGACAACCTATTGTTTTACAAATCCCAATGATGCTTACTTGGGGAGTAAATGAATGGGTTGATGAAGCAAATGGTTCATGTAAGTATGATATGGCTCTTCAATTCGACCCTCAAAAAAGTGATGCTCAAGCTAAGTTTCTCTCAGCAATGAAAGATTTTCAAGAAAAGGTATCAACCGACGCTGTTACTAATTGTAAAAAATGGTTTGGAAAAAAAATGAGTCGAGAGGTTGTTGATGCTCTTATGTATCCTATGTTGAAATATCGCAAAGATAAAGAAACAGGAGAACCCGATTATACAGCAAATCCTACGATGAAAATTAAAGTTCCAGCTTGGGAAGGGCGATATAATGTTGAGATTTATGATATGAATAAAAAGGCATTATATTTACCACCCAAATTTGGTAAAGGTTCTGAAGGTAATAAAGCACCAGGTCAAGAAGCTGTTTCAACACCAATTGATTTTGTCCCGAAAGCATCTCATGTAAAAGGATTAATTAGATGTAATGGTATGTGGTTTGCTGGTGGTAAATGCGGTGTAACTTTCCAATTGGTCCAAATTCAAGTTCGCCCTCCAACTCGTCTTGTTGGATCGGGAAATTGTCATATTATGGATGATAGTGATGATGATGATATTGAAGCCGACCTTGATAAAAATGATGAGAAAGAAGAAAAAGAGGAAGAAGAATCCGATGAATATGCCAGCGCTAAACCATCATTTGAAGATGAACCAGAAGAAGAAGAACAAGAAGAAGAAGAAGAAGAGGAAGTTGAAAAACCACCAACTCCCAAAAAGAAAAAGAAAATTGTGCGTCGTAAAAAAAAAAGTAGTGCCGACTAAATAATAATCAATATAATTTATAAAATTTTTTTCATACTTGAATAAAATTTTATAACGATTTGTTTATAATCTTTTTTTTTATAGTCATGTACGCTGCAACCAGAACTATTTTTTGAGTTTTCAAAACTTCTTTGTCCTCGTTACTCTTTGCGTTGTTAATTTCTTTTTCTTTAATATTTATTGACCACTCCATTAACTCATTAATGTCGAAAAAATCTACTTGTATTGTCATATACAATACTGTTATTTTATTTCCTAATTATATATTACCAATAATATATAATTTGTGAATATGTATTTAGATAAGGAAAACCTCCACTATTATATCACCTCGCGAATTGTTGTCGTAAGTATGTTCTTCGTTAATTTTTAATATCCCCTCCTCTTTTATTAAAACGATCTGCTTTTTTTTTGTAATTTTTAAAGAATCTCCAGTTATTTTTATTAATTTCTCTCCAATTTTAAATTCATAAAATCCTTTTACAAACAATTCACCTATTAATATTTGTTTACTAATATATACGTTGTTGTTCTCATCAATCCAACTATTATTTGATATATCTGGTTCACATCTCACTATTAATTCTTTATCTTGGAGAGAAAAATGCACTTCGTGGTGCCATAATGGTACATATACTTCTGTATCTTCAACTTCTAATTTAAAAATATTATCGTCAAACAGGTCTTTCAATGAGGGGTTTAATACTATAATATTTTCATACCATCTTTTTTGTAACGATTCCTTGAAGCTATTTAATAATTCATCTTCAATACCAAGGACACACTTAAATTTACATAAAAACTCATACACTTGAGTAGCCTTTTTCTTATTCAACTTATCAAATATTTTTAAGGATATACAATGACAATCTTTTAACAACCCGTGGAAACTTGTATCTACAAATAAGTTATCCCAATTTGTTTCTGGAGAGAAATATTTTATACACATTTTAATTAATCCCTTGTAATCTATATTTTCATCTATATTTATCTTATCTACATTATCCAAGCACAAGTAATCGTACGCTTCCTTTACTTCTCTAAATTTACCACCGTCGTCTTCTGTATACTTGTCTGGGTGATATCGTAAAGCCATACGAAAATAAGCCTTTTTAATATCATTATCTGTATGGTTCTCAGATAATTCTAATATTTCACTTGCCCTCTTATAATTCATGTATTTTTATACATAAATAAAAGATGAAACTCTCTAAGTGATAAATCGGTCGATAATTATTATTGTATAACTTTAAAAATTTGGGTAACTGTATAAATATATCTTCCATGTGCTTATCTAATAAATGACCATTTTTAACCAAACTGTTTACTATATAATATAAACACGAATGTATATCCAAATTAAATATGAAGATTTGATAAAGGTTATCTCGTAACTCCAAAAATTTAATTCCTTCAAAGTTTATTATTTTATCGATTATGTTATCACAAACCACCTTATTTAAATTATTCAAGTAATCTATTTTACCCTTTATATTTTTAATATTACAAATCGTTTTAATGTCTCTGTCACCCATTAATGTTTTGCTTGTAGCCTTCATATAATCACCCTTTGTTGGTCTTTTTAATGGAACAACTTGACACCTATTTAATATATTTCTTGGTATAAAACTAACATTTTCGGTTATTAGTATGTAAACTACATTCAAATTTTTGTGTTGTAATGTTTGCATATAACTATAAAATATTTCAAGTAATTCGCTATGAATGTGGTCGAAATTTTTACACACTATTATCCCTGAACCAGACGGTCTTGCCGACAACACATCCAATATATGATAATATATGTCGTTAAACAATAATTTGGCGTGACATCCCAATAAAGCCATGTCTACTTCAAAATGGATGTCACTAACCTTAAATTCGTACTCTATCTTTTTATTACTGGACGTAATATTTATTTTTCTTTCAAATCTTAAATCTGTGGGACTATATTTTTTAATATAATTTAACACTTGTGTATATTTCCCAATACCAGAAGGACCATTAAAAATTAGATGATTCTGCTGTGCTAAATCGCAACTCATAGATGAATATAATGGTTTTATATTTTTATGCATGTTATATTTATGGCAATTAGTTATGTATTCTTCAAACTTGGATGAAAAATATTTCATATAATATAAATATTTGTATTCATTTAATACTTAAATAAAATTAAATAATATTTTTTATGGATGTAAAGATAGTTAAAATAAGAGAATTACTCGAAATGAAAAAGGAAAAATATCCCAATATAGCATCCGTTTGGACAAAATACTTGGATCAACAAATACTATCACTTGAAACATCGTTGCAAAACGCGGAAGATATATTTAAGAATATGGAAAATAATTCACAAGAAGATTTACCTATGCACTCGATAGCACTGTTGTATTTGTTAAGTAAAAATAGGAATTAGGACACAGTTAAATCATTCAATTATGTTAAGTATGTGTCTAATTACATTTACACCTTTGAACATTTAAAACGCTGATTATAAAAATTGAATTTATTTAATACATTGTTATTATGGTATAAGAAAAAATGAATAGTATAAATGATCAAGACAATTTAATATACAAAAATGGTATTAAAAGAACTCAAAATATTAATGGAAAACTAGAAAAAACAAGAATGAATTGTTTGATTAGTGATTTGGCAGTAGTAGGGACTAAAACTGATATTCTATTACATCTTAAAGGGGGTCCAGCCAAAAATTTAACAAACTCGTTCTTTAAATACACAACCGATAAATGTGATTATTGTGGTGTACAAAAAAATAAAACAATTCAATTAGATCGAGCACATTGTAATATAGATAGTTGCGATAGGTCTTCATTATTAAAAAAATCTATTAATTTTCATTTCATAGACGAAAGCACACCTATTAAGATTAAAGATATTTTAATAAATTATCTTAAATATCACAAAGATATACCACTTTTCATATTATGTAAAAAATGTCATCGTGAATACGATAAGTAAAGTAATCGGCGTTTTAAATGTTCAAATGTGTGATACATACTTCGGATTAACAGATATAAACTGTGATGACGAATGGTATGTTGTAATGTGTTCGTAATAGTAAATGATTATGATTTAAATATAATTAAATATTATATTTAAATATGTATTTATCGGTAGAGCATGATGAATTTAACCCACATAACGTTATAATAAGTGAAAAAACCAGAAATAATGTCATGGTTGGAAGCGATTTCCACAGACTTATTTTTAGCGACGAACTTTGTTCGACTAATGGTGTATTCGTACATTTTACATTATCAAACATAACAATAGAAAAGTATTTTAACAAAATAAAATGTTGTTTTGAAGGAAGTAAAGAAAACAACCAAACCATATCAAGTGTTAAATCTATAGAAAAAATGATATTAAACAAATTTAAAAATATACAAAATAGGAATTTATCGTGTAGAATACAAGAACAACTGCAAAACGGGTTCATTAAATTATATGGCGATGATAATGTTAATTATGGAAAACAAACTAAAGTTCATTTTTTATTAAAAATATCAGGAATTTGGGTTTCTAACAAATCAAATGAATTTGGATTAACATTCAGGTTTTTTATTTTTAACAATCTGTCCTGAGGTATTCCAATATAACATATAATTGACTTATTGCAATACCTGAAAGTATTGATGCCAATATAAATCCTGGTAATACCATAGGATTAGATGTAGAAACAACTTTTCCCATAATACTTTTTACTTTATCTTTCCAAACCCAACATTGGGCTAAAACCATTACAATAGATACAGCGTTGAATACATTAAACATTTGGGGGATATTTTCAGAGGAGAATATATAATCAGCGTGAGAATACATAATATAAATTAGTACACCCAATTGAACAAGTATTAAAAAAGCA
>Ga0307998_1001521_pt1 | contig 12478 bp, 13 predicted proteins | sample Davwhametageno37_FD_203147 | JGI IMG/M metagenome (GOLD analysis project Ga0307998, IMG submission 203147) | Marine microbial communities from Davis Island wharf, Antarctic Ocean - #37 | ecosystem: Environmental > Aquatic > Marine > Unclassified | place: Antarctic Ocean: Davis Island wharf...
TAAAGGTTGGTAAAAGGTTTGGATCTATTATTACTGTCTCGATAATATCACATCCGTTACCATTAGAATAAGTTATTACACTTGTCCCTGCAGATACTCCAGCAATTAAACCTGTTGCACTTACTGTCATTATTCCAGGGCTAGTAGATGACCATGAGCTTCCAGCTGTAGGTGCAGATCCCGTTAATTGAGTTGTTGATCCGATACATATATTTAATGTTCCACTAATGGTTGGCAAAGAGTTAACAGATAACAGACTTGAGATAATGCTATCACACCCGTAAACTGACTGTAAAGTATCTACGTAATTACCTGCTGTTGTCTGAAAACTCCCCTCTAAGAAGATACTATCTCCTTGACAAATACTAGGTGTATAATTTATATTATAAGATTGAGGAACCACAAAATTAGTCTGAGCAACACTAGTATCCATATCAACCGTATATGTAAAGAATATTCTTGCAATTGAACCAATTGCTTCCATAAAGACATTCTGCATTTGATTACTACCCAATGGTAATTGCATTCCTGATCTTGTGAATGTAGTTGGGATACCATTAATCATTGATTGGTAAGGTGAATCAGCATAAGAATTTACATTAGCTCTATTTCCATAAATACCAACTACTTCGCCACTATCTACATAAAAACACACTGGAATAGTATCAGACAAGCTGTAATGACTAAAGTACCCTAAAGATTTAAATGCGTTTGTTGTTCCATTATATAATGGAGGAGGAGTATCATTATCAAACAAAAGAACTTCAACGTTAGAAGAACCTGAGCTTGCTTCCTTTGGCACATACAATCCTGTAATAATAATATCACATGGTGCTGTAAAGTAATACCCTCTAACGTTTCCGCTATAAATACCTACATGTGCTGGCAAAGGTGTTAAAGAGTCAATGGCTGCAGTAGACGGACACATTGAACGAACATAAAATATTGAATCATTATATAGTGTAGGCGTAACTAATGAATCTTCCCAACCTATTTTATTTGTGTATAAAGAATCAGAATACCATCTGTAGCCACAGCCTCCTCCGCTAACACTAAATATGGTAGATCCTGAATGACATGGCGTCATTGTATTACCTGTAACTGATAATGGATTACATACAACTGTAGCTTTATTTGATATGTTAGCTCCACTATTCGTTTGAGCTTTAGTTTGAAATTGTGGTCCATCTGAAGGAGGAACTTGCCCTAACACTACAAGAGTGGAACACAATGTTAAAATTGCAAAGACTTTTTTCATGTTTTTTGCTTCATAATGAAGTACAAATCTAAACAAAAATGCCAACTTTCTCTCATCTTCAGCTTGACTGGAGATCTTTCAGATTCTTCATATCGATTTGTTTTAGTCTTCGATAAAATCAGATTGATAAATCATTATTCTGAATGACAATCATCTTTATTGTTAAAAATTTTTTATCTACCTTACAGATTAATGAAATCATAGTAATCTCCCCCCAACTTCATGACCTTATGCGATGGCTTAAGCTTAATTAAGTTGCCTTGTGCTACAGACTTATACTCTCCGTTCTGGAGCTTGAGAAAAAGCTAATAAAATAAAGCGAGTTTGCAATAAGTTTTTTCATCCATTAGCTTTGTATACAAATTATCCTATGAAGTTTCACAGCTTAACGACACAAGGCAAATTGGTTTTTAAGGTGATAAATACTGTATCTATAATTTTAAGTAATGTTTATGCCAATAACAAGAACATCATCTATCTGCTCCAATGAGCCCTTCCAGTCCTCTAGCGTATTGTCTAAATACGCTTTCTGATCATCCATTTTTTTACCTTTTAAAGTAAGCAAATGATCTCTGAATCTTTTATACATAAATTTCTTTCCTTTTGGACCTCCAAACTGATCTGCATATCCATCAGAAAATATATATACATAGTCATTTTGTTCAAGTTGAATTGTATGATTCGTATAATTTTTAGATGGATTTTCAAAATAACCTCCAATTGCAATTTTATCTGCTCTTAACTGATTTACCTCTCCATCTCTAATTAAATATAACGGATTATAAGCTCCAGCATATTGCAACTCTTTGGTTTTCTTATCATAGCAACAAAGTGCCAAATCCATACCATCTTTAGTAGTAGATCCCATTGCACTATTGTGTAATGTTTTACTAATACCCTTACTTAATCCGTCCAATATGCTTCCTGGATCATCATTCGTTCTTAAAGCCTCGTTTAAAGCATTATAGCCAATAATACTCATAAATGCACCAGGAACACCATGTCCAGTACAATCCACCGCAGCATAATAGACTTTATCATTTTTCTCTTCTACCCAATAAAAATCACCACTAACAATGTCTTTTGGCTTATACAAAATAAAAGAATCTGGCATCAATTTTTCAACAAATTCAGCAGGCGGCAAAATAGCTTCTTGCAACCCTTTTGCATATTTAATACTATCTGTTACTTCCTCGTATAATTCGCTTATTTTTTCATTCTGATTCTCTACTTCTTTTTGTTTTTCGACAAGTTCCGTTGTTCTCTCAACTACTTTTTTCTCTAACATCCTTTCGTTTTCAGCTAAGGAATCTCGCATATTTATCAATGTCTTCCCTAACGAATCCTCCTCACTCAAAGGTTCATATTCCGTATCAAATCGACCAGCACCTACGGCAACGGCAAATTCTTTTGTGCTACCCAAACCAGAAATTACTCGGTTTAATGCGTTTGTCATTTCGCCAATCTCATCATTTTTTGCTTCAATTGATTTTTTAGGAAACACCCCTCTGCTTAAAGAGAGCAATACCATCTTTAATCTATGTACCGGTTTAACTATACTCCTTGTCGTATAAAAAGCAACTAATACTCCAAAAATCACTAATGCAATTCCGAGCCAGCGTGTCCACCATTTTAAATCACTAAAAGACGACTGCATAACCTCCGTCTCATTTCCTGTTTGAAATTTTTGTTTCTCTATTAGTGCATCTAAATCAAAAAGTATTTCAGCTGTTTTGATAAAAATATCCCCATCATTCAGCATGTAGAACTGCGCAGGAAAAACACTTGTTGGGTCATTATAACTTTCGAAATCAGGTAACAATACAATAACCTCTTGATGCATTTCAAAAAGCTCATCAATCTTTACAGATACTGCTTTTATTTTTTGTTGATCTTTTGCCTCCCAATTAACCGCTAATTTTTCAACCTTTTTTATTAAATAGGGGTAATTTAAATCTATTAATCGTGTTAATTTTTCTTTCTCAGGATGGTCTGATTGCGAAGGAATATAAGCCCAGTTAAAAATGAGCATTTTAGATCTTACTGTTAACAGCTTTAATGCTTCTAATGAAGCTACAGAGGGGCTGTTTACGTTCGTAATCTTATCATTAATCGAAGTACTATCGGTAAGTGTAGTGTAAGTATAATAAAAAACAATAATGATAAAAAACAATAAGACACCAAATCCTGCGCCTATTTTTTTTGCTATTGTCAATCTAAATTCCATTTTATAAACTTAAGACTCTACTCCTCTTTTTCCAAATCTTGCAACTCTTTTTTATAAGCTTCATATTTTTCCAAATCATTTAATCCGTAGTAGATATTTGACATGCCAATGAGCGTTTCTCTTCTCTTATATTCTAATTCGTAAGACTTTTTCATAAATGGCAAACTTTTTAGGAACATTTCGATACAATAATCTTCAACAGCGCCTAGACTCATGATGTCCATATCGTAATCCATATTATTAATTATTTCAGCCGCTTCATTATAATACAATATCCCTAAATTATAGTTTGCTCCAGGATTATTAACATCCATAGCAAGCACCTCCGAATATAGCTTTTTAACTTGGTAAGTTTTTATCGAATCAACCCTTGATACGCTATCTAAAGGTTGACTTAACATAGAGGCTAGAGCTAATTTAAACTTGACATCTCTAACAACCATATTGGTCTTAGCATCTGCCAGCAACATCGTTTTTCGAAAAAGAGCGTAGTTACTTAATGCTGTTTTATAATTCTCTAGATCTAGCATTCTTACTGCATCATTATATAATGTTGCGGCTTCGTATTTTAATATCTTAGCTGCACTTTGAGTAAACTCGCTTGTATCATTTAATATTAGCATTTTTTCAAACGCATCAATAGAGGCAATCCTAAATGCTGAAGTCTTGTTTTCTTTATCCTTTTTCTTATATAATTCTTTATATACAAACCCTCTATAATACCAAGTTTTTGCAGTCGCTTTTAATGCATCATTAGTAGAGGCTAAATCGACATACTTTTTAGCACTATCTAGTTCGTTTTTTTTAAAATAAAACAATGCTACAGATAAATCGTCTCTACCCACAAACTGGCCAAACACTGAGCCAGTCAGTATTGACACAATAAACAATATGAAAATCCTTTTACTCATCTATTTTACAGTAAATGCCAAAGCTTCTAAATTAGAACTAATTTTTAACTTATATTTTTCTACATTTTTTTTATTCAATTCAAATTTTTGACGATTATTCTTAATTATAAAATTAATTCCAGCCCCCTTATCTACTAACCCTATTTTTTCTGTAATAATCAACGTGCTGTGTGGCTTAAGTCTTTTAACTACCGAATTAATATCTTCACTTTTATTTTGACTCACATATAAAATGTGACACTTATTAATATCTTTAACACTATTAAATTTTTTAATTTGAAGGGATTGATTGGCAACTTTTTTTGTTTTAGACATTCTGGTAAGCTCAGAATACAGGGGTGAATCTCCAACAAATCCAACAATAAAATTACCCTCTCTGTATGGCTGTGGCCACTCTATAAGCTTGGTAAAATTCATAATGAATATTGCTTTCATTTTAGAATTAGTATCTACGCCAATTTTAAATCCTGAATTCAGAATTAATAACGAGACTAATATGATAGCAATTTTTTTCACTTGTTGTGTTTGAATGAGGGGAAAGTTACAAAATAATTATTCTGAGTAAAATAGGTTAACCTATTTCTTTCTACCTTTTCCAGACTTCCTCCCTCCTGATGCCCTTTTCCCGCCTTTTTCTTTAGTCCCTTTGACTTCTGAAACCGCAGAGCCATAACGTTTTTTTGTGCTAGAAAATACAGCGTTTTTCCGTTTAGACTTCTTTTTAGAAATAGAATGCCCGTAACGCTTAGTTCTTGAGTTCGACCGAGGTCCTTTTGACGAATATATGTTAGGCCCTTTTTTAGACTCATTCTCAAACAAGAAATTCCCACCTCCGCAGGACGACAATAAAAAAAGAAAACATACTATTATAAGCATATTTAATTTTATTATAACTAATCTTTTAATTTTTACATTCACCATCTATGCGGAATTACTTTTGTTTTTTTCTTCCCTTATTAGATTTTCTGCCTCCCGTAGAAACTCCATCACTCTTTTTCCCACTTTCTTTTCCACTGCCTAAAGTAGCTCCATATCTTTTTTTAGATGATGAAAACTTTACATTCTTTTTTTTTGACTTCTTTTTTGAAGTTGAGTTCTGATACTGTTTAGTTCTAGATTTTGTTTTAGCCTTTTTGGGAGAATAAATATTAGGGCCTTTTTTAGACTTGCTTTTAAATGCGTCATCCTGGCCAAAACTAGAATTAGCAGTAAAGCAAAACATAACAAACCCTATCAATATATAAACTAGATACTTCATAAAAAAAATTAACAATAGATTACACTTCTTTTACAGAATCATTTATTATGCCATAACTATACGTTTGTAAACTTAAATAAGATGTCGTTGCAAAGACACCCCTCTAACATATTAGTTATTAACAATCCAACAGCCTTCCCTGCGCATTAATTTAAGCCTGATCTCCAGTAGTTATCGCAATGTTTTCTATATCTCTATCAAACAAATACAACCCTCCTTTATCTTCTCCAATCATATTCAACTTATCCATAATTGTACGAGCCAAAGCTTCTTCCTCTATCTGTTCTGCAACATACCATTGTAAAAAGTTGTGCGTAGTATAATCTTTCTTACTCAAACAAATATCAACTAAATCATTGATTTCTCCAGAAACCATTACCTCGTGGTCTAACAATGTTTGAAATAAGTTTGTTAACGTATTAAAATCTCTAGTTGGTTCTGCTAATTGAGGGATCAGTGCTTTTCCTCCTCTCTCATTAACATACTGCACTAATTTTAACATATGCATTCTTTCTTCGTCTGAATGCTTATACAAAAACTGAGCAGCACCTCCCAAACCCTGAGTGTCAGCCCAAGAGGCCATTGCTAAATATATTTGTGAAGATTCTGCTTCACTCTTTATTTGACTATTTAAAGCCGCTTCTATTTTCTCTTTTAACATAACTAAAATCTTTTTTCAAATATACTCAGCAAAATTGAGATTGAAAAGCTTTAAGCCTATTTATGAATAAGAAATCTGAATCCTCGTCCGTGCACGTTCATTATCTCGATGGCTTCATCTCGTTTTAAATGCTTCCTAAGTTTTGCTATATAAACATCCATGCTCCTGGCATTAAAGTAGGTGTCATCTTCCCATATTGCTTTAAGTGCATAAGTTCTCTCCAAAACTTTCCCCTCATTCAAACACAACAAGCGTAATAAATCATTTTCTTTTGAGGTTAATTTTTGAGGCTCTTCATTATATAGTAATATTCTTTTTTTATAATCAAAAGTATACACTCCTATTGCAAATTCTGTTTGCTCTTGTTTTTCTAAACTATCAGATGCCCTCCTTAAAACTGCTGTTATTCTTGCTAGTAATTCGTCCATACTAAAAGGCTTAGTAATGTAATCATCAGCCCCCACCTCAAAACCTTCTAACGTATCTTCTTTCATTGATTTTGCAGTTAAAAAAATAATGGGAATAGTATCATTAATTTTACGAATCTCTTTCGCAACCATAAAACCATCCTTTATAGGCATCATTACATCCAGCAGACACAAATTATATACACCTTTTGCAAACAGATTGAAAGCCTCCTCTCCGTTTGCTGCCAAAACTGTATGATATCCTTTTGCTTTTAAATAATCACACAATAGGTTTCCAAGGTTTGTGTCATCTTCTGCCAAAAGTATTTTGATGTTTTTCATATCTAGATCTTTATTGATTAATAATTAAGTTGTATGGAACTCCCTCATAAAAGAAATAGTAACTTTATTTTACTCGTGTTTACTTTAACTTATTTCGTCATGATAAAAAGGAAGATATATTTTAAAAGCAGCCCCTTTCTCAAAAACACTAGAAGCAGTTATCTCTCCACCATGCCTGTTTACAATTGCTTTTACATAATTCAATCCCAAACCAAAGCCCTTTACATTATGCACATTCCCCATAGGTACTCTATAAAATTTCTCGAAAATTTTATTCAAGTTCTCTCTCTTAATTCCTTGCCCCTTATCTGCGACTGTTAATAATATTCCTGCTTTTAAATTTTCTGTTTTAATTGTGATTTTTGGTGTTATTGGCGAATATTTATTCGCATTATCTAACAAGTTATAAATAAGATTAGTTACATGCACTCTATCTGCAGTAATTATACTTTTTTTTGCACCTAACTCTCTTACAATAACTCCCAACTTAGTTTCTACTTGAATTAAAATATTTCCTGAAACTTCATTTATAATTTCGTGTAAATCCAACTTTTCTTTCTTCAGTTTTAAATCTCCCTTATCCCAAGTCGCACTTTTTAAAACACTTTCAACAAGCAAACCTAAACGTTTGTTTTCCTGACTAATCATACCTACATAGCTCGCGCGAACATTATGATTGCTGGACATATCCTTATCAGAAAGCGCCTCGCAAGCTAAAGAAATAGTAGAGATAGGAGTTTTCAGTTCATGTGTCATATTACTAATAAAATCGTTCTTTACTTCAGATAATTTCTTTTGTTTAAAAATGGTTTGAATTGTAAATGTAAAGGCCCAAACAATAATAATTAATAATAAAACAGATGTAGACAGCATCATCCACATTGTTTTTAATAGGTAGCCTTTTTTATGAGGAAAGTAAATAGTCAGAAAATATGGAGCTTCTATTACATCTTTTTGGAACAACTCCATATAAAAATCAGATTGTCTCAGCTTATTAATGTGAGAAATTGAATCCACAATCAGCTCGTTCCCATCATAATCAAAAACTCCGTATTCATACTTTGCTTTAATTCCTTTACGCAAGAGTGCTGATTTTAAAACTGAATCAATTATATTTTTACTCAACCTTTCTTTAATAGGAGCAAAACTATTATCAAATTGATGGCCCCGAAAGCTAAACTGAAATCCTAAATATCCGCCTGGGTCTACCGACTGAATTGATTGCTGATAAATCTGTCCATTTGCCAATCGTTTTTCATTTACATTATACGTTACACCATCTTCTTGAAATGTAGTAGATGAATCAACCATGAGACTTACTTGGCGGTTATAAAGGGCTTGTCTCTTTTTATAAACCTCAACTTTGTAAGCATCATCAATCTCTTCTAATGCATTAGATGTTAATGCTAATACAGCTCTAACATTCCTCTTAAAATCTTCCTCTTTTAATGTTACAGCATTATCTATCCAATACAACTGAATTACCACCAAGCCTATTAATGCTGAAGTAATAATTCCAATTAATATATATATATATTGTTTTTTCACTACTCAAAAATACGTTTAAAGCCCTAAAACACTCATGCTTTAACACTTTTTAACATTTGCTAACTCTGCCTTAACCTCGCATTAATTGGTTCAGAATTACTTTTGAAGTACTATTATAAAGTAATAATTGCCACCAAAAATAAAGCCTCCTTCGGGAGGTTTTTACGTTTTAAACATACGCTATAGTAGCAACTAACACTTTGCAGTTCTGCTGAATTAACAATTGAGCACAGGCCTCAATAGTTGCCCCAGTGGTTACAACATCATCAACTAATAGAATTCTTTTCCCTTCTAAATCATTATTTGCAAGCCCAAATATTTCACCTACATTTTCCCATCTTTTATAACGGCTTTTCTTCGTTTGTGTTTCTGAATCTGCCTTCCTGTATAATGAATCTATGTTTACTGGAACTTTCATTGATTTTGATAATCCGATAGCAATCCACTCGCTCTGATTATACCCTCTTTTTTTTAGCTTACTCTTATGTAAAGGCACTGGAACTATAAAATCAATCTCTTTATAAAATTTAGAGCTATTTAATTCAAAACCAAACAATTCTCCCAAGACAGAGCCTACTTCTTTTACGCCTTTGTATTTAAGGTTGTGCAACAAATTTTGAACCTTACTCTTTTTACTAAACAAATAGAAAGATGAAGCCATTTCAACATCTACTCTTCCCCAAAAAACCTTATTAACAGGGTTATCTTTATCCTTATGAAAATTAGTTTTAGGTAAACTTACCAAGCATCTTATACAGATGATTTTTTCATTTTTTAATAGTGCATCGTTACAAGCAATACACAGTTTGGGAAATATTAAGTTAAAAAAGTCGTTAATCATTCAGTCGCTTATACACATATAAATATGTATAACTTTATTCTACGAAAAAGAGCTACACATCAAATTACTATATTTTTGATAAATTAAAATTAGGTTTTAAAATGGATACACAAATGAAAAATGACTCAAAGTCAGGAAATAAAGGATCACAAACCAATAAGATTTTAGTTGTCCTCGTAATTATTTTATTAAGTTTTTGCAGCTATTTAGTTTGGCAAAATCTAGGATTAAATGAAGACCTAACAGCTGGGGAAACTGCACATTATGAAGTGTCAAATGAGCGAGATAGTGTAAAAGGTGAACTTGAAGAGATGCTCGCTCAATACAATGAAATGGAGGCCAACAGTGAGGAACTAAGTGAAGAACTTGCTGCTGAAAAAGAAAAAATTGAGGCCCTTTTAAAACAGGCTAAAGGTAAAAACTGGACCATCCATAAACTTAGAAAAGAAACTAAGACACTTAGATCTATCATGAAAGGATACGTTGTTCAGATTGACTCTTTAAACCAAGTAAATGGAAGGCTTAGAAATGAGAATGCAGTTGTGAAAACAGAGTTAAGTTCAGAAAAAAACAGATCAAAAGATTTGTCAGAAAAAAACGAAAACTTAGAAGGCCTTGTTACAGTTGCTTCTTATTTAAAAACGACCAATTTAACATCCTATGGGGTCAAAATAAAAAGTAACAATACCGGAAAGTCAAATGACAGAGCAAAGCGTGTAGAGAAAATTCGCACCGAATTTACAATTTTGAAAAACAACATAACCACCTCAGGAAAAAAATGGGTTTATGTGAGAATCTTAACTCCAGATGGAAAAGTTTTATCTGAAAAAACAGATGACAGTAATAAGTTTAATTTTAATGGTGTTAGAGGGCTCTACTCCTCTAAAAAACAAATTGACTACAAAAATCAACAACAAACTTTAATTATTGATTGGCTAAAAACAAACGATTTCCCAATTGGAGAATACAATGTTGAAGTTTATGCTGATGGAGTTGATATTGGCAAAACCAAATTCTCATTAAAGTAATCTCAATCATTAACTTTCAATTAATCACGTTGTATAATTTAGTATAAAATCGCAAATACTATACAACACATTTAACAAGAAAAGGTTAAATGTTACTACCCCAAGAACAGATCTTCACAAACATAAAAAACTAAAAAAAGTATGAAAAAAATCATATTGACATTTGTTGTATTTGCAGCTATTGGAAGCATATTTGCACAAACGAAAGCGTCAGAAAATGTTTTAATAACACAAAGTCAAGATACTTTAGATGGGTGGAAAACTGTGGGTCTCGTTTCGCTAAATCTTACTCAAGTAGGATTAACCAACTGGGCAGCTGGTGGAGAGAACTCATTATCAGTTAATGGATTACTAAGTCTTTATGCTAACTTAAAAAAAGGGAATTTTACATGGGACAACTCTTTAGATTTAGCTTATGGATTATTACAACAAGGGGATGCTGATATAAGAAAAACAGATGACAGAATTGATTTAACCTCAAAATACGGTCAAAAAGCATTTAAAAACTGGTATTATTCTGGATTGGTAAATTTTAAATCTCAATTGACTGCTGGCTATAACTATCCTGATAATTCAACACAAATTTCTAACTTTTTAGCGCCTGGTTATATGTTAGGTGCAATTGGTATGGATTATAAACCAAATGAAATTTTTAACGTATTCCTTTCTCCAATTACTATGAAAATGACGATAGTTAATAATCAACCATTAGCTAATTCTAGTGCTTATGGTGTTGATAAAGGCAAAAAAACAAGGTCAGAATATGGGGGATACCTTAGAGTGCTTTTGAAAAAAGACATTATGAAGAACATCAACTTACAAACCAAGTTAGAGCTATTTTCTAATTACGAAGAAGCTGTGCATATTGATGTTAACTGGGAAGTTTTAGTTGCTATGAAGGTGAATAAATACATCTCAGCAACTGTCTCTTCACAATTAATATACGATCATGACATTGACATTATTGATAGTAAGGGTAAAGTTGGACCAAGAACTCAATTTAAGGAAGTAATTGGTGTAGGAATTTCATATAAATTTTAAATATTTAACCTTAATAGAAAGGTATTATATGCAGCCAATGAGTAAATTCCTCGGCTATATTTTTTCAGAATTCAAAATAACTACCTTCAATTTTTTAACATAAATTACTCAGACAAACAAACGAATAAACCAACATATTTAATGTAAATATGATCCCTAAAGATCAGCACATTTTAAATGCCATCTTTAAAGGAGCCCAGAAGGCTCAACAAGAGTTGTGTAAAAAAATGATTGGCATCTCTTATAGATACTCTAATAATTCTGAAGATGCTAAAGATATATTACAAAAAGATTTTGTTAAAGTCTATAGCAACTTAAAGAAATACAACTTTACAGATTCTTTAGAAGGCTGGATTAGAAGAAGAATATTAAATACAGCTAGCGATTGATCATCACAAGAAGCAGAAAAACGTGTCATGTTAATATCATCAAATAGAGAGCGATGATTAACATTGTCGTGTTAAAATCTTCATTTTCAGACTGCTCAGCGTCCTTTTTTTATTCTATTTTTGTAATTAGATATGTTAAACAAAACCGACAATAAATTAGATTCAACAGCAATCATTACTATTAATGATTTGCGCGATTCTGACTTTACAGGACTCCCATTATCACACCAACAACGTTTAGCTTTAAAGAACTTTGACAGATACAGAATTCACGAGTTAAACAAACAACTAACAGAGGCTACATTTCATAAAAAATACATGCAAATACAAGTGATGGCTAACCTATCTCCTTTTAAAGAGTTTTTAAAAGAAGAATATTTCGTTTAAAACAATAAAAGTAGAGAGCGACAATTCATCCCTTTCTTTTATCGTTTGTACTTCTTATTTTAAAATCCGTTTAAGTCAGTAGGTTTCATTACCCCATACCATTTCAGCGTTCGTTCTCCTACATCTGGAACCAATACATGCATTAAGTAAACTCCACTTGCTATTGGTACATCTACATGG